>Ga0335074_10000420_pt1 | contig 61757 bp, 56 predicted proteins | sample Lox_Sample_23_FD_206715 | JGI IMG/M metagenome (GOLD analysis project Ga0335074, IMG submission 206715) | Soil microbial communities from Loxahatchee National Wildlife Refuge, Florida, United States - Lox_Sample_2.3 | ecosystem: Environmental > Terrestrial > Soil > Wetlands | place: USA...
ATCTCCGGATCGCGCAGCAACGCGCAGACCCGCTCGACGTCGATCGGGCCGTCCATCCGTTGCAGCGCCCCGAGCACGGCGCTGCGCACCAGCTTGTTCGGATCCTTGAGCTGCGCCTGCAGCGCCGTCTGCACCTCCGGGGTGGCGAAGCGGGAGAGGATGTTGATGATGTGAACGCGTGCGAAGGGGTCCTTGCCCTGCAGGCGTCCGAGGAGCTCGGGCAGCGCCTGCGCATCGGCGATCTCGCCGATGATGCGGAACAGCGCCGCCTTCTCGCTCGGCTCCTGCGCGTACGCCGCGTTGAGGAGCTCGCGGATTCCGAAGCGCTGCTTCTGGGCCGCGATCACCTCGAGCAGCGCCGACTTCGCGACCCCCGGCAGCGCGAGCGCATCGAGCAGCATCTGCGGCGGGATGCCCTTGCTCAGCGTGAGCGCCGAGGAGATCCCGGAGATCACCCGTGGACTGCCCTGGACGAGGCCCTGGAGAAACTGCGGTAGGTTCTTGGCACTCGCATTCGCCGCGAGCACCTCGACCAAGAGCGAGGTGGCGCCCTTGTCGGCCTCGGGAAGCGCAGCCAAGATCGGCTCGATGGCTCCGGGCCCGAGCTCCTTCAGCTTGACGGCGGCTTTCTGCGCGCCCGGATCGGCCGGAGCCGTGGCGGATCTGATCTCCGTGATCAGCCGCTCGGCGCGCAGGTTCGTTAGAAAACTCATTCAGCCTTGCCGTCGGCGGTCATCCTGGCGCGTAAAGCCGCCTCGCCCGCGTACGCTCGGCGGGGCGGATCCTTCCAGCACATGCTTGAACCTCTCCCACGGCCGACCGGTTAGCGCTGCGACCCCTTCGGCGACCGGCCGGCACGAATTATGCCACATGCTCAGCGACAGCTTCCGTCACCGGGGCTACATGCGGATACTCCGCCGAGGCCCTAAAATCCTAACTTCTTCCGCGTCGATCTGAGCTTACCCATGCCACATTCTTCCGCCTCGGCCGTGCAGAGGGCCCTCGAGAGCTACGTCGATCCCTACCTCGAGGAGTCCCTCGCAGCCGCGCACGCCCTCACCGGGCTCGCCGAGGAGCCGGGCGGGCGCCTCGTCGCCGGGCTGCGCCTCGGCTTTCCGGCGGCCGATTATCGTGATGAGCTGCTCGCGGCGCTGCGCGCGCATCTCACGGCGGCCGGGCTTGCCGTGCAATTGGACATAAGCCTCGACCCGCAGATCGAGGCGCACGCAGTGCAGCGGCCCCTCAAGCCGCTGCAGGGCATCAAGAACGTGGTGGCGGTCGCATCCGGCAAGGGCGGCGTCGGCAAGTCCACCGTGGCGGCGAATCTCGCGCTCGCCTGGTCGCTTCAGGGCGCCCGGGTGGGCGTGCTCGATGCCGATATCTATGGGCCGAGCCAGCCGCTCATGCTTGGGCTCGCCGGTCAGCGGCCGAGCGCGCCGGACGGCAAGCATCTCGAGCCGCTCGCGAGCCACGGGGTCGTCGCGATGTCGATCGGGTTCTTGGTCGACGCAGAGCAGCCAATGGTCTGGCGCGGCCCAATGGTCACGCAGGCGCTCTCCCAGCTGCTTGCCGACACGCGCTGGGGCGAGCTCGACTATCTGGTCGTCGACATGCCCCCAGGGACCGGGGACATCCAGCTCACGCTCGCTCAGCGTGTGCCGGTCGCCGGCGCCGTGATCGTCACGACGCCGCAGGACATCGCCCTCGCCGATGCGCGCAAGGGGCTCAAGATGTTCGAGAAGGTCTCGGTGCCGGTGCTCGGCATCGTCGAGAACATGAGCGTGCACGTATGCCCGAACTGCGGCCACGTCGATCACATCTTCGGTGCGGGCGGCGGGGAGCGGATGGCGCGCGAGTACGGGGTGAGGCTTCTCGGGGAGCTGCCGCTCGACAGCCACATCCGCGAGGAGACCGACGGAGGTCGCCCGACGGTGGTTGCCGCACCGGCAACGGCGCGCGCGAAGGCCTATCTCGAGATGGCGCGGCGCACGGGTGCCGCGCTCGCGCGCCGGGCGCGCGACCGCAGCAGCGCCTTCCCGCAGATCGTCGTCGAGGAAACCTGATGTCCATCAAGTCCGATAACTGGATCCGGCGCATGGCGCGCGAGCAGCGGATGATCGAGCCGTTCGAGCCCGAGCAAGTGCGCACCGTCAATGGCGAGCGGATCGTATCCTACGGAACCTCGAGCTACGGCTACGACGTGCGCTGCGCGAGCGAATTCAAGATCTTCACCAACATCAACTCGACGATCGTCGACCCGAAGCGATTCGACGAGAAGAGCTTCGTCGATTTCTCCGGTGCGGTGTGCATCATTCCGCCGAACTCCTTCGCGCTCGCGCGCACAGTGGAGTACCTGCGCATCCCGCGCAACGTGCTGGTCGCGTGCCTCGGCAAGAGCACCTATGCACGCTGCTTCCGCGGCGACGCGCGGGTGGCCCTCCTCGACGGAAGCGCGCCCACGCTCGAGGAGATGGCGCGGCGCCACGAGAGCGGCGCGTCGTTCTGCGGCTACAGCATTGACCGCAACGGACGGCTGATCGTGAGCCTGCTCGATGCCCCGCGCTTCATCGGTCGCGATTCGCTGCTCGAGGTCGAGCTCGATAACGGCGAGCGCATCCCGGCCACGCCCGATCACCCGTTCATGAGGCGCGACGGGCGGATGACGCCTGCTCGAGACCTTCGTGCCGGCGATGCACTCATGCCGCTCCATCGCGACACGTTCCGGGGCCACGAGCGGGTCTATCAGCCGCTCGATGGGCACATGTATCCCATCCGGCACTCGCGCCCGAGGGTTCCTGCTGCGGCGGTCGTGCGCCGGGCGCTCGCGGAGACCGGCTCCGCATTTCGCGGCACGCCTGCGTATCGAAATCACCAGGTCGTCGCCCTGCGCGAGCTGCCCGGTTGCCACGACGTGTACTGTCTCACGGTACCGGAGGCGGGGAATTTCGCGCTGGCAGCGGGCGTCTTCGTCCACAACTGCGGCATCATCGTCAATGTGACGCCCTTGGAGCCGGAGTGGGAGGGCCACGTCACGCTCGAATTCTCGAACACGACGCCGCTTCCGGCGAAGATCTACGCCAACGAGGGCGTCGCGCAGATGCTGTTCTTCGAGTCCGACGAGGTCTGTTCCACCTCCTACCGCGATCGCGGCGGCAAGTACATGGGGCAGCGCGGAGTCACGCTTCCGAAGACCTGAGGGGTCACTTGCCGGCGCCTGCCGCTCGCCGGGCCATCTCCGCCGGCGCAAGGTCCTCGATGTGCGTGGCGAGCCACCATTGATTGCCCTGCGCATCCTCGAGGCCTGCGCTGCGATCGCCGTACCACTCATCGGTCGGCGTGCGCAGCGACTTCCCCGCCCCCGGCGCCGCCATCGCGCGTCGATAGGCGGCGTCCACGTCGGGGACGTACATGTAGGTCGTGTTCGGGCGCGAGGCCGAGCTTTGGCCAATCATCAACACGCAGTCGCCGATTCGCGCTTGGGCGTGACGGATGACGCCGTCCGCGCCGCGGATCAGCTCCCCCGGCACCGCCGCAAATGCGTTTTTCACGAACTCGAGCAGCGCCGCGGCGTCGGCTACGGCGAAATAGGGAATGAGGCTCTGGTAGCCCTCGGGAACGGGTTTCGATGCGCTTACCATGTGCGGATCACCTCCGGGCGAGATCAGACCCGATGCGCGAGCGGGCGGGATTGGAGAAATCGGACGCTATCGCGGCAGCGGCACGTGGTTGCGGTGCTCGCTCTTGAGCGCGAAGTACTCCGTGGGGCTGAAGCCGGAGAAGGCGCGGAAGTCGTGGATGAAATGTGCCTGGTCGAAATACCCGCAAGCGGCGGCGATCTCGGCCCAGTTGACCTCGCGGAGCGTGTGAACGCTCCCGACGACGGCCTGGAAACGCTGGACTCGCGCGAAGAGCTTCGGGGCCATCCCCACTTCACCGCGGAACCGATCGAGCAGCCGGCGCTGCGACAGTCCGACCGCATCGCTCACCGTGGCCACGCCGCGAGTCGGTGAGGCGGCGGAGAGCGCGCGGATCGCGTAGGCGACCGCCGGGTGGTGCTCGAGGGTTCGGGCACACCCGAGCAGAACGCGCTCGAGGACATCGAAGCGCGCCGCGGGCGAGGACGCCTCGAGGATACGCTCGGTGAGCCGCTGCGCCCGGGCGCCCCAGAGCGCATCGAGCGGAGCGCGCAGGTTGTGCATCTCGCCGGCTGCGGCATCGAAGAACGGAAAGCCGCCTCCCACGCGGAAATGGATACCGAGGACCGCTTGCTCCTGTGCGGTGTCGAGAACCCAGTGCTCGGAGTGCGGTCCAACGACGGTTGCGGCGCGGGACGCACGCGCGTCGCAGCGCAGGTCGATGACCAGCTCCGTCGTTGCCGTGGGCAGCATGCGCTCCTGCGCATGCGGTGGCACGTAGCCCTCGTAGAGCCAGAAGCGCTCGACGAACTTGGCGAGCGGTCCGCGCGGGATGCGGTAATGGCGCTGCTGCATCTTGGGCTCGACGCTAGCGCGGTCGCCTGCGGCTCGCAAGCGACGGAATGAGAGATCGATCAACCGCTCGGGCGCGCGCCGTGCCTCGAGTGCCGACGGGTTCGCGGTAATGAGGAGGGTCGGAGGCGATGATGACTGGGTGGAACTCGGTTGCGGAGAGGATGGCCGACTTGAAATCTCGATCGAGCACGTTGCTCTTGATTGCCACGTGTCTGGCGATGGTCACGATGACCGTGCCCGCCCGGGCCGATCCAACGCCGATGCAGGCGACGGCCGTGCGTGCGCTGCGCTGGGCGTTCTACGCCCGTAACGGCTATCGCTGGGAGTACTCCGGCATCATCACGCGGCAGAAGGACGCGCTCGGCTACTCGCCGTTCCCGCGCACGCTGAAGCGGGTCGATGCCGTCGAGATGGATCCGCAGAAGCAGTTACGGCCCGGGCAGACCCTGGTCGCTCTGTATCACACCCACCCGTGCAACCCGCGCGACTACTTCCCGCAGTACTTCTCGCCCCAGGATCTGATCTCGGCGTTCTTCTATCACGTGCCCACGTTCATGCTCGATGAATGCACCGGCAATGTGCACGAGTTCGATCCGCTCACCGACCGGGCAGCCGATACCGGGGTGCTCGTGACGATCACGCAGAAGAACGGCACGGTGCGCAGGGTCCGGCTGCCCTCCGGACGCATCGTCGGCAACATCGGCGACACGGGGCCCGACCTCTCGGTCATCGAGCGCCTGATGGCGCAGAGTCCCTGATCAGCGCCGCGATCTCGCTCATCGGCACACCGCGTGTCGCCGCGGCGAAGTCATCGGCGTTGAGCGCCTGGGCAGCCTCCACCACGGCAGCCATCGCGTGCCGATAGATCGCCCCGCCGGTGCTGATGCGGCGCACTCCGGCCGCGGCGAGCGCCGCGAGCGGCACCGGACCCGATCGCGGACCGATGAGAAGGTTCAAGGGCTTCGGCGCGACGGCGCGCACCGCCGCGCGGATCGCATCCATGTCCGGAAGCCCGGGCGCGTAGAGCACGTCCGCTCCGGCCTCGGCGAAGGCGGAGAGGCGCCTCAAGGTGTCCTCGAGATCGGTGCGGCCGTGCAGGAAGTTGTCCGTTCGCCCGGTGAGGAGGATCCGCCCGCGCGCTTCCTGCGCGGCGCGACGGATGCGGGCGACCGCCCGATCGAAATCGTGGATCGGATTGCGCGGATCGGCCGTCGTATCCTCGATGCCGACTCCCGCGAGGCCGGCGTCGATCGCGGCGCGAACGGTCGTTGCGCAATCCTCGGGCTCGGCCCCGAAGCCGTCCTCGAGATCGCCATTGACCGGCAGGCCGCTCACGGTGGCGAGGAGCGCTGCGTTCGCGATCGCCTCGCTCCGGCTCACCTCATGGGCTCCATCCTGCCGTCCGAGCGCAAAGGCGATCGCGAGCGAGGAGCTGCCGAGCGCCTCGAACCCCGCCCGCCTGAGCAGCGCCGCGGAGGCGCCGTCCCAGGCATTCGGCATGATGAAGGCGCCCGGACGCTCGTGGAGAGCGCGGAAGGCTTCGTAGGCGCTCGGTCTCAACATGACACGTTTCCCTCGCTCCCCGCGGATGCGTCCGGACTCGGCAGACCGACGACCTTGCGGATGTACAGCTCGAACTCGACGTTGCCCTTGCGCCGCCGCTCGGCGCGCGCGGGAAGGTAACCGAGACTCGGCGCGAGCCACAGCCGCATCACCCGATCGTACCCGGGGCGATCGCTGCGGTAGATGACGGTCTTGAGCCGTCCGAGCGGGGTGTCGAGCTGCTCCTCGCGCTCGCGCGTGTAATAGAAGCGAGTGGTGCGATCCTTGTCGAAAAGCAGGAAGCTCGGCGGGGCTCGACCGGCGAGGAGATCGCGCATGAGCTCGATCTGCACCGAGAGCGCATCCTGAGTGCCGCGCTCGAGCGGCGCATCGATCACCTTCGTGCCCACGGTGCCGTGGACGCGCATGCGCTTCCAGTCGAACGTGAGCGCGACGTTCGGATTCTTTGGGTCGTGACCGTTGTCCTCCTGGTAGGCGAGCGGCTCGAGGTGACCACCCACGACCTGGAACGTGCTGCGCTCGCTGAGCGCGTCCGGGAAGGCGAGCCGGAAGAGGCCGTGGGCGCGGTTGACGGAGCTGTATTGATAGAGATTCGCTCCCTGCCGGGTGAGCGCGAGCGTGGCGTAGCCGGCCGTGAGTCCGTGCCACTCGAGGGCGTAAGTCGCGGTGAAGGGCTGCAGATCGCCGCACTCGGGCTGCGCGCGGACCGCAGCGCACCACCCGAGCGCGAGGGCGCCCGCGAGCGCAAGCCGGATCACGAGCCGCAGCGAGGACACCCCGGCATTGTACGGGAGCGGCCGCGGCCAGTGTGCCGGCGGCGCGCAAGCCCCTCAAGGCCCGGCCACAGCCCTTACAATACGCGCATGCAACGAGCGATCCGGCAGATGCCTCGGGCAGGTGAGCGCGCACCGTGCGTTCGCCTCGCGGGTCTCGCGCTGCTCGCCTGCATCGCGATCGGCTGGGCTCAGGCGTTCGCCGCACGGCCCGTCCGTGTCTACGAGGTGACGGTTCACGCGAGCGATCCGGGGCCGTGGGCCCAGCAGGCGATGCGCGAAGTGCTCGTACGCGCGACCGGACGTGCCGACGCCGCGACCGATCCGGCGCTCGCGCCGCTCATCGCGGATGCGGGCCGCTACGTGAGTGGCTCGCAGTCGCTCGCGGACGGCAGCACGCTCGTCACTTTCGATGGGCCCGCGGTCGAGCGCCAGATCATCGCGGCCGGTCGGGCCGTGTGGGACCCGCAGCGTCCCTTCACGCTCGTCGTGCTGAGTCCGCCGCCGACGGGCGCCGCCGGCGATGATCTGCGGCGCAGCCTCGAGCTCATCGCCGAGCGGCGCGGCCTGCCGGCGACTCTGGTGCCCATGGCGCTCGTCGATGCCTCGGGCGGCGCGCTCACGAACGATGCACTGCTCACGAGCGCGCAGCGTCTCGGCGCGGACGACGTGCTGCTCGGGCGCACCGATCCGGCCGCGCCGAGCGGAGAATGGCAGTGGACGCTGCTCACCGGACTATCGACCGAGAGCTGGACGGGAACGTTCGAGGCAGGGATCGAGGGGGCGGCAGATGCGCTTGCGCGCGTGCAGTCCACCTCCCTTCCGCTCGGGGATCAGGATGCGCTCGTTCAGGTGAGCGGCGTGAGCACCCTCACCGACTATGCCTCCGTCGAGCGGTTGCTCGACTCGCTTCCCGGCGTGCGCCGTTCGGGACTCGAGGCGGCGGACGGCGCCACCGTGACCTTCCGCGTGCTCATCCGCGGCGGCGCACAGGCGGTCGAGCACGCGCTCGCAACCTCGCCGCACTTCACCCACCCGGGCATGGCGGACACGCGCCTCACCTACCAGTTCGAGCGCTGAAAGGTGCTGAGGTCGCTTCCCAACCTCATCTGCGTCGCTCGGATCGCGCTCGCCTGGCCGATCATCGTCGCGCTCAGCGGCGCGCGATACTCCACCGCGATGCTGCTGTTCGCGGCGGCAGCGCTCTCCGATGGTCTCGACGGCTATCTCGCCAAGCGCTACGACTGGACCTCGGAGCTCGGCAAGCTCCTCGATCCCGCGGCGGACAAGCTGCTGCTCGCGAGCGTATTCATCTGCGCGACCTGGCTCGGGCTCGTGCCGCGCTGGCTCACCGCCGCGGTGGTCGCCCGCGACGTGATGATCGCGCTCGGGGCGCTCGTCTTTCGGCTGTGGTTCGGGCCGCTCCGCGGTCGACCGACGCTGCTCAGCAAGCTCAACACTGCGGTGCAGCTCGTCTATCTTCTAGGCATGATGAGCGAGGCGGCGTTCCACGTGCCGGGCGGAGCGATGCTCGCGGCGCTTGCGCTCATGGCGTTCGCGACCACGATCATCTCGGGAGCCGATTACGTGCTCGCGTTCACGCGCCGCGCCTGGGCGGCACCGGCCTAGGCGGCTCCCATGCAACAACTGCCGCTCGGCATACGCATTCCGGATCGCGCGGTGTTCGCGACCTTCCTGGAAGGACCGAACGGGCAGGCGGTCGCGGCGCTCAGGTCGCTTGCCGCAGGGACCACGACGGGCACCGTATGGCTGTGCGGACCGAGCGGTGTCGGCAAGACGCACCTGCTGCAGGCGACCTGCGTGCTCGCGAGTGAGCGCGCGCGCGCCGGCTACTTCCCGCTGCGTCGGCTGTCACCGCTCGGGGCCGCGGCGCTCGAAGGTCTGACCGAGCTCGGGTGCATCTGTGTCGATGACGTGGAAGCCGTCGCCGGCGATCCCGAGTGGGAGCGGGCGCTGTTCGGTCTCGTGCGCGAGCTCGACGAGCGCGGCGGTCGCCTGCTCGCCGCCTCGACATCGCCCCCGGCGCTCATCGCATGGTCGCTCGCCGACCTGGGCTCGCGTTGCGCGGCGAGCACGATCTTTCAGCTGAAAGGCCTCGATGAGCGCGAGCAGCGTCGCGCGCTCGAGCTGCGCGCACAACTGAGAGGACTCGAGCTCCCCGAGGAGACGGTGCGCTGGCTGCAGCGGCGCTTCCCGCGCGACATGCGCACGCTCTATGAGCTCCTCGACACGCTCGATGAGGCCTCGCTCGTCGAGCGCCGGCGCCTGACCGTGCCGTTCATCCGCTCAGTGCTGCGAGCCCGCGCGCAGGCGTGAGGCGAGCTCGGCGACGCGTCGCCCGAGAAGCTGGGCGATCGTCTGCTCCTCGGGGCTGAGCGGACGCGGGCCGTCCGCCCCGGCGACGTGCGAGGCGCCGTAGGGTGTTCCGCCCGCGCGGGTCGCGCTCAAGGCCGCCTCCGTGTACGGCACGCCCACGAGGTACATCCCGTGATGCAGCAGCGGCAGCATCATCGACAGCAGCGTCGTCTCCTGCCCGCCGTGCAGGGTCTGCGTGGACGTGAAGACTCCTGCGGGTTTCCCGGCGAGCGCGCCGGAGAGCCACAGCGGCGCCGTGCCGTCGAGGAAGTACTTGAGCGGCGCGGCCATGTTGCCGAAGCGCGTCGGGCTCCCGAGGACCAGTCCGTCCGCATGGCGCAGGTCCTCGTGCGTCGCGTAAGGCGGTCCGCTCTGCGGCAGCAGGTGCACGGGACGCTCGCTCTCGGCGGAGACCGGCGGCACGGTGCGCAGCCGCGCCATCCCACCGCCGATCTCCACGCCGCGGCAGACCTGCCGCGCGAGCTCCGCCGTTGCGCCGGTGCGCGAGTAATAGAGCACCAGGATTTCCGTCACCACCGGCTCCTCGCGCCGCGGTCGGCGGCGGTCTTGGCCCCTTTGCGGACGCTCCGCAGACGATAGACTAGGGGCGGGCAAGTCCCCGCAGCAAGACGCGGGCGACGGGGTGTGGAAGCGTGATCGCCAGGATCGCCTGGGTGAGCGGGCGCGTGCAGGGCGTCTTCTATCGCGGCGCCGCGGCGGCGCGCGCGCGCGAGCTCGGCATTCACGGACACGCGCGCAATCTTCCGGACGGGCGTGTCGAGGTGCTCGCCTTCGGGAGCGAGGCGGCCGTCGCAAGCTTCATCGAGTGGCTATGGATCGGCTCCTCCGCGAGCCAGGTCGTCGCGGTGGAGGTGGCCGATGCGCCGCTTGCTCAGCCGCCGGCGGGATTTCGGACCGGCTGACTTGCCTGAATCGCCCCGGGCAGATCGTCCGCTCCAGTCCAGCGTCCCCAGCGCCCGAGCACTTGATCGGAATAGCTGCGCCGGCCGACGCTACCGTTGTAGCGCGCGAGCGCGCGGGCCCAGTTGTGATGCTCTTCGGCAAGGTAGAAGCGCAGGATCGCGCACCCCATGCGCACGTTCGGGGCGATGCGCGTGAGCTGATAGCGCTGCATCCCGAGCTGCTGCGGCCAGAAGGGCATGACCTGCATGAGCCCCACCGCCCCGGCGGAGGAGACGGCCCAGCGATCGAAGCGGCTCTCCACCTCGATGAGTGCCATGATGAGCCCGGGCGGCAGGCGCATCTCCCCGGCGCGATGCGTCTCGCAGTAGACGTCCTTCAGCACCTCGATGCGCTCGCGCGGATCGGGCATCTCGCTCCGTAAGCGCGGCTCCATCAGCTTGTACCACACTGCGGAATCGAAGCGGTCCGCGAAGCATTGGGCTTGCGCGATCGCGTGCGCGACCACCGCCTTCAGCTGCGGGTCGCGCTGCTGGTCCGCGCGCGCCGCACGCAGCGGCTGCAGGCCCGCGATCGCGAGAGCGAGCGCAAGCGCGAGGCCACGCAGGGGGCTGGAAGTTCGGGCCGGGACCATGAAGTTGCTCTTGGGCCGGGCGAGCTCGGTGAGGAACCGGTGCAGACGCTCGGATGCTCGACGAGGCGCTCCGGGATTGCTGCGACCCGCGTCACGATCCCAAGTATGATTCGGGCGGAACCGCGAGCCTCATGCCTCATGTCGACCGAAGCGATGCCCACCGATAGCTCGGCGCACAGACCTCGTCCGAAGGGGATCTACCTGCTGCCGAATCTCCTCACGACCGGGTGCCTGTTCTCGGGCTTCTACGCGGTGGTCGCGGCGATCGACAAGCACTTCGCGCCGGCCGGGATCGCGGTGTTCGTCGCCATGATCTTCGACACGCTCGATGGGCGCGCCGCGCGCCTGACGCGCACCGAGAGCGCCTTCGGCAAGGAATACGACAGCCTGGCCGACATGGTGTCCTTCGGGGTCGCGCCCGCCATCGTTTCCTACCAGTGGGGAGTGGTGCGCATCGCCGAATACGGCCGCGCATGGGGCCGCTTCGGCTGGCTCGCGGCGTTCTTCTACGCGGTGTGCGCGGCGCTGCGCCTGGCGCGCTTCAACGCGCGCGCCGCGAGCGCGGATAAGCGCTTCTTCGAGGGTCTGCCGAGCCCATCCGCCGCTGCGATCGTCGCGGCGTTCGTGTGGTTCTCGAGCGAGTGGCACGAGCCGGGCCTTACGGGGCTCATCGCCGCATTCTGCATCACGGCGGCAGCCGGTGGGCTCATGGTGAGCCGCCTGAGCTATCCGAGCTTCAAGCAGTTCGATCTGGACCGCCGCGTGCGGTTCTTCTACATCCTGCTCGTGCCGCTGTTCTTCGTGCTGATTGCGATCGATCCGCCGACGATGCTCCTCTCGATCTTCGGCACCTATGCGCTCTCCTCGCCGGTCCTGTGGGTCGGGCGGCGCCTGCGGCGCGCGTTCCGCGGTCCACCGGTCATCTCTTGAGCCATGGAATCGTCGCGGCGTGCGCACTATCTCGAGGCGCTCGGCGTCGACCTCTGGGTGCGGCGGTGCGCGCCGCCGCAAGCCTTGTCTGCGCCGTGGCAGGCGCTCCTTGCCGAGGTGCGCGCGTGCGTGAAGTGTCCGCTGCACCGCTCGCGCACGCAGGCCGTCTTCGGCGTCGGGGATCTCCACGCCGAGTGGCTCATCGTCGGGGAAGCCCCGGGAGCCGACGAGGACCGTATCGGCGAGCCGTTCGTCGGACGCGCGGGCCAGCTCCTCGATGCGATGCTGCAAGCGATCGGGCTCAAGCGTGGCGAGAACGTCTACATCGCGAACGTGCTCAAGTCCCGGCCGCCGCGCAATCGGGATCCGAGCGCCGAGGAGGTGGCGAGCTGCCTGCCATACCTCACCCGTCAGATCGAGCTCCTGCGCCCGAAGCTGCTCCTCGCGGTGGGCCGCATCGCAGCGCAGAACCTGCTCGGCACCGATGCGCCGCTCGGCCGCCTGCGCGGCCGTGTCCACCGCTTCGGGGAGCTGAACACCCCACTCGTGGTGACGTATCATCCGGCCTATCTACTGCGTACACCGGGGGATAAGCGCAAGGCGTGGGAGGACCTGAAGTTCGCAAGGAGCGTGTTTCGGGAGCTCAGCGCCTCGTCGTGAGAGGACTCGTCAATGGCGATCGCTCCAGACCGGATCGCTGCGGCGCCGCAGCTCGAGCTGCGTCCGATGACGGACGCCGACGTAAAGTCGGTGCTCGAGATCGAGCGCGCTTCCTATCAGTTCCCCTGGAGCGAGGGCATCTTTCGCGACTGTCTGCGGGTGGGCTACGTCTGCCGCGCCGCGCTCGCCGACGGTGAGCTCATCGGCTACGGCATCATGAGCAGCGGCGCGGGCGAGGCGCACATTCTCAACGTGTGCGTGCGCGAGCGGCTGCGCTGTCAAGGCATCGGCCGCACGCTGCTCGAGCACCTGCTCAACCGCGCCGCGGCGAGCGGCGCGAGCGAGGCCTATCTCGAGGTCCGCCCATCGAACACTGCCGCCATCCGCCTCTACCAGACGCTCGGCTTCGAGCCGGTCGGGGTGCGCCGGGGCTACTACCAGGCGGTCGGGGGTCGCGAGGACGCAGCGGTGCTGCGCGTTTCGCTCCGTCGCCGCCGCGCTCACTCGACCTGAGCCCCCTCGCAAACGGCCGCTCCCGCTGTGAACCGACATCGACGGTTGACCGGGCATCGGCGTCCAACCGAGAGAAGCTCCCTACAGCGCAAGCGCTTGAACCACCTCAGGCCACAGCGATTTCCCCCTGCTCATGGTTCGACGCCGATTCCGTATGGAACTTGGTCGACATTCCATGTCCGTTCACAACCCAGGCACTTCCTTCCAATCCTCTCTTCGGGCGCAGCAAGCAAAGGGGCACTTTCGTGGAGCAGTTAGATGTGACGTTAGTGCGCGGGCTCAAGGTTTGGTGGAGCTTCGCATGGCGGTCGATGGTGCTATTTCTCTTCGTCGTGTTTCCTTTAGAAATCGTTGCGATGATTTTCTTGATGAGGTCTATGCCACAGCCTGGGACGAAGGGACTTAATCCGGGTCAGGCCATGAGGATCGGCTCGGTGATGATGGTCGCGTGGCCGATCCTGATGGCTCTCGTCGTTGTTCTGCAGGCGCATGGCATGCGTTGGATGCTCAGAAAGGCACGGTGGTCTGATTTCAGGATTGCTGTTCTTCCACCTGACGGTTGATGGGTCGAAGCACGCAATGCGGGCCGCGCGGGTAATCCACCGTCAGAGACCGGCCAAACGGAATTAGGCGCCGTTGAATTGCCCTCGCCGCAAGCGGTCATTCACGGGGGACTACTTCCGCTGTTAGCAGCTGGTCCCGATTGGACGCCGCTCCCTGGTCAATGTTCAATGTCGGTTCACACTCCAGAGAGATATCGAGAGCTGGAGAAGAGAAGATGTGCGCCAAACGGCGCTCAGGTGATCGTCTGTGAAGGGGACCCGAAAGAAGTCATTGCCCGCGACGAAAGAAATAGTTGACGCCGACCAGGGTAGCTGGTGCATTGCCTCCGGTCACTGCTTGCGGACTCCCTTCGGGGCTGTGACTACGCTTGCCAGGAACTCCGCAAACGGTGTGATGTTCTGGCCAACGCTTGCGGCCTCAAGTGAAGCCATATATTCGCTACGCCTTTCTACGGGGATGATGGTCCACGGATAGCCGCCGGCGGCCATCATGGCGTTCATCAAGAAGCGCCCCATGCGACCATTTCCGTCCATGTAGGGATGAATATAGACGAGCACGAAGTGTCCAAGGACCACACGTACAGCCGGATCTGTTTCCGTCTTCAGGAGTTCGAAAAACTCCGGCATCAACTCCCTTACGGCCTCGTAACTGGGTGGAACATGCATGGATCGGCGAATATAAACGGCGCCGTTTCGAAAGCCGGCGAGATCGGCGGCCTTGAGGATGCCCGCAGAAACGCTGGGGCCGAACAACTCCGCATACCACGCATCGTAGTCACGTCGCACGATGACGCCAGGATTCTCACCGGCAAGGATGGGCTCGAGACTTTTTTTCACCCGCTGGAAGGCCTGCCAGTAGCCTCGTGCGGCTAGCGCGTTGCGGTTCTGACGATCGTTCTCGTCATTGTCGGGAATCCAATCGCCCGAAGGAACACGCTCAATCAGGGCTTCGCTCACCCGATAGCCCTCAATGGACAGGGAGTTGTAGGCGTCTGTGGCGTAGAGCTCATCGACCTGCTTCAAATAAGTCGCAGCATCCGTCTTGATGCCGGGAGGGGCTGGGAAGGCTTTTTGGATCGGGGGCCGCATGGAGGCCCAGAGCATTCTCAGTCGATTGAAGTAGGGAGAGGTCTCGCGCGCCCCGAAGACGATTGCTGGCTTATCGTTGAAGGGATCCGACTCCGTGACTTCGTGCCCGGCGGCTCTCATGGCTCGAAGGATCTGATCGGCTGCTTCGGCTCTGCCGATGTTCCTGAATCCGCCGGCGAGCCGCCCGGCCACTACTGTGCGGCCTCCTTCCAGGAGTCGCCGAAGAAGGTCGGAAGGCTCCATAATCATGCCCAAAGCTGCCCGGAGCGCATCGGGGTGATCGGTGAACTGGCCGGGAGCGCAAGCAATGAGCGCTGCCGGAAGATTGAAGATTCGGAGCCGATTCTTAACCTCGCGATCTTCGACTGGCGGAAGTTCGAGGCGAACGTCAAATACGGACGTGCCGAAGAGGAGCTGGGTCGGTTTATTACCGCCCGTGGTCGATCGGACCAGCAACTGCTTGGGAACTGTCCAATCGCCTATATGAAGGTTGAGGGACTGTTCTGGGCTCAAGCACCAGTTCTCGCCGAAGCGATCGGTGAGGTACTCGGCGGAGAATGCCCAGAAGGATGCATACCAGCCGGTGCTCTCTCCCTCGGGCTCATCGGGGCGATGGGGGGTGTACCAGCCTTTCATCACTTCGCGGATGAACCCCGCCTTTAGGAGGCGCTGGCGGTGAGTCCTGGAGAGCCGGCTTGTCCGGATCGCAACCACTCCCTGGTCTTGCAACTCCTTGAGGGCGGACAGCGAGTCGGCTAGCTTTTTGGAAGATTGCGCCATGACGGTTTCTAGGTTAATCGGCCTAACCAATTTTAGGGTATTCGGTCGTATCGGCTCTAGGTTATTCTGTGAAACTAATTTTAGGTTATCGTGTTGCATAACATCTAGGAATAGTTCCATCAAGGACTTACGGTAGCCCGTAACTGCGAAGCCCAAGCGTGTTGCAACGCAGTAAACGGTTCAGCTGATTTGTGTACATAGACGTGTACATACCCGAGGGATGGGTTGGTGGCAGAAGTAGAAATCTCTAATGAAATCAATCGTCGAAGGACGTTTGCAATCATCTCGCACCCCGATGCCGGGAAAACGACTCTCACCGAGAAGCTGCTGCTCTTCGGCGGGGCGATCCAGATGGCTGGGACGGTGAAGGGCCGCAAGGCCGCGCGCCACGCGACTTCCGACTGGATGCGCCTCGAGCAGCAGCGCGGAATCTCGGTCACCTCCTCGGTCATGCAGTTCCCCTATCGCGGCTGCGTGGTGAACCTGCTCGACACCCCGGGGCACGAGGACTTCTCCGAGGATACCTACCGCACGCTCACGGCCGTCGATTCGGCGCTCATGGTGATCGACTGCGCCAAGGGCGTGGAGGAGCGCACCATCAAACTCATGGAGGTCTGCCGGCTGCGCGACACGCCGATCATGACGTTCATCAACAAGCTCGACCGCGACGGCCGGCCGCCGATCGAGCTGCTCGATGAGATCGAGCGCGTGCTCAAGATCCGCACGGCCCCGGTCACCTGGCCGCTCGGGATGGGCCGGGAGCTGCGCGGGATCTACCACCTGCGCGAGGATCGGCTGTACCTCTACACGGCCGGCGAGCGCGGGCGGGTGGGCGAGAACCGCATCATCGACGGCCTCGCGAGCGCGGCCGCGCGCGAGTATCTCGGGGAGCTCGCCGGTCCGTTCGGCGAGGAGATCGAGCTCGTCAAGGGCGCGACCGAGCCGTTCGATGCGGACCAGTATCGCGCGGGGCGCCAAACGCCGGTGTTCTTCGGCTCGGCGATCAACAACTTTGGCGTCGAGGAGCTCCTGGCCGCGTTCGTGACGTACGCGCCGCCTCCGCTTGCGCGCCGCGCGCGCGCGCGCATCGTCGAGCCGCTCGAGCGCGCACTCACCGGCTTCGTGTTCAAGATCCAGGCGAACATGGATCCGGGCCACCGCGACCGGATCGCCTTCATGCGCCTGTGCTCGGGCAAGTACACCCGTGGGATGCGGCTGCATCACGCGCGGCTCGGCAAGGAGGTGCGCATCGCCGATGCGCTCACCTTCATGGCGGCCGAGCGCGAGCAGGCCGAGGAGGCCTATGCCGGGGACATCATCGGGCTCCACAACCACGGCACGATCAACATCGGAGACACTTTCTCCGAGGGCGAGCCGCTCGCCTTCACCGGCGTGCCCAACTTCGCGCCCGAGATCTTCCGCCGCGCAGTGCTCAAGGATCCGCTGCGGATGAAGGCGCTGCAGAAGGGACTCTCGCAGCTCTGCGAGGAGGGCGCGACGCAGCTTTTCAAGCCTCTGAAGAGCAACGACCTCATCCTCGGGGCCGTGGGTCAGCTGCAGTTCGAGGTGGTCGCGTTCCGGCTCCAGGACGAGTACGGCGTGAGCTGCGTGTTCGATCCGGTCGGCGTGCACACCGCCCGCTGGATCGAGGTGGGAAGCGAGCGCAAGCTCGAGGAGTTCCGCGAGCGCGCATTCGAGCATCTCGCGCTCGATCACGGCGGAGCGCTCGTCTATCTCGCGCCCTCGCGCGTGAATCTCGCCCTCACCCTCGAGCGCTGGCCGGACATCACGTTCCGCGAGACGCGCGAGCACTCCGCGACCGACGCGTGAGCTTGAGCCGCGCGACCGCGCGCTCGAAGGCGGCGATGCGCTCGGCGCGGCCGGAGGCCGGCACTGGACCGAAGCGCAGCCGCGCATAGCCCGCCAGGAGCGGCGCGGCGATCGCCGCGAGCGGTGGGCTTGCGCGCGCGAGCGATTCGGCGTAGGCGAGCGGCCCCTCGTGTGCGCGGCGCGCGAACCCCGCGCGGGCGAGCTTGCGGCAGAGCCGCTCGTAGGCCCGCACCAGTGGCTCGCGCGGCGCCGCCCGCGGGATGCGCCCGAGCTGGAAGGCCGCGGCGGCGAGCCAGAGGATGAGCCCGAGCGCGAGCGCCCAGCCGAGCTCGCCCACCTGCGGCGCGCGGAATCCGAGGTGCTCGAGGAGCGCGAGCTGGCTCGGCAGATTGAAGTCGATCACGGTGGTCGTCCACCATGCGTTCGCGGCGTCCCAGGCATCGCGCAGCGTCGCGAGCCAGCGCACATCGAGCAGCAGCCGCTGCGGCGCCGAGAGCGCATTCGGCATGAGATCTCCCACCCCGTGTCGCAGGCGCTCGGGCGCAGCTGCGATGGTCGGATCGACGCGGATCCAACCCGCCCCCTCGAGCCACACCTCGACCCACGCGTGCGCATCGGACTGGCGCACGATGAGATAGCCGCCGAGGCGATTCCACTCGCCACCGAGATAGCCGGTGACCACGCGGGCGGGCACCCCGCCCGCGCGCATGAGCAGCGCGAACGCCGAGGCGAAGTGGCCGCAGAAGCCGACACGCGTGCCGAAGAGGAAGTCGTCGACCGAATCGCGGTCGAGCTCGGGCGGCGTCAACGAATAGCGAAACCCGCCGGTGCGAAAGCGCTCGAGCACGGTGCGCACGAATTGCTCGTCCGAGGCCGCGCCCGCCCGTAGCCGGCGCGCGAGCGCGACACTGCGCGGGTTGCGGCCGGGCGGCAGATGCGTGTCGTGATGGCGCTCGTACATCGGCAGAGGGCTCGGATCCACGAACCGCCCGTACGAGAGCGCGCGGAAGCTCACGGGTGCGGTGAGCGGACGCAGACCGACGAGCACGTGGTCGGAGGTGAGGCGCGCGGCCCGATCGGGCGAGGCCGCAAGCGTGTCGAGCGCGAACCACCAGCGCCGCGAGGTCGGCTCGAGCGTCACGCGGTAGCGATAGGGCTCGCTCGCGCTCGCCGCGGCGTGTGGCGGAGCGAACAACCACCATGGCAGCGGGCGCGACCAGGTGTCACCGTCGAACGCATCGAGCACCGGGCCGCGCCAGTAGCGCTCCTCGAGCGGCGGCGGCTTTCCCTCGAACCACACTCGAAACGCGGGCGCGGAGGACTCGATGAGATCGGAGATCGACCCCGGAGTCATGGTGTCGCCGATGCCGGTCGTCGCCTCGCTCGCGGGTGGCAGGGCCCAGAGCGATCCGGAGAGGCGCGGGAAGAAGAGAAAGCCTACGAGTGCGAGCGGCAGCGCGAGGAGGAGACTGCGGACGGCGAGGCGGCCGGCGCCGACGCTTCCCAGTGCGCTCCCCGGGTGGGCGACGACGGCGAGCGCCGCACAGGCGAGCCACGCTTCCCCCGCATAGAGCGGCGCGTACGCGAGCGATTGCTCGCGCAGGCACGCGGCCACGAGCAGGAACAGCGCGGCGCAGATCAGGGTCAGCCGATCGCGGCGCGTGTCGGCCTCGAGGAGCTTGACCGAGCCCATCACGATGAGGAGCACGGTGCCCGCCGCGAGCCCGTTCAACGTGTGGAACGTGGCGATCACGGCGATGGCGAGCGCGAGCGCAAGCGCCCACTTGACCTGGCGCGGCGGCAGCCGCAGGCCGCGTACCCGCGCCGCGAGCGCCCAGGCCGCGCAGATGAGCGCGACCGCGAGCGTCCAGGCCGGTGCGTGGGCCGCATGGAGAAGCACGGCACCGAGGAAAGCCCCGGTGCTCCAGCCGAGCGAGCGCATCTCGGGGTCAGCGCGCACGGGTCACTCCGCGGCGCTCGCTCGGGGCGAGGCCGTGCAGCGCGAGCGCCGCGAGCGCCCGCTCGCGCTGCACGGCCCCTTCGTGAGCCTCGAGCGCGAATCCGGGCAGGAGGAGCGCGAAGCGCTCGCCGCGCGCGGCGGCGTCGACCACCCAGCGCGCGAGCTGCTCCAGACGCGCTTCGGTATCGAGCCCGGGCAGTCGCTCGAAATCGAAGATGCGCTCCGGCGCTGCGGAGGCAGCGTATTCCTTCACGAGCAGGGGCGAGCCGCGCGCGTAGGCCTTCCAGGCCACCTGGCGCGGGGAGTCGCCGTCGCGGAACGGACGCAGGCCGAGCCACTCGTCCTCCTCGGCGGCGCGCGCGCGGGTGCGCCCGTCTGCTTGGCCCTCGATGGTGGGCAGCGTCCGCGCGCCGTGCGGCCGCGGGTACACGATGAGCGCGAGCGGCAGATGCACCCAGGTCCAAGCGCGGAACAGTCCAAAGGGATGGCTCGTCGAGAGTCGCAGCCGCTCGACCCGCAGCACCCCGCGCCGCGGCGCAGGCACCGCGATGCGAATGCGCGCGCTCGAGTGCGGCGCGAGATCGACGAAACCCGCCGCGGCGGCCGCTGCCTCGAGCTCGAGCGAGAAGCGCGCGAGACGCGAGTCGTTCGCGAGCGTGAGTGCGATCTCAGCGCGCTCGCCGGCGAAGGCGGGGGTGGTGCCCGCGCTCAGCACCTCGAGCTCGAGGAGATTGCGGTGCGCTGAGTACATCGCGACGAGTGCGAGTCCGCCGAGGAGGCAGGTGAGCAGGAGCGCCAAGCTGTTGGCATAGTTGAGCGCGGCGATCAGCATGCCGAGCACCAGCGCCCCGAACACGAGGCCCGCACGGGTGGGCAGCACGTAGAGCCGGCGCATCTTCAGGCGCACCGGCAGGTGATCCTCGCCCTGGCGCCGTCGCGCCCAGCGCGCGAACGCCCGCTCGAGCGCGCGGCGCATTCAGAGCGGAACGCGCACGCGGGTGAGGAGCTCTTGTGCGACGCTGCGCCCGTCGCTCGCCCCGACGCCGTCGCGGCGCTCGAGCCGGTGCGCCACCACCGCCGGCAGCACCGCCTGCACGTCCTCTGGAAGCACCGCCGCACGCGCATTGAGATACGCCCAAGCCTGGGCGGCCTTGAGCAGCCCCTGGCCGGCGCGCGGGGAGAGTCCGAGCTTCAAATCCGTGCGCTCGCGCGTCGCGCTCACGAGCGCCTGCACGTAGTCGAGCAGCGGCTCGGCGACGTGCACCGCGCGCACCGCCCGCTGCAACTCCACGACGGTAGCCGCATCGAGCACGGGAGCGAGCTCGGCGATGAGATCGCGCCGCTCGCCGTGGCGCAACAGCTCGCGCTCGTGACCGGCGTCGGGATAGCCGAGCGCGATGCACATGAGAAAGCGGTCGAGCTGCGACTCGGGCAGCTCGAACGTGCCGCGCTCCTCGTGCGGGTTTTGCGTGGCGACGACGAAGAACGGCGCCGGCAGCCGGTAGGTCGTGAGGTCGACGCTCACCTGGCGCTCCTCCATCGCCTCGAGCAGCGCGCTCTGGGTGCGCGGGCTCGCGCGGTTCACCTCATCGGCGAGCAGCAGCTGGGTGAAGAGCGGCCCGTTGCGGAAGTGGAACTGCTGGCTCGCGCGGTCGAACACCGCGACCCCGATGATGTCGGCAGGGAGCAGGTCGCTCGTGAACTGCACGCGCTGCCAGGCGAGGCCGAGCACGTGCGCGAGGGCATGGGCGAGCGTGGTCTTGCCGACCCCCGGCACGTCCTCGATGAGCAGGTGGCCGCGCGCGAGGAGGCAGGCGAGACTCAAGCGCACCTGCTCGGGCTTGCCGAGAATGATGCGCTCGAGCGCTGCGAGCACCGCACGCAGCGCCGCCGTGCCGGGCTGCGGGCTCGCGAATGCGGTGCGCGGCTCGATCACGACGCGGACCGCCCGCGCAGCCGCGTGAGTTGCGCATCGAGGTCGCGGACGGTGCGTTCGAGCTCGGCCACCCGCTCGCGCTCGCCGGCGACGACCGCGGGCGGTGCATTGCGCACGAAGGCCTCGTTCGCGAGCTTGGCGCGGCACTTCGCGAGGTCGCCCTGCGCGCGCGCCAGGAGCTTGCCCACCCGCTCGGCCTCGGCTGCCGCATCGATGAGCCCCTCCATGGGCACGAGGATCGTGAGCTCGCCCGCGAGCGCGGTTGCCGCCTGCGGGGCGGCTGCGCCGGGGGCGAGCACGCTCACCGTCTCGAGGCCGGCCAACCGCTCGAGGAGCGCGCGGTGCGCATCGAGATGCGCGCGGTCGAGAGCCGATGCCCCCTGCAGCACGACGGGAATGCGCCGCGCGGGACTCACGTTCATCTCGCCGCGGATCTGGCGCACGCCGAGCACGATCGATTTGAGCCACTCGACGGCGCGCTCGGCCTCGGGGTCGGGAGGGAAATCCGCGGCGAGCGGATAGGGCTCGCGCATCACGGTCGGTCCTTCCCGGCCGGCGAGCGGAGCGATCCGAAGCCAGATCTCCTCGGTGATGAACGGCATGAACGGATGCAGCGCACGCTGCAGGGCCTCGAGCACCTCGAGTAGCGTCTGGCGGGTGCCGCGCCGCGCGGCGAGGGTGGCGCTTGCCGACTGCAGCACGGGCTTGGTGAGCTCGACATACCAGTCGCAGAACTCGTGCCAGGTGAACTGATAGAGGGCGTTCGCGGCGTAGTCGAAGCGATACTCGGCGAACGCGGCAGCGACCTCGCTCAGCATGCGGCCGAGGCGCGAGCGGATCCAGCGGTCGGCGACCGAGTGCTCGCCGTCCGCGCCGGGTGGTGGTGCGTCCGCAGCCGCAATCGTCACGAAGCGTGCCGCATTCCACAGCTTGTTGCAGAAGTTGCGGTACCCGGCCACGCGCGCGAGATCGAAGCGGATATCGCGGCTCGGTGAGGCGAGCGAGGCGAAGGTGAAGCGCAGCGCATCGGTGCCGTAGGGCGCGATCCCCTCGGGGTACTGCCGCCGCGTCGCTTTCTCGATCGCCGGGGCGAGCTGCGGCTGCATCAGCCCCGCGGTGCGCTTGGCGAGGAGTGAGTCGAGCGCGATGCCGTCGACGATGTCGAGCGGGTCGATGACGTTGCCCTTCGACTTCGACATCTTCTCGCCGTGCTCATCGCGGATGAGCCCGTGGATGTAGACGTGACGGAACGGAACATCGCCCATGAACTTCAGGCCCATCATCATCATCCGCGCGACCCAGAAGAAGATGATGTCGAAGCCGGTGAGCAGTACGCTCGTGGGATAGAACTTCGCGAGCGCCGGCGTCGCCTGCGGCCACCCGAGCGTCGAGAACGGCCACAGCGCCGAGGAGAACCAAGTATCGAGCACATCGTCGTCGCGCCGCAGGGGCACATCGGCCGCAAGACCCTTGCGGCGGCGCGCGTCCGCCTCGTCACGGCCGACGTAGACGGCACCGGTGGAGTCGTACCAGGCGGGAATCCGATGCCCCCACCAGAGTTGGCGGCTGATGCACCAGTCCTTGAGGTTGCGCATCCATTCGAAGTAGGTCCTCGACCAGCCCTCCGGCACGAAGCGCGTGCGGCCCTGCTCCACCGCGGCGATTGCGGGCGCCGCAAGCGGGGCCACCCGCACGTACCACTGGTCGGTGAGGTAGGGCTCGAGCACCGCACCGCTGCGATCGCCGCGCGGCACGGTGAGCCGGTGCTTCTCGATGCGCTCGAGGAGCCCCGCCTGCTCGAGCTCGCCCACGACGCGGCGGCGTGCCGCGATGCGCTCCAGGCCGCGAAAGCGGTCCGGGACGCTCTCGTTGAGCGTCGCATGCGGGGTGAAGATGTTGATCGCCGGGAGGCCATGACGGGTGCCGATCTCGTAGTCGTTGAAGTCGTGCGCGGGCGTGATCTTCACGCACCCGGAGCCGAACGCCGGATCGACGTACGCATCGGCGATGATCGGGATCAGCCGCCCGACGAGGGGCAGACGCACGCTCCGTCCGACCAGATGACGATAGCGCTCGTCGTCCGGATTGACCGCGACGGCCGCGTCCCCGAGCAGCGTCTCGGGGCGCGTGGTCGCGACCGTGAGGTGCCCGGGGCCGTCCGCGAGCGGATAGCTCAGGTGCCAGAGGTGGCCATCCTCTTCCTCGCTCTCAACCTCGAGATCGGAGAGCGCGGTGAGGAGCACCGGGTCCCAGTTGACGAGGCGCTTGCCGCGGTAGATGAGTCCCTCCTCGTGCAGCGCGACGAAGACCTCGGTCACGGCTTGCGAGAGGCCCTCGTCCAGGGTGAAGCGGTCGCGCGACCAGTCGACGGAGTCGCCGAGCCGGCGCATCTGCGCGGCCATGATGCCCCCCGACTGCGCTTTCCACTGCCACACGCGCGCGACGAACTCCTCGCGCCCGAGCGCGGTGCGCTTCAATCCCTGTCCTTCGAGCTGGCGCTCGACCACCATCTGCGTCGCGATGCCTGCATGGTCGGTGCCCGGCTGCCACAGCGTGTCGTCGCCGCGCATGCGGTGGTAGCGCGTGAGCGCATCCATCAGCGTGTGATTGAACGCGTGCCCCATGTGGAGCGTCCCGGTCACGTTCGGCGGGGGAATCATGATGCAGAAGGGCGCGCCCGCACCCCGCGGCGCAAACCAGCCGTGGGATTCCCAGCGCTCGTAGATCCGCCGCTCGAGCTCGTGCGGCGCGTAGACCTTGTCCATCGCCGCGGATTATAGCGTCGCGCAGGGATTTGACCCGGCCGCGGCGCAACCCCTCACGCCGCGCGAATGTTGTGGGAGATCGGCTTCAGTCCGAGCTCGCGATAGGTCTTGAAGCGGGCGCGGCCGGCCTCGCGCCGCGCGGGCTCGCCGTCGATCACCTCGACGATGCGCTCGGCGCGCGCGGTGTGCTCCGGCACCGCGGCTGCGAGATTCACGAGCACCCCGATACCGCCCTCCGGTACTGCACCCGAGGTGAGCAGCACCGGTGCCTCACAGGCGACGCCCGGGGTGACGAGCTCGTGCGGAATGAAGGTGCGATCGTCCCCGCAGGTCCACAGGAGATCATCGAGCGCGGCGAGCTCGGCGCGATCGGTGTGCCAGATGAGCACGCTGTGGCCGGAGCGGTATGCCTTCTCCACGATGCGGCAGACGAGACGCAGGCGTGCGGCCGCCGAGGACTCCTCGAGGATGTAGAAGGTGACCCCGGGCATCCTGCGAGCTGCTCAGCCGCGGCGCGACCCGGCTCGCTGCACGAGAAAGTCCGCAAGGAGCGGCGTCGGGCGCCCGGTGCTGCCCTTCTGCGCACCGCCCTGGTAGGCGGTGCCTGCCACATCGAGATGTGCCCACTTCAGTCCGACGGTGAACTTGCCCAAGAACGCCGCCGCGGTGATCGCGCCCCCTTCGCGCCCGCCGATGTTGGCGAAGTCGGCGAAGTTGCTCTTCAGCTGCTCGGCGTACTCCTCGGTGAGCGGCAGCTGCCAGGCACGATCGTCGGCCCTCAGGCCCGCCGCCACGAGCTCGCGCGCGAGCGCATCGTCGTTGCTCATGACCCCGCAGTGGTGCGCGCCGAGCGCGACCACGCAGGCGCCGGTGAGCGTTGCGATGTCGACGACGGCGGCGGGGGAGAAGCGCCGCGCGTAGTTGAGTGCGTCCGAGAGCACGAGCCGGCCCTCGGCGTCGGTGTTCAGGATCTCGACGGTCTGTCCCGAGGCGCTCGTCACGATGTCCCCGGGCTTGACGGCGCGCCCATCGGGCATGTTCTCGCAGGCCGCAACGAGCCCCACGACGCGCAGCGGCAGCTTCGCTTCCGCGGCGAAGGTGACCCCGGCGAGCACCGCGGCAGCGCCGCTCATATCGAACTTCATCTCGTCCATCGCGGGCGGCTCTTTGAGCGAGATGCCACCGGAGTCAAAGGTGATGCCCTTACCGACCAGAACGACGGGCGCGTGCCCGGCTTTGCCACCGCGGTAATCGAGCACCAGGAAGCGCGGCGGCTGGGCGCTGCCCTGTGCGACGGCGAGGAAGCAGCCCATCTTGAGCCGTCGGATCGCCGGCTCATCGAGCACCTGCACGCGCACCGCGGGATACGCCTTGGCGATGCCGCGCGCGCGCTCGCCGAGATAGGTGGGCGTGCAGACGTTCGCCGGGAGGTTTGCCAGGTCGCGCTGCAGCGCCATCGCGACGGCGAGCGCGCGTCCGTGCTCGAGCCCGCGCCGCGCGGCGCCGAGTCCCGCCGCGCGCACCGGGCCGGCGAGGAGGCGCTCGAGCACCGGCGCGGGCGGCTTCTTGCCGGTCTTCAGGTCATTGATGCGATAGAGGGCGCTGCCGGCGATCTCCGCGACGCCGCGCCCCAGATAGTAGTCGTCGAGCTCCTGGGCGCGCGGCCTCTCGAGCGCGAGGGCGGCGCTGCGCACGCGGGTGCGCGCGAGCGCCGTGAGCGCCGCGGCGCATGCCTTCCGCCAGGCCTTGCGGTTGTAGGACTTCGCCGCGCCGAGCCCGACGAGCAGCACGCGTGTCGCGGCGATTCCACTCAAGTCGGTGACGAGCAGCGTATCACCGCTGCGGCCGCTGAAGTCCCCGCGCGCAACGAGGCTCTTCAGCCGCCCGCCCGCGGCGGAATCGACCGTGCGCGCCTCCTCGGTGAGCTCCGGGTCGTCGAATACCCCGGCCACGATGCACTCCACGGCGAGTTGCGCCGCTCCCTTCGACCAGACTTCAAACTGCATGCCTTGAGCTCCCGCGGAAAGCATTGTGGGGCGATGAGGAGTGGTCTACCTTACCAGCCGCGCTCCGTCCCGCTCCATTGGTTGGTGTCGTTCGTGCGGAATCGCCAGGCCCGATCCTCGAGCTGCTCGGGGCGGGTCGCGAGCGCGGAAGTCTAACCGAATTCGACAAGCGAGCGCCTTGGGACGGATATTCGAACGGTACGTGCTGCGGGAGGTCGTGACCAGCTGGCTCGCGGTCACCGGGATGCTGCTCGTGATCCTGATGACCAACGAGATGGCCCGCGTCCTCTCGCGCGCGGCCGACAACCAGTACCCGCGCGACGTGGTTTTCGAGCTCATCGGGCTCGGCACCCTGCACAACCTCGACATCCTCGTGCCGGTGGGACTGCTGCTCGGGGTGATGCTCGCGTTCGGCCGGCTCTACCACGACAGCGAGATGAGCGCGGTGCTCGCCTGCGGGGCGGGGCCGAGGCGCTTCTACGCACCGGTGCTGCTGCTTGCGCTCCTGCTGACGGCGCTCCTTGCCTGGCTATCGCTCGAGGTGGGCCCACAAGCCATGGCGCGCGTGCTCAGCCTGCGTAGCGAGGCGGTGCGTGCGGGGCAGTTCGCGCCGGTCGCCCCGGGGCGCTTCCGCACTTTCGGCGGCGGCAATACGGTCGTCTACGCGCAGGGCGCGAACCCCGACGGCACGCTGTCGAACGTGTTCGTCGAGCGCACGCGCGGGGATCGCGTGGAGGTGGCGCTCGCCGGGCGGGCCCGCCACAGCGTGGCGCCGAACGGGCAGTTCCTCACCATCACGCTCTACGACGGGGAGCGCTACGAGGGCGTGCCCGGCGGCACTCAGTACCGCATCATGCGCTTCGCCGAGCACACGATCCCGGTGCAGATGCCCCCGCCGGTCCTGCCCGGCACCGACCTCGATGCGGCGCCGACCCGCTCGCTCCTGAGCTCCCACGAGCGGGCGAAACAAGCCGAGCTCCAGTGGCGCCTCGCGCTGCCGGTCATGTGCCTGGTGCTCACGCTCGCGGCGGTGCCGCTCGCGCGCCTGAGCCCGCGTCAGGGCCGCTATGCGCGTGTTTGGGTGGCGGTGCTCCTCTATCTCGGCTATTCGAATCTGGTCACGCTCGGCCGCGGCTGGATCGTGCACGGGACGCTGCCGGCCGCGCTCGGGCTGTGGTGGACGCACCTCGCGGTCATCCTCGCCGTGGCGCTCGCCGTGTTCGCGCCGCGCTGGCTCGCGCACCTGCGCCACCAGGAGGCGCCTGCGTGAACACCGTCGACCGCTACATCGTGCGCACGATCCTGCAGGCGACCGCACTCACCATGTCGGTGCTGCTCGTGCTCGCGATGCTCTTCACCTTCATCGGCGAGCAGGGCGACATCGGCCAGGGACGCTACACGGCGCTCAACGCCTTCTGGTACTCGCTCCTCAATCTCCCGCAGCTCGCCTGGCAGCTGCTGCCGATCGGGGCGCTCATCGGCGCGCTGCTCGGACTCGGGCAGCTCGCCCGCGGGAGCGAGCTCATCGTGCTGCGCGCTTCGGGCGTCTCCGTCGCGCGCATCGCCGGGTCGGCGCTCCTTGCGGCGCTCGCGCTGCTTGGCCTCGAGGTGCTGCTCGGGGAGCTCGTCGCCCCGCAGCTCGCGCAGGCCGCCAAGCAGGACAAGGCGTTCGAGCGCTTCTCGAACGTGAGCTTCGGCGGCGGCGGGGCCTGGGTGCGCGACGGGGACACGATCCTCAACGTCGATCAGCTCTCGGCGGGCGGACAGTTCGGCGGCATGCTGCTCTTCGAGCTCTCCCGCGATCACCATCTGCTCGCGATCGGGCGCGCCGCGCGCGCGCGCGCCGGCTCGGACGGCCGCTGGCTGCTCTCCGACTACGCCGAATCACGCTTTGCGCCGCAGGGCGTCGCGGCGAGCATCACGGCCCATCGGTTGCTGCTCTCGAATGTGACGGGGGCGTTCGTCGCGCTCGCGGCGACCCTGCCGCAGGATCTCGCGGCGCGCGCGCTGTGGGCGGTGATCGAGTTCGACCGTGCGAATGCGCTCGATCCCACGCAGTATCTGTTCGCGTTCTGGTCGCGCATCGCGCGCACCATCGCGATCGTCTTCGCGGTGCTGCTCGCCGTACCGTTCGTGCTCGGCGCACTGCGTACCGCCGCCGCCGGCTCGCGCATGGCCGTGGGTCTGATCCTGGGCGTCGCCTTCTTCCTGCTGCAGCGGCTCATCGAAAGCGGCACGGTGGTTTTCAACCTCGATCCGATCGCGCTCGCATGGCTCCCCACCGCGCTGCTTGCGGCCGTGACGCTGGTGCTGCTCGCACGGGCGCGCTGAGCCGCAGCGCGCCCGCTCACTTGAGCACGCTGATGACGCGCGGCTCCATGTACGACTTGAGCCCGAGCAGCGAGTACTGCCGGCCGAGTCCCGATTCCTTGGCACCGCCGAAGGGCACCGTCGCCGAGGTGGCGCGATGCTGGTTCACCCACGCGGTGCCCACCTCCAGGCGCGCGGCGATGGCCGCGCCACGCTCCGGATCGGCGCTCCACACCGAGCCCGAGAGTCCGTAGCGCGTATCGTTCGCGCGCTTGAGCGCATCCTCCACGTCGCGAAACCGCAGCACGGGGACGATCGGCCCGAACTGCTCCTCCTGAACGAGGCGGCTTGCCTCGTCGATGTCCGCGACGATCGTGGGGGGGAAGAAGTAACCCGCCCCGCGCGGGACCTCGCCGCCCGCGAGGATGCGCGCGCCACGGCGGCGCGTGTCCTCGAGGATGCCGAGGACACGCTCGAACTGCTCCCGGTTCTGGATCGGGCCGAGCTCGCTCGCGGGATCGAGCCCGCTGCCGATGCGCGCCTTGCGCGCTTCGGCGGCGAGCGCCGCGCACAGCGCCTCGTAGATGTGCTCGTGCGCGTAGATGCGCTTGACGGCCATGCACACCTGGCCGCTGTTGACGAACGCGGCGAAGAACAGCTTCGGGGCGATCGCCTTCACGTCCACGTCCTCGAGGACGATGGCCGCATCGTTGCCGCCGAGCTCGAGCGTCACGCGCTTCAAGGTGCCGGCGCAGCTCGCCATCACCTTTTTGCCGGTCTCGACGGAGCCGGTGAAGGAGATCTTGTCGATCCCGGGATGCTCGGTCATCCACCGCCCGAGCTCATCTCCGCCCGCGAGCACGGCGAGCACGCCCGGCGGGAACACCTCCGCGAGGAGCGCGCCGAGCGCGAGCGTCGTGAGGGGCGTGAATGGCGAGGGCTTCACGATCGCGGTGTTGCCGGTGTAGAGCGCCGAGGTGAGCGGCCCCGCCGCAAGATTGATGGGCGCGTTCCACGGCGTGATGATCCCCGCGACCCCGAGCGGGAAGTACTTGAGCTCGATGCGCCGCGCCGGCTCATCGACGAGCACCTCCGGATCGATTGCGATCTGAGCCATTCCCTCGGACTGGGTCGCGGCGCGCGCGATCTCGTCGCGCGCCTGCGCGAGGGGCTTGCCCTGCTCGAGCGTGAGGAGCTCCGCGAGCGACGCCTGGTTGTCCCTCAGCGCCCCGGCCATCCGCCGGATGGCGAGGCGGCGCTCCTCGACCGAACGCTCGCGCCACGCCGGGAACGCGCGCCGGGCGGCGGCCACGGCGCGGTCGAGCTCGGCACGGCCGGCGGCGGGGCAGTGCGCGAACACGGCCCCGGTTGCCGGATTGATTACGTCAAGCTGCCCGGAGCTGCCGACGCGCTCACCGTCGATGAGCAGCGTGAAGTCTGCGCGGCGAGGGATGGCGGCGGCGGCCGGGACGGGCTCAGTTGCGCTCATGGGGATCCTCTCGTGACCGAGCCCACGGTGGCTGCGGGCTTCGCATGCGAAATGTTACGATATTGGGCTCCTCCGCCGGGGCAGTTGAGCATAGAACGCGCCCGAACGGGCACTACACGATGATTCCCACCTGCAAGGCACCCGACCCCGACACGCGCAAGCCCAAGTACCGTCCGCCGCCCGGTGCCTGCGATGCGCACTGCCACATCTTCGGGCCCGGCGACCGCTATCCGTATGCGCCGGATCGCAGCTACACCCCGCCCGATGCACCGCTCGAGCGCTTCCGCGAGCTCCAGGGCATCCTCGGCCTCGAGCGCGCGGTGCTCGTGAACGCGAGCTGCCACGGTCGAGACAACCGCGTCATCCTCGATGCGATTGCGCAGAGCGGCGGGCGCTACCGCGGCGTCGCGAACGCCGATGACTCCTTCTCCGAGCGCGACCTCGCGGCGCTCGACGCGGGCGGCTGCCGGGGCGTGCGCTTCAATTTCGTCAAGCACCTGGGCGGCATGCCGGACATGGGCGAGTTCCATCGCGTCGTCGAGCGCGTGCGTCCGCTCGGCTGGCACGTCGACCTGCACTTCGACGCCGGCGACCTGGTCGAGCATGCGGATCTCCTTGCGCGGCTCCCGGTGCCGTTCCTCATCGATCACATGGGGCGCGTGCCCACCAAGGCCGGCCTCGCTCAGGAGCCGTTCCGGCGGCTCCTCGACCTCGCGCGGCACAACGAGCGCTGCTGGGTGAAGGTGAGCGGCGCGGAGCGCATCTCGAGCGCCGGACCGCCGTTCACGGACGCCGTGCCCTTTGCCCAGGCGCTCATCGAGGCCGCACCGCAGCGCATCCTGTGGGGCACCGACTGGCCGCACCCGAACATCGCCAAGCACATGCCCAACGACGGCGATCTCGTCGATCTCATCCCGCTCTACATGCCCGATCCGGCGCTGCAGCGGCAGATTCTCGTCGACAACCCGCTGCGGCTTTACGGCTTCGCAGCCTGACTTCGGAAGAGATCTCATGACCGAGCGCAAGCAGAAGGAAGCCTACGAGGACATCCCGGGCACCTGGGTGTTCGACGCGCAGCGCGCGCGCCAGGGCTACCACTTGAACGAATTCCTCTACTCGCTCATGAAGGCGGAGAACCGCAAAGCCTTCCTCGCGAACGAGGCCGAGTACACGCGCCGCTTCAAGATGTCCGAGGAGCAGCGTGAGGCAGTGCTCAAGCGCGACTGGAACCGGCTGCTCGAGCTGGGCGGTGTGTCCTACGCGCTCGCCAAGCTCGCGTTCACCGACGGCAAGTCCTACCAGTACATGGCCTCACAGATGACCGGCGTCACGGAGCGCGAGTACGTCGAGATGATGCTCAAGGGCGGCCGCTCCCCGCAGGGCTGGCGCTCGAAGTCCGAGCGGCAGGGGAAGCTCTGATGGCGCGGATCATCGCAGGCGTCGGCACCTCGCACACCCCGGCGATCGGTGCCGCGGTCGACAACGGCAAGACCCACGAGCCGTACTGGCAGCCGCTGTTCAAAGGCTACGAGCCGGCCAAGCGGTGGATCGCGCAAGTCAAGCCGGACGTGGTGATCATGGTCTACAACGATCACGTCAACGCCTTCGACTTCAAGATCATTCCGACCTTCGGGCTCGGCTGCGCGGAGGAGTTTCCGATTGCCGACGAGGGCTGGGGCGCGCGTCCGGTGCCGCCGGTGCAGGGTCACCCCGAGCTCGCTGCGCACCTCATCCAGTCGCTCGTGCTCGATGAGTTCGACATGACGATCGTCAATGAGATGCAGGTCGACCACGGGCTCACCGTGCCCCTCACGCTGCTGTTCGGCACGCCGAAGGTGTGGCCGTGCCGGGTCATCCCACTCGCGGTCAACGTCATCCAGTATCCGGCGCCGACCGGGCATCGCTGCTACATGCTGGGCCAGGCGATCGCCAGGGCGGTGGCGAGCTGGGAGGAGGACCTGAAGGTCGTCATCTTCGGCACCGGTGGCATGTCGCACCAGATTCAGGGTCCGCGCGCCGGGCTCGTCAATCCCGAGTTCGACCGCGCTTTTCTCGATGGCCTGTCGCGGGATCCCGAGCGGCTGCTCGCGATCGAGCCGCTCGAGTATCTGCGTGATGCGGGCGCGGAGGCGATCGAGCTCGTGATGTGGCTCATCATGCGCGGGGCGCTCGGGGAGCGGGTGAAGGAGGTCTACCGTTTCTATCACGTGCCGGCCTCCTCGACCGCCGTCGGCAACATCATCCTCGAGAGCGTTTAGGGGCAAGTGCAATGAAAATCCTGATGGCAGGGCAGGGCGCCTTCGGCCAACGGCACCTCGAGGCGATCCGCAACATTCCCGGGATCGAGGTCGCGAGCCTCGCGGGCGGCTCGGCGGCGGGCACCGAGGAGGTGGCGAGGAAGTTCAATATCCCGCACTGGACGACCGACTACTCCGAGGGGCTGCGTCAGCCCGGGATCGAGGCGGTGATCCTGACGACGCCCACGCAGATGCACGCGCGCCAGGGGATCGAGGCGATGCGCGCCGGCAAGCACGTGATGATCGAGATTCCGATGGCCGACACCCGCGAGGATTCCGAGGCGCTCGTGCGCGTGCAGAAGGAGACCGGTCTCGTGGCGATGGCGGGCCACACGCGGCGCTTCAATCCCTCGCATCAGTGGGTGCACAAGCGAATTCTCGCCGGGGAGCTCGCCGTCCAGCAGATGAACGTGCAGACCTACTTCTTCCGCCGCACCAACATGAATGCGCAAGGCAAGCCCCGCAGCTGGACGGATCACCTGCTGTGGCATCACGCCTGCCACACCGTCGACCTGTTCATGTACCAGACGGGCGAGACCGTCGCGGATTGCTACGCCGTGCAGGGACCGCTCCATCCGACGCTCGGCATCGCGATGGACATGGGGATTCTCATGAAGACCCCGAGCGGCAAGGTGTGCGTGCTGTCGCTCTCATTCAACAACAAAGGCCCGCTCGGCACGTTCTTCCGCTACATCTGCGACAACGGCACCTACATCGCGCGCTACGACGACTTAGTCGACGGCGAGGAGATGAAGATCGACGTGAGCAAGGTGGACGTGTCGATGAACGGCATCGAGCTGCAGGACCGGGAGTTCTTCGCCGCGATCCGCGAGCGGCGCGAGCCGAACGCGAGCGTCGCGCAAGCGCTGCCCGCGATGCAGACGCTCGATCGCCTCGAGCGCATCCTCGAGCGCAACTAGCCGCACGCGCGCTTCAGCCCCCGAGCGCACGCAGCATCGCCGGCGGATAGCGCTCGCCGCGCACGCCGATACGCTCGACCAGTGCGTGCAGGCCCGCGCGCTCCTCGGGCGTGACGATCACCTCGAGCGCATCCAGATTGTCCGTGAGATGCGCGCGCGTCTTCATTCCGGGGATGGGGAGGACCTCCTCGCCCTGCGCGAGGACCCAGGCGAGCGCGAGCTGCGCGGGCGTGCAGCCCTTGCGGTCCGCGAGCGCGCGCACGCCCTCGGCGATGCGCGCGTTGTGCGCGAGGTGCGCCTGCTCGAACCGCGGCTGGTTGCGCCGCAGATCAGCCGCCGGCAGCTCCTCGAGGGTGCGGAAGTTGCCCGCCAGAAACCCGCGGCCCAAGGGGCTGTAGGCGACGAGGGAGACGCCGAGCTCGCGACAGGCCTCGAGCATGCCGGCCTCCGGCTCGCGCGACCACAGCGAGTACTCGCTCTGCACCGCGGCGATCGGGTGCACCGCGCACGCGCGCCGCAGCGTCGTGATGCTGCATTCGGAGAGCCCGATGTGGCGGATCTTGCCCGCGCGCACGAGCGCGCCGAGCGCACCGACCGACTCCTCGATCGGGACGCTCCGGTCGATGCGATGCAGGTAATAGAGGTCGATGCGATCGGTGCCGAGCCGAGTGAGACTCTGCTCGACCGCGGCGCGAACGGACTCGGGGCGATTGTCGATCACGACCGTGCCGTCGCTCGTGCGCGTGATGCCGAACTTCGAGGCCAAGAACACCCGCTCGCGCACTGCGCGAATCGTGGCGCCGACGAAGCGCTCGTTCTCTCCCCCCTGGTAGCTCGAAGCGGTGTCGAGATGATCGACGCCGCGGTCGATCGCCGCGAGCAGCGTGCGCTCGGACTCCGCGTCGTCGCGCGTTCCGTACCAGCCGACGAGGCCCATGCAGCCGAAGCCGAGCGCCCCCAAGCGCGTTGCGGTGGTGCCGAGCGGGCGGGTGGCGATGCTCATCGTGCGGGCCTCGGGGTGCGTTCGGTCGCCTGCGGGTGAGGCATTAAATCGCCCTGCGCAAGCCGAGACAACCCCACGGCGCGCGCTTGTCAGGACGAGCGCCCGACCGATAGCATCAGCGTCTCGCCTCCGGCCACTTCCCGGGTGCTCGCCATGATCATCGATTGCCACGGACACTACACCACCGCGCCGAAGGAGCTGCAGGCCTACCGCGACGCGCAGATCGCAGGGCTCAAGAATCCGGCCTACGTGCCCACCCCGGCGCGGCTCGCGGTGAGCGACGATCAGATCCGCGAGAGCCTCGAGGGAGCGCAGCTCAAGTTCCAGCGCGCGCGTGGCACAGATCTCACGATCTTCTCCCCGCGCGCCTCGGCGATGGCGCACCACATCGGCGATGAGACGACGAGCCGGCACTGGAGCGAGGCCTGCAACGATCTCATTCACCGCGTGTGCGAGCTGTACCCCCAAAATTTCGTCGGTGTCTGCCAGCTGCCGCAGTCCCCCGGGGCCGCGCCCGGGAACAGCGCGCGCGAGCTCGAGCGCTGCGTGAAGGAGCTCGGTTTCATCGGCTGCAACTTGAACCCCGATCCCTCCGGCGGCAACTGGACGTCACCGCCCCTCACCGATCGGCACTGGTATCCGCTCTACGAGCGGATGGTCGAGCTCGACGTGCCGGCGATGGTGCACGTGAGCTCCTCGTGCAACCCGAATTTCCATGCGACCGGCGCGCACTATCTCAACGCCGACACGACGGCGTTCATGCAGTTCCTGACGAGCGATCTGTTCAAGGATTTCCCGACGCTCAGGTTCGTGATCCCGCACGGCGGTGGCGCGGTCCCCTATCACTGGGGCCGCTATCGCGGGCTCGCGCAGGACATGAAGCGCCCGCCGCTCGAGGAGCTGCTGCTCGGCAACGTGTTCTTCGACACCTGCGTCTACCATTTGCCGGGAATCGAGCTCCTGCTCAAGGTCATCCCGGTCGAGAACATTCTCTTCGGCTCGGAGATGGTGGGTGCGGTGCGTGGCATCGACCCGCGCACCGGTCAGTACTACGACGACACCAAGCGCTACATCGATGCGCTCGCGCTCAGCGAGGCGGACCGCGGCAAGCTCTTCGAGGGCAACACGCTCAAGGTCTACCCGCGGCTCAAGGCGCGACTCGCGGCAATCCGCCGCTGATGCGCCACGCCGTGCCGCTACCGCAGCCCGAGCCGGACCTGACCCCCGAGCGGCTGATCGCGCGCGCCACGGCGCTGCGGGCGCGGCTCGCCGATGAGCAGGAGGAGAGCGACCGCCGCGGTTGCTACTCCGAGGGTGTGCACCAGGCGCTGCTCGCCGGCGGGTTCTACCGGATCCTGCAGCCGAGGCTCTTCGGCGGCTACGAGTTCGGCTTCGAGACCTTCATCCGGGTGGTGATGGAGCTCTCCCGCGGCCACTCCGGGGCCGGCTGGTGCTTCACGCTCGCGGCCTCGCACGGATTCGTGCTCGCCTCGCACTGGCCCGAGGCGGTGCAGCGCGAGATCTTCGGGCCGGACGGGGATTTCCGCTGCGCCATGACCGCCGGACCCGCCGGCACCTTCGAGCCCGTGGAAGGCGGGTACATCGTGAGCGGCGTGTACCCGTTCGCCTCCGGTATTCCGGTGAGCACCCACTTCATGGGCGCAGGGCTCGTGAGGCCCGAGTCCGGGCCGCCGCAGAACCTCTACTTCATCGTGCCGCGGGAGCGCTTCGAGATCCTCCCGGACTGGGGCGGTGAGGAGAGCATGGGCATGCGCGCAAGCGGCTCGAACAGCGTGCGGATCACCCAGGTCTTCGTGCCCGAGCGGCATTTTGCGCCGGCCAACGTCATGCTCTCCTCCGAGCACCTCCCGCAGGGCACCTACGGCACGCGCCTGCACCGCAATCCCATGTATCTCGGAATCCTCGCCGGCTGGTTCAGCTGCGAATTCGGTGCCATCTTGAGCGGCACCGCGCGCGCGGCGCTCGATGAGTTCGCGCGCCTGCTCAAGACGAAGAAGATGACGTTCAACCCGCAGGTCGCACGCGCCCACGATCCGAACAACCAGATCACGCTCGGGGAGGCCTTCAGCCGCACGGATGCGGCCGAGGCGCTCACCTGCGCCGCCACGCGGCTCTACACCGAGCAGTGCGAGCGCTTCGCGCGCGAGGGCACCCCGATCACGCACGCCGATACGCTGCGCGTGTGGAGCATCTCGCGCGAAGGCTGCCGCGCCGCCTGCGAGGCCGTCGAGATGCTGTTCCGCGCCGCGGGCGCCTCGGTCGCCAAGCGCGGCGAGCGGCTGCAGCGCTACTTCCGCGACGTGCAGATGTACCGCATCCACATCCAGTCCCAGCCGCTCTTCCCGGCGCTGCGTGGCCAGGCCGAGCTCGGGATCCCGCTGCCGCCGCCATTCGCCTGATGGGCCGGATCGCGCGGCAGCTCTGGTTCCAGGTGCTCCTCGCCACCGCCTTGGGCGTCGTGGTCGGCTGGCGCGCGCCCGCGCTCGCGGAGCGGATGAAACCGCTTGGCGATGCGTTCATCGCGCTGGTGCGCATGATCATCGCGCCGGTCATCTTCTGCACCGTGGTTCATGGCATCGCCGGTATGCGCGACCTGCGCCGTGTGGGACGCGTTGCCGTCAAGGCGCTCATCTACTTCGAGGCGATCACGACGCTTGCGCTCATCGTCGCGCTCCTCGCGGTGAACGTGACGCACCCCGGGGCCGGCATGAACATCGATGCGCACGCAATCGACACGCGCGCGATCGCCGAGTACACGAGCAGGGCGGCGCACCAGGGCGTGGCCGATTATCTGCTCGCGATCATTCCCACGACCTTCTTCGCAGCGTTCGCGCACCCCGACGTGCTGCCGGTGCTCCTCGTGTCGGTCCTGTTCGCGGCGGCGCTCGCCGCCGCGGGTCCGCGCGGGCAGCCGCTGATCGAGCTCGTCGCGGGCCTCTCGCGCGTCTTCTTCCGCATCGTCGAGCTCGTCATGTGGGTGGCCCCGCTCGGGGCCTTCGGCGCGATCGCCTTCATGGTCGGGCGCTTTGGCGCGGGCGCGCTGCTGCCGCTCGGCAAGCTCTTGATCGAGTTCTATCTGGTCTCGCTCGGGTTCGTCTTCACCGTGTTTCAAGCGGTCGCGTACTTCGCCGGTGTGAGCCTCATCCGGCTCCTCGGGTACATCCGTGACGAGATCGTGATCGTCGCCGCGACCACCTCGACCGAGACCGTGCTTCCGCGGCTCATCGAGAAGCTGTGCGCGCTCGGCTGCGAGGAGTCGGTGGTGGGGCTCGTCGTTCCGACCGGATACTCGTTCAATCTGGACGGCACGTGCCTCTACCTCGCCACGGCGGCGGTGTTCCTGGCCCAGGCGACCAACACCCATCTCGGCATCGGCGCGCAGTTGGGGCTCCTCGCCGTGCTCCTCCTCACCTCCAAGGGCGCAGCCGGGGTCGCGGGCGCCGCCTTCGTCGTGCTCGCCGCGACACTCGGGTCGGTGGGCACGGTGCCGGCTGCGAGCATCGCGCTCATCCTCGGAATCCATCGCCTGATGGCCGAGGCGCTCACCTTCGTGAACCTGGTCGGCAACGCGCTCGCGACGATCGTGGTCGCCCGCTGGGAGGGCGCGGTCGATCTGCCGCGGCTCAACGCGCGAGTCGGCCGCTCACGCTTGCAGCCGGCATCGCCCGCCGCCGCGCGCGAGTAGCGCCGCGCCGGCTGCGTGCGCAGGCGCGCCCGCGCAGGTGGCCGCCGCCGCCGCTCGGCCCTCAAGAACTGCGCCCCGCTGCCGTTGATGTTCCGAAGGCGCCATGCCCCGGGACCCCATGCACGCGACATATAACCACTGGCTCGTCGCACTGTCCGTCCTCGTTGCGATCACGGTTTCCTATACGGCGCTGAGACTTGCCGGACGCGTGGCTGCGAGCGAGCGCAGCGGAGGGCGTCCGTGGCTCGTGGCGGGCGCGATCTCGATGGGCATCGGCATCTGGTCGATGCACTTCATCGGCATGCTCGCCTTTACGGTGCCGATCCCGCTGCGCTACAACGTCGCCGTCACGCTGGCATCGCTGTTGATCGCGATGCTCACCTCGGGTCTTGCGCTCGCGATCGCGAGCCGCCGCGCTCTCACTTTCGGGCGGCTCGCCGCCGGCTCGGCGTTGATGGGCGCGGGCATCGCCGCCATGCACTACACGGGGATGGCCGCGATCCAGATCGCCCCGGTGATCACCTACGATGCGCGGCTCGTCGCCGTCTCGATCGCAGTCGCGGTGAGCGCCTCCTTCGCCGCGCTGTGGCTCGCCTTTCGCCTGCGCGCCGGGCATTCCGGCCTCATCCAGTGGGCGCGCGGCGGTGCGGCCGTCGTCATGGGGCTCGCGATCGCCGGCATGCACTACACGGCGATGGCCGCCGCCATGCTCGCGCCAAACGCCTATTGCTTCGGCGGGGCGGCGTTCGACAACAGCTGGCTCGCCTTCGCGATCGGTCTCATCGCGCTCGCGGTGCTCGCGATCACCCTGCTCGCAGCCGTATTCGACGCGCACCTGCAGTCGCGCACGCGCCGCGACGCCCAGCGCCTCTCCGAGCTCAACGGGAGTCTGCAGCACGGCAAGAACCTGCTCACGCTTGCAACCCAGGCGGCCGGCATCGCCTGCTGGGAGTTCGATATCGCGACCCGCAAGACGGTGTGGACCGAGAACGAGATCCCCTCGCTCAAGGCGGCCGGAATCGACATTCGCGCCGAGCCCGACGCGCTCGTTGCGAGCCTCCATCCCGAGGATGCCCGGGTCGCGTACCTGGCGATCCGTGCGGCGGCGGCACAGGGGCGCGAGGTCTGTGCAGTCCGCGTGCGCGTCATCGGGCCGAGCGGGGCGATCGTGCACCTGCAGGCCCATGCGCGCCTGGTGTGCGCAGCCACGGGCCGTCTCGAGCGCCTGCTCGGGGTGTGCTGGGACGTGAGCGAGCACGTCTGCGAGGAAGAAGCTCGACGGGCACTGCAACTGCAGCTGCGCGATGCCTCGCGGCAAGCCGGCATGGCGGAAGTTGCGACCGGAGTTCTGCACAGCGTCGGTAACGTCCTGAACAGCCTCTCGGTCTCGGCGGCCTTGCTCCTCACGGGGCTGCGCGACTCGCGCGTGGGCAACCTCGAGCGCGTGGCGGGGCTCGTCGCGGCCGCGGCGCCCGGGCTCGCCGAGTTTCTGGAAAGCGACCCGCGCGGCCGGGAGATCCCCGGATACCTGCGCGAGCTCGGTGAGCACCTGGTCGCCGAGCAGCGCCGCCTGAGCGCGGAGGCGCAGGCGATCGTCGAGCACGTCGAGCACATCGGCAGGATCGTCGCCGCGCAGCAGGCACACGCGCGCCGCGGGGGCATGACCGAGGAGTTCGACGTGGCCGAGCTCCTCGACCACGCCGTCGCGCTGCATTTCTCCGCCGATCGGGATGTGACCGTGCGGCGCCGCTACGAGCGAGTGCCGCGTGTCACGCTCGACCGCCACCGCTTGATTCAGATCCTCGCCAATCTCCTCGCCAACGCCCGCCAGGCGCTGCGCGAGCGAGTGGGTCAGAGGATTCTCACGGTCTCGGTCCGTCTCGATGAGGCAGGGGCACTCATCGTCGAGGTGGAGGACTCGGGCGTCGGCATGAGCGAGGCGATGCGCGCGCGGCTGTTCGAGTTCGGCTTCACGAGCAAGCCCGACGGGCACGGATTCGGGTTGCACTCGAGCGCCATCCTCGCCCAGGAGCTCGGCGGGGAGCTCACGGGTGCGAGCGACGGGCCCGGGAAAGGGGCACGTTTCACGCTACGCCTGCCCCATGGGGCGCCCGCCGCGGAGTCACAACGGAGGTCCGCATGAGCGCCCCGATGGAGCCGCCGCCACGCGCGCGGGTGCTGGTCGTCGACGACAACCCAGCGATTCACGAGGATTTCGTCAAGATCCTCGCCGGCGATCCCAGCCGCCCCGAGAGTCTCGAGCTCGCCGAGCGGATGCTGTTCGGCGTACCGAGCGGCTCGGGTTCGCGGCTCGCGCCCTATGCGCTCGCGCACGCATCGCAGGGCCAGCAGGCCGCGCGCGCCGTCGAGCGTGCGCGCAGCGAGGGGAGGCCGTTCGCGCTCGCCTTCGTCGACATGCGCATGCCGCCCGGCTGGGACGGGCTCGAGACGATCGAGCAACTCTGGCGGATCGACCCGGAGTTGCAGGTCGTCATCTGCTCGGCGCATTCCGATTACGACTGGAACGATGTGGTCGAGCGCCTCGGTCGCTCGGACAAGCTGCTGGTGCTGAAGAAGCCCTTCGAGCCGATCGAGGTGCTCCAGTGCGCGAGTGCGCTCTCGCGCAAGTGGCAGCAGGAGCGCGCCCTGAAGGCGCACGTCGCGGCGCTCGAGCAGGTGGTGGTCGCGCGCACCGAGACGCTCGAGGCGGCCAATCGGCAGCTGCGCCATCTCGCCACGCACGATGCGGCGACCGGGCTGCCGAACCGCGTCCTGCTCGACGATCGTCTCGCGCAGGCGGTCGCCCATGCGCATCGCGACCGCGGCACCTTCGCGGTGCTCGTGGCCGACCTCGATCGCTTCAAGCTCGTCAACGACTCGCTCGGGCACAGCGCGGGCGACGCGGTGCTCGGGGAAATCGCGCGACGCCTGCGCGGGGCGGTGCGCGAAGTCGATACGGTGGCGCGCGTGGGCGGTGACGAGTTCGTGATCGTGCTGAGCCCGCTCGCGCAGGAGGCGGACGCGCAGGGGCTCGCGGAGCGCGTGAACGAGGCGGTGCGCGCGCCGATCCGCGTGGCCGGCGTCGATCTGCGGGTGGCGTGCACGATCGGCGTCGCGTGCTTCCCGGCGGATGCGGCGAGCGCCGAGGGGCTGTTCGCGCGCGCCGATGCCGCGATGTATTTCGCCAAGCGCCGCGGTCGCAATCACGTGCAGCGCTTCGCCGCGGCGATGGACACGGCGCTCCCCGAGCGCATTGCCCGGGAGAGCGAGCTCCACCGGGCACTCGAGCTCGAGCAGTTCGAGCTGCACTACCAGCCGAAGGCGGAGACGGCGAGCGGCGATGTCTATAGCGCCGAGGCGCTCATCCGCTGGCGCCATCCCGAGCGCGGACTGATCTCCCCGGCGCAGTTCATTCCGCTCGCCGAGGAGAGCGGACTCATCCACGACATCGGTGCGTGGGTGCTCGGCGAAGCGTGCCGCCAGGGGGTCAAATGGCAGCAGAGCGGGCTGCCGCCGCTGCGCATCGCGGTCAACGTGGCCGCGGCGCAGTTTCAGCGCGGCGATCTCCTCGAGACCGTGCGCCGTACGCTCGCGACCACGGGGTTCGCGGCCCGATGCCTCGAGGTCGAGCTCACCGAGAGCGCGGTGATGACCCACCCGGAGGAGTCCGCGGCAACGCTCGAGGAGCTGAGCCGGATGGGCGTGCTGGTGTCGGTCGATGACTTCGGCACGGGCTACTCGAGCATCAGCTATCTGCGCCGCTTCCCGATCGACAGGCTCAAGATCGACCGCGAGTTCGTGAAGGATATGACGAACCGGCCGGAGGATGCCTCGATCGTGCGCGCGATCGTCTCGCTTGCTCACAGTCTGCGCCTGAAGGTGGTGGCCGAGGGCGTGGAGACGCCCGAACAGCTCAGTTTTCTGAGGTCGATCGGCTGCGATCAGTACCAGGGCTTCCATTTCAGCCCGGCGCTGCCGGCGCCGCAGTTCGCCGCGAAGCTGCGCGAGTGGCAGCGCCTGCCCGACGAGGGCACGGATGCGGAGGCGGCGCGCACGCACAGCAAGCTCGCGGCCTATCGCTGAGCGCGCGCATCCGGCTGACACCCGGACCGCGCCGGATGCGCGCTCAGGAGCGCTCCCCCTCCACGTACGCACGCAACCGCTCGAGCGCCTGATCCCACCTCGCGGAGATCTGATCGAGGTAACCGTGCGCCTCGGCGATTCGCGCCGGCTCGAGCGCCCAGCGCCGCTCGCGTCCGCTGCGCACACCGCGCACCAGGCCGGCGCCCTCGAGCGCGCGCAGGTGCTTGGCGACGGCCTGGCGTGTCACCTCGCTCCCGTCGGTCAGTCGCGCGATGGAAAGCGGACCGCAATCGCACAGCCGCGCGAGCAGGCGCATGCGCGTGGGATCTCCGAGGGCGGCGAACAGCGGTGCCGCATCGGCGATTCGCGTCCCTGCGGGACTCCTTTGAGCCATGGCGCTCGGGGCTCGCAACCCCGCTAGGGGTTGAGCGCGAGGTACTTCTCGATGAGCCTCATCTGGTGGGTCCAGCCGCCCTCGTGCGAGGTGAAGGCGTCCGAGCGCAGCCGCGGCTCGAGCTGAGCGAAGCCGGATTCGGTCAAGGTGAGCAGCGTCCCGCCGGGCGCATCCGCGAGCTCGAACACAACCAGCGTCGACCAACGCGGGGAGAAATCCGCATCCGGATCGACGCCGAAGGGTTGCCAGCGGAACGAGAAAGTGCGCATCGGCTCGAGCTCGACAACGGCGAGCTCGAAGCGGGTGCCTTCGTACGGCTTCTGCAGCTTTGCCACTTGCGGATCGACGCTCGTCGGAACGATCCGGCCGGCCGTGCGCGTGCCGGGCACGAACGGACCTTCGAACGCCATCCCGAACCAGGTGCCGAACTGCCTCGAGTCGCTGATGGCCTGCCACACCCGCTCGCGCGGCGCGCGGAGCAAAACCTTCTTCTCGATGTGCTCGGCGCTCATATGCAACCTCCTGGTTGCGTTTTTATACGTCTCCCTCGGATGAAAAGCAACCGCAGGGTTGCCTTGCGCCGGCCGCGTTGCCGCGGTGAGTGGGCGGTCCTACCCTAGGAGTGCGCCTCATCGCCCGTCACGGAGTCCACGATCATGCGAACAACGAGTCTGATGGTGCTCGTCGTGTGCGCCTCGCTCACGGCGCTGCCGAGCCTCGCATCGAGCGCCGCAACGAATTCGCTCGCGGGTCTCACGCGGTTTGCGGGCACCGTGGAGCGGGTGGACGGCAACGAGTTCCTGATCAGGGGCGAGGGTGACACGACGGCGAGCTACGCGCTCGCGCGCTCGACGCGGATCACGACCGTGCGATCGGGCACCCTCGCCGATCTCGCGGCCGGTCAGTTCGTCGGCTGCACGGCGGTTGCGCAGCACGGCGGTGCGCTCCGTGCCACTGAGTGTCACATCTTTCCGCAAAGCATGCGCGGGGCGGGGGAGGGCCACAATCCGATGGGTTCGCCCAACACCACCATGACGAACGGCAATATCGCGACGATGACGAACGGGAACGTCGCGAGCGCCGCCGGGAGCGGTGGTGAGGTGGTGCTCACGGTGACGTACCAGGGGGGCTCGCAGCGGATCGAGGTTTCCCCGAGCACGCGCATCACGGTGATTCGGGCGGCGAGCCGCTCGCTCCTGAAGCCGGGGGCGAAGGTGATGGGCGCTTCCAGGACGGCTCGGGACGGAACCGACGTGGTGCAGATGCTCAACATCGCCCCGTAGTGCGCCGTGCGCATACGAGGAGGGGCACGCGGTCGCTCGCGGCGCTCTCGCGGACGCTGAGCGCTTCAGCGGTACTCGCCGCGCCCCCGCGGGTATTGCTGCTCCCATTCGCGCCCATTGAACTCTCGCACCGCCATGCTCGCGATGGTCCCCGGATCGAGACAGCGTGCGTTCACGCTGAAGCCGTCCGGATGCGAGCGCGGAACGTAGAAGGACTTGATCCCGCAGGTGGAGCAGAACAGGTGCTGCGCCGTGTGGGTGTTGAAGGTATAGGTTGTGAGCGCGTCGCGGCCGCAGAGGAGCTTGAAGCGATCAGCGGGGACGACCAGGTGCAGGTAGCCGGATTTGCCGCAGATGGAGCAGTTGCAGTCGGAGACCTCGATGCGCGCAGGCGCGAGCGCCTCGAAGCGTACCCGCCCGCAGTGGCATCCGCCCGTGTGAGTGACCAGAGGCTCTTGCATCGCGCGAATCTCGTGCGGAGGGGATGCGCGCGAATATAACATCGCGAGTGATGAACGACTGGAATCCCGCGCTCTACACCCGCTTCGAGGCCGAGCGCACACGCCCGGCGGCCGAGCTGCTCGCGCGCGTGCCACTCGCTGCGCCGCGCTTCATCGCCGACCTGGGCTGCGGACCCGGTAACTCGACCGAGCTCCTCGCCACCCGCTACCCCAACGCCCGCATCGTCGGCATCGACACCTCGCAGGCGATGCTCGCGAGCGCGCGCGTGCGCCTGCCGGCGCTCGAGTTCCAGCGCGGCGACATCGCCCAATGGCAGCCCGCGCAGCCGCTCGACCTCGCCTTCGCCAACGCCTCGCTCCAGTGGCTGCCCGAGCACGAGCGGGTGTTCCCGGCGCTGCTCGCGCTGCTCGCCCCCGGCGGAGTCCTCGCCGTGCAGATGCCGGACAACGACGCGGAGCCCACGCACGTGTTGATGCGCGAGACGGCCGCAGACCCGCGCTTCGCGGCGGCGAGCGCGAAGCTCCCCGGCGCCCGTCCGCGCGTGCTGAGTCCGCTCCGCTACTACGATCTGCTCGCGCCCCACGCGGAGGTGGAGATTTGGCGCACCACCTACTTTCACCCGCTGGCGGGCGCGGCATCGATCGTGCAGTGGTTGCGCTCGACCGGGCTGCGGCCGTTCCTCGAGCCGCTCTCGAGCGATGAGCAGGCGCGCTATCTCGGTGAGTACGAGCAGCGTGTCGCTGCGGTCTATCCGCAGCGCGCGGACGGGCTGCGCGTGCTGCAGTTCCCGCGCCTGTTCATCGTCGCGCGGCGCTCGCGGAGCTGAGGCCACCGCTCCGCCGCAAGGCCGCGGCCGGCTCGGGGCTCAGACGCTCAGGTAGCTGCGGCGCTTCGCCCTGCGGTGCGCGATCTCGAGCGGATAGATTCCGCAGGTGAGCACGAAGCGCTCGAAGGCGACGCGCGCCGGCGGGATCGGCGTCTCCACGGGGGGCGTCGAGGCCATGATCGCCTCGAACCGCTCCTGCATTCCCGGCTTGAACTCCGGGTGGCTCAAGATGAACAGGTCGTTGTGGACGACGCCGTTCATCACGCGCTCCCCCGCTTCGAGCGGGTCCATCGCGACGGAGGTGAAGTGCGGGCGTGGACAGCCGGCCGGCCACTGCGCCTCGCGGTACGGGTTTTCCTCGCCGCTGCCCACGTAGTTGTCGGTGTTGACCGCACCCGGGCAGAACACCGAGGAGCCGACGTTGGTGGTCTCGAGCTCCACGCGCAGCGCCTCCATGATCCCCACCGCAGCAATCTTGGTCGCGGTATAGACCCCGGCGTTCACCCCGGGCAGCAGCCCGCCCATGGAGGCGGTGGTGACGAACTGACCGCCCTCGCCGTGGGCCAGCATGTGCGGTAGGCAGACGGCGACGCTGTTGAAGATCGCGGTGAAGTTCACGGCGACCGCGTTGTCCCACTCGTCGTACTTGGCCTGGCTCGCCTCGCGCAGCGTCTTGATTCCGGCGTTGTTCACCACGAGGTGGAGGTTGCCGTAGTGGCTCTTGACCTGATCGAGCATCCTCTGCCAGCCGTCGCGATCGGTCACGTCGTGCTTGATCGGCAGCACGCCGGGGTTGTCCGGCTTGAACAGGGGCAGCGCTGCCTGCAGGCGCTTCTCGTTGCGGTAGCCGATGCACACCTTCATGCCGGCGGCCGAAGCGGCGCGCGCGATGCCCAAGCCGATGCCGTCGGAGGCCGCGCTCACGTAGGCGACCTTGCCCGCGAGATGCTTGAGCGGCGGCGGCTGCGCGACCTTCGGCTGCGGCGGGGCGAATGCCCGAGCGGGCGCGGGCGCGTGAGCCGCACTCGCCTCAGAGCTCTGCGCGAGGGCGCTGCGGCTCAAGCCGAGACCGGCCAAGAGGCTTCCGGCGCCGGCTCCGAGTGCGAGTCCCGTGCCGAGAAAGCTGCGCCGATCGAGCGGCTCGGTCGCGGCGCGCATCATGCGGGTCTCTGTCTTCTTGGCCATGGCGGTCTCTCGGTGAAAGTGGAAGTCGATGGCGGTGGCGCGGTGGGCGCGAGCGCGAGCGCGCTAAGTATCGAGCGTCGTGCTGCGATAGGACTTGCGCCGCTTGCGCCGGTGCACGATCTCGCGCGGGTAGATCCCGCAATGCAGGACGGGTGCCTCGCCCTTGACGCGCGCCTCGGGCGGCGGCGGCACCTCATCGACCGGCTCGGAGACGAGCATCGCAAGGAAGCGCTGGTGCGTGCCCGGCATGTACTCCGGATGCGTGATGATGAACAGGTCGTTGTGGATCACCCCGTTCAGCACGCGCTCGCCGGCCTCGAGCGGATCCATGCCGGGAGGCGGCCCCTTGAACATGCGGCGGAAGCGCGCTGGCGGGGGATGCTTGATGAGGTACGGGTCTTCCTTTCCCGTGCCGATCCAGTTGTCGGTGTTGACCCCGCCAGGGCAGAAAGCGGAGGTGCCCACCGTGGTGCCCTCGAGCTCGACGCGCAGCGCCTCCATCAGGCCCACGACCGCGATCTTGGTCGCGGTGTACACCCCGAGCGGACCGCCGGGCAGGAGCCCGCTCATCGAGGAGGTGACGACGAAATGTCCCCCCTCGCCGTGCTCGAGCATGTGCGGTAAGCACACGGCGACGCTGTTGTAGGTCGCGGTGAAGTTGACCGCCACCGCATTGTCCCACTGCTTGAACGTCGCCTTGCTCACCCAGGCGGCGCTCTTGTCGCCGGCGTTGTTCACGACGAGGTGCAGGTTGCCGTATTCGCTCTTCACCTTCTCGAGCATCCTCACCCAGCCGTCCCGGTCGGTCACATCGTGCTTGATTGGAAGCACACCGGCATTCCCCGGCTTGAACAGGGGCAGCGCGGCCTGCAGCCGCTCCTCGTTCCGGTAGCCGATGCACACCTTCATGCCGGCGTTCGAGGCGGCGCGCGCGATGCCGAGTCCGATGCCATCGGAGGAGGCGGAGATGTAGGCGACCTTGCCCTTCAAATCGTGGAGCGGCGCCGGCTGCGATACGGTCGGCTGCGGAGGCGGTGGCCGGCGCTGGAAGTGCGTGGGCGGGCACGGGTGCCCGTCGGCGGAGAGCGGCGCTCCAGCCGGCTGCTGCGCAGCGGCGTAGCGGCTCAAGCCGAGTGCCGCCAGAATGCCGCCACCACCGTACGCGAGGCTCTCGGTGAGAAAGCGCCGGCGCTCCTCCGCGTAGCGATCGAGGTCGGCGGGCGGCTGAGAAGTATCCTGGTCTGACATAAGGGACTCTCGTCGAGTGGGGCGCTCGGGTGTTGACTTGTCCATGCGCCGCGGCCGCTCGAGGCGTCCGCGTCGCGGGTGCTCGGCCGAGGCGCAGTATGCCTCAACGCGCCGCGCGCGGAGAACAGAAAAGCTGATTTGACCGCGCGCGCGGAGCGTGCGATACGGCAGGCTGATGCCGCGATGCAGACCGTCATGAAGAAGCGCAACCGGCGCGGGGCGAGCGGCTCGATGTGGGCGCTCGGGCTCATGACCGGCACCGTCCTCGATGGCATGGTCGACATCGCCGCCGTGCGCACCGACGGGGAGAGCGTCGAGGAGCTCGGGCCATGGCGGCTGATCGCCTACCCCGCGGAGCTGCGCGGCCTCCTCGGCGAGGCGCTCGCCGCGGCGCGCGCATGGGGCTTCGCGGGCCCCGAGCCGGCAATCTTCCGCGCGGCCGAGCGCGCCCTCACCCGCGCGCAGGCGCAGGCGGTGCAGTCGTTCCTCGCAGAGGCTCGCCTTGCGCCCGAGGAGATCGGCGTCGTCGGCTTTCATGGCCAGACGGTGCTCCACCGCGCGCCCAGCCGCGCAGGCCGCGGCGCGACGCGTCAGCTCGGCGACGGAGCGTGGCTCGCCGAGCTCCTCGACGTGACGGTGGCGTACGACTTTCGCGCCGCCGATATCGCTGCGGGTGGCCATGGCGCGCCGCTCGCGCCCGTCTATCACGCCGCGCTGCTCAAGCGCAGCGGCGCCGCCGCCGCCGCCGCGGTGCTCAATCTCGGGGGCGTCGCGAACCTCACCTGGTGGGATGGCGGCGATCGCCTCGTCGCGTGCGACACCGGCCCGGCGAGCGCCCCGCTCAACGACTGGGCCGCCCGCCACGGACGCGGGGAGATGGACCGTGACGGCGCGCTCGCGCGCCAAGGGCGGGTGGATGAGGCGCGGCTCGCGGGAATTCTCGCCGACCCGTACTTCTCTGCGCCTTATCCGAAGTCGCTCGACCGCTTCGCCTATCCCGCGGCGCTCGTCGAGGGCCTGAGCGCCGCCGACGGTGCAGCGACGCTCACCGCACTCGTCGGGGCGGCGGTCGGCAAGGCGCTCGATCTGATGCCGCAGCGTCCGCGTGCGCTCATCGTCTGCGGCGGCGGACGAAAGAATCCGGCGCTCATCGAGGCCCTCCGCACGCGCGCACGGGTTGAGCCGCGCCTTGCCGAGGAGCTCGGTTGGCGCGGCGATGCGATCGAGGCGGAATGCTTCGCTTATCTCGCCGTGCGCGCGCTCAAGGACCTCCCGATCAGCTTTCCGCTCACGACCGGCGTCCCGCACCCGCTCGCAGGCGGGCGCGTGGCGCATCCGCCCGCCGCGACTAGCGGTAGGTGAGACCCAGCGCTGCGAGCTTCGCGCGCATCTCGTAGAGGTCGAGCCCGAGCTCGCCAGCGGCGAGGCGCTTGCGCTTGACCTCCTCGGCGTCGCTGCGCTTCTTCGCCGCCTGAGCGACCGTGGCGGCCTCGGCGCGCGCAACCGCGACCACCCCGTCGTCGTCGGCGACGATCACATCGCCCGGCTCGATGCGCTGGCCGGCGCAGATGAGGGGAACGTTGACCGACCCCAGGCTCGCCTTCACCGTGCCCTGCGCCCAGATCGCCTTGCTCCACACCGGGAATCTCATCTGGGTGAGGGTCGCGACGTCGCGCACGCCCGCGTCGATCACCAGCGCCTGCACGCCCCGCGCCTGGAGCGAGGTCGCGAGCAGATCGCCGAAGTACCCGTCGCTGCACGGTGAGCTCGGCGCAACGACGAGCACGTCGCCCGGCCGGCAGACCTCCACCGCAACGTGAATCATCCAGTTGTCCCCCGGCGGCACCAGGACGGTCACCGCCGAGCCCGCAAGCTGGGCGCCGGAGTAGATCGGACGCAGATAGGAGGCGAGCAATCCGCTGCGCCCTTGCGCCTCGTGGACTGTCGCGACCCCGTATGTCCCGAGCGCGGCGATGGCCGCGGAATCGGCTCGTGCGATCTCTCGCACCACGACATGGTTGCTAATGGGAGTGCTCCTCGAGCGCGCGCCCCGCACCGGCACAAACGCGCGCAGGGGGCGGGGTGCGCGCGTCGGGCGATCCGCCCCCAATATAGCGCGCGAGTGAGGCGCGAGCGAGGCTAGGGCGAGGCGTGGGTGCCCGGCGTCCCGAGGTTGAGCGTGCGGTGCGCAGCGTGCTTGGCCGCTTTGGATTTCGCTGGCACCGGCGGCGCCTTGAGGAGCTGGTCGAGCGGACGGAAGAGCGAGTCGTACTTGTAGCCGAGCACCTCGACCTGGCGGCCGCCCCACTGCGCATCGATCCGCTCCGCCTCGGACTGCGTCGCCTTGGAGTCCGATTGCGCATGCAGTGCGAGGAACCGCCGGTCGCCGTCCTTGATGCCCGTGACCTCGAGTGTAAGTCCGTCGAAGGTGCGGAAAGTGGCATGCTCGGGCCCGGGTGTCGTCACGGCCGCGGCGCTGCGCACGTCATCGAGGGTGAGCCCGGCGAGCGCGCTCGCGACCGGGTCGGCCGCGCCGGGGTCCATGAGCTCGCGTCCCTTGGGCAGACGCGGCACGGTGAAGTTGAGCTGTTGCGCGGAAGCGCGCACCACGGTGTACTCCGGCCCGCTCGCGGGGTGCACGAGCACCTCCCGGACGCGGCTTTCCGGCAGGTCGATGACCGCGGTCCGAAGCCAGCGGCGCGGATCCGACTCCGGAATGAGCTGCGGGGTGACGAGCAGACTTTGCTTCTCGCCCGCAAGCCGCACGAAGCTCGAGTTCATGCCGGAGGGCTTGCCGATGATGAGCCCAATGGTCTTCGCGGGCTCGACGAGCTCGACCAGCGTGCCGCTCGATTTGGGCGAGGTCACATCCTCGACGCCGAGCTCGGCGTAGCTCGCCGGATCGCTGGTCTTCTGCTCGACCACCTGAAGATTGGACAGATCGATCAGAAACTTGCGCACCAGGCTCGAGTCGGCCGGAAAGTCACGCTCGCCAACCGTCCAGTCAGTCGCGCCCTTCTTGAGCGTGGCGCGCGTGCCATCGCCCTTGGCGATGCGCACCTCGGTCACCGAGTTGAGCGCGGCGCGCAGCCCGGGAATGGCGAGCGGCTCGTCGTCGGCGCTGGTCGAGCCTTCGCTTGCACGGCGCTGCGTCACCCACAGGGCGAGCCCGAGCACGGCAATGCTCACCGCGGCGAGCACGGTGAGTCGGCGCGGAGTCATCATGCGCCCGCTCCTTTGCCGTGTGCGGAGCCCGTGGGCGCGCGCGCCGCTGCGCCCGTGCCGGAAGGCGCGGTCGGCTGAGTGGCGCTGTGCGCGCGGCGGCGGCGCCTGCGCAGCCCGCCGATGAGCAGCGCCGCGAACGCAAACAGCACCGGCACCCCGATGATGTTGATGATCTTGAGCGTGTTGCCGAGCCGATCGATGTCCTCATCGAGGCTCAGGCGCACCTGGCGCAGCTGCTTGCGGATGGTGAGCTTCTCCTGCTGGAAGCGATCGAGCTCCTCCTCCTGCTGCGGCGTGAGGATGAGCGCGGACTTATCGTTGCGACTCGACTGCAGTGCCGCGAGCTTGTCCTCCGTCTGGCGCAGCTCGTTTTCGAGCTCTTCCTCCTTGGAATGGAAGCGCTGGTCGGCGACGGCGCGCAGTGCCTCGACGCGCGTGAACGGCCGCGCGTACGCCGCCCGTCCGCGCACGCTGATCAGATCGTCGCTGCCGGTGAGATTGTCGAGCGCGTTGAAGACGAAGTCGCCGTTGTTCGCCCAGGGCTGCTCGATCCGCTGCCCGAAGAGACTCTGCTCGCGCACCCAGAGGAAATCGGCGAGCACGTCGCTGTCGGCGACGACCACGAGCTCGAGCGGCTTCACCGAGGCCTTGAGCGGCGTCACTGCGGGAATCGGCTTCACACCGGGCGGGGGACCGTCCGGGAAGGCGGTCTTCACATTGCCGGTCACGCGAGCGGCGATCGTGTAGCGCTTGCCGGTCGGATGAAAACCGTCCTCGAGGCTCGCCGGGTCGGTGAGCATCATGAAGCGCTGCGCGGGAATGAGCGCCGAGTCGGTGCTCGACTCGATGAGCGGCTCGAAAGTGACGCCCGAGCCCTTCACCGGCTCGAGGTCACCGGCGGTTGCGAAGTTGATCTGCGAGAGCCCCTGGGTGATCACGTCTTTCGTTGCGAAGCTCGACTGATCGAGGCCCAGAATGCCGAGATGGCGCACGGGCGCCTCGCCCTCGCGCACCGTCACGTTGAGGGCGTGGTCGGCATCGCCCACGACCTCGCGCGGATTGAAATTGACGCCCCAGGCGTGCAGCAGCGGCTCGAGGTGCGAGGAACGGTCGGCGGTCATCGCGGCCACCGGGTTCGAGGGGTCGGCGGCGGAGTTGTCCTGCTCGGCGATCGGGTCGACGAAGGCGAGGATGTGCCCACCGTTGAGCGCGTACTGGTCGATCGCGTACAGGGTCGCCGGGGAAAGACCCTTCGGGTGCACCAGCACGAGCACGCTCACGTCCGGGTCGATGCGAGTCACTTGCGGATCGAGCGTGCGCACGTCGAAGAGCTGTTGCGCCTGCTCGAACACCACCCACGGCTCGCGCGGCTGGGAGGCCTGGGGATCGAAGCCGCCTTCCATCGGCAGCGTGGAGAGCCACCCGACCACGGGTTTCTTCGGGGTCGCGAGCTGATAGACGACTTTCATCACGTCGTATTCGAGAAACTGCTCCTTGTTGGGATCGAGGAACGGAATCGCAGCCTTGCCGTCGGTCGAGTTGGTGCCGGCGAGTCCGAAGTAAAGATTGGCGTTGCCGGTGCCGAGCGGCACGGGGCGCACGCCGAGCTCGGTCGCCCGGTCCTCATCCTCGGAGAACGGCTGCGGATCGATCACGTGCAGGCGCAACATTCCGTGCGAGCGCGCCGCGAGCTCCTCGAGCAGATCGCGCACGCGCCCGGCGTAGGTCTTCACCTGCGGGATCTGATCGGCGGCCTCGGAGCTGTAATAGAAGTAGAGGTTGATCGGCTCCTTCAATCCGGCAAGGATCCGGTCGGTGCCCGGCGCGGTCGTGTAGAGGTGGTTCTGCGTGAGATCGATCCGCCAGCCGCGCAGCACCGTGCCGGCGAGGATCGTGATGCCGGCGAAGAGCAGGGCGAGCGCGGCGAGCGCCCCGCCGCCCAAGGTCATGCGTTTATTCATGGCAGCCTCATGAAGCGCTAGTCCGCCTTGCGCACGTCGAGCACGACGGCGGTCGCGATGAGGAAATAGGCGATCAGCATCGCGAAATAGAGCAGGTCCCGCACGTCGAGCACGCCCTTCGCGATCGAATCGTAGTGGGTGAGGAAGGAGAGCGAGGCAATCGCATCCACCACCACCTCCGGGAGCCAGGCGTGGAAGGCATCGAGCACCATCGGATAGCCCGCGAGCAGCAGCACGAAGCAGGCGACCACGCCCAGGATGAACGCGACCACCTGGTTGCGCGTGAGCGCCGACATGCACGAGCCCACCGCGAGAAAGCCGGCCGCGAGCAGAAAGCTGCCGAGATAGGCGGCCAGGATCGCCCCGTTGTCGGGATGGCCGAGATAGTTGACGGTGATCCAGAGCGGAAAGGTGAGCGCGAGAGCGACTCCGGCGAACAGCCAGGCGGCGAGAAACTTGCCGAGGACGGCCTGCCAGAGCGTGAGCGGCTGGGTCATCAGGAGCTCGATGCTGCCGCTCTTGCGCTCCTCGGCCCACAGCCGCATCGACAGGGCCGGGATCAGAAACAGGTACAGCCAGGGATGGAAGTTGAAGAACGGATCGAGGTCGGCCTGGCCGCGCTCGTAGAAGCCGCCCAGGTAGAACGTGAACCAGCTCGCGAGCACGAGAAAGATGAAGATGAAGATGTACGCGAGCGGGGTCGCGAAATAGCTGCCGAGCTCGCGGCGCATGACGATGGCCACGTTGCGCATGGTTGGCGCCTCTCTCTAGGCCGTGATGGTGCGGAACACTTCGTCGAGCCGACCCGACTCGAGGTGCAGCTCCTTGAGCGCGAATCCCTGCCGCGCGGCCACCTCGCTCACCGCCGGCAGGATCGTGGAGCCGGCGCGCGGGAGCGCCGTCAACTTGAGCTCGCGCTCGCTCACCTCCACCTCCGCGACCGTCGGAAGTGCCGCCACCGCCGCACGGAGCGAGGCGACCTCCTCGGCCCGCTCGAGCCGCATCGACACGGCATTGTGGTAGCGCGACTTCGCGGCGAGTCGCTGCGGGGAATCGTCGGCGACGATGCGGCCGCGCGCGATGATGATCGCGCGGTCGCACACGGCCTCGACCTCCTCGAGAATGTGGGTGGAGATCACGATGATCTTGTCGCGCGCCATCTCGTTGATGAGATCGCGCACCTCGTGCTTCTGGTTGGGATCGAGCCCGTCGGTCGGCTCATCGAGGATCAGCACCGGCGGATCGTGGATGATGGCCTGCGCAAGCCCGACGCGCCGCCGGAAGCCCTTCGAGAGCGTCTCGATGGTCTGCTCGAGCACCGCTTCGAGCTGGAGCCGTCCGATCACGTAGCCCAGGCGGCTCTGGCGCCGCGCACCCTCGAGCCCGCGCAGATCCGCGATGAACTCGAGAAAGCCGCGCACGGTCATCTCCCCGTAGAGCGGCGCACCTTCCGGCAGATAGCCCAAGCAGGTCTTGGCGGCGAGCGCATCATCCTCCACGTCGTGGCCGCAGATGCTCGCCTTGCCGGAGGTGGGCGTGATGAACCCCGCGAGCATCCGCATGGTCGTGGTCTTGCCCGCGCCGTTCGGCCCGAGGAAGCCGAGCACCTCGCCGGGGCCGACCGTGAAACTCACATCGTCGACCGCCGTGAGCGACTCGTACCGCTTGCAGAGATGTTCGGTTCTGATCATGGATCGCAGGTCTAGAGAACGCTCGAGGTCAAAAGTTCCCGGCGCCGTTCGCGCTCGCGGACCGGACCCCTGCCGGACGCATCAAAATTGAGACGTCCGTCGCGGGCGCCGGTGCCGCTCGGCCGGCGCGGATTGTGGACAAGAACAAGCTCGAAATTCAAGCCGCGGCGCGATCATCCGTCCCACGGTGAGCGCGGCCCGCGTTCGTGAGGGCGCACCGTGCGGTCGCGGATGCGCCAGTAGAGGATCACGAGCGCCCCGCCCAGCATGCCGCCGAGATGCGCAAAGTGCGCGACGCCCGGCTCTCTGCCGGTGACTCCGAAGGTGAGCTCGATGATGCCGTAGCCGAGTACGAACACCCACGCCGGCATTGGAATCGGCGGCAGCAGCAGCATGATCCGCTGTCGCGGGAAATAGAGCGCGAAGGCGAGCAGGAGCCCGAAGATCCCGCCCGAGGCGCCGATCGTCGACTCATCGAGGCCCGTGAGCGTAGTGGTGGCGAGCTGGGTCGCGCCTGCCGCGATCACGCATGCGAAGTAGTAGACGGTGAAGCGCCCGCTGCCGAAGAAGCGCTCGAGCTGCGGCCCGAACATGTAGAGCGCGAACATATTGAAGAAGATGTGCGCGAGGCCGCCGTGCAGGAACGCGTACGTGACGAGCTGCCAGGGATGAAAGTACGGCCCGAGCGGCTGCAGCGCGAAGAGCCCGAGGTACTCATCGCGCGTCACGTACTCGAGCGCGAAGATGATGATGTTGGCGGCGAGGATCGCCCGCGTCGCGCGCGGCAGATTGGAGAACATCGGGGCAATCTTACCGTGTTCGCGTGACCGCCCGCGGCCCGAGGCGCGGTTCGTGCAATAATCGCGCCTCACGGGGTGCGCTCGGGGTGGCGCGTGGCCGCTGGGCGCAAACCCCCGGGCGCGCGCCGGCGGCCGCCGCGCGCGGCGAGGGTTGGGGGCGCTCGGAGAGACCATGTCGGCACAGAGCGGCTTTTACGGGTGGAAGCTGGTCGCCGTTTTCTGGGTGATCGTTTTCATCAATCTCGGGTTCGCGGCGTACGGCTCGCCGGTCATGAACGCCGCCATGGCGCAGCAGATGCACCTTTCGCGCACCCTGGCCGGCCTGCCGTACTCGCTGTACATCGTCATGTCGGCCCTACCGGGGGTGCTGATCGCCGTGCTCGTGCGCTGGATCGGCGTGCGCGGCACGGTCGTACTCGGAAGTCTGCTGATCCTCGGCGGGTGCCTCTTGATGGCGACCGTCGTGCACAGCGCAATCGCCGCGACCCTCGCCTTCGGGGTCATGGTCGCGTGCGGCGTGTGCGCGGGGGGCGTCTTCGGGACGCAGCCCGGCGCGATGCTCTGGTTCGTGCGTCAGCGAGGACTCGCAATCGCGATCATCTACTCGGGCGGCGCCATCGGAGGCATCGTCGCGCCGCTGGCACTCGATTGGATCATTCGAGCGAACGGCGGCGACTGGCGCGCCGGATGGTGGCTCTATGCGGCCCTCGCGGTGATCTCCACGCTCCTCGCGGCGGCATTGATCCGTAATCGGCCGTCGGATCTCGGGCAGGTGGCGTATGGAGCAGAAGCCCCGCTGCCGGCAGCGGGTGCGCCGGGCGGCACCGGCACGCGGCGCCCGCCGTTCATCACCGAGGAGCGCTGGACGTTCGCCGAGGTGCTGCGCTCGGGCAAGTACTGGATCATGGTTCTCGCGCTCTGCGGTGGCAGTGCGGGCTACACACTGTTCCTCGCCCAGGGGAAGCTCCATCTCCACGATCTCGGCTTCGGGTCCACCCAGGCGGCGCTTGCGTTGAGCATCACCTCAGGATCCGCCCTGCTCGGGAAGGCGCCGCTCGCGCTGTTCGGCGATCGCCTCGATCCGCGTTACATCTGGGCGATCACCTCTGCGTTCTTTGGCCTCGGCTTCATCCTGGTGATCCGACCGCACGGCATGCTCGAGCTGTATCTATTCTCTCTCTGCATCGGCGTCGGGTGGGGCGGCTGCATCGTCGGAATGATGACGACGATCGGCAACTACTTCGGCACCGAAGCCTTCGCCGCCGCCGCAGGGGTCGCCGGGGGGGTGAACACCGTGATCAGCTTCTTCGCCTCGAACATCGGAGGCGTGGTGTATGACAAGCTCGGGAGTTACGCGCCCACCTTCTACGCGCTCGCCGCGTGGTGCTTCGTGGGCGCCATTGCGCTCCTGCTCGTGCGCCCGCCGGTGCGCGGCGCGCGCGCGGTCGCGCCCGCCGTCGCCGTGAACCCCCCGTAGGGACCTCCCGCCGCGCGCACAATCCCCTGCAGCCACGAATCGAAAGCTCTCATGGTCAAAGAAGGCGATCTCCTCTGGACGCCGAGCCCCGAGTGGGTCGAGCGGTCGAACCTCACGGCCTACATGCGCTGGCTCGAGCGCACGCGGCGCCTCTCGTTCGAGACGTACGATGAGCTCTGGCGCTGGTCGGTCGATGAGCTCGAGGCGTTCTGGGCCTCGATCTGGGAGTACTACCGAGTTCAGGCCTCCGCCCCTTACGAGCGGGTGCTCGGGCACCGCGAGATGCCCGGCGCTCAGTGGTTCCCGGGGGCGCGGCTCAACTACGCCGAGCACGCGCTCAAGCACGAGCGCCCCGGTGCGGATGCGGTCTACCACCTGGCCGAGCGCATCCCGCTCACGCGTCTTTCCTGGGAGGAGCTCGGCGCCAAGGTCCGCATCCTCGCCACGCAACTGCGCGAGCTCGGCGTGCGCCCCGGGGATCGCGTGGCAGGCTACCTGCCGAACATCCCCGAGACCCTCATCGCGATGCTCGCAACGACGAGCATCGGTGCCATCTGGACGAGCTGCGGCCCGGAGTTCGGCACGCGCGGGGTGCTCGACCGCTTCACGCAGCTCGCTCCGAAGGTGCTCATCTGCGTCGACGGCTACCACTACGCCGCGAAGCCGTTCGACCGGCGCGCGGAGCTCGCGAAGATCATCGCCGAGCTCCCCTCGCTCGAGCGGGTGATCTGCCTGCCGTACTTGAAACCCGGCGAGCGCCGCGCGCTCTCGGCGCACACGCTGTTCTGGAACGATCTCCTCGATCATCCGCCCGTGCCGGCGAGCCGCTTCCGCTTCGAGCAGGTGCCGTTCGGCCATCCGCTGTGGATCCTCTTCTCCTCGGGCACGACCGGGCTCCCCAAAGCGATCGTGCACAGCCACGGCGGGATCCTGCTCGAGCAGCTGAAGGCGATCCATTTCCAGATGGACATGCGTCCCGGGGAGCGGCTGTTCTTCTACACGACCACCGGCTGGATGATGTGGAACTTCCTCGTGAGCTGCCTGGTGGCCGATGTGGTGCCGGTGCTCTACGACGGCAGCCTCATGCACCCGCAGCCCGATGCGCTCTGGAGAATGTACGAGGAGTCCGGCGCGACGCTCATCGGGGCGAATCCCGGGTACGTGACACTCCTCGACAACGCCGGCGTCGTGCCGAAGGACCGCTTCGGGCTCGCGAGCCTGCGCACCGTGATGCTTGCGGGCTCGCCCGTCACGCCCGAGGTGATGGCCTGGTTCTACCGCAACGTGAAGAGCGACCTGTGGGTGCAGAACGGCAGCGGCGGCACGGACATCTGCTCGGCGTTCGTCGCCGGGGTGCCGACGCTGCCGGTGTACGCCGGGGAGATCCAGGCGCGCATGCTCGGGGTGGAAGCGCACGCGTTCAACGAGGTGGGCGAGAGCGTCGTCGACCAGGTGGGCGAGCTCGTGATCACGAAGCCTATGCCCTCGATGCCGGTCTTTCTCTGGAACGACGTGAATTTCGAGCGCTACCGCGAATCGTACTTCCAGGAGTTCCCGGGCTTCTGGCGCCAGGGGGATTTCTTCCGCATCAACCATCGCGGCGGCTGCTACGTGCTCGGGCGCTCGGATGCGACGCTCAACCGCCACGGGGTCCGCATCGGCACCGCGGAGATCTACCGCTCGCTCGCGCTCCTTCCGGAGCTCGATGACTCGCTCATCGTCAATCTCGACCTGCCGGGCGGGAAGTTCTTCATGCCGCTCTTCGTGCAGCTCAAGTCCGGCGTCGCGCTCGATCAGCCGCTCATCGAGCGGATCCGCGCCAAGCTGCGCCAGGAGTACTCCCCGCGGCACGTGCCGGACAAGATCTACGCAGTGCCGGACATTCCCTACACGCTCACGGGCAAGAAGATGGAGGTGCCGGTGCGCCGGATCCTCGCGGGCGTCGCGCTCGCCAAGGCGGCGAACCGCGATGCGGTGCGGAATCCCCAGGCGCTCGATTTTTTCATCGAGTACGCACGCACCCAGAGCGACTATTCGCTGCACGCGTGATCGGCGCCGCCGAGCCAATCGGGAGGCCGCTCGCGCGGTCGTGCGCGCAACTTGACGCCCGCGCGCCCCTGTTCATAAGCTCACCGCCCCCAAGCCGTGCGCCATACCCACATAATCGAGTCACGGGCCGCGCTCCTCGAAGCCTTGGCACGCGGCCCCTGATCCGGAGACCCAGATGGAACAAGTGCAGCTACTGATCGGCGACCGCGATGTGTCGGCCAAGAACTCCGCCACGTTCAACCGCCAGAATCCCCTCTCCGGAGAGGTGGCGACGCGCGCGGCGGCAGCCTCGCCCGAGGACGCGAAGGCGGCGGCCGACGCCGCGGCGAAGGCGTTCCCCAAGTGGTCGGCCGTCGGTCCGAACGAGCGCCGCGCCAAGCTCAACAAGGCCGCGGAGCTCCTCGAGTCCCACGCGCAGCAGTTCGCGACGCTGATGCTCGCCGAGACCGGCTGCACGATGGGCTGGGGTCATTTCAACGTGCACTTCGGCGCGATGCTGCTGCGCGAGGCAGCCGCGATGACCACGCAGATCACCGGCGAGGTCGTCCCTTCGGACGTGCCTGGCATGATGGCGATGGCCTTCCGTCAGCCGGTGGGTGTCGTGCTCGGCATCGCGCCGTGGAACGCTCCGGTGATCCTCGGCGTGCGCTCGGTCGCGATGCCGCTCGCCTGCGGCAACACCGTCGTGCTCAAGGCCTCGGAGATCTGCCCGGCGACGCACCGCTTGATCGGCACCGTGCTCAAGGAAGCGGGCCTCGGGGAGGGCGTCGTCAACGTCATCACCCACGATGCGAAGGATGCGGGCGCGGTCTCCGAGGCGCTCATCTCCCATCCGGCCGTGCGGCGCGTCAACTTCACCGGATCGAGCCGCGTGGGCAAGCTCGTCGCGCAGACGGCGGCGAAATACCTGAAGCCCGTGCTCCTCGAGCTCGGCGGCAAGGCGCCGATCATCGTGCTCGACGATGCCAACATCGACGATGCGGTGAGCGCGACCGTCTTCGGGGCGTTCGCGAATCAGGGCCAGATCTGTATGTCGACGGAGCGGGTGATCGTTCAGGAGAAGGTGGCCGATGAATTCGCCGCCAAGCTCGCGAAGCGCGTCGCAGCCCTCCCGAGCGGGGATCCGCGCCAGGGCGAGTTCGTGCTTGCCTCGGTCGTGAGCCGCGCGACGGTGGATCGCGTGGAGAAGCTCATCGCCGAGGCCGCCGCGCAGGGCGCGAAGGTGCTCACCGGGGGCGAGAAGACCCAGGGCACGATCATGAAGGGCATCGTGATCGATCACGTGACGCCCAAGATGGATCTGTGGCGCGAGGAGTCCTTCGGTCCGCAGGTGTCGGTCACGCGCGTGAAGAGCGTCGATGAGGCCGTTGCGCTCGCGAACGACACCGAGTACGGGCTCTCCGCCGCGGTGTTCACGCGCGATCTCGTCAAGGGCATCGAGATCGCCAAGCGCATCGACTCGGGCATCTGCCACGTGAACTCCCCGACCGTCCAGGATGAGGCGCAAATGCCCTTCGGCGGGGTGAAGAGCTCCGGCTACGGACGCTTCGGCGGGCGTGCCGGCATCCACGAGTTCACCGAGCTTCGCTGGATCACGGTGCAGGTCGGACCGCGGCACTATCCGTTCTAGAGCCGGAGGGCAACGCAATGGATCTCGAGCTCAAGGGCCGCAAGGCGATCGTCACCGGCGCCACGCACGGGATCGGACTCTCGATCGCGCAGCTCCTGGCCGCGGAGGGCGTCAACGTCGCGATCTGCGCGCGCACGGCGGCGAACGTCGAGCGCACCGTGCGCGAGCTCAAGGCGCAGGGCGTGAACGCGATCGGCGATGCCGTCGACGTGACGCAGCGCGAGAACTACATCGAGTGGATCAAGAGCGCCGCGGAGCGCTTGGGCGGGCTCGATATCTTCGTCTCCAACACGACCGGCACCCCCTCGATCGCCGGGGAGAAAGGCTGGGAGGCGGGCTTCCAGGCCGACATCATGGCGGCCGTGCGCGGCTGCGAGACCGCGCTGCCTTACCTCAAGGCCGCGAAATCCGGCGCGATCGTCTTCATCGCGAGCATCTCGGGGGTGATGTCGAAGGCGCTGCGCGCCCCGGGCATTCTCGCCTACGGGTCGTGCAAGGCCGCGCTCATCGCCTACGGCGCGCAGTTGAGCAAGGAAGTCGCCAAGGATGGGGTGCGCGTCAACATGGTCTCCCCGGGACCGATCTACTTCGAGGACGGCCCGTGGGACCACATCCGCCAGCGCGCGCCGGCGGCGTACGAGGATGCGCTCAAGCACTGCGTCATCGGGCGGCTCGGCAAGCCCGAGGACATCGCGGCCGCGGTGGCTTTTTTTGCAAGCCCGAAGTCCGGCTTCACCGTCGGGCAGAATCTGCACGTCGACGGCGGCTACATGGAGCACATCGCCTTCTAGCGGCAAGGCGCGGGCGATCTGCGCCAAGGCGCGGGGGAAACGGGCTCAGTGAAATAGATCGCGCACCTTGCTCAGGAAGGAATGCGAGCGCATCTGCCTGAGCGTCGCGGCCCAGCGGTCCTCGGCACGGAGCTTGCGCCGCATCTCCCGCTCCTCGTTTCTCATCAGCTCGAGCACGCGGGTGTCCTCATCGTCGGTGAGCCAGTATCCGTGCTGGTTCACGCAGAGCTCCATCGCGAGCTCGTAGAATCGATAGCGGAAGCTTCGCAAAGCCACACCGCACTCGGGGCAGGGGTGGGTGGTCGGCTGCGAGCCGAAGACGAGCGTCCCCTTGGCGTGCTCCCCGAAGTCGAAGACCTCGTCCTCCAGCTGCTCGAGCTCGGCGTGCTCGAGCCACATCCCCTTGCAAGTGGGGCAGTAGTTGACCGCGAGCTTGTGGCGCTTGGTCGCGGTGAGCTCCGTCTGGCACTGGGGACACTTCACTCGAGGCTCCTCGGGCGCATCCGCCCCTCACACGTTGAGGCGGTAGAGCTTGGCGGCATTGTCGTGGGTGATCTTCTGCACCATCGCCGGCGGCAGGTGGCCCATCGTGCGCTTCAGGGTCGCGATGGAGTTGGGCCAGATGCTGTCGGGATGCGGATAGTCGGTTGCCCAGAGGAGGTTGTCCCCGTAGAACTCGAGGAGGCGCATCGTCACCGGGCTCTGCTGAAAGGTGGAGTAGATCTGCCGCTTGAACAGCTCCGAGGGCTTGGTCTTCTGCGGAATGCCGCCCTTGTCGCGGTAGTACGCCTCCGCCTCCCAGGTGCGCCAGTGCCGGTAGTCGAGCTCCTCGACCACCCACGGGAGCCAGCCCGCGCCGGACTCGGCGATCACGATCTTCAACTTGGGATGCCGCTCGAGGATCGCCCAGGCGAACAGGTCGACGAAGGCGTCCAGAAACTGCGTGATGAATCCCTTCATGTGCGTGAAGTTGCCGGCAATGTTGCCGCGGCCGGGATCACCGGCCGGCGGGGCGAACACGGTCACGTGCCAGGAGAGCACGATGCCGGTCTCCTCGAGCGCGTTCCACAGCGCCTCCCAGCGCGCATCGTGCAGGCGCGGCTCGGCCGAGGCGATCTGCAGGTTCGCCTGGCGCACT
>Ga0335074_10000421_pt1 | contig 61721 bp, 57 predicted proteins | sample Lox_Sample_23_FD_206715 | JGI IMG/M metagenome (GOLD analysis project Ga0335074, IMG submission 206715) | Soil microbial communities from Loxahatchee National Wildlife Refuge, Florida, United States - Lox_Sample_2.3 | ecosystem: Environmental > Terrestrial > Soil > Wetlands | place: USA...
GGATGTAGAGAAACCCTATCACCGTTTGATCAAAAAGTCTGCAGCTACAAACAGGCTATCTTTGGTGAACGAACGGCAGACACGGTCATTTTTGGGAGTGCGGCTAGAAGTGATGCGCAATCCCTGCCTGTTTCAGGATTGCGTTCGCGGTGTGGCGTGAAAGGATTTTCCCGTCGACCGGAAAATTTCGCTTCGTGATCGGGCTGAACCAGATTTCGTGATCGCCTTTGCCGCTAGCCATGCGCCTTCAAGATGCGCTTTACATCGGGCGTGAAAGACTTCGGCACTTATTCCGCCGCGATGGCGCTCTCGCTGCGCTCGGCGACGACCCGATAGGACGCCTTGCCGGACTTCGGCATCTGCCCGTTGCGACGCATCAGTTCGGAGACAAGCGTGCGGAGTTTCCGGAGCAACGCTTCGAAGGTTTTTGACTCTGTCACGAGCCCGCGAATGTCATCGCTCGTGGCGACCCAGACACCGGCCTCGGCATCCCACAGAGCGTTTACGATGCGTTCGCGTGCCATAGGTGATTAATCCCAGCGGTCCGTGGTCCGCGCAAGCGTCCTGTTGACGGGCGGGCTCCCACATACGCTCTAGAAGGGGCTCTCCGCGCGGTCCGTCCGATAGAGCTTCACATGGGTTTCCCGGCGCTCGATTTTCGGCGGGTTGGCGATCTTCCGCCAGGCGTCGAGGGCGGCCTGATCCCGCCACTGCTCGAAGATGTTGATCCGCTCCGGGTCGATGGCGTCGGCGCTGATGGCGAGGTCGATGCAGCCGTCGTGGCCGCGCGCCCGCGCCACCATGTCCGCATGCGCGGCGACCGCCCGATCGCGCTTGTCGGCCTCGGTCAGCGTGTATCCGGCGATGATGATCATCGGTCGCAGAAATGCGGACTAGCCGCCGTTGCAATGGATCGTGTACTGGACCGAATTGCTGCGCGTGCCGTCGGCGGCCAGGATGTAGGCGCGCATCGTCACGTAGTATTGGCTGGTGCTGCAACGGAAACCGCCCGAAATGACGGCCCCCCGCTTCTGGTCTTCCGCGGGGACATTGATCAGCTGGGCGGGGGCGACATGCATGTTGTTCGCATTCGTGTCCACCAGATCGCGATGCAACAGAACCGCGTTGCCGTTGGGCGCGATGAAATGGAAATCCGGCACGATCATTTGGGGCGTCATGTTGAGAATCTGCGGCGTCAAGTGAGCGCTGATCGATTGCAAGAGCGGACCGCCCGGCGCGGAGGCCACGGGATTGGTTGGCTGCTCGACCGTCAGGCTCGGCGCCACGGCGGGTGTGGGAGTAACCGGAGTCTCCGCGGCGGCCAACGGACAACAGGAAAGCAAAACACCGGCAAAAGCATAAAGGGCCGCTATCCGCATGAAGTCCTCCCCGCTGAATTGACCAAACCTGACGGTAGCAAAATTCTATGTCACTCCCGCGAAAGTGGCGAGTACATACCCTCGTCTTCGGAATGCCGGGGCGCGGGAGATAAACGAAGGGCGCCGCGCTGGGCGGCGCCCTATGTTGTTTGGCCCTGCTTTCGCTTGAGGCCGACCGGCCCGGCGGGCGGGCCCGTCTTTTCGCCAAGGCTCCCCCTTGGAGAGCTGGCCGACGAAATCCTCCTCCTGTCGATGCTTTCGGTCAACGAGATTCGGGACGCATCGGCTTGACTTGCCCCCGCCCCCTTGATTTGTCTCCGCCCCAATTTCGAACCAGGACGCCGATGGCGCGCGCTTTCATTTTTCCGGGGCAGGGCAGTCAGGCTGTCGGCATGGGCAAGGCGCTTGCCGAGGCCTTTTCCAGCGCCCGCGAGGTTTTCGAAGAGGTCGATGAGGCGCTGCAGCAGAAGCTGTCCCGGCTGATGTGGGAAGGCCCCGAAGGCGACCTGGTGCTCACGGAAAATGCGCAAGCCGCGATCATGGCGGCGAGCTATGCCGTCGTTCGCGTCCTCCAGAAGGAAGGCGGGCTCGATTTCGCGCGCCATGCGCGCCTCGCGGCGGGCCATTCGCTGGGCGAGTACACGGCACTGGCCGCCGTCGGCGCCTTCACGCTCGCCGATGCGGTGCGTCTGCTGAAGACCCGCGGCCGCGCCATGCAGGATGCCGTTCCCGTGGGCGAAGGCGCCATGAGCGCACTTCTGGGCATCGACATCGAAGGCGCGGAGGCGGCTGCCCGGGAAGCGGCCGCCCAAGGCGGCATTTGCGTTGTCGCCAACGACAATGCGCCCGGACAGGTGGTGATCTCGGGAACCGCCGCAACCGTTGCCCGCGCGGGCGAGATCGCGAAGACGAAAGGCGCCAAGCGCGCCATGCCGCTCGCTGTCAGCGCGCCGTTCCATTGTCCGCTGATGAAGCCCGCCGCCGACAAGATGCGCGAGGCGCTGGCGCAGGTGACCATCCGTCCGCCGGCCATTCCCATCGTGGCGAACGTCACGGCCCAGGAAGTGAGCGAGCCGGAAACCATTCGCCGTCTGCTCGTGGAGCAGGTGACCGGTCGCGTGCGCTGGCGGGAAAGCGTGGCATCATTCCGGAACCTCGATGTCGACACGACCGTCGAAGCGGGCGGCAGCAAAGTGCTGACCGGCATGGTCAAGCGCATCGACAAGGATCTCGTGACCGTCGCGCTCGACGCCCCTGCCGACATCGAAGCCTTCGCGAAGTCGCTATGATGGCTGTGAAGCAACGCGCGCGCTCGCTCCCACCTCCCCCTTGGGGGGAGGCCGAAATCGCGTCAGCGATTTCGGGTGGGGGGCCCCCACCCGACGTGCTCGCTGCGCTGCGCGCGTCGACCTCCCCGCAAGGGGGAGGTGAGAATGAGGACGTGTCTCGCCATGTTTGATTTGACCGGCAAAGTGGCACTCGTGACCGGCGCCTCAGGCGGCATCGGCGGCGCCATCGCCAAATCGCTGCACGCGCAGGGCGCAACGGTCGTTCTCTCCGGCACGCGCGCCGAAGCGCTCGAGACGTTGAAGACCGAGATCGGCAGCCGCGCCCATGTCGCGACCTGCAATCTCGCCGATACCGCGTCCGTCGAAGCATTGCCGAAGACGGCGGAACAGCTGGCCGGCCCGATCGACATCCTCATCAACAATGCCGGCGTCACGCGCGACAATCTCTTCATGCGCATGAAGGACGACGAGTGGGATCAGGTGATCGCCGTCGATCTGACCGCGGCCTTCCGTTTGTCGCGCGCCGTCTTGCGCGGCATGATGAAGAAGCGCTGGGGGCGGATCATTTCCATCACCTCCGTCGTCGGCACGATGGGCAATCCCGGCCAGGGCAACTACGCCGCCGCGAAAGCGGGTCTCGTCGGCATGAGCAAATCGCTCGCCTATGAAGTCGCGAGCCGCAACATCACCGTCAATTGCGTGGCGCCGGGGTTCATCGCGACGGCCATGACCGACGCCCTGACCGACGACCAGAAGAACCAGATTTCCGGACGCATTCCCGCCGGCCGCATGGGCGAAAGTCACGAAATCGCCGCTGCGGTCGTCTACCTGGCCAGCAATGAGGCCTCTTACGTCACCGGCCAGACCCTTCATGTCAATGGCGGGATGGCGATGATCTGAATGGAGTTCCAAAGGCTTAACCCCCTTGTGGCGGGCCCGGAGGCTTTATGTTAGGAAGCCTTCCGCTGCGCGGGGAATAAGAACGGCGGACGCCGCGGTCCGCCCCGTGAATCCAGCGCGGCTAAGACACCAACAAGAGGTTTGAGACAGCAATGAGCGATACCGCCGAGCGCGTGAAGAAGATCGTCGTCGAACATTTGAACGTCGACGCGGACAAGGTCACCGAGAGCGCGTCCTTCATCGAAGATCTGGGCGCGGACAGCCTCGACACGGTCGAGCTCGTCATGGCGTTCGAAGAAGAGTTCGGCATCGAAATTCCGGACGACGCGGCGGAATCGATCGTCACGGTCGGCGATGCGGTCAAATACATCGACAAGGCGCAGGCGTAAGGGGCAAAGCCCGTGACCGTCAGTGGACTGCGCAGAGTTGTGGTGACGGGGCTCGGCCTCGTCACACCGCTTGCCTGCGGTGTCGAAGAGACGTGGTCGCGGCTGTTGGCCGGAAAGTCCGGCGCGCGGCCGATCACGAAAATGAAGGTCGACGACCTCGCCACGAAGATCGCCTGCGATGTCCCGCGCGGCGACGGCAGCGACGGCACCTTCAATCCCGACCAGTGGGTCGATCCCAAAGAACAGCGCCGTATGGACGATTTCATCGTCTTCGGGCTCGCGGCCGCGGCGCAGGCGGTGAAGGATTCGGGTTACGAGCCCCAGACGGAGGAAGAGCGCGACCGTATCGGTGTGCTCATCGGCTCGGGCATCGGCGGGCTGCCGGGCATCGAGGAAGCTTCGCTGTTGCTGCATGAAAAAGGCCCGCGCCGGATCAGCCCGTTCTTCATTCCGGGCCGGCTGATCAATCTCGTTTCGGGCTATGTGTCGATCCAGCACGGCTACAAGGGTCCCAATCACGCGGTCGTCACGGCTTGTGCCACGGGCGCCCACGCCATCGGCGACGCGGCGCGGCTGATCGCGCTCGACGATGCGGATCTCATGCTGGCGGGTGGCGCGGAAGCGGCGATTTCGCGCCTCGGCATCGCGGGTTTCAACGCCTGCCGGGCGCTCGCGACTGCGTTCAACGACACGCCGGAAAAAGCATCGCGCCCCTACGACAAGGATCGCGACGGCTTCGTGATGGGCGAAGGCGCCGGCGTCGTGATGCTCGAAGAATACGAGCATGCAAAAGCCCGCGGCGCGAAGATCTACGGCGAAGTCGTAGGCTACGGCCTTTCCGGCGACGCCTATCACATCACCGCACCGTCCGAAGACGGCGACGGCGGCTTCCGCGCGATGCAGATGGCGCTGAAGCGCTCGGGACTTTCCGTATCCGACATCGATTATGTGAACGCGCACGGCACCTCGACCATGGCCGACGGCATCGAGCTCGGCGCAGTCGAGCGTTTCCTCGGCAACGCGGCGGCGAAAGCCTCTATGTCGTCGACGAAATCGGCGATCGGCCATTTGCTGGGCGCGGCCGGCGCGGTCGAAGCGATCTTCTGCCTGCTGGCGATGCGCGATCAGATCGTGCCGCCCACGATCAACCTCGACAATCCCGAATTCGAGCCCAAGATCGATCTCGTGCCGAACGTGGCGCGCAAGCGCGAAGTGAATGCGGTGCTTTCGAACTCGTTCGGCTTCGGCGGCACCAACGCATCGCTGATCCTGACCCGGCCCAATTAACGACGCCGCAGATTCGCCATGGCGCCGGGGCTACACTCAATTTAACTAAAAGGCCGGGGGTGGGATCGTCATGCGTACGTTTTTCTTCCTTGTCTTGCTGGTCGCGTTGGGCTTCGGCGCGTATGAGTGGGACGTCATGAATTATGCGGCGCCGGGACCGGCTCCGCGCGAGACGACCGTCCTCATCAAGCCGGGCGAAGGCGTCGGCGCCATTTCGCAGAAGCTTTTCGGCGCGGGCACCATCATCAACGCGCAGCTCTACGCGCTCGACATCCGTGTGCGTGGGGAGGCCGGCGCGCTGAAGGCCGGCGAATACGCGATCCCTGCGCACGCCTCGCCCGCCGACATCACCGGCATTCTCGTCTCCGGCAAATCCATCCAGCACAAAATCACCGCCGCCGAAGGCCTGACGAGCGATATGATCTACAACATCGTGAAGAACGATGCGGCGCTTGAAGGCGATGCCGGCGCCGTTCCCGCGGAAGGCACGCTGCTGCCGGAAACCTATCTCTTCACGCACGGCACGACGCGCGAAGAAATCCTCGCGCGCATGCAGCGCGACCAGCAGAAATTCGTCGAGGACCATTGGGATGCGCGCGCGCCGAACCTTCCGTTCGCGACGCCCGAACAGGCGGTGATTCTCGCCTCCGTCGTGGAGAAGGAAACCTCGATCCCCGCCGAGCGCCGCCACATCGCGGCCGTCTTCATCAACCGCCTGAAGCTCGGCATGAAGCTCCAGTCGGATCCCACCATCATCTATGGAATCACCGGGGGCTATCCGCTCGGCCGGCGCATCCGCCAGAGCGAGATCGAGCGCGCCACACCCTACAACACCTACGCGATCACGGGCCTGCCCGCGACGCCCATCTGCAATCCCGGCAAGGACGCCATTGCGGCCGTGCTTTCGCCGGCTGTCTCCAGCGATCTTTACTTCGTGGCCGACGGCACAGGCGGCCACGTCTTCTCGGACAACATCGCCCAGCACGAGAAGAACGTCGCCAAATGGCGCAAGATCGAGGAACAGCGTCAGCAGTGAGCCCGTCGCGCCAGGCGGGCCTGCGGCCGATGATGACGGGCACTATGTCTGCGCGATCAGGATAACGGCCCGAAAGGGTGGGAAGCCGAACAGCGGCTCTTGGAAAGACCGTTTTGCAAAGCAGTCTCCTTGCTTGCCGCAGGTCGTGCGTTACCATCGCTCCGACACGGTGCCGGAGGGAGCATATGAAATGGGCTGGTCTTCGAGCAGTAGAGAGAATTGCCTGCGCCGTTCTGATGGCGTCGGTGCAAGCAGCATCGGCGGCAGGATCGCAACCCCCGGCCGTAGACATCGTTCTCGAGCGCAATAGCGCGGGCTGGACGGCGGATTACACCTTTACCAAGTCGGCGCCCGTCTGGTTCTTCCAACATTCAAAAGACAGCCTCGACAACGTTCGCTGGCGGCTGGCGAGCGTCAAGGTCGTCACGCCCGGCGTGACCCTGGCGCGCCTTGGCAATTTCGACGCGTTGTATCGAAGCGGCAACCGCCCGCTCCACCACGTTCGCATGGACATCGTTCCGTTCTCGAGGGGGCTTCGAGGCGAGCTTGCGCCGGCCCTGAAGTTCTCCGATGGCGGGCTGGCCTTCTACAGTCATCAGTTCGTCGTGTCGCCACTCGGCTCCATAGCCGCTGTCGAGGCGCTTCCTGTCAATCCCGACTGGAAGAAGATCGAGGACGTTTCAGAGACCTTGACCATCAAAGATCGTGGTCGCCGATTGTTGTTGAGAGGGCGCGTTGTCCGAGACGCCGTCACGCTATCGCTGGCCGATCCGGATACGTATGTGTATTCGGGCGCTGTGCCGCTCCTGGAGACGGAGCACTTTGTGGAGGTGATGGATCCCGGCCTTCCCACATGGGTGCGCAGCCAACTCGACGACTTCCTGCCCCGACTGATGGAGTTCTATACTGACAGGCTCGGTGCCCCGTCTGGAAGCAAGCCCACCGCGATGATCGCATGGGGGGGACCGGAGCGGCCGGGCCTTTCGCTCGGCGGAAGCGTCTATGACGGCCTTGTTGCGATGAACATTTCCGGAAGCAGAATGCTCACGGCCGATCCCAAGATTCTTGCGATATTACGCGAGTTCTTCGGTCACGAGACCTCCCACTTCTGGATAGGACAGACCATCCACGACAGCCGATCCGAGGAAGACTGGATCACGGAAGGAAGCGCCGATTTGCTCGGCATAAGGGCAATCCAGCACCTCGTGCCGGGCTACGACCCGCATCCCAAGCTGCAGGAGGAGATGAACGACTGCTTGAAGTTCAACGGCGCCGGCAAGCCTTTGTCGACCGCCGAGGATCGAGGCGACGACAAGGCGCAATATGCGTGCGGCGCGTTACTCCTCTTGGCTGCGGAGGCGACGTCGAAAAGGAAGGACAGATCGGCCGACGCTCTGTCCTTCGTTCGAAGGCTGATCGATGCCAACCGGTCGGATGGAGAAATCACCGAAGCCAAATGGCTAGCCAGCTTCTCGCAAGTCGCCGGACCGGCCGCGCGTGACCAAGTACAGGGGTTCATCGACCACGGCGTGGCGAACCCTTTGGCGTTCTGGGCCACCTTGTTCACTACAACGGGAGTCGGATTTACCCGCCAACGCGATACCCTGACGCTGCTTGATACCAACAGTGCAACCTGAATTGCGCCCGTCTTCGGGTGCTAAACGGCGACAGCCAGATGGCGGGGCAGCGCCTGTCCGTGGACTTTTAGCGCCAAGGACGCCAAGACATTGCGCCCGTGCTGGCGGCCTTCGCACGAAGCGCAATAAGTTCACAAGAGACGATGAGACAGTGAGCTACGCGGCTCTTCACGGCCTTACCGTCTCTTGTGATAATTTTTTTGCGCTTCGCGCGGTATCGCCTTTGAGACCGGGTCCCTTCGCGTCCTTTGCGCAGCCTTGGCGTCCTTGGCGCTAACAATGCCAGATGCCGGTCGCGGGGGACTCTGCCGCCCCCTGGACGAACGCACACAAGTTGCTTTCGCCCCTCTCGCGCGGAGGGTATTCTCGGGCGAGAATCCGGAGTCCCGCATGAGCCTCGTGAGTATGACCGGCTTTGCCGAAGCGCCCGGCGCCTCCGGCGCGCTGCGCTGGCGTTGGGAAGTGAAAAGCGTCAACGGCCGGGGGCTCGATCTCAGATTGCGCATGCCGCCCGGCTTCGACAGCGTCGAGCCGGCCGCGCGCATGCTGGCGGGTGAGCGCTTCAAGCGCGGCAACATCCAGGCGACGCTGACGGTCGAGCCGCAGGAAAGCGCGCGCGGACTGCGCATCGACCTGGCGGCGTTATCGTCGGCCGTGCGTATCGCGAAGGAAGTTGCCGCCGAGACCGGTCTGGCGCCGGCGCGCATCGACGGGCTTCTGGCGCTCAAAGGCGTCATCGTGCAGGACGAGGCGGTGGCCCTCGATGCAGCCGGACGCGGCGCGCGCGACGCGGCGATTCTCGAAAGCCTCGCCTACGCCTTCGACGCTCTGGCCAAGGCGCGTGGCACCGAAGGCGCCAAGCTCTGTCATGTCCTGCAGGCGCAGGTGCGCGATATCGCCAATCTCACCGAAGAAGCGGGCAAGCTTGCCGCCGCGCAGCCCCCCGCGTTGCGCGAGCGCCTCATGGCACAGCTCAAGGATCTTATGGGCCAGATATCCGTTTCGGAAGATCGTCTGGCGCAGGAAGTGGCGCTGCTCGCCGCAAAAGCCGACGTGCGCGAAGAACTCGACCGTCTGGCCGCGCACGCGCAGGAAGCGCGCGCCCTTCTCAATGACGGCGACGGCGTCGGTCGCAAGCTCGATTTCCTGGCGCAGGAATTCAACCGCGAAGCCAACACGCTCTGCTCCAAATCCTCCGACGTGGTGCTGACGCGCGTGGGGCTGGCGCTCAAGGCCGCCATCGATCAGTTCCGCGAGCAGGCGCAGAACGTCGAATGACGATTACGCGAAGGGGCTTGATGCTGGTGCTGTCCTCGCCGTCCGGCGCCGGCAAGACGACGCTGTCGAAACGGCTGCTCGAAGCCGATTCCAACATCGTGCTCTCCGTGTCGACGACGACGCGGGCCAAGCGGCCGAACGAGAAGGAAGGCGTCGACTATCATTTCGTCACGGCCGAGCAATTCGGCGCCTCGGTGGCTGCCGGGGAATTCCTCGAGCATGCGACCGTCTTCGACCATCAATACGGCACGCCGAAGAAGCCGGTGATGGAGGCGCTGGCCCGCGGAAAAGACGTGCTTTTCGACATCGACTGGCAGGGCACGCAGCAGCTGAAGGAGAAGGTGCGCGAGGACATCGTCTCGATCTTCGTGCTGCCGCCCAGCCATGCCGAACTCGAGCGCCGCTTACGGTCGCGCGCGCAGGACCCGGAAGATATCGTCGCGAAACGCATGGCGAAGGCCGCCGGCGAAATCAGCCACTGGCCGGAATACGACTACGTCATCGTCAACGACGACATCGATCCGGCGCATGCAAAGGTCGTTTCCATCCTGAACGCCGAACGGCTGAAACGCGTGCGGCAGGTGGGTCTGTCGGAATTCGTGCGCGACCTGATAGCGGGAAGCTAGGGCGCCTTATCCGCGTGCTCTGCCTTGAGCGCGATGCGTCTTTTGATCGTCTCATCGCGAAAACAATCCTGGGCTTTGAACGAATTGAGCGAGCCCTGGCGCCGGCTGAATACGGTGCAGGTGGCGTCTGTTTGATCTTTCCAGCGGTCTTCCTCGGCCTGAAGGCGATCGCGGTCGCCCGGCCGGATCGCGAGCAGCGCCTGAAATTCGCGATCAAGAGCCGCCTCTTGATATTCGATTTCCTGCGCGGTGCAGTGCTGGACCGGGCGCATCGCCTTCGCGGTTTGCAGACACGTTTGATAGGCGGCGCTGTAGTACGAAGCGATTTCGGAATCGCCGGCTGCGAGGGCCGGCACGGCCACGGCACCCGCGAATAAAATCGCCAGCGCCAGATATTTGTCCGGGTTCATCGCGTCCCCCTCGTTGCGGTGGAGACTACGACGTCTCAGAGCCGGCCGCACTACGCCGCATCGTGGAAAATGATCCCCAGCGTGTAGCGTTCGCCGCGGGTAAGCCTGCTGACGCCGTGGCGGAGGTTGGCGCGGTAGAAGCCGCGCGTGCCTTTGACGGGGCGATAGCGCGTGGTGATGACGACGGCCTCGCCAAGCCCCAGCCGCAACGCATGGCCGATCGATTGCGCGCGCGGGCGCTGTTCCACCAGCAAGAATTCGCCGCCCTCGTAGTCCTTCGCGGGATCGCTCAAACCGACCACGATCTGAAACGGAAAGACGATCTCGCCGTAGAGATCCTGGTGCAGGCAGTTGTAGCCGCCTTCTTCGTAATGGAGCAGTAGCGGCGTGGGGCGCGTCTGGCCGTGTTTCCTGCACAGCGCGAGGAAGCTTTTGAGCGTCGGCGGAAAGCTGTTCTCGAAGCCAAGCGCGTTCATCCATGCATCGGCGATCGGCGCCAGCGACGCATAGAGCTCTTCGCGCAGTGCGGCGATCTTTTCCGGGAGCGGATAGGAAAAATAGCGATAGGTGCCTTCGCCGAAGCGATAACGCGCCATGTCGATGTGCTTGCGGAAGGCGCTATCGTCGCCATAAAGGTCCCGCAAGGCGCGGCATTCGCCGGCGTCGAGCAGCTTGCCCAGCGGCGCGTAGCCATAGGCCCACAACCCTCCTTGAATGCGGTCGGCGTCGATCATCGGGCGGGCATGACATTTATTGCGGGGGTTATCCACTCGATCCTTGCTTCGGTAACGATTGCGCCATAGGGACGGCGGTAAAAGAGGGACCATGGCAGGCGGTACGGCGATATTGCGGGGACTGGCGCGGGCGTTGCCGGCGTGGCCGCTGCGCGCGCTGGGCCGGCCGGTGGCGCTCCATTTCCACGGCGTCGAGCGGCAGATCGACGATCCGCGCATCCAGATCAATCACCATTCGCGCGACGCCTTCTATCGCATCGCCAAGGCGTTGAAGGCCGATTTCGAGGTCCTGCCGCTGTCCGCGCTGGGCGACGCGCTCGAGAACCCTGCGCGCCACGCGCGCAGCGTCTTCCTCATGTCCGATGACGGCTATCGCAACACGCTCACCGTCGCGGCGGACATCCTGGACTCGCTCGGCCTTCCCTGGACGCTGTTCGTCAGCACCCATCACATCGACACGGGCGAGATCAATCCGTTCACGGCGGCGCGGCTCTTTCTCTATTTCGCACCGGCGGGGCGCTACGACATTCCGCATATCGGCACTGTCGCGCTCGGCGACGCGTCGTCGCGCGGGACATCGGCGCGCCGCGCGGTCCGCAAGCTCCGCCGACTCGACGTCGCGCGCGGCCGCGAGGCCATTGACGCCATGACCGATGCCATGCCGACCGACAAGCTGATCGGCCTGAAAGCGCATTTCGCCTCGGAGCGCTTCCTAAACTGGCCACAGGTGGCGGAGCTTTCCAGACGCGGCGTCGAGATCGGTGCGCATGCGCATTATCACTGGCCCATGCATGCCCATCGCTCGCTGAAGGAGCTGACGGAAGAAGCGCGCGCCTCCAGGGACCGCATCGAAAACCAGATCGGGCCGTGCAACGCCTTCGCCTATCCCTTCGGCAACACGGGCGACGTTTCGCGCGAGGCCTGGCAGGCCGTGCGCGATGCGGGCTTCGCCTACGGCTTTACCACGCTGGCGGGCAGCCTCGACGGCGGCGCCAATCCCTGGCTCCTGCCGCGTTACGCCCTGCAGAGCGAAGAACGCCGTCTGGGTGCGCTGGCGCCCATGCTGCGCGCGGGCAACCCGCGATTGGCTTACTGGCAGCGGCGTCTCTCCTGACACGTCCCGAACCGGGACGGCAATCGTTTCCCGAATCGGCACGCCGGATCCTGCAGGCAGTCTATCGCGCAACGGATGATGCCCTGCGTGCGCGGACCTTTTTGGTAAAGCATCCGGTAATCATTCGCTTTTGATGGTGAATGCGCGCGTGTCGTGCGCCCGATACGGCGAAATTGCGGTGTTTCGCAACGATACGCACGAACCGCCGTCGTTTGGCGCGATGCGTGCAGACGTCTCTCGACGGAATTCTTCGAGAGAGCCTCCCCGTGGCTTCGCTCAACACACTGACAGCTTCGATCTCCGCCGAGCGGAGCACGGTTGCACGCATTCCCGCCCTGCCGCGTCTCGGCGGCCGGCAGGCGCGCGGCAAGAACCTGCGCCGCCGTCTTTCCGACCGTCCCGCGAAGCGCGTGTTCGATCTCACCGTCGCTGCGATGCTGATCGTTCTTCTGGCGCCGGTCATGGCGGCGATCGCGCTTCTCGTCCGCCTGGACTCGCGCGGCCCCGTGTTCTTCCGCCAGACCCGCACGGGTCTTCGCGGCCGTCCCTTCGCGATCATCAAGTTCCGCAGCATGGCGGTGCTCGAGGACGGCGAGAGCATCGTGCAGGCCACGAAGGACGATAGCCGCACCACGCGCCTGGGCCGCATCCTGCGCAAGACGAGCCTCGACGAGCTGCCGCAGCTTTTCAACGTGCTCAGAGGCGAGATGTCGCTTGTGGGACCGCGTCCGCATGCGATCGCGCACGACCGCCATTACGGCGCGCTCATCGACAACTATGCGATCCGCCAGCGTGTCAAGCCCGGCATCACCGGCTGGGCGCAGGTGAATGGCTTCCGCGGCGCCACGCCCACGCTCGCACTCATGCAGGCGCGCATCCGCCACGACGTCTGGTACGCGCAGCGCGCGGGCCTCGCGTTCGATCTGCGCATCCTGCTGGCTACTCCGTTCGCGATCCTCGGACAGAGGAACGCCTACTGATGCAGCAGCTTCTCCGTCCTCTTCCGAGCCGGCAATACCGCGAAGTCATGGTGGGCGGTCTCAAGACCGCGTGCCTTTCGCGCGACGCGCTCATGGCGCTGATGGTCGAGCAATGCCTCGCCAAACGCATGACCCCGGCGTTGCCGCCGAAACTCGTGTTCGCGGTGAACGGCCACACGCTGTCGCTGGCGGCGACCGACGCGAAATTCCGCCAATGCAACGAAGCCGCGGACATCATCCACGCCGACGGTCAGCCGATCGTGTTCGCCTCGAAGGTCCTGACGGAAACACCAATCCCCGAGCGCAGCGCCACGACCGATTTCTTCCACGACGCCGCCATTGCCGCGCGCGCTCACGGCCTGCGCTTCTATCTGCTGGGCGCAACCGAAGACGTGAACGCGCGCTGCGCCGAAGTGATGACCCAGCTTTATCCAGGGCTCGAGATCGTGGGCCGCCGCCACGGTTTTTTCAGTCGGGATGACGAGGCCGCGATCTGCGAGGAGATCAACCGCGCCGACCCGGACGTCGTCTGGGTCGGCATGGGCATTCCGCTGGAGCAGGGTTTCTGCGTGCGCAACAAGCACCGCATCGATGCCGGCTGGATCGTCACGGCGGGCGGCTGCTTCAACTATGTGACGGGCCACTATCGCCGCGCACCGGACTGGATGCAGGCGATCGGCCTGGAATGGCTGCACCGGATCTGGCGCGAGCCCCGCCGTCTTTTCTGGCGTTATGCGATCACCAATCCCCACGCCCTGTATCTCCTTCTCACGCGCACGAGTTCGCTCTCGACGCGTGTGACGCCGGAGAACATGGATGCCGAGGTTGACATCGCGGCGCAGAAACACCCCGCGTAAAGGCCCGTCATGACGATTCAGGCAGCGATCGGCCCGGCCAAGACCGACACGCGCGGCGCGCGTCTGGCCGGCTATCGCCAGCTTGCACTGCGCTACGGCCTTTCGGCGTTCGGCCCCGTCGCCGTGTCGGGCGCGCATTTCGTGGCCTCCATCATCTTTCTGCATGCGTTCTCGCGCACCGACTTCGGCCTCTTTGCATTTCTGCTCGTCGTCGTGCCGTTCTGCCTGAGCCTCAGCGGCTCGCTCCTGGGCATCTCCATCACCAGCCGCGCGATACGCGACGGAAAACCCGGCGCCCGCGATCTCGGAACGCATGTAAAGATCAGTCTTCTGTTTGCAGGCGGCGCTGCGTCGGCCGTGGCAGCGCTTCTCTGCGCCGTGCATGCACCGGCGGTCGTCGCTGCAATTCTCGGCGTCTATGGCGGCGTGATGACCTTGCGCTGGTTCGCGCGCAGCTACGCCTATGCGATGCACAGGCCTTTGCGGGCGGTGACCTCCGACTTCCTCTACGCGGTTTGCATTGTGGGTTCGCTCGTCACGCTTGTGATCCTGCATGAGCTGACGGTGTTGCACGCGGCCATCGTGCTTGCGTCCGCTTCGGTGTTGAGCCTTGCCGCCTTCGGCCGGCGCTATCTCGCGCAGCAGTTCTGGCCGGGCCGCGACGGCGCGCTCGCCGACTACGCACCCATCTGGCGCGACATCACGCGCTGGTCGCTCATGGGCGTCGTATTAACGGAGACGACGGCGAACGCGCATGCTTATCTTGTGACGCTGATTGCAGGGCCGGGCGCCTTCGCGCTTCTGGCCATTGGCGCGCTTCTGATGCGGCCGATTTCGCTCGTCTATGCGGCGCTTCCCGATCTCGAACGCCCCGCCATGGCGCGTGCAATTGCGGCCGGCGACGCGCCCCGCGCTTTGCGAATCGTTAAGCAATTTCGAACGGCCGTGGGTGCAATGTGGGTGGTCACCGTTCTGGCTGCGGGCGCGATCTTGATCTGGTTTCCGCATCTCGTGCTGAAGAAGGGTTATGGCGAGAACCAGGCCCTGATCGTCACGGCTTTGTGTGCCGCGATCATGGCCGTGCGCGCGGTGCGCACACCGGAGTCCGTGTTGCTGCAGGCCGCGCGCGAGTTCAAACCACTGGCGCGCACGAGCCTGTGGTCGAGCGTGGCCTCGCTCATCGCGACGCTCGTGTTGCTGATGGCGCTGGGGCCGATCGCGTCCTTGGGCGGCATTCTTGCCGGCGAAGGGCTCATGACGGCCAACATCGTGGGGCTGTCGCGTCGCTGGAGACGCGCCCATGCCTAGGATCGCCGTCGCCATTCCCACGTTTCGCCGTCCGCGCGGACTGGAACGGCTGCTCGCGGCGCTGGCACAACTCGAAACCTCCGCTCAAGTGGAAATCGTCGTCGCGGACAATGACGCGGCCGGGCACGAAGGCGTCGATCTCTGCGGCAGGCTGGCGCCTGGCTATCGCTGGTCGCTGACGTCGATCGTTGCGAAAGAACGCGGCATCGCCCAGGCGCGCAACGCGCTCGTCGAACATTGTCTCGCTTATTCCGACGCCGACTTCGTCGCCATGCTCGACGACGACGAGTGGCCGAGCGCGCAGTGGCTGGAGGCCTTCCTGCGCGCCCAGCGGGAGACGCAGGCCGACGCGCTGCGCGGCACGATCCTGCGCGAGTTCGAATCCGTGCCTGGACGCTGGGCCGCGCAATTGCAGGGCATCGCGCCGGTGCGTGCGCGCTCGGGCCTCATCGACATGATCGACGGCGCCGGCAACGTAATGATCGCGCGGCGCTGCTTCGAAGGATTGGCGAAGCCCTATTTCGATCCGGCCTTCGCGCTGACGGGCGGTGAGGACCGCGATTTCTTCACGCGTCTGAGGCAGCAGGGCCGGCGCTTCGCCTGGGCCGACGAGGCGGTCTGCACGGAATTCGTGCCGGCCTCGCGCGCCAATCTCGGCTGGGCGCTGAAGCGCGCCTACCGCATCGGCAATTCCGACATGCGCGTGTTCCTGAAATATGCACCCGCGCTTTCGGCGCGCCTGCGCGAAGGCGTGAAGATTATCGGCGCGATCCTTCTCTATCCGTTGCTGCAGCTGGCGCTGGCGCCGATTCCCGCACGCCGCGCCGAGCCCCTGTGCAAGCTCTATCGCGCGTGGGGAAAGATCGCCGCCGTCTTCGGCCGCTACTACAACGAATATGCGGCCGTCCATGGTGGATGAGAGCGCCGCCTTCGACGTATCAGCTCCACGCGCTTCGGCGATGCCGCGGCTGGCGGAGGTCGCCTATTTCGCGTTCCTGCTTCTGATCTTTGTGGGTCTCGAACCGTTCGCCATCCGTGACGCCACGGCGCTGACGGGCGCCGAAGCGGCGACCGGTGCGGGCGATGCGCTTCGCCAGTTCGCGTTTGCGTCGATCTTCGGACTGATCGTCTTCGCGAGCCTGCGCGAGAAGGGCTATCGCGCCTTCGCCGCGGTGCCTCCCGTGCTCGCCTTGTTGCTGGTCTGGTGCCTGATCAGTTCCGTCTGGTCGCCGGAGCCGGGTATTTCGCTCAGGCGCGCCGCGCTGGAAGCGGTGATCGTGCTTTCCGCCATGATGAGCGCCTCGGCGCTCGGCTCTGCGCGCAGCTTTCAGATCTTCGGCTGGGTGCTGGCGGGTGTGCTGATCGTGAACTGGTGTTCGGTCCCGATCGTCCATCAGGCCGTCCATCTGCCCGGTGATCCCGAACCGCAACTGGTGGGCGACTGGCGCGGGCTCTACTTCCACAAGAACATCGCGGGCGCGGTCTCCGCCATCAGCGCCATTGTCTTCTTCTTCGCGGCCTGGGACCGCAAGCGCTGGATCGACATCGCGCTGTGTATCGCGGGCATAGGCTTCGCCATCATGACGCGGTCGAAATCCTCGCTCGCGCTTCTGCCGGCGGCGCTCGCCGCGGGCGCCATCTACCGCATCGCCTGGCGCAGCGCGCTGGACCGCCTGATCGTGGCAGTGCTCGCGGTGATCGTCGTGGGCGCGGCCGTCGCGTTTTTGTTCGTCGATCAGGGCGCAATCGCGCGCCTCCTTTCGGACCCGAACGAATTCACCGGCCGCGCGGAGATCTGGCAGGCGGAGCTCTCCTTCATCCGCGATCATCCGTATCTGGGCGCCGGCTTCGGGTCGTTCGCAGACACGGGGACATTGTCGCCGCTGCACGACTATATCGGCAGCGACTGGGTGAACACCGTCGCGCACGGCCACAACGCCTATCTGCAACTGTTCGTGACCATCGGCGGCGTGGGCTTTTGTCTGGCGCTCGTCGGCCTCGTGATCATTCCGCTGATCGGCTTCTTGCGCGAGAACAGCGGGCGTGTGGCCGAGATGGCAATGCCGTTTGCGATCTTCGTCTTCATCGTGCTCCACAATCTTCTGGAGTCGGATTTCCTCGAAGGCGACGGGCCGGCCTGGGTGGCGTTCCTGCTGGCGCTGGCGACACTCGGCTGGAAGCGCGTGGCGTATGACCCCGAACCGGAGCGGGAGCCATGGCTGAGGTGAGCCCGTTCTTCTCCGTCGTCATTCCCGTTTTCAATCGCGCCCAGGTTCTGCCGGGTGCGATCGATTCTGTGCTGGCGCAGAGCGACCAGGATTTCGAGATCGTCGTCGTGGACGACGGCTCGTCCGACGATCCCGCTTCCGTCGTGGAAGACTTCGCCGATCCGCGCATACGCGTCGTGCGCAAGGAGAACGGCGGCGGCGGCTCCGCGCGCAATCGCGGCATCGACCTGGCGCAGGGCCGTTTCGTCGCGTTCCTCGATTCCGACGATGTCTTTCTGCCGCATCACCTCGGCACCATGCGCCGCATCGTCGAAGGGCAGAGGAATGTCGCGGGCTATGCGCGCATGATCGTGGAGCGCGGCCGCAGGCGCGTGTTTCTCAAGCCGCCGCGCGCCATCGGCCCGGGCGAGCACATGGCGCATTATCTTCTCTGCGACCGCGGCTTCGTTCCCACGATTACGCTCGTGGTGGCGAAAGAGACCGCGCAGCGCATCCGCTACAACGAAAGCCTGCCGTTCGCGCAGGACACCGATTTCGCCATCCGCCTATTCCTCGCCGGCAACCGTTTCGTGATGGCGGAAGAACCGGGCGCGGTGTGGCGCGATCTTCCCGATCCGGGGCGCGCGTCGGCGGGCCGCAAGGGCTGGCGTTTGCGGAACTGGCTGGAAGATCTGAAACCGCGCATTCCGGCGAAGGCTTATCATGGCGGCCGCGGCTGGATTATCGCCAAGGGACTCGCGCCGCAGAACAAGAGCAAGGCATTGCGTCTTTATCTGACCGCGCTCAGGCACCGCTGCTACCGTCCGCGCCTCGCCTTCGTGATTTTCCTGCAGATATTCATGCCGGATCGTCTCTACCGCTCGTTGGCGGACGGCATCGTCGCGCTGTTTCGCGGCCGCGTGTGGTCGCGCGCCGAGAAGATGGCCGGAGAATGAGTCTTGCCAGGCGCAGGTTTCTCGCATCGCTCGGCGCCGCGGCGCTTTGCATGCGTGCAAGCGGCGCAGCACTCCTGCGGGGAATCGGGAGCGATGCACCGTTGTGCCGGCAGGCGGCAGCAAGCGGCCGCATCTACGGCGCAGCGGCAGCGACCTATCAATTGAGCGATGCAGCTTTCGCGGACGCACTGGCGCGCGAGGCCGGCATCCTCGTGCCGGAATACGAAGCCAAGCGCGGCGTCATCGAGCCCGAGCGCGGGCGCTACGATTTCTCCGGCGTCGACCGCCTTCTTTCTTTTGCGCGGGCGCACGGCATGGCGTTCCGCGGCCATCCGCTCGTCTGGCACCATCGCAATCCGGATTGGCTCGACGACGCGCTGTCGTCGCGCGATCCCGCTTTGCTGACGGACTACATCGCCGCCGTCGCGGGCCGTTATCGCGGCCGCATGCAGTCCTGGGACGTCGTCAACGAAGCGATCGATCTCGACAGCGGCAAGCTCCGCGAGACACTTTGGCTGAGGGCATTCGGGCCGTCCTATATCGACATGGCATTTCATGCGGCCCGAGCGGCCGATCCGCACGCGCTGCTCGTCTACAACGATTGGGGTTGCGAGGCAGCCCCGAACGATCGCTTCCGCGCGGCAACGCTCGATTTCCTCGAACGCGCGCTGGCCCGCGGCGTGCCGATCGATGCCTTGGGATTGCAGGGCCACCTCGCCGCGTTCGGTCCGCAGGTCGATCAGGCGAAGCTCCGCATCTTCCTCGCGCGCGTCAAAGCGCTCGGCCTGAAAGTGCTCGTCACGGAGCACGACGTCGACGATCACGGCGGACCCTCCGATTTCGCCACGCGCGACCGCGCCGTGGCCGATGCCAGCCGGCGCTTTCTGGATGTGGTCCTCGACTGCGATGCGACCGTCGCCGTCCTGACCTGGGGGCTGTCCGACCGTTTTCTCCAGCCCGAGGGATGGCGCGACCGGCTTTTCCGGGGCGGCCCCCGTTCGCTGCCGCTCGATGCGGACTTGCAGCGCAAACCCCTGTGGCAGGCCATGGCGAAGGCTTTGAATCGCAATGTTTAGGGAAGGGGTTCTTAACCATTCCTCAGCGGCTGGCGGGCTATTTCTGAGCGGTTCAGGTCCGGCGTCCTCCGGGCCGGCAGAGGATTGCGACGTGTCGTCAGCGTATCGCGAGCCTGCGTCTCCTCACGGCCGCCGCGCGTCCGACCGGCTGCGCGTGCCTGCGAGCATGCAGGCCGACGTCGTCCAGCTCGTGCAGATGGTCCGCAAGCGCTGGCCGCTGTTCCGCAATGTCTGCCTTGCGGTCATAGGCGTAGCCTTCCTCGCCGTCGTGTTCCTGCCGTCGATCTATTCGACATCCGCGGTCGTCATGCTCGAGCCGCGCAAGAACAACGTTACCGAGCAGTCGTCGGTCCTGTCGGAGACGCCGACCGACCCCGCATCAATTCAGAACCAGATCCAGCTTCTGACGTCGCGTGATCTCGCGGCCCGCGTGGTCGAGAAGCTCGATCTCGAAGACGATCCAGAATTCGTGGGCGGATCGTTCTCGCTCAACCCGCTGCATTGGTTCGCGCGCCTGCCTCCGAACAAGCGCAACAGCGCCGCGATCGGCGCGCTGCTCCGCCATCTCTCCGTAAGCGCCGTGGGCCTTTCGACGACAATCACGGTCACGGCGTCCTCGCGCGACCCGGTCAAGGCCGCACTGATCGCCGATACGGTCGTCCAGACCTATCTCGACATGCAGGCGGCGATCCGCCTCGACGTGACGCAGCGCACGACGGACTGGCTGCTCGACCGCATCCGTCAGCTGGGGCAGCAGGTGCAGGTCGCCGAAGCCAACATCCAGCGCTACAAGAACGAGAACAGTCTGACCGACACGGGCAGCGGCGGCTCGCTGATCGATCAGCAGATGGCCGCCATCAGTTCGCAGCTCGTGTCCGCGCGCGAGGATCTCGCCGCCAAGGAAGCGCAGGACGAACGGATCAAGGCGCTCGTCGAGTCCGGTCATGCCGCGGACGTCTCGCAGATCGTCTCGTCGCCGCTCATCATCCAGCTGCGCGAGCAGCAGACGGACCTGATCCGCCAGGAGGCGCAGTTCGCGACGCGCTACGGCCCCCGGCATCCCAAGATGATCGCGGCGGAAAACCAGAAGCGCGACCTCGACGCCAAGATCGCCGAGGAAGTGACGCGCATCGCCGGCACCGTGCAGAACGAAGTGGTGGTCGCCCGCGCGCAGGTCCGCTCGCTGGAAGACAGTCTGCAGCGTGCTGAGGCCGAAGCGGCCGGCCAGAACATGGCGCGCGTGAAGCTCCAGTCGCTGGAGGCCAACGCCGCCTCGACGCGCAGCATGTATGAAGCTTTCGTCTCGCGCCTGCGGGAAACGCAGGGCCAGGACGTGTTCGAGAACGTCGACGCGCGGCAGATTTCGCATGCGCCGGTTCCGGCGTCCCCCAGCTCGCCGCCGCGCACGCTCATCGCCGTCGCAGCCGCACCCGCGGGATTGCTGTTCGGGCTTCTGGCCGTGCTGCTGGCGGAGAAATTCGGCCCGGCCGCCAATCCGGACCTGCGCCACAGGACGCCTGCGCCGCGTCCCGTTCCCGTCCTGGCCGAAATGTCGGCGGCGGCGGTTCAGCATTGCGCACAGATCGCGGTCGACTATCCGATGTCGGCGCCGGCACAGACGCTGCGCGGGGTCGCCTTGCGCGTGGCCGCGCGACGGCCTTGCGTGATCGCCGTGACGTCGCTCGATCCGCGCGACGGCCAGTCGAGTTTCGCGATGGGGCTTGCGCGGGCGACGGCACAGCTCGGACTCCGGACGATTCTTCTGGACGGCAATCTGCGCGCGCCGGCCGTGGCGACGCGCGCCGGTCTGGTGGCGCCGAAGGCCGGCTGGGTCGATGTGTTGCGCGGCACGGCGCGCCTCAGCCAATCCATGCAGAGGGACCCGCGCTCGCCGATGCTGTTCATGGCGGGTTCGGCGGGCGGCACCGATCCGCGCGCCATCTGGGCGTCGGCAGCGGCAGGCCGGCTGATGGCGCATCTGCGCCGGGTATGCGACGTCGTTATCGTCGACGCCATCGCGATCGCGCCGGGCGGCGAATTGCCGCTGATCGCCGGGCTTTCTGATGCGCTCGTCGTCGTCACCGCACCGCATCCGGGCCTTCAGGCTGCACTCGATCACCTGAAATCGACCACGACCGCGCCTGCCGGCCTCGTCGTCGCGCGCTGAACTCTCGCTTTTGTGATAGGTGTTGGCCGCCGGGTTGATCCGGCGAGCGCGTCCTCGCGTAACATGCGGCACGGTTCGCGCGAATTAGCCTCCGTCAGAGAGGAGCCACAGATGTTCCGCCCCAATTCCGCCTCATTGCCAAACTTTTCCCGGCGCCTTTTGCTGGCCTCCGCGCCGCTGGCGCTGGCCGCCGCCGCCGTACCGCGTTTCGCGTGGGCCTCGATCCCGATGGTCGTCATCGAGAACTTCGCGGCCACGGGCAAGGACCTCGGCCGCGAGGAAGTCGCCAAGGTCGTGAAGAGCGAAGACGAATGGCGCAAACTGCTTTCGCCCGAGTCGTTCGACGTCACGCGTCATGCCGATACCGAGCAGCCGTACACCGGCGCCACCTGGAACAACCACGCCGACGGACTCTATCGCTGCATCTGCTGCGACACGGCGCTGTTCGACTCCCGCACGAAGTTCGAGTCCGGCACGGGCTGGCCGAGCTTCTGGCAGCCCATCTCGCCCATCAACGTCGTGGAGATCCATGACACCAGCTTCTTCATGGATCGCACGGCGATTTCCTGCAAACGCTGCGATGCGCATCTGGGTCACGTCTTCGACGACGGGCCGAAGCCGACGGGCCTTCGTTATTGCATGAACTCGGCGGCGCTCCGCTTCGTGAAGCGCGCCTGAAGGAGGACATCATGTTTCGTTTTCTGAAAAATGGCGCGGCGGCCGGTCTCGTGGCAGCAGCGCTCATACTCCCGGCCTGCGCCGATGAATCCCCGAAGGAAATCCCCGCCGCCCAACTCGACGCGCCGAAAACGCAAGCCGCAGGCACGGAAACGGCCGTGCTATCCGGCGGCTGCTTCTGGGGCATGCAGGGCGTGTTCGAGCATTTGAAAGGCGTGAGCCAGGTCGTCTCCGGCTATTCCGGCGGCGACGCGAGGTCCGCGCATTATGAAATCGTCAGTACGGGCACGACGGGTCACGCCGAAACCGCCAGGATCACCTTCGATCCGAAGCAGGTTTCTTACGGCGAAATCCTGCGCGTCTATTTCTCCGTAGCGCACGATCCGACGGAGCTCGACCGCCAGGGCCCCGACGACGGCACGCAGTATCGTTCCGACATCTGGTACACGAACGACATGCAGAAGAAGATCGCCGACGCCTATATCCGGCAGCTGACGGCCGCGCGTGTCTTTAGCGCGCCGATCGTCACGCGCGTGGACCCGTACCGGGGCTTCTATCCGGCCGAGGGCTATCACCAGGATTACCTGATCCACAACCCCGACGCGCCCTACATTGTCTACAACGACCTGCCGAAGATCGCGGCCTTCAGGCGGCTTTATGCCGGCCTCTACCGCGATACGCCGGTGATGGTGCGCATGCCGTCGTAAGCGGTCGCGCACGATAAAACTCTGTCATGGCCCACCTAATGTGGGCCACCCAGTTGAAACCGTCGCGTCTTCGCAGAACAATGTGCGCATCGCTCGTCAGAAGCGAGTTGCTGTCGCCCGGGTGGCCGGCATTTGCGGGCCATGACACCGGTGTGAGGGAGCCGCACATGGATATCGATCTGTTGAGTCCCGACCGTTTCGCGGCGGGACATCCTTTCGCGCAATATCGCTGGCTGCGCGAGCACGCGCCCGTGTTCTGGCATGAGGAGCCGGACGGCCCGGGCTTCTGGGCGGTGACGCGGTACAAGGACGTTTACGACGTCGATCGCAATTTCCAGGCGTTCTCGTCCGAGCCCACGATCATGATCCAGGATCCGCTGCAGGATCTCCCGTTCGGCGGCTACAAGATGATGCTGATGATGGACCCGCCGCAGCACACGGCCTATCGCAGGCTCATCCGCAACGAGTTCACGCAAGGCCCCGCGCGCGACATGGTGCCGTGGATGCAGCGGCTGGCGCGCGAGATCGTCGACGCGGTGATCGCGCGCGGCGAATGCGATTTCGTGAGCGAGGTGGCGGGCGAGATGCCGTCTCTCGTGATCGCCGAGTTGCTCGGCCTGCCGCGTGACGACGGCCGCGAACTCTACAAGTTGACCGAGATCATCCACACCTCGCCGGAAGCCCTGCCGCCCGGCGCCGGCGGGGAAGCGGTGATGAAGATGTTCCAGTACGGCCAGGGCGTGATCGCGGCCAAGCGCGCCAAGCCCGGCAATGATCTCGCGACCAAGCTGCTTGAGGCGGAAGTCGACGGCAAGCGGCTCGAGGACATCGAGTTCCTGCTGTTCTTCCTCCTGCTGGTCGACGCTGGCGGCGACACCACGCGCAATCTCCTCTCCTCCGGCCTGATCGCGCTTCTGGAAAACCCGGAGCAGTTCGCGTGGCTGAAAGCCGATCCCGGGCCACGCGTGGCGTCGGCGCGCGAGGAATTGCTGCGCTGGACGAGCCCCGTCATCTATATGCGCCGCACGGCGAAGCACGATATCGAGCTCGGCGGCGAGAAAATCCGCGAAGGCCAGAAGGTCGTGATGTATTTCGGCTCGGCCAATCGCGATCCCGAAAAGTTCGATCGCCCCGACGCGCTCGATCTCGCGCGCAGCCCCAACGAACACATCGCCTTCGGCACCGGCCCGCATGGCTGCCTCGGCCAGCACATCGCCCGCGTCGAGATCGACGCGATCCTGCTCGAAGTGCTCTCGCGCATGGACGCTCTGGCGCTCGCAGGAGAGCCGGAATGGCTGCCGTCGAACTTCATCTCGGGACCGAAGACGATGCGGGTCCGGTTTCGGGCGGCGTAGCTGACAAATCGATCTATGCACCTGTCTGGTGTGGAGACCCGCCTCGCGCCGCCAGCGGACATCGTCTTCGGCATTGCGGAAATGCCGCCGAGCCTAACCAGATTGGCCGCCCGGGGCGCCGATGTCGGCGGATGCTGCCGACATCGGACGCCCCTTCCTAGCGCGCGAAATAGTTCGGCCGGCTGATGTCGGCGATCATGCCGATCTCTTTGGGTTTCCATCCCAGCCACTTCTGAGTCAGCGCGCTGGACGCGGGGCCGTCTATTCCCGCAAACATCGCCGCGATGCCGAAATGCTCCGGCGCTTTCTCCTGAGGGATCGACGCCACCGGCAGTTTCAGATGGCGGCCCAGAACCCCGGCGATCTCGCGCAAGGGCACACCTTCGTCCGCCACCGCATGAAAGCTCCTGCCAGCCGCGCCCTTTTCCAGCGCAAGGCGATAGAGACGCGCCACATCCAGCCGGTGCGCGCCCGACCAGCGGTTGGCGCCGTCGCCGATATAGCCGGAAACGCCTTTCTGCTGCGCGACAGCGAGAAGCAGGTTGACGAGGCCGCATCTGCCGTCGCCGCCATGCACTTGGGGCAGCCGCACAGCCATGGCGCGCACGCCGCGCGTGGCGAAGGCCAGGCCTGCGGATTCCGACTCGCGCGGCAGACCAGGCATGACGGGATCTTCTTCCGTGGCGAGCCGCCCCGGTGCCACGAGCAGCGTTCCCGAGGTGACGATGAAGGGCTTGTTCGTGCCCGCCAGCACATCGCCCATCGCCTCGATGGCGCGCTTGTCGATCTGTCCGTTCTCCGCGAATTTCGCAAAGTCGTGGATGAAGGCGAGATGGATCACGCCGTCGGCATTTGCGGCGCCCGCCTTCAGGCTCTCGAGATCCTCCAGCGAGCCGCGATGAACGGCTGCGCCCAGATCCTTGAGCACGGCGACATTGGCGTCGGAGCGCGCCAGGCCGACCACCTGGTGCCCGTTGGCGATCAATTCCCTGGTCGTGGCCGTGCCGATAAACCCGGCCGCGCCGGTGATGAATACACGCATGGAATTCTCCTTTGTTGTCGAACGGAACGATCAGCCGGCGATCGCTATGCCGCCTTCGATCTTGATGACCTGTCCGGTCATGAAGCCGTTGCGCATGCAGGTGAGATACGCCTCACCCGCTTCGTCGGTATTCCCCGGACGTTGCACGAGTTGTCTCTTCGTCATAGCCGTCATCCGGTCGCGATAGCCTTCGGGGAAATTGCCCCACATTTCCGTTTCGATCAGGCCCGGGCAGACGCAGTTCACGCGCACCGGCGCCAGGTCGACGGCAAGGCCGATCGCCAATCCCTCCACCGCGCGGGCGCTGGCCGTCACGGTCGGCATCCCCTTCATCGGCCTGTGCGCGAGCATTCCGTTGGTGATGGTGTAGGACCCGCCGGGCGGAAGTCTGGTCGCGCCATGCTTGGCCACGGCAATCGCGCCCCAGAATCGCGTGGTCATCCTTTCCGCGGCCTTCGCGAGATCGAGATCGGCAAGTGCGCCGGGCGCGAAGCCTTCCCAATCGCCCGCGGTGAACGCGATGTGATCGAAGGCGCCATTGTCCTTGAAGAACTGCGCGACATTCTTCTCGTCGCGCACATCGATGACGGCAGACGTTGCGCCGATGGGCTTCGCGGCCTCGGCGGTCTTCTTGCCATCGCGCGAGGCGATCAGGACCTTCGCGCCTTCTCTTGCGGCGCCCCGCGCCACGCCAAGCCCGATGCCCGAGCCGCCGCCGATCACCAGCACGCGTTTGTCTTTTAATGTCATCGCAGAACGCCTTTCCAAACGGGATATGCGCTTTCTCTGCCAATGTGCTATGCTGGTAAAGTAGTGATATTATACTGGTATAATCGCTAACAGGATGAGCATGCCCGCCGCAAACGACAATCTGCTTGGGACCTATCTGAAGGATCGCCGCGCGAAGCTGGATCCGGCCGCGTTCGGTTTTTCGTTGGGGCGCAGACGAACGCCGGGCCTTCGGCGCGAAGAAGTGGCGCAACGCGCCAATGTCAGCGCCACCTGGTACACATGGCTGGAGCAGGGACGCGGCGGTGCGCCGTCCGCGGATGTGCTTGATCGCATCTCGCGCGCCATGATGCTGACGGACGCAGAGCGTGAGCATCTGTTTCTGCTCGGTTTGGGCCGCCCGCCGGAAGTCCGCTATCACGCGCCCGACGGCATCACACCCCGCCTGCAACGCCTGCTCGACACGCTGGAATACAGCCCCGCTTTTATCCGCACGGCGACCTGGGACGTGATCGCCTGGAATAGAGCCGCCACGGTGGTGTTGACCGATTACAGCACGCTGGCGGAAGGGCAACGCAACGTGCTGCGCATGATGTTTCGCGACGCCCGCGTGCGTGCCGCGCAAACCAACTGGCAAAGCGTGGCGCGCTATGTGGTGGCGTCGTTCCGCGCCGATGTGGCGCGCGCCGGTGCAGCGCGCAACGTGCAATCGCTGGTCGATGAGCTTTGCGCGACCAGCCCCGAATTCGCGGCGATGTGGCGCGACAACGACGTGCAGGTGCATGGCGACGGCAAAAAAATCCTGCACCATCCCACTGTCGGGCCGCTCTCGATGGAATTTTCCGCGTTCGCCGTCGACGGCCGGCCCGATCTCAGCATGGTGGTCTACAATCCCGCGACGCCCGACGATGCGGACAAAATCAGGGCATTGCTCAAATCCCAGTCCTAATCTAGTGACGGAGCGAGCTTAGCGCGCGCTCCAGGCGCGATCAGGAGACTCCAAATGTGCGAAGAAGGCGCTTGCATCGAGGCCTCGCCCCGTCGCCGCGCGCACAATGTCTTCCGCGGGGCCACGCTTGCCGACTTCGTAAACGTGGATTCTCAGCCAGTCGCGCAACGGGTTCAGGCGACCTTCTCGTGCGTCGGCGGCAAAGTCGTGCTCCCCGCAATAAGTCTGAAAGAGCTGCGCTGCATATAGGCTGCCGATCGTATAGGTCGGGAAATAGCCGAAAAGACCTACCGCCCAATGCACGTCCTGGAGCGCGCCCTCGAGATCAGTTTTGGGCTCCATCCCAAGAAGTGCTTTGCTGCGTTCGCGCCAAGCCGACGAAATGCCGCTGGCCGACAGGTCGCCGGACACGAGCGCCGTTTCCAATTCGTAGCGGAGCATGATGTGCAAATGATAACTCATTTCGTCGGCGCCGATCCGGCTGCATCCCGGCCGCACGACATTGATGCTTCGCCAAAATACATCTGAATCGAGGTCATCGAAGGTGCCGGGAAATATCTCCCGCAGCTGCGGCATCAGATATGAAATGAAGGGTCGGCTCCGGCCCACGTGGTTTTCCCACAACCGCGCTTGGCCTTCATGCATGCCGGCGCTGGCGCCATCGGCCAACAATGTGTCGCGATCTCTTGCGCCGAATCCTTGATCGTAAAGAGCGTGTCCGCCTTCGTGCATCGTGGCCAGAAATGCTCTTGAGACATCGCTTTCTTCGACACGGCATGTCAGCCGCACGTCGTCGTCACCCGCCAGCATGGTGAAGGGATGTGTCGATGAATCGAAGCGGCCCCTGTCAAAATCGAAACCGATACACTTTAGTACCCGTGTGCACAGTTGCCACTGCCCCGCGGCGGGAAAGCGGGCCGGTGGATTTTCTTGCCCCATCTTGCTGCCGGCGTTTGCCGCGCTGTGCACGAGCGGCACCAGACGCTGACACAGCGACCTCAAAAGAGGATCGAGACGCGGCCTGGTCATTCCGGGTTCGTATTGATCCATGAGCGCGTCGTACAAATCGCCGCCGGCGGCGAGGCATTCGGCGCGGGCGCGCACCAGCGCGAGAAGCTGCGAGAACGGCAGCGCGAATACGGCGAATTCGTTCTTTTCGCGCGCTTCCTCCCACGCCGCCAAAGCCTGCGACTTGGCATTCGCGAAGCTCCGGACCAGCGCTTCGGGAATAGCTCTGGCGATTTTGCGTTCCCGCCGCAGGAGATCCAGCTCCCACCCAAGATCAGCGTCTCCGCCATACCGCAGCGCCACCTCTTCAATGAGATCACCGAGGCGATCCGCCGTGAGAAGGCTATGGCGCAGGCCCTCGAGTGCCGACATTTGTTCTCCGCGCTGCATCCGTCCCTTGAGCGGCAGTTTTGTCTCTTCGTCCCATTCCAGGAGCGCAATGGCTTGATCGAGATGGCGAAGTTCCGCGATCTGCTTGCGCAAGGCTGTACGCGTATCCTGCGTCGCGGCGAGCGGGCGACGCGGAATGCGTAAATCTTTGGGACGCCGGCCGATGAGAAGCGCCGCTATTCCGCCATGTTGCGCTACATTGACGACCTGCTTTTGCGAAACGCGGCAGAGCACGCCCAATCCATGATCCGTGGCGGCGAAGCCCATCACGGCATAAAACGGCTCGTCATAGACCTTGAGATCAGGCCCCACGACGGGAAATTCCGCCACGGGTAACGGCGTCGCCGCTTGCACGACCCAGGATTTTTCCGGGTCGTCGCCATGTGCGACGGCCTCCTGGATAATCGCCTCCCAGTCGCTGTCCTGCATCGTTGCGCCTACGCTGACGCCTTCGCCGCCATAGCCGCGGTTTGGCTTCAACACCAGCTGTTCGCGATGCGAGCGAATGTATTCGAGGAGATCAGCCATCCTGTTGTCCGACAGCGTGGTGCGGCGGTCGTAGACAAGACGCGTCCACAGAACATGCCGCCGGAAAAGTCGGCAGTCGTCGGACGAGAAATATCGCTCGGCCCAGGTCAAATCGGTCAAAAGCTCGAACGCGCTCTTATGATCGAAATCGCCGGACAGTGAGGACACCACCCGGTTCTCGCGAAAAAGCCGGCGCATTCCTTCCAAAGGCCGGCCCACATCCGCTTCAAGCGCTATCAGATCTCGCAATTCGTAGTCGCGATAAGCAACGTCAATGCGGGTATCCTCGAAGTAGACTTCCTCGTCTCGCACGGACAATTCGCGAGGATCGGCATGCGCAATAGTTAGGTGCTCACGCTGCTCGAAATAGCGACTGAGCGACGATTGCTCGTCCGGACCTTCATGCACGAACCTAGGCTCGAGAAACCCCATCTGGCAGGACTCCCGACCGATCATGCGGGCATGGTCTATCAGTACCTGAACAAAGAGGTCACGTTGGTCCTGGGGAAGTTCGATAGCGAGGTCGGGATCGTGAGCCAACAGCGTCGGCACGACGTCGCGCATGACGAGCTGCTCGGCGATCGGAGCGAAATGTATGCCACCCACGCCAGAAAGATTGGCTTCCATGAGTTTGAACGTGGCTTGCCAGGCAGGGCTGAGAAAATCGCAGACGGCGTCGAGCCGTCCATAGACTGTATTGGTGCGGGCGTGCGCCGGCGTCCAGATGTCCCGCACCCAGGATTCCTCATCGGGCCGGACAGCCACCAATTTACGCACATCGGCGCTTTCCAGATACAAGGATGGAAGCCGCTTCAGCGCGTCCGTTACACGCCGACATACCGTATTCACATAGGTGAGTTGATCACGGTGGGCGAGCAAGGGTCGCAACATGATGCGTATGGGCTCACGCTCGCCGGCTCGTTCGTAAACGACATCATTCGACAATGCGTCGTCGCGCAAGGTATCGGATATCCGGATCAGTGTCTCATCGCTGACATGATGGCTCGCATTCCTAAGCCGGCTGTCGCCTGCGGCGCTTGCGAGGCCAAGCGATTCGGCGGGACTGAGAATCGCGTGCATGCGCCGAGTGGCTCCGTTGCGCGAGGAACCGCGATATTGCAGTCACATCGGCGATCCGTCCATCACCAAGACCCGCAATCATCATCGGATAGAGCCGTCCTAAGCAGCGCAAATCTGCGCCCGCCTCCGTCCTGTCTGGATGGAACGACGGCCATGCCCTAGTCTGACCTGGCGCCGGTGCGCGAAAACCTCGGGTCAGATCGTTGAAGTACAGCCAAAAGGCCGACCCGCCTCATGAGGAAAATTCCCGATGCCTGCCAACACCGCCGCCTGGCTGGTCGCAACGCGTACCAAACTCGCGGTCAAGCCTGCGCCCTATACGGCGCCGAAAGAGGGCGAGATCGTCGTGCGCAATCATGCCGTCGCGATCAATCCGGTGGACTGGGGGATCCAGATTCTCGGCACGATGATATTTCGCTGGATCAAATTTCCGGTGATCCTGGGCGAAGACCTTGCCGGCGAAGTGGCGGAGGTGGGACCCGGCGTCACACGCTTCAAGGTCGGAGACCGCGTTCTGGCGCAAGCCCTGGGGCTCAATCCGGAGCGCAACAGAACGTCGGAATGCGCCTTCCAGATTTACACGGTCGTTCCCGCGCACATGGCGTCGCCCATCCCGGATGCCATGTCCTACGAGAACGCGGCCGTCATCCCGCTTGGGCTCTCCACGGCGGCCTGCGGTCTCTTCCGGAAGGATTTTTTGGCGCTTCAGCATCCGTCGGCCGGCGCCAGACCGACCGGCAAGACCCTGCTCATCTTGGGCGGGGCAACGAGCGTCGGCTGCAATGGCATTCAGCTGGCCGTCGCCGCCGGCTATGAGGTCTTCACCACCGCCTCGCCGCGCAATTTCGAGTATCTGAAGTCGCTCGGCGCCGCCCAGGTCTTCGACTACCACAGCAAAACCGTCGTGAAGGACATCGTCGCGGCGCTGAAAGGCAAGACCATCGCCGGCGCGCTCGCGATCGCCACGGGATCGACCGCGCCGTGCGTCGACATCGTAGGCCGCTGCCGGGGCGAGAAGTTCGTCGCCGTCGCCGGCGCGCCGGTCTCATTGGGGGAGGTGGCCAAGGGATCGAGCCTGGCCCTGACGATCCTGCGGCTGATGCCCAGGATGGTGCTGTCGAGCCTCTTCACATCGGTCAAAGCCCGCACGCGCGGCGTCGGCACCAAATTCATCTTCGGCGGCTCGTTGGTGGACAATGAAGTCGGGCCGGCCATCTATGTCGATTTCCTGCCGCGGGCCCTGGCGGACGGTCGCTATGTCGCCGCGCCGCCGGCCGAGGTCGTAGGCAAAGGCCTCGAGGCTATCGAGACCGGATTCGAGGTTCAGAAGAAGGGCGTATCGGCCACCAAGGTCGTCGTCTCGCTCTGACCCGCGCCCTGAACACGACGCGGCGAAGCTGCGCCTTGCCGAAACTTTCATGCAGCAATTCTTGACACGGATTTGCGGGCGCGAATGAATTGTCCCGGGTTTGGCGGGCGTGCCGATTTTGTCGCAAATCTTCGTAGCTCTGGACGAGATTTCACGCGCGGGGCCCGCGTTTGCTGCCGCAGTAATCGAGGGCCGAATGACATGAAGGCGCGGCCTGTTCTCATGACGGCATTCATCGCGGCGGCCATCGCCGCCGGCGGTCCGGCTTTGTCGGCGGGAGCTGCCAAGAAGACCACGACAATCAGGGTCAGTGCCTGCATCGACGGCCGCGACGCATTGGTCATCCAGGGCGGAAATCTGGTGTGGCGCAACATCAGTGCAGACCCGGTGGGAGTGCGCCGGGACGAATGTCCTACGAATGCCACGACCATCAGCGCGTTTGCGGCTCACGACGCGCCCGCGGCGCCGATCTCCTGGATACCGACTTACGATGGCGACGGTGCCGATTCCGATTCCGGCGCGGTGTCGAGCCTGTCGCCGACCTTCGACCCCGGCCTTCCCAGCCGCGATGTGACCCTGAACGTTTCCGCGACCGGTCACGGCTACGTGGTCGTGCGGCAGCGCCCGACCGTCGACAACGCATATCAGCTCGTCGTCGAAATCGACAATGCCGATCCCCGGCCGTCGATGTTCACGGTGACGATCGCGGCGACCGAGAAATAGGCGGCACGCCGCTTTCCGCATCCAAACGTCGGCGAAAGCGTGTACGAAGCGGCGGCTCCACAGATTGATCAAACTGTGCTAGGATTTCGTCAGCTTGGCGATGTGCGTCTGCTGTCGCCTCATTCTTCCCCGCGTCATCGCGCAGCCGAAAACACAGGAGACGGATATGGACGGGCTTCAACTGCAGTCGCTTGCAACGAGCGAAGGCGAGATCCAGCTTTCGCTGGTACGGGTGCCGGTGAAAGAACCGGGCCCCGACGAAGTCCTTGTCCGGGTCGACGCGACGCCGATCAATCCGTCCGACATCGGTCTGCTGTTCGGTGCTGCAGACATGCGAAACGCCAAATTCTCGGGCACCGGTTCGAACGCAAAGGTCGTTGCGCCAATCCCCGAAGCCTATCGCCGCGCCATGGCGCCGCGTGTCGGCCAGTCGCTGCCTGTCGGCAACGAAGGCGCCGGCGAAGTCATCAAGGCCGGCGCCAATGCGCAAAACCTGCTGGGCCGAACCGTCGCGATATTGGGCGGCGCGATGTACGCGCAGTATCGGACGATGAAAGCCGCGGACTGTCTGCAATTGCCGGCGGGCACCACGGCGGCGCAAGGCGCCTCCTGCTTCGTCAATCCGCTCACCGCGCTCGGCATGACGGAGACGATGCGCCGCGAAGGTCACACCGCGCTCGTACACACCGCGGCCGCGTCCAACCTCGGCCAGATGCTGAACAAGATATGCCTGAAGGACGGCATCCCGCTTGTGAACATCGTCCGCAGCGCGGAGCAGACGAAAATTCTGCGCGACATCGGCGCGGTGCACGTCGTCGATTCGTCCGCGCCTTCCTTTATGAACGATCTGATTTCCGCGCTCGAAGACACGGGTGCTACGATCGCGTTCGACGCCATCGGCGGCGGCAAGCTTGCGGGACAGATCCTTACGGCCATGGAAGTGGCGGCCGTGCGCAAGATGAAGGAATTCAGCCGTTACGGTTCGACGACCTACAAGCAGGTCTATATCTATGGCGGACTCGACACCGGCCCCACGGAACTTCAGCGTGCCTTCGGCATGTCGTGGGGTCTGGGCGGGTGGCTGCTCACGCCGTTCCTGATGAAGATCGGTCCGGTCGAAACCGGGAAGCTGCGCCAGCGCGTCGCCAACGAGATCAAGACGACCTTCGCGAGCCACTACACAAAAGCGATCTCGCTCGCCGAAGCCCTCAGCGCCGAGGCCATTGCGGCCTACAACAAGAAGTCGACCGGCGAGAAGTACCTGATCAACCCGAACAAGGACGTTTGAGTGCCGCTTCGGGCCGGCGCCTGACGCCGCTTTGCGCATCGTCAGCGGTGCTGAAAGGCCGTCCGGCACACCGAGACCACCGTATCACGAAGCCAGCGATGTGCCGGATCGGCGTCCACCCGGGGATGCCACATCGCCGAAATCACGATCTCGGGCGTGCGGACCGGAAGCTCGAAGCTCTGAAGTCCTGCTGTCGCGGCCTGATCGTTCGCGAGGCTATTGCCGAGGCACGAGCGCGGCACCAGCGCGACCAAATCCGAGTGGCGGGCGATCCGCATCGCATCGGGAAATCCCGGCACGACGACGGATATCGTTCGTTGAAGTCCGAGTTCTTCCAGGGCGTCGTCGACAGGTCCGGTGAATTCCCCTTTCCGCGACGCAACGACATGATCGCAAGCGGCATATCGTTCGGGCGTAATATCCGCGCCGGAAAGAAGCGGATGCCCGATCCGTGCCACGCCAACGTATCTGTCCCGAAACAAAGACTGCGTGCGAACCTCCGGCGCGAAAGGACCCAGCACGCCGATCTCCAGATCGATCTGCCCCTCGCGAAGCGGGCGCGCATCCTTCTCGGGCTTGGGCGCGAAACGCAGACGGACGCGCGGCGCAGCTTCGGCGATGGCTGCCACCAGGGACGCGGAAAGGGCGGCGACAAACCCTTCGTTGGCGCGAATGGTGAAGGTCCGTTCGAGCGACGCGATGTCGAGCGCGCTGACGCGCGGGTGGAGGACCGTCAGCACGTCCCGGCTGAGCGCGTGGACGCGCTCGCGCAGCTCGGCAGCGTAGGGTGTCGGCACGAGCCCGCGCCCGGCTCGCACGAGCAGCGGATCGCCTGTTGCGGACCGGAGCCGCGCAAGGGTCCGGCTCACGGCGGAAGAACTGAGGCCCAAGCGTCGCGCCGCCCCGGTCACGCTGCCTTCGGCAAGCAGCGCGTCCAGCGCAACCAGCAGGTTCAGGTCCACGTCATCCATGGCCGAACCCTATTCCATTCGTGCCTCGTGACATAGCGTCTGACGCAACTATATTGTGCGTCCTGTGCGTCTGTTGCACGCAATTGCGGGCTGCTATCAGCAGCGCATGAGCACTCTATGGTCCCCTCTGTTTCGCGCGGGTGCAGCGCGAAGGAAGCGTCCCGTGACGGACAAGCACCTGCTCCTTGTCGGCGCGTCGCGCGGCCTTGGCCTCGCCATGGCCGCCGAGTTCCTGAAGAAGGGATGGAACGTCGTCGGTACGGTACGCGGCAGTGCCAGAACCAGGCTGCACGACCTGGCGGACGAACATGAGGGCCGCGCCGAAATCGAGTCCCTCGACATAACCGAACCGGATCAGATCGCAGCACTGCACGCGCGTCTCTCCGCGCGTCGCTTCGACATTCTGTTCGTGAACGCGGGCACCGCCAACGCCAATGACGCGCCCATCGCAGATGTATCGACGGAAGAGTACGCACGCGTGATGGTCACCAATGCGCTGAGCCCGATGCGTGTGATCGAAAGCTTGCAGAACCTCGTATCGCCAAATGGCGTGATCGGCATCATGTCGTCGGGACAGGGCAGCATCGGCAACAACACCAACGGACGCCACGACGTCTATCGCGGCACCAAAGCTGCCCTGAACATGCACATGCGAAGCTACGCCGCCCGCCATGCGGGATGTCCCCGCGCGTTGGTGTTGATGGCGCCGGGCTGGATCCGCACCGATCTGGGCGGCCCGAACGCGCCGGTCAGCATGGAGGAGGCGATCCCGAAGGTCGTGAAGGTGCTTCTCGCGCAGCAGGGCAAGCCCGGTCTGCAATATCTCGACCGTGAAGGGCACACCGTTCCGTGGTGAATGCGGCCCGCCGCGAATGGCGCCGTGCCCGGACAACCACCGCTGCATTTCCTCAGGGATCACATTGTTTTTGCACCGGCCGAACTTATCTTTCGGCACGCTGCCTCATCTGGTCTCGTGCAATTCGTCATGCCGGAACTGACCTCACTCATAGCCCTGTCGGACCGGCGGAACCTCGCCTATCTCGAAGTCGGGGACGCGGCCGGTTTCCCGGTGTTTCATTTTCACGGACATGGATCCTCACGTCTCGAAGCGCTGGCATTGGCGGACGCGGCCGAGAAGGCGCGTGTGCGCCTGATCGCGTTCGATCGTCCCGGCATAGGTCTTTCCGATCCGAAAGCCGGAGACAGGTTGCTGGACTGGCCCTTGGATATCGCGGAGGCTGCCGATCAACTGGGCATCCGGAGTTTCGCGGTGCAGGGCATGTCGGCCGGTGGGCCTTACGCGCTGGCCTGTGCGCATCTGCTGCCCGACCGCGTCACAGCCTGCTCGCTGGTAAGCACGGTACCGCCGCCCGGCGTTGCTCTGCTTTCCGGCCCGGCCATGCGTCGCTTCGCCTGGTGGGTGGCGCGCACTTTCCCGAAATATCTCCGCCGCCGCTTGCAGGAAATCCGCCCCGATCACATGAGCGAAGCCATGGTGCGTGCGCGCATGGTGCGTATCGGTCAGTGGCTGGGCGGCGAAGATCTCCGGCTGATGCAGGATCCCGCAAAGCTCGACCTTCTTGCCCGCACCATGCTGGAGAGCGGGCGTCAGGATGGACGAGGTAACCGGAGCGAGATCGAACGCCTCGCGCGCCCGTGGGGGTTCGACATTCGCAAGATCAAAGTGCCCGTTTTCGTCTTCCACGGCGACGAAGATCACATCATGCATATCCGTCCCGCGCAGAAGCTGGCGCGTACGCTCAAGGGATGCGTCGCAACGTTTTACGCAGGCGAGGGACATTTCTCCGTGCTGGTGAACAAGGCCGACCAGCTGATGGAAACGTTGGGTGGAGCTCGACGGATCCCTGGTGAACTGGAAACGTATTGATAATTTGAGGTTCGCACCTTCGCGATCGCCTGCCGCGTTTCGACCCATAGCCGGCTGTTCATCGCACCGTCTCTTTTTCTTTTGGCGCTGAAACGCGGCGCGTCTTGGTCTCGGCCTTGGGCTTTGGCAGGAGCCGGAAGCGCGTCTGGCACCATGCGAAGTCAACGCCCACATCCAGCAGGGCATCGGAACGCCCGCATGGGCACGCAAATTCCATGACCGCGACGACACGGTAGATTTCGCCGGCTACGAGCGGCACCGGCCTTCCCGTGGCATGGTTCGGGGCGACATTGACGCACAGAACGAGATCGCCGGGGCCGACAGCGTCGCTCATAGCTTCCATCCATCACACAGGGGGAAGATTGGACCCTGATCTGCTAGGGGGCAAGGACCGACAATAGGTTCGGCTCATCGATCCGCCTCGCGCCAGTAGCGGACGCCCAGTTCCGCGCAGCATCCCTTCAGGCTGTGACGATATTCAGCCAATCACAAACGAAGTGCTCGAGGCGATCAGCCCTTCCCGCGTGGTTTAGTCCGGGCCATCACGGAACTGGCGGTGATAGAGGTCGGCATATAGTCCGTTTCTAGCCAGCAGATCGGCGTGCGTGCCGCGCTCGACAATCTCGCCCTGCTGGACCACCAGAATCTGGTCGGCCTTCAGGATCGTCGACAGGCGGTGGGCGATGACGATGGACGTCCGCCCTGCCAGCGCAACGTCAAACGCCTTTTGGATCGCCGCTTCCGACTCCGAGTCCAAATGCGCGGTCGCCTCATCCAGTATTGCGATGTCCGGCGCCTTCAGAAGCAGACGCGCAATCGACAGGCGCTGCTTTTCTCCGCCTGAGAAACGATAGCCGCGCTCCCCCACCATGGTTTCGAGGCCATCCGGGAGACTTGAGACCAGCGGCCATATCTGTGCGGCCCTGAGAGCAGCCTCCAGATCCGGCGCGCTCGCGTCGGGTTTGGCAAAAAGCAGGTTGGCGCGAATGGTGTCATGAAACAGATGCGTATCCTGCGCTACGATTCCGACGCGCGCGTGCAGCGATGCCAGCGTGGCGTCGCGCACGTCCATTCCGTTGATCGTCACTGCGCCGTCTCGCACATCGTAAAGCCGCGGCACAAGTTGCGTGATGGTCGTCTTGCCCGCACCGGACGGTCCCACCAGCGCCGTCAGCGTGCCGGGTGAGATCGCAAAGTTCAGATCGCGCAGCACGGTGGGTTCCGGTCGCTTCACTGCCGGTGCTGCGACGGTCTCCAGCGAAGCCAGCGACACCTCGTCCGCCGTCGGATAGCGGAACGAGACATGCGAAAACGCGATTCCAGCAGGACCGGAAGGCACGGGTCTGGCACCTGGCTTTTCCCGGATCATCGGTTCGAGATCGAGAACCTCGAACACGCGTTCGAACGACACCAGCGCCGTCATTACGGTGACTTGCACGTTGGACAGGCCCGTGAGCGGCCCGTAAAGCCGGGCCAGGTACGAGACCAGCGCGACCAGCGTGCCGAGGTCGATCGCGTGGCGGATCGTCAGCACACCGCCCCAGCCATAGGCGACCGCGGCCGCCAGCGAGGCAAGGAGCGTCATTGCCGCCACGAAATACTGCAGCACCTGTTTGCGCTCGACGTCGTTGTCGGCGACGAGCACGGCGCGCTTGCGGAACTGCGCAGTTTCCTCTTCGGGCCGTCCGTAAAGCTTGGACAATTGCGCGCCCGCGACGTTGAAGCGCTCATACATCGTGGCGTTCATGCGGGCGCCGAGGCTCATCCCTTCGCGCGAGAGCGCCTGGAGCCTGCGGCCCATTGTGCGCGCGGGCAGGACGAACAGGGGCGCCAGCGCCAGCGAGAGCAACGTGATCTGCCACGACAGCACCGTCATCGCGGCCAGTACGAGCGCCACGGCGATGATGTTGCCGATCACCGAGGACAACACGTCCGTGAACGCGCTCTGCGCGCCGGCCACGTCGCGGTCCAGCCGGGTAACCAGCGCGCCCGTCTGGACCCGGATGAAAAAGGCGAGCGGCATGCGCTGGATATGGTCGAATAGCGCGGTGCGCATCGACAGCACGATCCGGTTCCCGATCGCGGCGGCGAGATAGGACATCACCAGCCCCAGTCCCGCATCGGCCAGGAGGATGACTGCCGCGAGCACCGCCAGTTCGATCACCAGCGCTTCGTTGCCTTTCAAGATGCCGTTATTGACGAGGCCGCGGTACAACAGCGGCGGGATCACGCCCGCAACCGCGTCCACGCACACCACGGCCAGGAAAACGGCGAGCATTCCGGCGAACGGTCGCGCAAAGCGCATGATGCGCACGGCAGTGCCCGGCTTTATCTTGTGCGTGAGGACGGACGCATCCTTGAACAGCGCCCCTACGCCTGCCATTCCGCCCATGTCGTACCTTTTCGCTTGTCGCCTGCGCGCCGGAAACTAATTTTCGTCCTGGAAAACGGATTCGACCGACTGACCGAAAAGCCGCGCAATGCGCATTCCCAGCGGCAGTGACGGGTCGGCTTTGCCGTTCTCAATGGCGTTGACGCTCTGGCGGGCGATGTTCAGACGTTCGGCCAGCTCTGCCTGGCTCCAGCCTTTTTCGGCGCGCAGAACGCGCAGGCGGTTTTTCACGACCGAGAACCCCGGGAGGGTTTATCCAGCAGTCTCAATACCAGCACAGACAGAACCTGAAACATCACGGGCACCATAACGCCAAGACTGAAATAGAAGCGCGGCATGGCGGGGTGACGGAAAATGAACTGCACCCCGGCATCCAGCCAAAGTTCATGCGTTTGCAGGGAGACCACCACCGGCAGCATCGCGGCGAAGCCAATCAGGCTGCCCCAGAGCCATCGCTTTTGAGATGCCTGACGCTGCACCTCATCCATATAGCCGTAGGATCGCATGCCGAGGCCAACGACAATCAACCCGAGGGCCACCCGAAACAGGCCCACGGAAACAGGATCGGTGTGATTGCGGGTAAGCCACATCACCACCGCCAACCCGGCGAACGCCACGGCCAAAGCACTGCCCAGCGTCGCCCAGCGTTTTTTGGCAGAATAAGCCATGTCATGTCTCCATGCCTAAATGACAAGAGGACATTACATAGAGCGAGAGTCGGCAATGTCAAGTGCACTTGACAGCCCGTCTCCCGAACTGCCGCAAGAGCGCCGAGGCGTTGGTTTTTCCTGCAAGACCGACGACGGGCCCGATCGCATTGCAATATGCGCGGCGAATGCCCATGTTGGTCGAGCGACGGCGTTCCGTCAGAAGAAGCGCACTGTTGGACTCCCTGCTCGCTCTGTGCGCGCCTGGCCGAGACAGCCTGACTTTCGATTCTGAGTGATTCGTTTGCGCCGGCCAGGCCACCGCCTGGGCGTTTTGATGCACCAGGAGCAATCATGACGATCGGTACAGTGAAATTTTTCAACGCGAGCAAGGGCTTTGGTTTTATCGCGCCGGATGGCGGCGGCAAGGACGTGTTCGTCCATGCGACGGCCGTCGAAGCTGCGAGCATGGGAAATCTGGCAGAAGGCCAGCGCATCTCGTTCGAGATCCAGCCCGATGCCAAGGGATCGAAAGCGGTCAATCTCAAAGCCGCATAACGATATGACGGGCAGCGGCGGAGAGCGAAGCTCTCTTCCGCGACCTGCACAACCATCGCCGATGACCAGCGAATTGCAGACTCTCGCATGCGATGCGACGCCGGGCGCCGGCGGGTTGATTCAGAATCTCACGCGCTACAGCCGGCCGAGCTGGTTGCGCGCTTCGCTTGAGCTCGTCATGACGGTCGGGTTGCTGATCGCGAGCTGGTTCGTGATGTGGGTTTCGCTCGGCGTCGGCTATTGGCTGACTCTGCTGATTGCGATTCCCGTCGCCGGCTTCCTCGTTCGCCTGTTCTTGATTCAGCACGATTGCGGTCACGGCGCATTTTTCCCGAACCGGTTCGCGAACGACTGGACCGGCCGCATTCTCGGCATTCTGACCTTTACGCCCTATGACTATTGGAAGCGCAACCACGCCCTTCATCATGCGACGTCGGGCAACCTCGACCGGCGCGGGACCGGAGACATACTCACGCTCACCGTCGAGGAGTATCTGGCGCGCTCGTCCTGGGGGCGTTTTCGCTATCGCGCCTACCGCAATCCGATGGTGATGTTCGGCGTTGGACCCGCCTTTTTGTTCTTTCTCCAGCACCGTCTGCCTTTCGGCCAAATGCGCGGAGGCCTTCGGCCGTGGATCAGCGCGATCGGAACAAATGTCGGGATCGCTTTTCTGGCCTGCCTGATGATGTGGTTTGTCGGCGGCGCGGCGCTACTCGCAGTGCATCTGCCGGTTATGCTGCTTGCGGCGTCCATAGGCGTTTGGCTGTTCTATGTGCAGCACCAGTTCGAGCAGGTCGTCTGGACCCGCGGCCCGGATTGGAGGCTTCACGCCGCGGCGCTTTCGGGAAGCTCGCATTACGATTTGCCTGCCGTGTTACGGTGGTTCACGGCGAACATAGGCGTTCATCACGTCCATCATCTGTGCAGCCGCATTCCGTTTTACCGGCTGCCCGGGGTCCTGCGCGACCACCCTCGGCTGCAAACTTGCGGACGGGTGACGCTCGCGCAAAGCCTCGGAAGCGTGCGATTGGCGCTGTGGGACGAAGCGAAGCAGAGGCTCGTTTCGTTCCGCGAAATATAAAACGTACACGGATGGAAAATTCCCTGCTGCCCCCTGTTTCCGTCCTCGGCTGCCGCCCGCGGCATCGTTTGAGTCAATGAAACCGGGGCTTTTCCGCTGTCTTCGCGCAGGCGGATTTTCAAAACCCCTGATAAAGTCGCTGTTACCAGGGATTCGTCCGAATACGCCGCGGCGCGCGATTGCAGCCGCTTCGTTCACTTCGCCAGCTGGAACCGTTCGAAGCGGCCAAGCGCGTCTTCGATCGCCGTCTTGTGCGCACGATTGGCGCGCGGGCCGAGCCAGGTCCATTTCTGCACAAGGAGCTTGCCTTTCTCGCGATCCGTCTTGAGGTCGATGGCGGCGACAATCTGGTCGCCGACGAGGACGGGCAGGGCGAAGTAGCCGAATTTGCGCTTGTGCTTGGGCACATAGGCTTCGAAGACGTGGTCGTAGCCGAAGAAGAATTTGAGGCGCTTGCGCTGGATGATCAGCGGATCGAACGGCGAGAGGATGTGCACCAGCGCAGCATCCGGCGGCGAAAGCGGTTCGAGCGTTTCCGGCAAAACCCAATGTTCGGCCTTGCCGGCGTCTTCGACGGCCACGCGCACCAGTTCCTTCCGCCGCACACGGCCCTCGATGAGGCTGCGCATGGCAGGCTTGCGCGGCGCGTCCATGTAGCAGACGGAGTCGAGACTCACGATGCCCTGCGCGCGCAGGGCGCGGTCGAGGAGATAGGCGAGCGTCTCGCGTTCCGGCGCGGGACGCGGCGGCGTCTGCCAGCCGAAATGCCGCTTCGACAATTCGTAGGTCTTGAGGATGCCGTTGCGTTCGCTGATGGTGAGGTGGCCCTGATAGAAGGCGAGCCTGAGCGCCCGCGCCGACGGCTTCTTGCTCGCCCAGGCGTGGTCCTTCTCGACCAGCACATCGTCGTCGATGTCGCGCAGCGTCAGCGCACCCTGCTTTCGAATCCGGGACAGCACCTTGCGCAGCTCTCCCGGCTGCACAGCCGTCTCGCGCCGCCTGTGATAGTGCATGAGACGCACCGAATGGCGGATGTCGCGCGTCGGCATATAGGCGAGCGCATGCGCCCAGTATTCGAACACCGTCTTGTCGACTGTCTGCAACTGGCGCAGATGTGCGCGCGCGTAGCCGGGAATGCGCGTGAAAAGGATGTGATGGTGGCAGCGCTCGATCACGTTGATCGTGTCGATCTGTACGTAGCCAAGATGTTCGATGGCGCGCTGCGTCGCTTCCGCGCATCCGCCGAAAGGCGACACTTCGTCGAGTCGTTGCGCGCGGATCCACAGGCGCTTCGCCTGCGTTTTCGAAATGCGAAAAGGATTTCCGGGCATCGGGTGCATGAACGATTAATCAGAATGGGGCCGCGTTTGCGCGCTCACATTAATATGATCGCGACGCCGGGAATGCCACATTTTCGCCCGGCTTCGTTCACTTGGAAACCGCCGCGTCGTGCGTACGTTTTCACTGGAGGCCACCAACAGGGAGGCGCTCGAAACGAGCGATATACGTATGAGTGATGTTGCGATGCACGATCTGCGCGGCGCGAGCGCGCCGAAAAAAGTGAGATTTGGTGCCACCGGCAAGATCATCGGCGCGGTCATCGTGCTCGCGCTGGTCGGCGCGGTGGGAACGTACGCCTACAAGACGATGCCGCCGCCGCATCCCAAACAGGCCGTGTCATCGAACGAATTGCCCGTCATGCCGTCGACCGGACGGTAATATTGCCCGACGCGCCCGAAGCGGAATAGCTCCGCTTCGGGCGAGGTGCATCTTCAGTACACTTCGAACAGTCCCGCAGCGCCCATGCCGCCGCCGATGCACATCGACACGACGACGTGCTTGGCCTTGCGGCGCTTGCCTTCCAGGAGCGCGTGACCCGTGAGGCGCGCGCCCGTCATGCCGAAGGGATGGCCGATGGCGATGGAGCCGCCGTTGACGTTGTACTTCTCCGGATCGATGTGCAGCGTGTCGCGGCAATAGAGGCACTGGCTGGCGAAGGCTTCGTTCAATTCCCAGAGATCGATGTCGTCGACGGTGAGATCGTGGCGCTTCAGAAGCCGCGGCACGGCGAAAACGGGACCGATGCCCATTTCGTCCGGCTCGCAGCCCGCGATCGCCCAGCCTTTGAACGCACCCATCGGCTGCAGGCCGCGGCGTTCGGCTTCCTTCGCTTCCATCAGCACGACGGCGGCGGCGCCGTCCGACAGCTGGCTCGCATTGCCGGCGGTGATGAATTTGCCGGGGCCTTTCACGGGCTCGAGCTTGGAAAGGCCTTCGAGCGTCGTGTCGGGGCGATTGCACTCGTCGCGATCCACCGTGTAGTCGACGAAGCTTTCCGCCTTCGTCTCCTTGTCGACCTTCTTCATGGTCGTTTTGACGGGAACGATTTCGTCCTTGAACTTGCCGGCCTGCTGCGCCGCCGCCATGCGCCGCTGCGATTCCAGCGAATATTCGTCCTGGTATTCGCGCGAGATCTTGTAGCGCGCGGCGACGACATCGGCCGTGTCGATCATGGGCATCCAGAAATCGGGATACATCTCGGTCAGCTTAGGCTCTTTTCCGCCGCCGCCGCCGCCCTGATAGGTGATGGAATCGACGCCGCAGCCGACCACGACGCTGGCGCCGTCTTCGGTGATGTAGCGCGCCGCATTGGCGATGGCGTTGAGGCCCGACGAGCAGGCGCGGTTGACGGTCGAACCCGCGGTCGTCACCGGCAGGTTGGCGAGCAGGGCGGCGGCACGCGCGACATTGCCGGAGGCCGCGACGCAGCCCGCGACGACATCCTCGACGTCCGCCGGCGCCACTTTCGCGCGTTTCACGGCATGCTCGATGGCATGGCCGAGCATGGTCATGTTGGACGTGTTGTTGAACCCGCCACGGGCGGCTTTGGCGAGGCCTGTACGGGCATAAGAAACGACGACTGCTTCACGCATAGTGGTTCTCCCTATTTCAAATCTGCGAATTTTTTGCCTTCGGCAACGAGACGTTCGAGCAGCGCGCCAGGCTTGAACACATCACCCATTTGCGCCTGCCACTCTTTCATCTTTGCCAACACCTTATCGAGGCCGATGAGGTCGCCGTAGAACATCGGGCCGCCGCGATAGACCGGCCAGCCATAGCCGTTGATCCAAACGATATCGATGTCGGAGGCGCGGATGGCTTTCTTCTCTTCGAGAATCTTCGCGCCTTCGTTGATCATCGGATAGATGCAGCGCTCGAGGATCTCCTCGTCGGAGATCGTCCGCGCGTTGATGCCGCGCTTGGCGCGGAACTCGGCGAGGATCTTCTCGGTGACGGGCGACGGTTTCGCGTTGCGGTTCTCGTCGTAATCGTAATAGCCCGCACCGGTCTTCTGGCCGCGGCGGTCCATCTCGCAGAGCACGTCGCGGATGGTTTCGCCTTTCGACTTCTCCTTGTTCCAGCCGATGTCGAGGCCGGCCAGATCGCTCATGGCGAACGGCCCCATCGGGAAGCCGAATTCGTAGAGTACCTTGTCGACAGCCCACGGCGTCGCGCCCTCCAGCACCAGCTTCTGCGCCTCGCGTTGGCGCTGTCCCAGGATGCGGTTGCCGACGAAGCCGGGCGTGACGCCAACAAGTGCGGCGATCTTGCCGATCTTCTTGGCGATCTGCATCGAGGTGGCGATGACGGGTTTCGACGTCTTGTCCGCGCGCACGACTTCCAGGAGCCGCATGACGTTGGCGGGCGAGAAGAAGTGCAGGCCGATGACGACCTCCGGCCGCTTCGTGGCGGTTGCGATCTCGTCGATGTTGAGCGCCGACGAGTTGGTCGCAAGGATGGCGCCTTGTTTGACGATCCGGTCGAGCTTGCCAAACACGTCTTTCTTCACCTCCATGTTCTCGAACACGGCTTCGATGACGAGATCGCTGTCGGCGAGATCTTCGAGGTTCAGCGAACCCTTGATCAGTGCCATGCGCTTCTCGACGTCGTCCATGGTGAGACGGCCGCGTTTGGCGGTGTTCTCGTAGTTCCGGCGAATGACCGCGAGGCCGCGATCGAGCGCATCCTGCTTCGTCTCCACGATGGTCACCGGCAGGCCGACATTGGCGAAGTTCATCGCGATGCCGCCGCCCATAGTGCCCGCTCCCACTACGCCCACCTTGTTCACGGGAATGGTCGGCGTGTCGTCCGGAACATCAGGAACTTTCCAGACCTGCCGCTCCGCGAAGAACACATAACGCTGCGCCGCCGATTGCGAGCCGGTGACGAGTTCAAGAAACAGCTTGCGTTCCGTCTTCAGGCCCTGGTCGAATGGCTCGTTCACGGCCGCTTCGATGCAGCGGATATTGTATTCTGGCGCCAGGAAGCCGCGGAATTTCCGCGCGTTTTCTTTCCGGAAAGCGGCGAAGATCTCGGGATGTCCGCGCGCGGCTTCTACTTTCGCGTTGTTCTCGCGCACTTTCTTGAGCGGACGCTTCTCGGCGAGAACTTTGCGCGCGAAGGCGAGCGCGCCGGCGCGCAGCTGGCCTTCCGGCACGAGTTCGTCGACCAGACCCATCTCGAGACACGCCTTGCCCGGCACGTGCTGGCCCGACGTCACCATCTCCAGCGCTTTCTCAGGCCCCACAATGCGCGGCAGGCGTTGCGTGCCGCCGGCGCCCGGGAGAAGTCCGAGATTGACTTCTGGCAGGCCGCAACGTGCCGAAGGCACGGCGACGCGATAGTGACAAGTGAGCGCCACTTCGAGGCCGCCGCCGAGCGCGGTGCCGTGGATCGCCGCGATCACCGGCTTGGGCGAGTTTTCGATTCCAATCTGAACATCAAAAAGACTCGCGCCTTTCGGCGCCTTGCCGAACTCGCTGATGTCGGCGCCGGCGATGAACGTCTTGCCCTCGCAGATGAGCACAATCGCCTTTGTCTTCTCGTCGGCGATTGCTTTCTTGAATCCCTCCGCCAATCCGTCGCGCACAGGCGCGGAGAGCGCGTTCACCGGCGGCGAATTGAGCGTGAGGATGGCGATCTCGCCCTCATTGGCGAGGTCCGTCACTTCGTTGATGGCAGACATTGTGTTTCGTCCCTGTATGGCTAGGCGGTGAAAAATGCACGGCGCGCGCCAAGAGTCCAAGGGCGATGATGCGTGTACAGCAGTCAGCCGCGGCCCAGTGCGAGGTCGGAGACGTAGGGATTGGTCTTCCGTTCCCAGCCGAAGGTCGACATCTGGCCATGGCCCGGCACGAAACGGATGTCGTCGCCCAAGGGCCAGAGCCGCTCGGTGATGGAGGCGACAAGCTGGGCGTGATTGCCGCGCGGAAAGTCGGTCCGGCCCACCGAGCCTGCGAAGAGGACATCGCCTACCAGCGCCAGCTTCACGCCGGCATGAAAGAACACAACATGGCCTGGGGTATGCCCCGGGCAGTGCCGCACGCCCAGTTCGACCTCGCCGAACGAGACCGTATCGCCGTCCTTGAGCCATCGGTTGGGCTCACAGGCCTCGCTGCCCAAAAAGCCGTAGCGGCTGCCTTGCTCGGCCAGGCCCTCGAGAAGAAAGCGGTCGTCCTCATGGGGGCCTTCGACGGGCACGCCATAGGCCCGTGCCAACCCGGCGGCGCCCCCGGCATGGTCCAGATGGCCGTGGGTCAGGAGCACCTTCTCCAGTGTAACATTTTGTTGTGCAATGGCTTTTTCGATCAGCCCCAGATCGCCGCCCGGGTCGACGACGGCCGCTCTGCGTGTGCGGGTGCACCAGAGAAGCGAGCAGTTTTGCCGGAACGGCGTCACCGGCACGACGAAGGCCTCGAGCGGCAGATCGGTCATGGCTTCCGCCATAAAGGTGACCGGGCCACGCCGCAAAGGATTTCGCGCGCAGGCTGCTGCTGCTCATTGCGCAACCACAAGGGATTGGGACACCCGAGGGCCATTTTTGTTCGCCAAAGTTCAGGCGGACTGTGACGAACCAGCCACAGGTTGGAGGGACGATTTCGTTGATCCGTCAAGCACGTCTGATAGAATTTTTGCCGTGGGAGCCCAGCAAAGACTTGCTGCGCTGGTCACCGTGCTTTGGGGAAATGATGCGCATCCTGTCGTGGTTGGCAGCTTCGCTGTTGCTTGCCGCCTCTCTCGGGGCGGCAGAGGCACAGTCTGTGGGCAGCCGCGCGATGCTCAATCTGGATCCGGACGGCGGCTATCAGCCGGCTCCGAGCATCGATCTTGGCGGCGATGTCGGTCTCCTGAGCCGATTTGGTGGGGCCGCGGATGGCGGTCTCCTGTCGCCGGGCGCCTTCAACTCACCCTACGTCGCGCTGAATGACAGCGATACTTATTCGAATTCGGCGGTCGCGCTCGGAGATGATGTTCATATGCGCTTCGGCGCCGATCTGATCGGTGAGCAGCATTCCGGCTACCAGCTTCCGGATTTTTCCTATCTTTCGGAGCAGCAAAGGCCGTTGGCTCAATCGAGCTTCGCCGGCGTCGACTGGGATTTTGCGAACTGGGGCGGCCTGGGCGTGGCCGCGACGCATATCTCGGAATCGAACGGTTTGTTCGGCGGCGCCAACGCCGGCGCGTTGTCCGTCGGAAAGTCCACCAATACGTCCGCCCTCGGCATGTCCGCACATCTGGGATTTGGCGACGGCTGGGTGACGACGTTCTCCTACAGCGAAGGCATCACGCAATTGAGCCTCAAGTCGGACAGCTTGATCAGCACGACCGACACGCTTCACAGCAGGGCTTACGGATTCGCGGTGGCCAAGCACGGCCTCTTTGACGATGACGACTCCCTCGGCCTCGCCGTGACGCGACCGCTCCAGGTTTACGGCAGCGCGAACAGTGCCGTGGCGGACGCCATCGATCCCGATCTCAAATTCGGACATGACTATGTGCCGCTCACGAGCACCACGCCGGAGACGGATCTCGAACTCGGCTATGTCACGACGTTCATGGACGGCGCCCTCGCGCTTCAGGCGAATGCCGGCTACCAGATGAACGTCGCCGGCCTCGGCGGATCGAACGCCGTGTCGGTCATCTCGCGCGCCAAGATCAACTTCTGATCTTCTGAAAATCAGGGCTGCGGCCGGAGCTTTCGCTTCGGCCGCTCGCTTTTGCCGGCGCCACGTTGCGGTGGCCCCTCGGCTTCGCTAAAACCCCCGCCTTCCTGAGATATCGCGAGGCAGATATGGCCGGACCGCAATATGTGTATGTGATGAAGGACCTGGCCAAGACCTACCCAGGCGGCCGGCAGGTCTTGAAGGGCATCTGGCTGAGCTTTCTTCCCGGCGCCAAGATCGGCATCGTCGGCGTCAACGGCTCGGGCAAGTCGACCCTGCTGCGCATCATGTCCGGTGCCGACAAGGAGTTCACGGGCGAAGCCTGGGCGGCGGACGGCGTGCGCGTGGGCTATCTGCCGCAGGAACCGCAACTTGATCCGGCCTTCGACGTGCTCGGCAATGTGATGGCCGGCGTGGCGCCCAAGAAAGCGCTGCTCGACCGCTACAACGAGATCGCCGCCAATTACACCGACGAAACCGCCGACGAAATGGCGAAGCTGCAGGATGAGATCGAGGCGCAGGGCCTCTGGGATCTCGATTCCCAGGTCGAGATGGCGATGGATGCGTTGCGCTGTCCCGAGCCCGATGCCGATGTAGCGAAACTTTCCGGCGGCGAAAAGCGCCGCGTGGCGCTCTGCAAGCTTCTCCTCGAAGCACCCGATATCCTGCTGCTCGACGAACCGACCAACCATCTGGACGCCGAATCCGTTGCCTGGCTCGAACATACGCTACGCGAGTTCAAGGGTACCGTCGTGCTCGTCACCCACGACCGCTACTTCCTCGACAACGTCACGGGCTGGATTCTCGAACTCGATCGCGGACGCGGCATTCCGCACGAAGGGAATTACACGAGCTTCCTCGAGGTGCAGGACAAGCGTCTGCAGCAGGAAGGCGCCACGGAAGAAGCGCATGAGCGCACGCTGGCCCGCGAACGCGAATGGATTCAAACGAGTCCGCGCGCGCGCCAGGCAAAGTCGAAGGCGCGTATCGCAGCCTATGAAGAGATGCTTGCCAAGTCACAGGAACAGCGTTCCGGAACGGCGCAGATCGTCATCCCGTCCGGTCCACGGCTCGGAAACATCGTGGTGGAAGCGGAAGGCGTCGCCAAAGCCTATGGCGACCGGCTGCTGTTCGAAAATCTCGATTTCAAGCTGCCGCCCGGCGGCATCGTCGGCGTCATCGGACCGAACGGCGCCGGCAAGACGACCTTGTTCCGTCTTCTGACCGGGCAGGAGAAGCCGGACAGCGGGACCATGCGCATCGGCGACTCCGTCGTGATGGGTTACGTCGATCAGTCGCGCGACGCGCTCGACGGCAAGAAGACCGTCTGGGAAGAAATCTCGGGCGGTGCGGAAGTGCTCGAGCTCGGCAAGCGCAGCATGCAGTCCAGAGCCTATGTCGGCGCGTTCAATTTCAAGGGCGGCGACCAGCAGAAGAAGGTGGGCCAGCTGTCAGGCGGCGAACGCAACCGCGTGCATCTCGCCAAAATGCTGAAATCAGGCGCCAACCTGCTGCTGCTCGACGAACCAACCAACGATCTCGACGTCGATACGCTGCGCGCGCTCGAAGCCGCACTCGAAGATTTCGCCGGTTGCGCCATGATCATCAGCCACGATCGCTGGTTCCTCGATCGCATCGCGACGCATATGCTGGCCTTCGAAGGCGACAGCCACGTCGAATGGTTCGAGGGCAATTACCAGGATTACGAAGCGGACCGGAAAAGGCGCCTCGGCATCGATGCCGAAACGCCGCACCGCATCAAGTACAAGCGCTTCGCGCGCGCCTAGTGCTGTTGCTGCTGCTGGCCGCCGCCCGCGCGCACCTGGGCTGCCAACTGCTGCAGATGCTGCGTCAGGGACGGGAGGTTGTTGTTGTTCTGTTGCAGGAAGGACGAGAACTGCTCGCGTTCTTCCTGGCCGAGCCACACGCCTGCGATGCTGACGTCGACCACCACATAGTGGCCGTTGTCCTGGATCACGCGGAAGTCGACTTCGATCGGCTGCTCACCGTTCGATTTGCCGTTGGGGTCGACGAGAATCGTTTGCACGACATCGTCGCCGGGGCCGACTTCCGTTGAGCCGGTCACGCGAAGGAACTGGCCGGCGTATTGGTTAAGGCGGGATTCATAAACAGCAACGGCATAGTCGCGGAACGCGTTGATGAACGCGTCGACATCGGCCGGCGCCGCCGTACGGCGCGCGGCGCCCAGCGTGAAGAGCGCGATGCGGCGGATGTCCGTCAACGAGGTGAGGAAGTCGCGGAACTCTGCGCGGCGCTGCGTATCCGAGATGCTGTGGTTGTTCAGAATGGTCAGGCCCTTTTGCACGTTCTGCGAGACGAACGCCTCGGCTGGCGTCGCCGCCGCCGCCGGCTCGGCCACCGCGAGGGCGGCGATGGTGACAACCAGGGCGGCAACGATCCCGCGCAGGCGGATGAATGGCTGAATGTCCAATCGGTTCATGAATATCGTCTCCTCGGCGGAATAGCGCCCTTCACGGAAATAGGCTCGCTTCGATCTGTGGCAAGTTCGTGGCCGTACGGACCGCCGATTTTCACATGGGCGGGAGGTCTTTGACGTTCGTCTTGCCGTGCTGGATGTGGGCCTTGCGATACTGTCTGTAAAGGCTCCGCGTCGATGCGTAGAGGTCGACAGAGCCTTCCTCCAATTCGTCCAGCGTGTCGATGTTGCGCGCGCGCGTATCGAGGATCTCCGCGCCGCCGCGACCGATCGCCCAATAGGTGTAGTCGCGGATGCCCACGTAGTTAAGCGGGTCCATAAATGTATCGGCCGCATAACCTGTGAGATCGCGAGGGTTGGTCGGACCTAGCAGCGGTACCACCAGATACGGATCGTCCCCTACACCCCACACGCCCAACGTCTGTCCGAAGTCCGACGAATGGTAAGGAAGGCCGGCCGGCGTCGCCACGTCGATGAGGCCGCCCAGGCCCAGCGTCGCGTTCAGGCCGAAGCGCCCGGCCGTCTGGCCCGCCAAGTCCACTTCGCCCTGGAGGAGGTCGTTGGCGAAAGTGACGGGCGCGTCGAGATTGGTCAGAAAGTTGTGGACGCCGTTCCGCGCAGGCTCCGGTATGACGGCGACATAGGCTTGCGCGGTCGGCTTGAGGACCGCGTGATCGAACGTTTCGTTCATGGCGAAGACCTGCCGGTTCCAGCCTTCGAGCGGGTCACCGGGGTCTGTCTGCGCCTGAGAGCTGGTGTTTGTGGCAGTGGCACAACCGCCCACGACAAGGCCGAGCGCCATCGTGAGCGCTGCCCAGGATTTCCGCATGGCTATCTCGCAATTGCCGGGAATCGACTCGCCGGCCCCTTCTACTGAACTACGCTTAGCATATACGGATGAATTCGATGAAACACTGTGGGGCAGTGCGAAGAAAATCGCCGAAAACCCAAAAAATCGCTGCGATTGCACAACTCTTCGCATAATGATATAAAGATATCTTTATACGTTCTCATGAGGAAGGGAATGGAACAGCTCCTGGCCATGCTGAAAGCCGCTGGCGATGCTACCCGCCTGCGGCTGCTGTTGCTGTTGCGGGAAGCCGAGCTGACCGTCAGTGAACTCACGCAGATTCTCGGCCAAAGCCAGCCGCGCGTCTCGCGCCATTTGCGGCTTCTCTGCGAGGCAGGCCTCCTGCAGCGCTTCAAGGAGGGAAGCTGGGTGTTCTATCGCGCCGTCGATCGCGGTCCGCGCGCGCAGCTGGGCGCCACGCTGGCTGCGCTGGCGAGTGCCGAGCCCGATCTTCTCGAAGCCGATCGGCGGCGTCTTTCTTCCATCCGCGAGCAACGCGCGGCCACCGCAGCCGCGTTCTTCAAAGCCAATGCCTCAGAGTGGGAGCGCATCCGTTCGCTGCATGCACCCGAACAGGAAGTGGAAGAGGCCATCGTCGGTCTCTTCGCCGGAACGGTTGTCGAGTCGCTGCTCGATGTCGGCACGGGAACGGGACGCATGCTCGAGCTGCTCGCGCCCTTGATCCGCCGCGGCGTCGGCATCGACGTCAGCCCCGAAATGCTCGCCATCGCGCGCGACCGTCTTGCGCACACCCAGCATTGCCAGGTGCGTCTCGGCGATCTCTATCGCCCGCCATTCGCGGACGGTTCGGGCGAGCAGGGGTTCGATGCTGTGCTATTCCACCAGGTGCTGCATTACCTCGACGATCCGCAGACCGCGATCGTCGAAGCCGCGCGGATTCTGCGTCCGCACGGGCGCGTCATTGCCGTCGACTTCGCACCGCACGAACTCGAATTCTGCCGCAACGAACTCAATCATCGCCGCCTCGGCTTTTCCGACGAGGAAGTGAAGGGCTGGTTCCGCGCCGCCGGCCTCGCTCCGTCTGCAACGCACGCCATCGCGCCCGGCGCGGACTCGGATTCGGCGAAGCTGACCGTGAAGATCTGGGCCGCGACGTCGCAGAAGGCGCCCGCGCGCGCCCGGGCCGAGGCGCTGACATGAATCTGCGCCATCTGGGCCAGAGCGGAAGGCCGCTCGCCGTATCGTTCGAATTCTTCCCGCCCAAGACACCTGAGATGCAGGACCAGCTCTGGCGCGCGGTCAGGCGTCTGGAGCCGTTGAAGCCCTCCTTCGTGTCGGTGACCTATGGCGCCGGCGGTTCGACGCGCGACCGCACACACGCAACCGTGAAACGTCTTGTCGAAGAAACCACGCTTGTGCCCGCGGCCCATCTGACCTGCGTCGGCGCCTCGCGCGCGGAAGTCGACGAGGTCGTGCATCGCTACTGGGACGCGGGCATCCGCCATATCGTGGCGCTGCGCGGCGACATGCCGGAACTGGGCGCGCCCTATGCGCCGCATCGGTCCGGTTATCAATCCACACCGGAGCTGATCGCCGGCATCCGGCAAATCGCACCATTCGAGATCAGCGTGTCGTGCTATCCGGAGCGCCATCCCGAAACGCCGTCAATCGACGACGATATTGTGCTGCTGGAGAAGAAGGTCGCCGCCGGCGCCACGCGCGCCATCGGCCAGTTCTGTTTCTCGACGGACGCTATCGCCGAATTCCGCGACCGCGTCGCCGCACGCGGCCTCGACATCCCGATCGTGCCGGGCCTGATGCCGACGACGAATTTCAAGGGCGTCTCGCGCATGGCGGGACGCAGCGGCGCGTCAATTCCCGCCTGGCTGACGCGGCTTTACGACGGCCTTGACGACGATCTCGACAGCCGCAAGGCGATCGCCGCCGCGCTTCTCGCCGACCAGGTTCAGGCGCTGCGCGGCCACGGCTTTGATCATTTCCACTTCTATACATTGAACCAGGCCGATCTTACTTATGCGGCGTGCAGGTTGCTGGGCCTGCCGCAGGCCGACGGAAAGGGCGTTTGATGGGTTTCGACCGCAATGCGCGCATCGCCTGGCTGAAGGAAACGGCGCGCCAACGCATCCTCATTCTCGACGGATCCTGGGGCGTGATGATCCAAGGTTATCCGCTGGACGAGGCAGCGTTCCGCGGCAGCCGTTTCGGCAACCACGGTCAGGACCTCAAAGGCAACAACGATCTTCTGACGCTGACGCAACCCGACATCATCCGCGAGATCGGGCGCGCCTATGTCGAAGCCGGCGCCGACATCATCGAGACCAACACGTTCAACTCCACATCGATCAGCCAGGCCGATTACGGCCTCGAACATCTCGTCGAGGAGTTGAACGAGGAAGGCGCGCGGCTGGCGCGCGCGATCTGCGACGAGGCGGAAACGACAGACCGTCCGCGGCTGGTCGCCGGCGTTCTCGGGCCCACGAACCGTACGGCGTCGCTGTCGCCCGACGTGAACGATCCGGGATTCCGCAACATCGCCTTCGACGAACTGCGCGAGACCTATCGCGTGGCGACGCGCGGCCTCATCAAGGGCGGTGCCGATCTCATCATGATCGAGACGGTGTTCGACACGCTGAACGCGAAGGCGGCGATCTATGCCGTCGAAGAAGCGTTCGACGAAGCGGACGTGCATCTGCCGATCTGGATCTCCGGTACCATCACCGATCTCTCGGGCCGCATGCTGACGGGCCAGACGGCCGAAGCGCTCTGGCACTCGGTGCGGCACGCGAAGCCGTTCGCAATCGGCCTCAACTGCGCGCTGGGCGCCAAAGAGTTGCGGCCTTACGTGGACGAGCTCGCGCAAGTCGCCGACACGCTCGTGAGCGCCCATCCCAATGCCGGCCTGCCCAACGAATTCGGCGGCTATGACGACGGGCCGGAATCGATGGCCGAGACGATCGGCGAGTTCGCACGCTCGGGTCTCGTCAACATCATAGGCGGCTGCTGCGGCACCACGCCGGAGCACATCAAGGCGTTTGCGGAAGCGACAAAGGGCGTGCCGCCGCGCGCCATACCCGAGAAGCCGCGCTATCTGCGTCTGTCCGGCCTCGAGCCGTTCACGCTTACGCCGGAGACGAATTTCGTCAACATCGGCGAGCGCACCAACATCACGGGCTCCGCCAAGTTCAGGAAGCTCATCGCCGCCAACGACTACGAAGCCGCCCTGGACGTGGCGCGGACGCAGGTCGAGAACGGCGCGCAGATCATCGACATCAACATGGACGAAGGCCTCATCGACTCCGAAGCGGCGATGCGGCGCTTCCTTTGCCTGATCGCGGCCGAGCCCGATATCGCACGCGTGCCGGTGATGATCGATTCCTCCAAATGGAGTGTGATTGAATCCGGCCTCAAATCGGTGCAGGGCAAGAGCATCGTCAATTCCATCAGCCTCAAGGAGGGCGAAGACGCCTTCGTCGCGCATGCGAAGAAGGTCCTCCGCTATGGCGCCGCCGTGGTCGTGATGGCGTTCGACGAGACGGGACAGGCCGACACGGCCGAGCGCAAATTCGCCATCTGCAAGCGCGCCTACGACATCCTCGTCAACAAGGTCGGCTTCCCCCCGGAAGACATCATCTTCGACCCTAACATCTTCGCGGTGGCGACGGGCATCGAGGAACACAACAATTACGCGCTCGATTTCATCGCGGGCGCCAAGCGGATCCGCGAGGAGCTGCCCTACGTCCATATCTCGGGAGGCGTGTCGAACATCTCCTTCTCGTTCCGCGGCAACGAGACCGTGCGCGAAGCAATGCATTCGGCGTTTCTCTATCGTGCCATCAAGGCCGGCATGGACATGGGCATCGTCAACGCGGGCCAGCTCGCGGTCTACGAGGACATCCCGGCCGAGCTGCGCGACGGCGTGGAGGACGTGCTCCTCAATCGCCGGCCCGATGCCACGGAACGCCTCCTCGAAATCGCGCAACGCTACAAGAACGACGGCGCCGGCGCGGCGGAAGAAGTGACGCTCGCCTGGCGCGCGGCTTCGGTCGAGGAACGCATCAAATATGCGCTGGTGCACGGCATCGCCGATTTCGTCGTCGAGGACGTCGAGGAAGCCCGCCTTGTCGCGACGCGCCCGCTGGACGTGATCGAAGGCCCGCTGATGTCGGGCATGAACGTCGTCGGCGATCTCTTTGGCGCGGGCAAGATGTTCCTGCCGCAGGTCGTCAAATCCGCGCGCGTGATGAAGAAGGCCGTGGGGCATCTCATCCCGTACATGGAAGAGGAGCAGATGAAAACCGGCGGCCGCGAGCCGGCGGGACGCATCATCATGGCGACTGTCAAAGGCGACGTGCACGACATCGGCAAGAACATCGTGGGCGTCGTGCTTCAGTGCAATGGCTATGAGGTGATCGATCTCGGCGTGATGACGCCGACGCAGAAGATCCTCGACGCAGCGCGCGAAGCCAAGGCCAACATCATTGGACTTTCAGGCCTCATTACACCGTCGCTCGACGAGATGTGCCATGTGGCGGCGGAGATGGAGCGGCAGGGCTTCGAGATTCCGCTCCTGATCGGCGGCGCCACGACGAGCCGCGTGCACACGGCCGTCAAGATCAATCCCAATTACACGCGCGGCCAGACGGTCTATGTGGCGGACGCATCGCGCGCCGTGGGCGTCGCATCGAGCCTTTTGAGCAAGACGACGCGCGCGGACTATACGGCCGGCATCCGCCGCGAATATGAGGAGATCGCGACGCGTCATGCCGCTCAGCGTGCGCCTGCAAGGCGGCTCAGCCTGACGGCTGCGCGCGCCAACAAGCTGAAACTCGATTGGGCGAACTATACGTCGCCCGCGCCGAGGTTCCTCGGTGTGCGCACGTTCGAGAACTACGATCTCAAGGAACTCGTGCCCTATATCGACTGGACGCCGTTCTTCCAGACCTGGGAACTGACCGGTCCTTATCCGCTGATCCTCGAGGATCCAACGGTGGGCGAGGCGGCGCGCAGTCTCTTCGCCGACGCGCAGGCGATGCTGGCGAAAATTGTCGACGAGAAATGGCTGACGGCCAAGGCCGCGTTCGGCTTCTGGCCGGCCGCTTCAGAGGGCGACGACATCGTGCTCTTCGGCGACGACACCCGCGCGAAGCCGATCGCGACGCTGCACACGATCCGCCAGCAGATGATGCGCGAACAGGGCCGGCCCAATCTCGCGCTGGCCGATTTCGTGGCGCCCCGCGACAGCGGCCGCGCGGACTATCTGGGTGGGTTCGCGGTGACGGCTGGTCACGGCGAAGAGGTCCACATCCAGCGCTTCGAGGCAGACAAGGACGACTACAGCGCTATACTTCTGCGTGCATTGGCCGACAGACTCGCGGAAGCGTTCGCCGAGCGGCTCCATGCCCGCGTGCGCCGGGAGTTCTGGGGCTATGCGCCGGACGAAAGCCTCTCCAACGAACAGCTGGTCGCCGAGGCCTATCGCGGCATCCGGCCGGCCCCCGGCTATCCCGCTCAGCCCGACCACACGGAAAAGGGGACACTGTTCCGGATTCTTGAGGTCGAGGGCCGCGCCGGCATCCAGCTGACGGAAAGCTTCGCCATGTGGCCGGGTTCGTCCGTATCGGGACTTTATTTCTCGCACCCCGAAAGCCGCTATTTCGGGGTCGGCAAGATCGAGAAGGACCAGGTCGAGGACTATGCCCGGCGCAAGGGCTGGCCGGTCGACGTCGCCGAGCGCTGGCTGGGCCCTTTGTTAAATTATGATCCCCGCGCCCGGGCGGCGTGAACCAAATCTTAGCTTGGTCCGTATACCCCGGCAGACCCGCTAACAGATCAATGGGGACCGGATGGGGTGGAAACGACTGGGCTGCTTGCTCGCTTTTTGCGTGGGTGCGACCAGTGCTCTCGCTGCCGACAACGACGACATCGCCCGCGGACTATCCGCCGTCAACCGCGGCGACAACGGCGAGGCGATCGTCTTTTTCTCCTCCGCCCTGGCGTCCGGCAATCTGGAGCCCGGACTGGCGCAGATCGCCTATTACGACCGTGCCCGCGCCTATATGAATGAAGAAGAATGCGGGTCCGCCGTCTCCGACCTGACGTCGGCGATCAGCCTCAAACCGGACAATGCAGACGGCTACATGATGCGCGGACGCGCCAATCGTTGCGCGGGCCGGTACGCCGACGCGATAACCGACTACACGGAGGTGATCCGGCTGAAACCGTCGGGCAACGCATACTGGCAGCGTGCGCTGGCGCGCTACAACGAAGGCGATTTCGACGGCGCGGCGACCGACAGTTCCGCCGCCATGCTCTTCGCGCCGAAGTGGCCTTATCCGCTTCTGTGGTTCTCCATTGCGCGGATGCGCGAAGGCAAGTTCGAAGCGAGCGATCTCGCCGGCAAGACCGATCTCATCGACATGAACACGTGGCCGGGCCAGGTCTTCCTTCTCTACAAGGGCGATGCGACGCCGGACGATATCCTGCGCGCGGCGCGGGTCGGCGATGCGAAGACCGTGCGGGACAATATGTGCGAGGCGAATTTCTATCTCGCCGAGTGGTGGCTCGCCAAAAATGGCGTCGAGACGGCGCGACCGCTGCTGGAAGACGTCCGCGACAACTGCCGGCACGATTTTATCGAATATTCCGCGGCCGGCGCGGAACTCGGCAGGCTGAACGGCAACACGCACGCATATTGAGCCGCGAGCGGGAAGTTTCTATCGTTCGCGCCATGTCTTTCGACGGCGCGTCGCGTGACGGGACTTGAAGGAAAGGCGAAGCCGTTTGCGGCGGTGTTGATTGCGGCCGTGCTGGGGCTGACGGCAAGCGCTCGCGCGGACGATACCTGCCGGCTTCAGCGTGCACTCAAGCTCGACATGACGACCCTGATGGACGGACGCGTGAGCGTGCCGATGACGATCGGCGGACAGACCGTGCACATGCTGATCGACACGGGCGGGCTGTTTTCCATGCTGACGCCGCAGACCGTCACCCGGCTCGACCTTGCGCCCCAGATCATCCCGCTGTCGCGGATCACGCAATATGGCGGCCTCGTGGTGAAGCGCTACGTTGTGGCGCGCGACGTCTCGCTCGGCGGCATAGAGGGCTACAAGTTCGACTTTCTCGTCATGCCGGAGCACGGCTATCCGCCGGATATCGGCGGGCTGCTGGCGCCTGACATCATGCGCAACTACGACGCCGACTTCGATTTCGCCAACGCGACCTTCAGCCTGTTCCTGCGCACGCATTGCGAGGGCGAGGTCGTCTACTGGACCCGCGACCCCTACGGCGTCGTTGACATCAACCTGAACGATCGCGCGCAGATCAATGTGCCCGTCATGCTGGACGGCCAGGAGATCCGCGCCACGATCGATACCGGCGCCTATCATTCCGTCGCCAGCCTCGAGACGATCGAGGACAAGTTCGGCATCGACGAGAAAAATCCGAACCTGCGCATCCTTCCGGGCTCAAGACCGGAGCACCCGCGCTATCATTATCCCTTCAAGACGCTCTCGCTCCAGAGCGTCACCGTGAACAATCCCGATCTGATTCTGATTCCCGACAACCAGTCGAGACTGCCGCCCGGAGCCCCGAAGCTTCTTCTCGGCATCAACGTGCTCCGCCAATTGCACCTCTACGTCGCTTACGGCGAGCGCAAGCTCTACGTCACGCCGGCCGCGGCGCACTGAGAAGACCGGCCCGTCGTCAAGCCGCCACGTGCGCGACCGTAGGCAAGCATTCATTCGGCCGAACAGCGACCCCAATATTGAGCGGGCCCTTGGGCTATTCTATCATCCGTGGCGGGGGGCTTCATGGCGCGGCTTTTGTTGGGCTGTCTGATCTCGCTCATCTTGAGCGTGTCCGGCGCGTGGGCGGCCGGTTATGACGATTTCGCGTCGGGGCTTTCCGCCATCAATCGCGGCGACGACGATCAGGCGATCACGTTTTTCACGTCCGCTTTGGCCGCGGGCGATTTGAACGCGAGGCTGGTGCCGATCGCCTATCTCGATCGCGGACGCGCACATTGGCGCAAGGGCAAGTGCACGCTCGCCATTGCGGATTTCTCGGCGGCGATCAAAGCGAGACCGGACTATTTCGACGCCTATGTCGGGCGCGGCATTGCCGATCGCTGTGCAGGCAACGATGCCGATGCCATCATTGACTTCACACAGGCCGTCGCCAAGAGACCGTTTGCCGATGCCTACTGGCAGCGCGGCCTTGCCCGCTGGGATCTGGGCGATCTCGACGGTGCCGCGCAGGACTTCTCCGCCACCGTACCGCTGGCACCGACTTGGCCCTATCCCGCGCTTTGGTTTGCAATGAGCAAGCAGCGTACCGGAAGCTTCGATGGCCGGGACTTCGCGAGCAGGATCGATGGTCTCGATCTCCATGAGTGGCCGGGGCCGGCGCTCGAACTCTTTCGCGGGAACGCCACGCCGGACGACGTCTATCGTGCCGCCGGCGAAGGCGATGCAAAGAAGACGAAGGGGCAGCTCTGTGAAGCGGATTTCTACGTCGCGGAGTGGTGGATCGTTCAGAAGAAGCCCGACGCGGCGAAGCCTCTGCTCATGCGCGCGCGTGACAATTGTCCGCAGGATTTCACTGAATATGTTGCCGCCGCCGTAGAACTGAAGAGGTTGCCCTGATGAAACTGCCGAAGACCGCGGCTTTGCTCATGCTCGCGGTAGCGCTGGCCGTGACGGACGCGAACGCCCAGCAGAAATGTCAGTTGATGCGCGCAGCCAAGCTCGACATGACGATGGATCCGGGTGGTCGTATCAGCGTGCCGATGACGATCGGAGGCAAACCGATCAGTCTCCTTGTCGACACCGGCGGCTACGAATCCGCACTGACGCGATCCACAGTCGACGCGCTCGACCTGACGACGAAACAGGCCCCGGAGCCGATCGCGCAGGTCTATGGCGGCGTCATCGTCGATCGCTTCGTTTTCACGCACGATGACGTGCTGGGCGGACTGAAAGCGTCGGAACTCCCCTTCATCGTCGTGCCGGACGGCACGGGCGGCTTGTCGCAGGAAGAGGGCGGCATATTGGCGCCGGACGTGCTCAAGAACTACGACGCGGATTTCGATTTCGCGAACGGCACGCTCAATTTCTTTTCCAAGGATCACTGCGAAGGCCGCGTCGTCTACTGGACGTCGACCGGATACGGCAAAGTCCCGTTCGAATTCGACCACGACAGCCACATCGAATTTACGGTGCTCATCGACGGCAAGGAAGTTCGCGCGCTGCTCGATACGGGCGCGCGGGAGAGCGTTGCCGATCTCGCACGCATCGAGACTGACTTCGGCCTGAACGAGAAAAGTGCAGGCATGAGTCGGCTGCCGGATTCGACCACGAAGGAGGCCGGCTATCGCTACGCGTTCAAGACGTTGACCTTCGACGCGGTGAGCGTCAGCAACCCGGATATCGCACTCATTCCGGGAGATCAGTCGCGCGTTGGCATGGCCGTACCAACCCTCATTCTGGGCATGAACATCCTCAGGCATCTTCATATCTACATCGCCTATGGGGAGAAGATGCTCTACGTCACCGACGCATCGGCGCATTGAACGGCGCAAACAAAAGGGCCGGAAGCGATACTTCCGGCCCCTGTATCTTTTTCCCGGTCGCGACGGAGCTAGCGAATAACGCCGACGACGATAGCCCCTAAGAAGACGAAGACGAGACTGACGGCGATCAATTCCAGTTCGCGTAACATATCCCTCGCTCCTCCTTGAGGGACTTCGATATTGCCTTAAACTTTAGGCGCCCGAAAGCGCGAAAAGCGTTCGCATCTGCGAGCGATTCGCGTTTGCGTTGCACAAATCCGCCGCGAATTCAGTGTCTTGCGTTCGCGCGGTTTTGACAACCCGTCAGTCGTCGGAATTTCCGCTCACCACGGCAACTCGTGGCCTCTGTAATCGAGGAACTTGCCGCTGTCGCCGGACGTTAGTCTTGCGATCACGCGACGCATGCCGGCGATGCTTTCGTGCGGCTCGAGCGGAGCGTTCTTGCCGCCCATATCCGTCTTCACCCAGCCCGGATGGATGAGCGTGACGGTGATGCCGTCGCCTTTCCACGCCAGAGCCAATCCATGCATGACGTTGTTCACGGCCGCTTTCGACGAGCAATAGGCGAAGTAATCTCCGGTATGCCCCGCCGTCGAGCCCATCTGGCTGGTGATGGTGATGAGCTTCTTGCCGTGTCCCTTTTTCAGGTTGCGATGGAAGGCCTGCGCGATGCGCAACGGCGCCATCGCGTTGACCGCGAACGTCTCCGCCCAGGCATCGAAATCCATGTCGTTCGCGGATTGCTGCTTGGGGCCGTAGGTGCCGGCGTTGTTGATGAGCAGATCGAGGGGCTCGTCGCCGAAGCTTTTCGCAAGCGCTGCGACCGATTTTGCATCGGCGACATCG
>Ga0335074_10000422_pt1 | contig 61720 bp, 55 predicted proteins | sample Lox_Sample_23_FD_206715 | JGI IMG/M metagenome (GOLD analysis project Ga0335074, IMG submission 206715) | Soil microbial communities from Loxahatchee National Wildlife Refuge, Florida, United States - Lox_Sample_2.3 | ecosystem: Environmental > Terrestrial > Soil > Wetlands | place: USA...
GTGGCGCGCCCTAGGGGAGTCGAACCCCTCTTGCAAGATTGAAAATCTTGAGTCCTAACCGATAGACGAAGGGCGCGCAGAGGGCGGGGCTATAAAGACCGGAAAGCGCCTTGGCAAGCGCTCGCTAGGTGCCCGCCGGAGCGGCATCCTCGACCAGAAGCTGGATGCGTGCGCGGCCGTTCCAGTGATCCATCCTTAATGCACCGGCGACGTGGACGCGGGCACCGCGCGCCTTGAGAAGCCCCTCGCCCAACGCCGTGTCGACCGAGCGGAATGCGATCGCATTGAGCTTGGTGCCATCGGGGCCCGCGAGCTTCATGCGCACATGCTTTTCGCCGACCACATCGGCATAGGCGACGGTCACATCGAGCGCGGCGCAGACCGGCTCGGGATTTCCGGCACCAAATGGCCCGATGCGGGCCATCTCTTCGATCAGGTCCGCGGTTGCGCCCGAGGCCGAAATGGCGACATCCAAGGCCAGTTCCGGCACCACCGGCGAGATCGCCTGCTCGGCAAACCAGCCGGTGAGGAACGCCCGGAACAGCGGGAGCTGCTCCGCCATCAGCGAGAAGCCGGCCGCCATGGCATGGCCGCCTCCAGCCTCCAGAGCGCCCGCCTGGCGGGCCGCGCGGACTGCCGCGCCCACGTCCACACCGACGACCGAGCGGGCTGAGCCGCGCCCCAGGCCGCCCTCGAGGCCCGCCACGAAAGTGGGCCTGTGGAACCGGTCCTTGAGCCGCCCGGCTACAATGCCCACCACGCCGGAATGCCAGCCTTCGCCCGTCACCAGCAGGAACGGCGCGTCCCCCTGACGCGCGGCCAATTCCATAGCCTCGTCGAGGATAATGGCTTCGATCGCCTGGCGCTCGCGATTGTGGGTGTCCAACAGCCGCGCCAGCGGCTCGGCCTGGGCCTGGTTCGCGGCCGACAGCAGTTCGGCGCCCAGCGTACAGCGCCCAACCCGGCCACCGGCGTTGATCCGGGGTCCCAGCACGAAGCCCAGGTGATGCGGCGTGAACGGCGCGGCGGCGCCTGCGACATTCGCCAGCGCTGCCAGCCCCGGCCGCGCGCCGGCGGCGATGCGGGTGAGGCCTGTGCGCACGAAGGCGCGGTTCACGCCGACAAGCGGCACGACATCGCAGATCGTCGCCAGGCCCACGAGATCGACGGCGCCACGCAGATCCGGTTCGGCGATGCCTTGCGCCACATACCAGCCGCTGTCGCGCAGGCTCCGATTGAGCGCGACGACAAAGAGAAACGTCACCCCCGCCGCACAAAGATAGCCAAGACCAGATGTGTCGTCGGACTGATTGGGATTGACGTGCGCGAAGGCGGGCGGCGCGTGCTCCACCGCATGATGATCGAGTACCACCACGTCCAGGCCCGCATCGCGCGCGGCTTCGAGCGCATGTGCAGCCGCTGTGCCGCAATCGACGGTGATGACGAGGCTCGCGCCTTCTTCGTGCAATTGCCGCATCGCGCGCGGCGACGGTCCGTAGCCTTCCGTCAGACGATCGGGGATGTAGATACGCGGACGCCGCCCGATCGCGGTCAGAAAATCGTTGAGCAGCGCCGACGACGAAGAGCCGTCGACGTCGTAGTCGCCGAAAACCGCGATCTTCTCGCCGCGCTCGATGGCCGCCTGCACGCGCGCGACGGCCTTGTGCATGTCCTTGAGCAGAAGCGGCTCCGGCAGCAGCCGCTTCAGCGTGGGCTCGATGAGGTCGGCGACATCGCCGAGCGGAACGCCGCGTGCCGCCAGGAGGCGCGCCAGCGTGTGGGAAATGCCGGCGCCGCGCACGAGATCGCGGACCGCCGTCTCATCGGGCTCGCGCAAGGTCCAGCGGCGCCCGGTAAAGGAAAGCGCGAAGGAACGCGATTGCATCAGCGCGTCAATATTGGTTCTCCCGCCGGCGGTGCCGCGCCTTGACCCAGCGCACGGTGCGCGTCCCCGAGCGCATCAGGATGCTTTCCGTCGTCACGAAATGGCCGTGGAAATGCACGCCCCGCAACATGGAGCCGTCGGTCACGCCCGTCGCCGCGAACACGCAGTCGCCCGAGGCCAGATCGAGCAGCGAATATTTGCGGTCGAAATCGGTGATGCCGAGACGTGTGGCGCGCGCGCGTTCGTCGTCCTTCTTGAAGACGAGGCGCGTCTGCATCTGCCCGCCGACACAGCGCAGCGCCGCCGCCGCCAGCACGCCTTCCGGCGCACCGCCCTGCCCCATATAGATGTCGACGCCGGTCGTCGGGTCCGTCGTCGCGATGACGCCTGCGATGTCGCCGTCGGTGATAAGACGCACGGCTCCGCCCGCCTTGCGCACGCCTTCGATGATGTGCGCATGACGCGGCCGGTCGAGGACGCAGGCCGTGATCTCCTGCGGATCGACGCCCTTGGCGCGCGCCAGCGCGATGATGTTCTCCTCCGCACTCGCATCGAGATCGACGACGCCGTCGGAATAGCCCGGGCCGATCGCGATCTTGTCCATGTAGGTGTCGGGTGCGTGCAGCAGAGAACCCTTCTCCGCGATGGCAACGACCGTCAGCGCGTTCGGCAGCGCTTTCGCCGTCAGCGTCGTGCCTTCCAGGGGATCGAGCGCAATGTCGACGGGCGTGCCGCCGGTTCCCACTTTCTCGCCGATATAGAGCATGGGCGCTTCGTCGCGCTCGCCTTCGCCGATGACGACCGTGCCGTCGATGGGAAGATCGTTGAGCGCGTGGCGCATGGCCTCGACGGCGGCCTGGTCGGCGGCGCGCTCGTCGCCGCGGCCGATCTGGCGTGCCGCGTGAATGGCGGCCGCTTCCGTGACCCGCACCGCTTCGAAAGCGAGTTTGCGGTCCATGGCTTGGGACATTGGGAAGGCTCCTGAAAAATCGGCCGGTTCTATCCGGCTTCCATGGGAATCATGCAAGGCGCGCCCAAGACCCTGTCGGAGGCCGCGATGACCTTCAAGGCGCGGACGACGGCCTCGTGCGAACACTCGTGGGTAATCATGACAATCGAAACCGGCTCCCCCGGCGCCCGGCCCCGCTGGATCATGCTCTCGATGGAAATTTCGGACTGGGCGAGATGGCTGGCGATTTCGGCCAGGACGCCGGGCGCATCGAGCACGTCGAAGCGGAGGTAGAAGGCCGATTTCAGCGAGTGTGACAGAGCGGGCACGGCCGCACGGAGCGTGGCTGCCGGCCGGCCGAAAACCGGTGACGCATTGCCGCGTGCGATATCCACAATATCGGCGACGACGGCCGAGGCGGTCGGCGCTTCCCCCGCACCCCGGCCCTCGAAGAAGAATGGTCCCGCCTCGCCCGCATGGGCGACGACCGCGTTGAACGCACCGTCCACATCGGCCAGCGGCGTGCCGAGCCGCACCATCGCGGGCTGCACCCGCTGATCGAAGCGGTCGCCCACGCGCCGCGCGATGCCCAGCAGCTTGATGCGGCAGCCGAACTCGCGCGCGAACGCGATGTCCTGCGGCGTGATGTGCGAGATGCCCTGGATCGGAATGTTGTCGAGATCGGGTTTGATGCCGAAGGCGAGGCTCGCCAGCAATGCGAGCTTGTGCGCCGTGTCGCCGCCGCCGACGTCGAGCGTGGGATCGGCTTCCGCAAAGCCCAGGCGCTGGGCGTCGGCCAGAATGTCCGCGAAGGGACGGCCGGAGGCTTCCATTTGAGTGAGGATGTAGTTGCAGGTGCCGTTGAGGATTCCGCGCACCGATGCAATGTCGTAAGCGATCAAACTCTCGCGCAGAGCTTTGACGATGGGAATGCCGCCGGCGGCCGCGCCTTCGAAGCGCAGCACCACACCTTTTTCTTCCGCCAGCGCAGCCAGTTCGGCGCCATGATATGCCAGCAGCGCCTTGTTCGCCGTGACGACATGCTTGCCCGCCTGGAGCGCGCGCTCGACAAGTGCGTAGGCGACGCCGCTTTCGCCGCCGATCAGCTCGACGATGACATCCGCGTCGCTCGCAGCCAGTCCGGCGCAGTCGTCGGTCCAGGTGATGTTGCCGATCTCGGCGGCGCGCTTTTTCCTGCGGTCACGCGCGGAGACCAGCACGCATTCGATCTCGCGGCCCGCGCGTGCGGCAAGCTCCGTGCGCCGCGCGGTCAGGACTTTGACCACGCCCCCGCCGACTGTCCCCAGCCCGGCGATCGCAACGCGCAGCGGCTTCGTCATTTCGCCGATTCCAGTTCGGGCGCGGGCTCGTTCAGACGCAACGAGAGGAACTTCTTGATGTTGCGCGCCGCTTGGCGGATGCGGTGCTCGTTCTCGACCAGCGCGATGCGCACATGGCCTTCACCGTATTCTCCGAAGCCCAATCCTGGCGCGACGGCGACTTTCGCGTGCGCCAAAAGCCGCTTCGAGAATTCGAGCGAACCCATCTCGCGGAACTTCTCCGGGATCTTCGCCCAGGCAAACATCGAAGCGTCCGGCGTTTCGATAGACCAACCCGCGCGTGCGAGGCTTTCCACGAGAACGTCGCGGCGGCTCCTGTAGATCGCGCGCATTTCGTCGACGCAGTCCTGCGGACCGTTCAGCGCGGCCGTTGCGGCCACTTGCACCGGCGTATAGGCGCCGTAGTCGAGATAGGACTTGATGCGCGCGAGCGCACCGATGAGCCGCGCGTTGCCCGCCGCAAATCCCATGCGCCAGCCCGGCATCGCATAGGTCTTGCTCAACGACTGGAATTCGACGGCGATGTCCTTCGCACCATCGATCTCGAGGATCGAAGGCGGCGGCGCGCCGAAATAGATGTCGGCATAAGCGAGATCGGACAACACCCAGATCTCGTGCTTCTTCGCGAAAGCGACCACCTCTTTGTAGAAATCGAGACCGACCGTGTGTGCCGTCGGGTTCGACGGATAATTCACGACCAGCGCCGAAGGCGACGGCACGGAATGACGCACCGCTGTGCCGAGACGGCTCAGATATTCTTCCGGCGATGTCGCCGGCACGTGGCGGATCGCGGCGCCCGCCATGATGAAGCCGTAGGCATGAATGGGGTAAGCCGGATTGGGCACGAGGATGACGTCGCCCGGCGCCGTGATGGCCTGCGCCAGGTTGGCGAAGCCTTCTTTGGAACCCAGCGTGGCGATGACTTCCGCGTCGGGATCGAGCATCACGCCAAAGCGGCGCTTGTAGTAGGCCGCCATGGCCTTGCGGAGGCCCTTGATGCCGCGCGAGGCGGAGTAGCGGTTGGAGCGGGGATCGCGCGCGGTCTCGACGAGCTTCTCGACGATGTGTGGCGGCGTCGGCATGTCGGGATTGCCCATGCCGAAATCGATGATGTCCTCGCCGCGCGCGCGCGCCGAGGCCTTCAGCCTGTTGACCTCTTCAAAGACGTAAGGCGGCAGGCGCCGGATGCGGTGAAATTCGGACTGCATGACCTGTGACCGACCATTCGCGGGCCCGCGCAGCATCCGGGCAATTTGCGCGCCCCGTCAACGTTCGTCGTCGTTCAGCTCTCGAAGATGATATCGGCACGACGGCCGCCGTCTTCGCCCTGCGGCGCCGTGATCCCGTAGCCGGACTGGTCGTCGCCGACGGCCTGCACGAGCACCCTGTCCGCCGGCACGCCTTGCGCGATGAGGGCGCGCGCGACCGCGCTGGCGCGGGCCTGGGACCGCTCAAAGTTCCAGACAAGCTGACGCTCGCTGCTCATACTGCCCGCGCTGCCGGAGGCATGGCCGATGACGCGCACATAACCCTGGCCGCCGCGCGCGAGGAACACTCTGGCCGCTTCGCGGACCTGAGCCTTGGCTTCGCCGTTGAGGATCGTCGTGTCGTGCGGGAAGAAAACCACTGCTGCCGGGGCGCCGGGGATGCCGCCGGCATAGGCCGTCGGAGCCACCGCTCCACCCTGCAGGGCGTCGAAATTGGCGACGACGGCGCCGCTCATCTTTTCTGGGCCGCCCTCGCCCATGTTGCGCGAATGCCTGGAGTTCGAGGCGTAAGCCGTTCCTGTCGCGGGGACCGCCGGCTCACCGCCCGAGATCGACGCGGTTTGCTGATAGCGGGCCAGGATCGAAGGCGGCACGAATTGGGCGACGGACCCATCCAGCGGCGGTGCGCTCGACGGGCGGAAGCCCAAAGAAGCGTCGCCGCTTGCGACCTGCTGACCGACGGCCGGGACAGCCGGCATGCTCGATGAGGCCGGGGCGACGGCGGGCGGCGGCATCGTCTCGGACGCGACGGCGGCAGGCGCCGGCGCTGGTGCCGGGGCGGCGGCGGGCGCGCTGTTGTCGGCCGGAAGCGTTCCAGGACCGGCGGCGGGCGGCGGCGGCGGGGCCGGCGGCGCGGCAGGCGCTGCCGCGGGCGACGCGTTGTCGTTGGCGGCGACTTCTTCGGCCGACAGCGGGGCTTCGGCCGGTGGCGGAGCAGCGGCGGGTTCGGTGCCGCCTCTCAACGCATCGGCGCTGTATTGGGCCTTGCTGCGATCGGCCGCCAGCGAGTCCGCGACCTGCTTCTGCTCGTCGGCGGTCGACGGCGTCTGCGGCTTATCGGGAATGGTGGAGAGATCGGGCGTCTGCGTGTTGTCGGCGGTCTGCTGCCCTTGGTCGTCAGGCGCGGCCGTCTGGTCGCTATCGCTGCCGCCAACCCACGTCGTGGGGTCCACCCAGTCGGGGACCGACGAGCACGCGCTCGCGCCCATCGCAACCCCGAGAACAACGCTCGCGCGGGCGATAAATTTCGACAAGGTTAGTGCCTTGGGCGTCATCGAAGAACCTCGGAAGAACAGCGACAAGGCATCCCGCCCGCGCAGCCACTGGCGCCAGCATATACAGGCCACGCCTGCCGCGTCCAAGCAAAACTGCGAGGAGAATCAACGATTGTCGAACATCCGCGCAGCAGGTCGCCGAAAAGCGCGGCTTGCGGCTTTGCGAGACCAAGCGTTATCTATTTTCCGATCCACAGGTGCCGCAAATGGCTAAGAAGCCGAATCATTCCGGTAGGGATTCCGCAACCTCGACACCGCCGAAAGCCGAATCAGAAACCGCGAAACCCGCTGCCACCGCCGCGGAGACCGATGCTTACAAGATCGGGGACCCGGGCGAGTTCGCGCGGAACATGGTGCGCGTCGGTGTCCAATCGCAGAAGTTGCTGGCCGATTACTTCAAGCGGCAGGCCGAAAAAGCCGGCAACCAGCCGCTCGACCCGCTCAATATCTCCGGCACCTTCATGGAACTGTTGCGCGGGATGGTAGCCGATCCGGCCGTCGTCATGGAGGCGCAGTTCGATCTGTGGCGCAATTATATGACGCTTTGGGAGCGCACTGCGCGCCGCATGATGGGCGGCGACGTCGAGCCCATGGTGGCGCCGGCGCCGGGCGACAAGCGCTTCAAGGACAAGGAGTGGCAGGAAAACCAGATCTTCGACTTCATCAAGCAGTCCTACCTGCTGACGGCGAACTGGCTGCAGAACACCGTCGCCAAGGTCGACCACATGGATCCGCCCACCCGGCGACGCATCGACTTCTATACCAAGCAGTTCGTCGATGCCCTCGCCCCGACCAACTTCGTGCTCACCAATCCCGAAGTGCTGCGCGCCACTTTGCAGAGCAATGGCGAGAACCTGGTCAACGGTCTAAACAATCTGCTGGAGGATCTCGATCGCGGCGAAGGCCAGCTGTCGATCCGGCAGACGGCCGACGCCTTCACACTCGGCGAAAACATCGCAACCGCGCCCGGCAAAGTCATATTCCGCAACGAACTCTTCGAGCTGCTGCAATACGATCCGACGACGGATGAAGTTTATGAGCGGCCGCTTCTGATCTTTCCGCCCTGGATCAACAAGTTCTACATCCTCGATTTGAGGCCCGAGAACTCCTTCATCCGCTGGGCGACGGCGCAGGGCTACACCGTCTTCGTGGTCTCCTGGGTCAATCCCGATCGCAGGCTCGCGCGCAAGACGTTCGAAGACTACATGCGCGACGGCATCTTCGCCGCGCTCGACGCCGTGCACGACGCCACCGGCGTGCGCGATCCCAACGTCATCGGCTATTGCATCGGCGGCACGCTGCTTTCGGCGACGCTCGCCTACATGGCGGCCACGAAGGACACGCGCATCCATTCGGCGACCTTCTTTGCGGCCCAGGCTGATTTCAGCGAAGCGGGCGACCTTCAGATCTTCATCGACGACGTCCAACTCGAAGCGCTGGAGCAGCAGATGGACGCGGCCGGCGGCGTGCTCGAGGGCCAGAAGATGGCGACGACCTTCAACATGCTGCGCGCCAACGATCTGATCTGGTCGTTCGTCGTGAACAATTATCTGCTCGGCAAGACGCCGGTGCCGTTCGACCTGCTCTACTGGAATTCCGACACGACGCGCATGCCGGAAGCGACGCATCTTTTCTATCTGCGCGAATTCTACCGGAACAACGCGCTCGCCAGGGGGAAGATGAAGTTCGGCGACGTGAAACTCGATCTGGGCAAAGTCACGATCCCGGTCTATCTGCAATCGGCGAAGGAGGATCACATCGCTCCATTCCGCTCCGTCTATAAATCGACGAAGCTGTTCAAGGGGCCGATCCGCTTCATCCTCGCGGGCTCTGGTCACATCGCGGGCGTCATCAATCCACCGTCGGCGAAGAAATATCAGTACTGGACCAACGACACGCTGCCGGAGACGGTGGAGGACTGGCAGGCGGGCGCCGTCGAGCATCCGGGTTCGTGGTGGCCGGACTGGAAGGCGTGGCTTGTGCCGCTCTCGGGCGAAAAAGTGCCGGCGCGCAAACCCGGCGACGGCAAGCTCCGGCCACTCGGCAATGCGCCCGGCGCTTACGCGAAGATCAAGGCGCAGTAGACCCGGACGGCACTTTCAGCGTCTTCAGATATTCTATGAGATAGATCTGCTCGGCTGGATCGGTGATCGAGACGTGCGGCATCAGCGTGTCCGGCACCATATGTGCGTTGTCGGCAAGCCATTTCTTCAGATTGTCTTCCGTCCAGACGATCCCGGAATTCTTCAAAGCAGCCGAATACGGAAATCCCGGCTGCGACGCAGCGGGGCGGCCGACAATCCCGACGAGACTCGGTCCCATCTTGACCGGCATGTCCGCGCGCCAGGCGTGACAGACCGAACAATGGTCCATGTAGACGTTCTCGCCGGCGGAGCGCGCAGCGTCCCGCCACGAAAAGGGCACAACGACTTGCGCGGAGACGGTGTTCGCGGACACAAGAACGATCAGCGCGACGAATGCGGACAGACGTTTCATAGGCACTCCTCTCGGTGCCCCGCGCCCGGCCTTCTAGAATAGGAAATTAATCGCCCGCGCGCACCGCGCAATGCCTGCCCCATTTCGTCTCAGAATAGATAAAAAGCGCAGCGGTGATTTGCACCGCTGCGCTTCGTCTTAAGCCGCTGCGAAAAAGCTTTAGTAGAATACGTCGTATTCGACCTGCAGGACTTCGCCGGAGTTCTGGTCAATCAGCAGCGCGTCGCTGCCGTAACGCACCCACACGAATCCCGGCGGCGGCTCGGCCAGACCGTAATCGTAGTAATCGCTCAGCCAGTAGTTCTGCGACCAGAACAGCGCCGGAAGGATTTCACCGAACACCCAGCGGTGCTCGTACCAGCCCTGCGGCCGCACATAGACGGCGGCGTGGAAGCGGCGCGGCGCCACGAAATTGCGCTGATAGGCGTGGCGATCGAAATTACGATTGGGCGGCGGCTTGTGCCCCATCATCGCGTTATGCGACGGCCCCATCATCGAGCCGCCATGTGGAGGACCGCTCATGTTGCCATGTGGCGGAGCGCCCGGATGGCCATGCTGTGGCGGCGGTGCGCCGTGCGGCTGGCCGCCGCCTGGCGGCGGAGCCTTGTGTTCCTCGTGATGCTGATCGTTCTGCGCGAGCACGAGCGGCGCGGCCTGCGCGGCTGCCAATGCGCCGGACGCCAGAACGACGCCGGCAAACAAAAACTTCAACTTCATTGCGCTACCCCCAAAGTGAACTGAAGACGCCTCTACACGGCCAATCTGGCATACATGATTAACGCTTTCCAGACGGCGGGAATGCGCAGGCTGGCGTGCCAACCGAAGCTGCGCAGGGTCCGGCCGTCCACCAGCGCGAAAGCTTCGGTGGACTCGCCAACCTCCGCCGCTGCACAGCGCAGGTTGGTGGGCGGTGACGGGATCGAACCGCCGACACCTTCGGTGTAAACGAAGTGCTCTACCGGCTGAGCTAACCGCCCGGAATGGCCGCCTTATAGCAGTGTCGCGGAAGGAAACGAGGCGGGATTAGTTGAGCGCGTCCTTCAAGCCCTTGCCGGCGCGAAAGCGCGGTTGCTTGGACGGTTTGATGTCGATCTCGGCGCCTGTTTGCGGGTTGCGTCCCTTGCCGCCGGCGCGTTCCGCCACGACAAAGACGCCGAAGCCCGTCAGTCTCACCTCATCGCCGGCTTTCAACGCATCCGTAATCACTTCGAAAACGCCGTCGACGGCTTTGGCCGCATCGTGTTTGGCGAGTCCGGTATGGTCTGCCAGTTTTTGGATAAGATCGATTTTGTTCACTAGCGAGCTCCTTGGCGATTCGCTCCCGACCGGGGAAGTTTAGGGCTTTGGAGCCCTGGCCCCAAGCCCAAACCCCGCGGAATCCCTGGATTTCTGTAGAAAAAGGGCCCGAATCGGGTTCGATCCGGGCCCTTGGAGCGGGTCAGTGGGTGACGACGGCGTCCCCGTCGTCTTTCGGCAGAGCTGCCGGAAGGATTTCGGGATCCGTCCAGTCGATCGGCGACGGCTGGCGCACAAGCGCGGTCTTGAGGACTTCCTCGATGCTCGACACCGGCACGATCTTGAGGCCCTGCTTCACGTTGTCCGGAATGTCGGCCAGATCCTTCTCGTTCTCGGAAGGAATGATGACCGTCTGGATTCCCGCGCGCAGCGCAGCAAGGAGTTTCTCTTTCAGACCGCCGATCGGAAGCACGCGACCACGGAGCGTCACTTCACCGGTCATCGCCACGTCGCGGCGCACTGGAATGCCCGTGAACACGGAGATGATCGACGTCGCCATTGCAGCGCCTGCCGAGGGACCGTCCTTCGGCGTCGCACCTTCCGGCACGTGTACGTGGATGTCCTTCTGGTCGAAGGTCGGCGGCTTGATGCCGAAGTTCGTCGCCTTGGAGCGCACATAGGAGCGCGCCGCGTCGATCGATTCCTTCATCACGTCGCCGAGCTTGCCGGTCGTCTGCATGCGGCCCTTGCCGGGGAGCATAACCGCTTCGATCTGAAGCGTGTCGCCTCCGACTTCGGTCCAGGCAAGCCCCGTGACCACGCCGACTTGATCTTCGCCTTCGATTTCGCCGAACCGGAACTTGCGGACACCCGCGAAGGTGCCGAGATTTTCCGGCGTGACTTCGATCGATTTCGCCTTGCCCGAGACGATGTCCTTGATCGCCTTGCGCGCGAGGTTCGCGATCTCGCGTTCGAGGTTACGCACACCGGCTTCGCGCGTGTAGTAGCGGATCAGGTCGCGCAACGCCCCGTCGGTGATGCTCCACTCCTCGTCCTTCAGGCCATGCGCCTTGATCTCTTTCGGGAGCAGGTGGCGCTTGGCGATCTCGACCTTCTCGTCCTCGGTATAGCCGGGGATGCGGATGATCTCCATGCGGTCCATCAGCGGCTGCGGCATGTGCAGCGTGTTCGCGGTGGTGATGAACATCACATCCGACAGGTCGAAATCGACCTCGAGATAGTGGTCGTTGAACGAGTGGTTCTGCTCGGGGTCGAGGACTTCGAGCAGCGCTGACGAGGGATCGCCGCGCCAGTCCGCGCCGAGCTTGTCGATCTCGTCAAGCAGGAACAGCGGGTTGGCGGACTTCGCCTTCTTCATCGACTGCACGATCTTGCCGGGCATCGAACCGATATAGGTGCGCCTGTGACCGCGGATTTCCGCTTCGTCACGGACGCCGCCCAGCGACATGCGCACGAACTCGCGGCCCGTCGCGCGCGCGATCGATTTGCCGAGCGAGGTCTTGCCCACGCCCGGAGGACCAACGAGGCAAAGGATCGGGCCTTTCATCTTGCCCGCGCGCTGCTGCACGGCGAGGTATTCGAGGATGCGGTCCTTGACCTTCTCGAGGCCGTAATGGTCCTCATTGAGGATCTCTTCCGCGAGCTTGATGTCCTTCTTGACCTTGGACTTCTTGCCCCACGGCAGCGACAGCAGCCAGTCGAGATAGTTGCGCACGACGGTCGCTTCCGCGGACATCGGGCTCATCTGGCGCAGTTTCTTGACTTCGGCCTGCGCCTTCTCGCGCGCTTCCTTCGAGAACTTGGTCTTGCGGATGCGCTCTTCCAGCTCGTTCAGCTCGTCGCGGCCTTCCTCGCCTTCGCCGAGCTCCTTCTGGATCGCCTTCAGCTGTTCGTTCAAGTAGTACTCGCGCTGCGTCTTCTCCATCTGGCGCTTCACGCGCGTGCGGATCTTCCGCTCGACCTGGAGGACGCCGATCTCCGATTCGATCAGGTTCAGCACGCGCTCAAGCCGCTCGGTGGTGTTGAGCGTTTCGAGCAATTGCTGGCGATCGGAAATCTTGACCGAAAGATGCGAGGCGACCGTGTCCGAGAGCTTTGCGGGATCGTCGATCTGCGCAAGCGAGGCCAGCGTCTCCGCCGGGACCTTCTTGTTCAGCTTGATGTAGCTCTCGAAATTCGCCTTGACCGTGCGCACGAGCGCTTCGGTCTCTTTGGCCTCGCCGCCCTTGTCGGCAATCTTTTCGATGGTCGCCTGGAAAAAGTCCGTACGCGGAACAAATCCGGTGACCCGGGCGCGCGACTTACCTTCGACCAGCACGCGGACCGTCTGGTCGGGCAGCTTCAGAAGCTGCAGGACCGTCGCCATCGTGCCGATGCGGTGGAGGCCGTCCGGCGTGGGATCGTCGTCCGTGGCATTTTTCTGGGTCAGGAGAAGGATCTGTTTCTCCTCGCTCATAACCTCTTCCAGCGCGCGCACGGACTTCTCGCGGCCCACGAAGAGCGGAACAATCATGTGGGGGAACACCACAATGTCGCGCAACGGCAGAACGGGCGCCAACAGGCCGCCAGCTTCTCCCTTCGCTCCACTCACCAATTCGTCTGACATTCTGATCTCCTGGCCCGAATCCCTGGGGAATCTGGGCGGTACGAGGAAACCCTACCCCAATCGGGCGGAAGGTTCCTTGATTAATGTCGCCCACAATGGGCCGACATCTGGGGATAGAACGTGGTCCCAGTATCGGCCGCTTTCAAGAAGCGCGGCTGAGGACTTCCGGTTGCAGCCGCGCGAGGCGACAGAAGGCGTATCAGGACGCGCTTTGCTCGCGCGCCTGGCCCTTGTCCGAGTAGGTGTAGAGCGGGCGTGAACGGCCATCGACAACGTCGGCCGTGATGACCACTTCCTGGACGCCGTTGAGGTTGGGCAGCTCGAACATGGTCTCGAGCAGGATGCCTTCCATGATGGAACGCAGGCCGCGGGCGCCCGTCTTGCGCTGGATGGCTCTACGCGCGATCGCGTGCAGCGCCTCTTCCTGGAAGCGCAGCTTCACGCCTTCCATCTCGAACATGCGCTGATACTGCTTCGCCAGCGCGTTCTTGGGACGCGTGAGGATTTCGATCAACGCCGTCTCGGAGAGATCGCCCAGCGTGGCCAACACCGGCAGACGGCCGATGAACTCGGGGATAAGGCCGAACTTCAGCAGGTCTTCCGGTTCCACTTCGCGCAGGACCTCGCCCGTGCCGCGCTCGTCGGCCGAACGCACCGTTGCGCCGAAGCCCATCGACGAGCCGTGGGTGCGCGAGGAGATGATCTTCTCGAGCCCGGCAAACGCGCCGCCGCAGATGAAGAGGATGTTTGTCGTGTCGACCTGCAGGAACTCCTGCTGCGGGTGCTTGCGGCCGCCCTGCGGAGGCACGCTTGCGATCGTGCCTTCCATGATCTTGAGCAGAGCCTGCTGCACGCCCTCGCCCGACACGTCGCGCGTGATGGACGGGTTGTCCGACTTGCGGCTGATCTTGTCGACTTCGTCGATGTAGACGATGCCGCGCTGCGCGCGCTCGACATTGTAGTCGGCGTTCTGCAGGAGCTTGAGGATGATGTTCTCCACGTCCTCGCCGACATAGCCCGCCTCGGTGAGCGTCGTGGCATCGGCCATCGTGAACGGCACGTCGAGGATGCGCGCCAGCGTCTGCGCCAGCAACGTTTTGCCGCAGCCCGTGGGGCCGATCAGCATGATGTTCGACTTGGCGAGCTCGACGTCGCCGTTTTTGCCGGTGGCGTTGATGCGCTTGTAATGATTGTGGACGGCGACGGAGAGTACCTTCTTGGCGTGCTGCTGGCCGACCACGTAATCGTCGAGGACCTTGAAGATCTCCGCCGGCGACGGCACGCCGTCGCGCGACTTCATGAAGGAGGTCTTGTTCTCCTCGCGAATGATCTCCATGCAGAGCTCGACGCATTCATCGCAGATGAACACGGTCGGGCCGGCGATGAGCTTACGCACCTCGTGCTGGCTCTTGCCGCAAAAGGAGCAATAGAGCGTGTTCTTGGATTCGCCGCCGCTCGATTTACTCATTGGCACTCCTGGGGCACTCGCTCGCCCTTTTCTGGGTCGCGCATCCTAGCGACCCCACCTGATGCATGACCCGCGCCAGCCGATTCCGGCCGTCCCCTACGGTCATTCGACCATGATAGGATAAGCGGGATCAAGAATTGTTTAAGTGGACTTTGGGGCCGCATTCTGGCGGCCGGGAAGTCCCACTAATCCAAGGCCTTCGGCCCCTCGCCGCCCTCGGGACGCCGTGCCAGAACCTGGTCGACCAGCCCGAAATCCCGCGCTTCCTCAGCGGTCATATAAGTATCGCGATCAAGTGCCTTTTCAACCGCCTCGATCGGCTTGCCGGTGTGCTTAGCGTAAATTTCGTTCAAACGGCGCTTAAGCTTGAGGATTTCTTGAGCATGTCGCTGAATATCCGCCGCCTGTCCATAATAGGACGCCGACGGCTGGTGTACCAAAATGCGAGAATTCGACAGGCAGAAGCGCATCCCTTTGTCTCCGGCGCACAGGAGCAAAGATGCCGCAGATGCCGCCTGGCCGACACAGAGCGTCTGAATCGCGGGGCGGATATATTGCATCGTGTCGTAGATCGCGAGCCCGGAGGTGACGATGCCTCCCGGAGAATTGATGTACATCGCAATCTCTTTCTTGGGGTTCTCTGCCTCCAGAAAAAGCAACTGAGCGATAATCACACTTGCACCGTAATCCTCGATCGCCCCGGTCACGAAGATGATCCGTTCCTTGAGCAGGCGGGAATAGATGTCGTAGCGATATTCGCCCCGGGCGGTCTGCTCGGCCACTGACGGGATCAGTGTATTCATGTAGACTTCGCGCGGGTCCTTCATCGGGCCTTATCTCTGTGATTCGTTGAGTCCGAGACTAGGGTGGCAGGCCACTCTGTCAATCTCGTAAATCTATATAAGCGTTATTTCGCGGCTTTCAGCTTCTCGGCCGCTTCGTCGGGATCGAGGAACAAGGTCTCGCGATCGACCGTCTTCTCGCTCACATCGGCCAGTTCGGCAATAAAATCGACCACCTTGTCCTCGAACAGGGGTGCGCGAATTTCCGCCTGCGCCTGAGGGTTATTCGCGTAGAAATTGAAGACCTGCTGCTCCTGGCCTGGGAACTGCCGCGCCCGCGCCATGATCGCACGCTGGATTTCGTCATTGGCGATGGAGATGCCGTTCTGCTCGCCGATACGCGCCAGCACGAGGCCGAGGCGCACGCGGCGCTCGGCGATGTCGTGATATTCCTTTTTGAGCTCTTCGTCGGACTTGCCTTCGTCGGCCGCCGTTTTGCCTTCGCGCTGGAGCTCCGCTTCCACCGCGCGCCAGATGGCGTCGAACTCGCCTTCGACCATCGTCGGCGGCAGCGAGAAGGAATGGGCTTCGTCGAGCGCGTCGAGGATGCGCCGCTTCAGGTGCATCCGGCTGGCACGGCCGAAATCGGCCTTCAGCTGATCGCGCACGCGATCCTTGAGCGTGCCGATGGAATCGAGGCCGAGCTTCTGGGCAAGCGCGTTATCGATCGCGAGCGGATCGGGCTTCTTCACCCCTTTCACCGTGATCGCGAACACGGCGTCCTTGCCGGCGAGCTTGGTCTCGGGATAGTCGGCCGGGAACGTCACGTTCACGTCGCGCGCCTCGCCCGCTTTCGCGCCGATGAGCTGGTCTTCAAAGCCCGGGATCAGCTGGCCGGAGCCCAGCACGAGATTGAAGTCTTCCGCCTTGCCGCCGGGGAATTCTTCGCCATCGACCTTGCCTACGAAATCGATCACGACCTGGTCGTTCTTCTCCGCCGCCTCGCCTTCGCCGCGCGCGGAATACGTCCGCACGTTCTCGGCCAGCTTCTCGACCGCTTCGTCGACTTCCTTGTCGGTGACGTCGGAGACGAGCTTCTCGACCTTGAGCTTGGAGACGTCGACCAGATCGAAATCTGGCATCAGGTCGACTTTGATGGTGAACTCGAGATCGGATTTGCCCTGGACCACCTGGTCGAGCTGGCTCACCAGTTCCACGCGCGGCTGGAAAGCCGGCTTCAGCGCGTTGTCCGCGATCGCCTTCTGGCTCGTCTCCGAGACCACCGCCTCGACGATCTCGCCCATCATCGACTTGCCGAAGCTCTTCTTGAGGTGGGACGTCGGTGCCTTGCCCGGGCGGAAGCCTTTCAGGTGAACCTGCGGCTTCATCTCTTCGATGCGGGCCGTCAGCCGCGTGTCGAGGTCGTCGGCGCCCACCACGATCTTGAACTCGCGGCGCAAGCCTTCGGAAACGGTCTCGGTGATCTGCATATGGTAAGTCCTGCTTCTCTAAATCCTATCGCCGCGCAGGGTGGCCTGCCATCCAAAGCGGCGGAAACCTGCACCAGTCCCCCTGCGCCAAGGCTCCGGGGAGACCCTGCTCCGCTCCGCTGCGCAGGGTGGTGCGGGCGGAGGGACTTGAACCCCCACGACTTGCGTCACTGGAACCTAAATCCAGCGCGTCTACCAGTTCCGCCACGCCCGCGCATTCCCGCGGCTCCCGGGCGGCCGGGACCACCGGAAGGGCGCCCCTATATCAGGGGATCAGGGGGGTGGCTAGGGGATAGGTCGGCGACGTCCAACAGAGAACGGCGTCCCGGTTTGGCGCACCGTCGGCACCTGTTACGCGATGCGGTCCTGCAGCTCCGAAAGCGCGGGGCGCAGCAGCTCGGGCAGATCCTCGGCGATCAATCCCGGACCGGAATGAGACGCGGCCTCGCCATGCAGCCATACCGCCGCGCAGGCGGCGTCGAACGACCTCATGCCTTGCGCCATCAGGCCCGCGACGAGGCCCGCGAGCACATCGCCGGAACCTGCCGTCGCCAAAGTGGGCGGCGCATTGGTGTTGATGGCGACGCGGCCGTCAGGCGACGCAATCGCGGTGTCCGGTCCTTTCAGAAGCACCGCGCATTTGGCTGCCGCCGCCGCGGCGCGCACGGCTTCAACCCGTGTCGCAGAACGCGCGAGCAAGCCCGGAAAGATGCGTTCGAATTCGCCTTCATGCGGCGTCAGCACGGCGGGTTCGCGCAACAGAAGAAAGAGCACGTTGGGATCGTCTTTGAAGGTTGTGAGCGCATCGGCATCGATCACCGCGCCGGCGGAGCTCGCGAGCACGGCCGCGACCATGTCGCGCGTGGAACCGCCCGTGCCGCATCCCGGTCCGATCACGACCGCGTTGAACCGTTTGTCGTGCAGCAGCGCCGCAAGGCCGCCCGAACCCGCGATCGGCTTGACCATGACGGCCGTCAGCGCGGCGGCGTTGATCGGCACGGCGTCCGGCGGACTGGCCACGCTCACGAGGCCCGAGCCCACGCGCAAGGCGGCGCGCGCCGCCAGACGGGCCGCGCCCGTGGCATGCGCAGGGCCGCTGACGACGACGGTGTGACCGCGCGCGTATTTGTGGCCCGCCGGGTCCGGCCAGGGATAATCCGCGCCCCAGATCCCGGGGTCGTTCTCGAACATCCGTGGACGGATGATTTCGAGCGCGGTGTCCGGAATGCCGATATCGGCGACGACGACGTCGCCGCACAGAAACCGTCCCGGCAGAAGCACATGCACCGGCTTCTTGCGAAAGAAGGTGATGGTGAGATCGGCTTCGACGCAATCGCCGGCAAGCGGCCGGCCGAGGTCGCCGTGCAATCCACTCGGCACATCGATCGCCGCAACCGCGATGTCCGAACCTTTCAAAGCTTCGACGATCTCCTTCGCGGCGCCTTCGAGCGGACGCGCAAGGCCTGCGCCGAACATCGCATCGACGACCAGATCCGTGCCTTTGAGAATGCCGGGCGCTGCAGCGAGCACCGCACCGTCCCAACGACCGGCCATGTCGGCGGCATCGCCCTTGAGCGCATCCCGCGATCCCAGAAGCGCAAGCCGCACGTCCCAGCCGCGCTGTTTCAGCAGACGCGCAACGACGAAGCCGTCGCCGCCGTTGTTGCCCGGACCACAGAGCACCGTCGTCGCGCCAGGCGTCCAATACCGTTCGATGGCGTCGGCCGCCGCGCGACCTGCATTTTCCATCAGCGTGAGCGACGGCGTCCCGTGGCCGGCGGCATAGCGATCCGCCTCGTACATTTCGGCGACGGTTAGAATCTCGGTGCTCATTTTTTGAGGTTAGGCCACAGCCTCCGCGCGCCGCAACGAAACCCCCGCGCGCCGGTGTTGTGAATTTTGAAAAAGCGCCTTGACGAGCAGATGGCGCTTGACTAACTCATAACCATCCAGTTATGTATTATCCATGCAGACGCCCGACACCATTTTCAAGTCGCTGTCCGACCCGACCCGGCGGGCCATCTTCGAAAGACTCTGCCGGGGCGGCGAGCAGACGGTGTGGATGCTGACCGAAGACGCCGGCATCTCGCAGCCCGCGGTCTCGAAGCATCTGGGTATCCTGAAACTCGCGGGGCTCGTCGGCGACCGCCGCGAAGGCCGGGAAACCCACTACAGCGCCAAGCCGCAGGCGCTCGCGCCGTTGCTCGACTGGATGAGCATATACGCCGCCTTCTGGCACGAGCGCTTCGATCATCTCGAATCCCTGCTCAACAGGATGGATCAATGACCGACACACGCTCCATCGTCGTCGAGCGCACGATGCCGCATCCGCCGGAAAAAATCTGGCGCGCGCTCACGCAAAGCCCGCTCATCGAGGCGTGGCTGATGAAGAACGATTTCGAGTCTAAAGTCGGCCATCGCTTCACGTTCCGCGCGACGCCCGTTCCCGGCTGGAAAGGCGTCACCAACTGCGAGGTCGTGACCGTCGAGCCGCCGCATCGCCTCGTCTATCGCTGGGGCAACGGCACGGAATCGGACACCGGACTCAAGACCGTCGTAACCTGGACGCTGACCCCGCAAAGCGGCGGCACGCATGTCCGCATGGAGCAGTCCGGATTCCGGCCACAAGACGAGGCCGGCTACAAAGGCATGGGCGGCGGCTGGCCGCGCGTTCTCGAACGACTTGAAAAAGTGACAGGAGGTCTCACGTGAGCGACACGCGCACATTGGTCATCGAAAAGGAATTCACGCATCCGCCGGAAAAACTCTGGCGCGCGCTGACGCAGCCCCATCTGATCGCAGAGTGGTTGATGCAGAACGATTTCGAACCGACCGTGGGTCGAGACTTCAAGCTTCGTATGGACACGCCGCAGTGGAAAGGAGTCATCGACTGCAAGGTACTCGTCGTCGAGCCGCGGCAGAAGCTGTCCTACAACTGGAACACGATGGGGCTCGACACGGTCGTGACGTTCACGCTGACGCCGACGAAAAGCGGCGTGCAACTGCGCGTCGAGCAATCGGGATTCGGACCGGAGCACGAAAGAAATTTCCAGGGAGCCAAGTTCGGCTGGCAGAATTTCCTCAACAGACTCGAAAAGGTCGTCGAGGGGCTTTGATTCCAGGAGAATGGCATGCAACCGAGAATGAAAAATCCGCTTTCTATCCTTCCCGACGCGCTGCAGGGCCTGCTCGCCGTCGACAAGGCGACCGACGCCGCCGAGCTGCCGCTGGTGACGCGCAAACTCGTGCATCTGCGCGCCAGCCAGATCAACAATTGCGGCTTCTGCAACGACATGCATGCGAAAGAGCTGAAGAAAGCCGGCGAAAAGGACGAACGCATCTTCGCGGTCGCCGCCTGGCGCGACACGAAATACTTCAACCCCGCCGAGCGCGCGGCGCTGGCACTGACAGAAGCCGTGACGCGCCTTCCCGATCGGCCGGACGCGGTCCCTGACGATGTCTGGGAGGAAGCCACGAAGCACTACAACGAGAAGCAGCTCGCGGCGCTGCTCGTCCAGATCGCGCTGATCAACGCGTTCAATCGCGTGAGCGTACCAACGAAGCAGATTGCAGGGAGCTGGGCAGGATAATCATGAGCAGGCAACGCACGATCATCCGCTGGATTCACATCGTCTGCAGCTTTCCCATACTCGGTTACGTCTATGGCGTGCCAATGGAAGTGTACAGATATCGCTTCGGCCCGCGATATGTCTTCATTCCCATCATGATCTTCACGGCGCTTTGGATGTGGAAAGGCCATCTCGTGCGGCGACTTTTCTCGAGAGCATCGGCCGAGGTGCCGCAAACGTCATGAGCGCAACGGGCAAATCCCCTTCCAAGCTGATCGACGCGCGGATCAAGGAGCTGGGGGACTGGAGAGGCCAGACGCTCGCCCATGTCCGCGCGCTCATGAAGCAGACGATCCCCGGAGTAGTCGAGGAGTGGAAGTGGCGCGGCGTGCCGGTGTGGTATCAGGACGGAATGATCTGCACCGGCGAGACGCATAAGAAGGTCGTGAAGCTGACCTTCGCCAATGGCGCCGCGCTCGAGGATCCTTCTGGGCTGTTCAATTCCAGCCTCGAAGGCAATGTACGACGTGCGATCGACATTTTCGAGGGAGACAAAATCAACGAGCGCGCTTTGAAAGCGCTCTTTCGTGCCGCCGTCGAATTCAATCAGAGCAAAGCGAAGAAGAAGGCGGCTTCGAAAGCGAAGCCGGGCAAAAGCAGGACCGCATAAGGCTCCTAGAACCCTTGCGGCACCCGATCGCAATAGGGATCGACGGCTTCGTAGGCGGACGACGCAGCGAGCACGCCGGCGTCGTCATACATCTTGCCCACGATCTGCAGGCCGACCGGCAATCCATCCTTGGTGAAGCCGCAATTGACGCTCGCCGCCGGCTGTTGCGTGAGGTTGAATGGGAAGCTGAACGGCGTCCAGGCCATCCACGCATTGCCGTCGTCGTCGAGCGGGGTCAGCCGGCCGACGTCGAACGCCGTCGTGGCGACGGTCGGCGTGAGCAGAAAGTCGTACGCTTCCATGAACTGACGCCACCGGCTGCCATAGGTGCCGCGTGCGGCATTGGCCTTCAGATAATCCCTGAGCGAAAGCGCAGCGCCCTCGTCCGCCATGCGCTTGAGGCCGGGATCGAGTTGCGCTTTTTTTGCGGCCGGCAGATCGCCGAGGAGCAGGCCCGCGCCCGCCCACCACAGATTCCGGAACGTCAGGCTCGGATCGCCGAAATCGGGCTCGACCTGCTCCACATGCGCGCCCATCGCCTCGAAGCGCTTCGCCGCCGCGGCGACGAGGCTCTCCACTTCCGGTGTCACCCGCTTCACGTAACCGAGCCGCGGGCTGTAGGCGACGCGCTTGCCCTTCATGCTTTCGCCGAGGCGGCGCGTGTAGTCCGTGTCCGTCGCCGGCAGGGCATGCCAGTCGCGCGCGTCGGGCTTCGAGATCACGTTCAGGAGCATCGCGGAATCGCGAACCGTCCGGGCCATCGGACCGACATGCGCGACCGTGCCGAACGGCGACAGCGGATAGGCTGGCACGCGACCGAAGCTTGGCTTGATGCCGTAACAACCGGAAAAGGCCGCCGGGATACGGATCGAACCACCGCCGTCCGTGCCAAGGGCCAGCGGCGCGAAACGCGCGACCAGAGCCGCAGCCGATCCACCGGACGACCCGCCCGGTGTCTTTGCCTTGTTCCAGGGATTGCGCGTGATGCCGGTCAGCGGGCTATCGGTCGATCCCTTCCAGCCGAATTCCGGCGTCGTCGTTTTGCCGATGAGAACCGCGCCCGCCTCGCGAAGACGCGCCACGGACGGCGCATCCTCCGTCCACGGACCACTGTGATCGACGGTGAGCGAGCCGCGGCGTGTGGCCCAGCCCTTGGTCAGGAGAAGGTCCTTGATCGCGACCGGCACGCCGTCGAGCGGCGACAGCGGCGCGCCGTCCCGCCAGCGCGCTTCGGACGCTTCGGCTTCCGCCAGCGTGGCTTCGTGGTCGACAAGGCAGAAGGCATTGATGGTGGCATCCAGCGCATCGATGCGGCCGAGACAGGCCTCCGCGGCCTCTACGGGCGAAGCCTCGCCCGCGCGGTAGGCTTCGGCCAATTCCGCGGCCGTCATTTCGTACAGTTCGGATGCCATCAATTCACCCTGGTTTCCGCTTCGCGGCCGCGCTCGACCAGCGCGAGTCGGCCATTGTCGACATCGAGAATAGTGACCGAGCAATTGTCCGGGCGGAAGAGGATGACGCGATCGTCGCCTTCGGCCGCCCCGGCCGCCACATTGATCAAAATAAAGTGCGTGAAAATGACGGTGTCCTCTTTGATCGCCGCCAGCGCCGCGATCGCTTCTTCGCGCCACTGCGCCAGCTCGCGCGAGGCCCCGCGCCACGAACCTTCCATGAAGCCGCGCAGCCACACCGCGCGCTCGGCGAGGCTCATGCCGTCCGGCGACGGGATTTCGGCGACGGCTGTCTCGATAGGCACAGGACGCTGCCAGCGTTTCGCCAGCGGCTCGGACGTCTCTCGCGCGCGCTTCAGCGGACTCGAAAGCAGCGCAATCGGGGGCATCGCGCCCAAATGTTCGGCAACAGCTTCCGCTTGCGAACGGCCGAGCGCATCGAGCCCGGGATCAGCCGCTTCGGCGAACGCCGCCGCGGCGCGTCCGTGCCGCACAAGATAAAGACGTGGCATCAAGGTCCTCCGAAAACGATCTAAGCCGAGGCGGCGTACGCGGCGCAAGCGACGGAAGCGCGCCCTACCAGGGCAATCCGCACAAATCGATCGTCCGTGACCGCGGCGCACAGCGCAGCGGTAGAACCATCGCATGCATCATATCGAATTTGATGCGGCCGACAGGCCGCTCGCAAAAGATGTCGCCGTCGAATATCGCCCAGCCCAGGCGCTCATAGAACGCGACGTTGTGAGGTTCGCAAAAAAGCAACCCGAAATCGCGACCCTGGTGTTTCATCATGTCTGCCGCGAAGCGCATTGCGCCGCCCGCACGACCCCGACCGCGCGCGCTCGGAGCCGTCATGACGCCGCCAATGCCGCCAACATGGCGCGGCGCTTCGCCGTCCTTGCCGTCCCGAAAATACAGGCCGACATGACAGACGATTTCATCGGCATCCCGCGTGAGGATGCGTATATCGGCGTGCGCCCAGGTCACGTCACGCCAGACGATCGTCGCCATCACCTCTGGCGGGTAACACGCGCGGTCCAGTGCTTCCGCAAGCGGCCAACCGGTTTCACCAATATGGATTTCGATTGAAGCGCTCATCTACCCAAACCGGAACAGGTTGTTGTGTTCCGTCGTGGTCACCGTCCCTGTCCGGCCCAGCATCTCTTCGCGCATCATCCAGTCGAGCGTCGTGTCGTCGTCCGGCGTGTTGGCGAGGAAGCGCTTGCCGTTTTCGAGGCGGCCGACGACGATGCCGAAGCGCTTGCCTTTGCGATCCATGACGACGGTATAGGTTTCGATTTTCGCCGCGCCTTCCGGTTTTTCGACCACTTCGGGATGCGGCTCGGCGTCGATCTCCTTTTGATAGGATTTGGGATCCTCGCGCCGCCAGCGGCCTTCGGTGGGCTTGGTCGAATAAATGCCGGCGGAATGTTTCGTCACGTACCAGCCGTTGCCGGTGCACAGGCCGAACGCGCCCGGCTGCGCACGCAGCTTATTCAGCATCGTGACTACGGAATGCATGACGTAGTTGTTGCCGGCGCCGCCGAAATACGGCAGGCCGCCGGTGACGGTCAGCCCGCGCGGATCGTCTTCGGCGATGCCGAGTTCGCGGCACGCCAGCTCGACCGCCGAGGGAAAGCATGAATAAAGGTCGATGTACGAAAGATCGCCGACGTCGAGGCCCGCCATGGCGAACGCCTTCTTGCCGATCATGCGGATCGCGGGTGAGGTGTAGTAGTTCACGCGCTCGGTAACGTTCCAGATTTCGGATGCGTCCGCGCAGCCGTGCAGATAAATCCATTTCGATTCGGGAATGCCGAGCTCGCGCGCCTTCGCCACGCTGGTCATGATGAGCGCGGCGGCCTGATCGACCTCGATCACGGCGTTCAGATATTTCGTATAAGGGAAGCCCACGAAGCGGTTCTTTTCGCCGGGCGTGGAAATCTCTTCGGGCGAGCGATAAGTCGGAAACCAGGAATAGGGATTTTCCGACGCGACCTTGGAGAACGGCGAAAAGAGCCTGCCCATCGCCTTGAGATGCGAAGCCATATCGCGCCCCTTGGCGCCGCGGATCGCATTCTCGAACAGAGGGTAGACGTTGACCGGGAAATTCAGCGCGTAGGCTTTCTCATAAGCATTCACACCAGCGCGCATGTCGCCGATTTCTTCGGGATCGTTGCCCGGATCGCCGTCCGCGCCCTTCGTCCAGTCGAGCGCCACGCCCTGCTTCATCGCTGTCAGCGCGGAAGCGAGATATTCCGCGCCCGACAGAAGTGCCACATCGCACTGGCCGTTGGCGATCTCTTCCGCCGTGCGGTTGACCAGCCATTGCGGCGTGTTGCCGCCAACAGCCGTATAGATCGTGCGTCGCGGATTCGCCCCGATCCGCCTCGCCAGCGACAGCGCCGGATTGCGGAACTGCTTCGGTTGCGCACGACCGACATCGGAGGAATCCATCGTGAAGCGCACGACAGATACGGTGTCGATCGCGCTGATCACGTCATTCGCGCGGCCGGCGTCGTCGAGCGCCGCGCGCGCCGCCTTCTCCATCATGGCGATGGGACTGATGCTTTCGGTGACCTTGCCCTCGCGCGCCGTGCGCTGGGTGAATTGGCCGCCGCCGATCAGGATCGGCGTTGAAGGTTCGGGCATGGGGAAGTCCTAAACATTGCGGTTGGCGAAATGGCGTTCGAGACGGGCGAGCACATCTTCGATCACCGGACGCTTCTTGCAAAAAGCAAAGCGCACCAGATGATCGGGCTTATTCCCATCGAAAAAGGCGCTGAGCGGGATGAGCGCGACACCGGCCTCGCGCGTCAGTCGCTCGCAGAACACCGTGTCCGGCTCGTTGGTCAGCTTGCGGATGCCGGCGGTGAGGAAGTACGTCCCTTCGCAAGGAAGCACGTCGAAGCCCATGCGCTTGAGACCGTTTGCCAGCAAATCGCGCTTCTCTTGAAGCTCGCGTGTCAGGCGCAGCGTGAAGTCCATTTCATGCGTGAGCCCGTGGGCCACGCCGAGTTGCAGCGCGGGCGACGTCGTGAAGGTCAGGAACTGATGCGCCTTGGCGGCGACGTCAACAAGCGGCGCCGCACCCGTCACCCAGCCGATCTTCCAGCCCGTCAGCGAGAACATTTTTCCCGCGGATCCCACGCGCAGCACGCGCCCGGCCATACCGGGCCGTTTGATCAGCGGCTCGAACTTGCGATCGTCGAAGACGAGGTGCTCGTAGACTTCGTCGCTGATGACGACCGCATTCGATTTCTGCAGCACGCGCACGAGCGCGTCGAGTTCCCGGTCGTCGAATACGCGACCGATGGGATTGAGCGGCGTGTTGATGAGGATTGCGGACGTCTTTGGCGTGACAACCGCGGCAAGCGCTTCTTCCGTCAGCCGCCAATCCGGCGGCGCGAGCTTCACCGATTTGACGATGGCGCCGGCCGCTTCGGCCATCGGCTTGTAGGAGTCGTAGGCGGGCTCGATGATCACGACTTCGCGGCCCGGCGCCGAAAACGCCAGAATGCAGGACGTCAGCGCTTCGGTGCCGCCGGACGTTACGAGGACCTCGCGGTCGGCGCCGAAGTCGAGATCGTAGAAGCGTTTCGCATGCGCCGCGATCGCCTGGCGCAACTGCGGCAGTCCGCGCGTTGGCGGGTATTGGTTCGGCCCGTCGATCAGCGCCTTCGCCGCCGCATCGCGGATGGCGCGCGGTCCGTCTTCATCGGGAAAGCCCTGCCCCAGATTGATGGCGCGATGTTCGAGCGCCAGGGCCGACATCACGCTGAAAATCGTAGTCCCCATTCCGGCGAATACCGGGTTGGCATGCGCGCTCATTGTTTCGCCTCGCAGGAGATGAACCGCGCACGACGCGACAAGGGCTTAGCGGCCACTTGTAGCAGGCGTTGCACAAAAATCAGGCTGCAAGATAACTTATTGGGCATCGACTGCTCGAATCCCCCGCAGGGCCTCGACTAAGCCATTGAAATAGCATGTGGACAAGAAGCGCAAAACTGGCACAACCCCTGCTAATTCGTTAATGGAGTACGGCAACGCCCGGCCCGGAGCATGTGTATGAAGAAGATCGAAGCGATCATAAAGCCGTTCAAGCTCGATGAGGTGAAGGAAGCCCTCCAGGAGGTCGGCGTGCAAGGCATCACGGTGACGGAAGCCAAGGGTTTCGGCCGCCAGAAGGGCCATACCGAGCTCTATCGCGGCGCCGAGTACGTCGTCGATTTTCTGCCCAAGGTGAAGATCGAGATCGTGATACCCGCCGAAAGGCTGGAAGCGGCGATCGACGCCATCCAGAAGGCCGCGCGCACGGGCCGCATCGGCGACGGAAAGATTTTCGTCCTTGATGTCCAGGAGGCCATCCGCATCCGCACCGGCGAGACCGGCGCTGACGCAATCTAGCAAACCAGTTCGAAGGAAAGACTTACAGCCATGGCAACACCCGATTCCGTTCTGAAAATGATCAAGGACAAAGAGGTCAAATTCGTCGACCTCCGCTTCACCGATCCGCGCGGCAAGTGGCAGCACGTCACTTTCGACCTGTCGCTTGTCGACGAAGATTTCCTGACCAACGGAACGATGTTCGACGGCTCCTCGATTGCCGGGTGGAAAGCGATCAACGAGTCCGACATGGTGCTTGTGCCCGACAACGACTCGGCGGTGATCGATCCCTTCTTTGCGCAGACGACACTTGTGCTCTTTTGCGACGTGGTCGAGCCCACCACCGGCCAGCGTTACGCGCGCTGCCCGCGCTCCATCGCCAAGGCGGCCGAGAAATACGTCAACAGCTCGGGTATCGGCGACACGGCCTATTTCGGTCCCGAAGCGGAATTCTTCATCTTCGACGACGTGCGTTTCGATACGGGCATGAACAAGGGCTTCTATTACGTCGACTCGACGGAAGGCGCCTATAACAGCGGCACAGAATACGAAGCTGGCAATCTCGGCCATCGCCCGGCGGTCAAAGGCGGCTACTTCCCCGTCCCGCCGATCGACTCCGCGCAGGACATCCGCAGCGAAATGCTCGCCATCATGGGCGACATGGGCATCGAGCCCGAAAAGCACCACCATGAAGTCGCCACTTCACAACACGAGTTGGGCTTCAAGTTCAACACACTGACGAAGTGCGGCGACAACATGCAGATTTACAAATACGTGATCCACCAGGTCGCAGCCGCCTACGGCAAATCGGCAACCTTCATGCCGAAGCCTCTGTACGGCGACAACGGGTCCGGCATGCATGTGCACCAATCGATCTGGAAGGGCGGCAAGCCGCTCTTCGCCGGTTCGGGCTATGCCGACCTGTCGGACACCTGCCTCTACTACATCGGCGGCATTATCAAGCACGCTAAGGCGCTCAATGCCTTCACGAACCCGCTCACGAATTCCTACAAGCGCCTGATCCCGGGTTTCGAAGCGCCGGTGCTGCTCGCCTATTCGTCGCGCAACCGTTCGGCGTCGTGCCGCATTCCGTTCTCGGCAAGCCCCAAGGGCAAGCGCATCGAAGTCCGTTTCCCCGATCCGGGTGCGAACCCCTATCTCGCCTACGCGTCGCTGCTGATGGCGGGCCTCGACGGTATCGAGAACAAAATCCACCCGGGCGATCCAATGGACAAAGACCTCTATGCGCTCCCGCCGGAAGAGCTGAAGGAAGTGCCGACAGTGTGCGGCTCGCTCCGTCAGGCGCTCGAATGCCTCGATCACGACCGTGCCTTCCTCAAGAAGGGCGGCGTCTTCTCGGACGACTTCATCGACAGCTACATCGAACTGAAGATGGGCGAAGTCTACGCCTTCGAGCACACTCCGCATCCGGTCGAATTCAAGATGTACTATTCCGTCTGAACAAAGAGCGCCGATAACGAGAGAGCCCGGTCGGAAGGCCGGGCTCTTTCGATTCCTGTATTCTGATTTCTGTATTCCGATTACGCCGCGGCAACGGCGGCGCGCATGGCGGCGGCGTTCGTCGGCAGGATCACGAAGGCGCGGCAACCCTTGCCCTGCTCGCTCTCGAGCCAGGCGCGGCCGCCATGCAGTTCGGCGAGACCGCGCACGAGTGCAAGCCCGAGGCCCGTGCCGCCGCCCTGGCGGTCGTAACGGTTGTCGACCTGGCTGAAGGGCTTGAAAATCTTGTCGAGCTTCTCGCGCGGGATACCGGGACCGTTGTCCTCGACCATGATCTGGAACGCGCCGTCGCGCGCGCGGCTCGCCAGCACCGTGATGCGGCCGCCTTCGGGGGTGAACTTCACCGCGTTCGACACGAGGTTGATCAGGATCTGCTTGAGTGCGCGCTCGTCGGCGAACAGGGCCGGTGCGTTGGGGTCGACTTCGATGGCAAGTTCCTGGCGGCGTTCGCGCGCCTTGACCGCGATGATCTTGAGCGCGGTGTCAAAGCATCTGCGCACATCCAGTTCGCAGGGCTCGATCTCCATGCGGCCGGCTTCGATCTTGGCCACGTCGAGAAGATCGTTGATGAGGCTTAAGAGATGCGCGCCGGACGAATGGATGTCCGAGGCGTATTCCGCGTAGCGCGGCGAACCGACGTCGCCGAACACTTCCTTGGCGATGATTTCGGAGAAACCCAGGATCGCATTGAGCGGCGTGCGCAGCTCATGGCTCATATTGGCGAGGAACGCGGTCTTGGAGGCGTTGGCGGTCTCGGCTTCGAAGCGCTTGCGCAGAGCTTCGTCGCGCGCCTCTTCCAGCTCGCGTGCCAAATCTTCCACTTCGAAGCGCAACCGCGAATCCTGATCGAGCCGGTAGGTGAGCCGGCGGCCTTCGGAGAACAGCTGCATCGCCAGCAACGGCACGAAGGCCGCGATGACGAAGTCGATGAAGCTGCCGCCGAACAGAAAACGCACCGCCGTGATGGCAGCGAGCGGCGCCATGCACGCGATCAGCATGTCGATATGCGTTGCGCGGCTGACCGCCATTGCACCCAGCGTCCCGCCGATGATGCCCGCGATGAAAAGATGATTGATCGTGTCGCCGGGCGTCCACAACAGCCACGGGCCCAAACCCCAGGCGCAGCTGATGGCGATCTGGATCGTGACGAAGCGCGGGAACCATGCCTGCAGCTGCTCGGAGCTGACGCGGCCGGCGGCTTCGTTCTGATAGGCGGTGACGACGTGCGACGATGCCATCGACACAGCGATGATAGCGACAGCCAGCACCATCGTCGTCTGAATGGGTTGATGTCCGAGATATCCGAACTGGTCCGAGCACAGGTACGCGATCGCCAACGCCCACAGCGGCGACTTGTAGCGCGCCGCGTGCACGACATCCGCGACGAGGTCGAGCTGCGCTTTCAGAACGCGGACATCCGCACTCTTCTGCATGCGCAGACGCTGGCCGTACCCCAAGCGTTATCCTTTCGCATCCCCTGCCTCCGCACCGCGGAGATCAAAAAGGCTACAAAAAGACCACTAAGAATTGCTTAGACTTGGAGGGAAATTCAAAAAGCGTAAACGCCGTGTCACTTATGCGCGACGGAGCTTTACACTTTCGTGCGGGTCGCCCGGAAGATAGACGTAGGCTTTGACGCCCAGCCCCGCATCGCTGTCGATCCAGGCCCTGCCGCCGTGGAGTTCGGCCAGTCCGCGGACCAGCGACAGCCCGAGCCCCGTCCCGCCCGCCTGACGGCTGTAGCGGTTGTCGACCTGGTTAAAGGGCATAAAGATTTGGTCGAGCAGCATGGCCGGAATGCCGGGGCCGTTGTCGATCACGCACAGCTCCGAGCCGCCATTGGCCGTACGCCGGAGGGAGATCTCGATCCGCCCGCGGTCCGGCGTGAACTTCACCGCGTTCGACAGCAGGTTGATCACGATCTGCCGGAACGCGCGTTCGTCGGAGTAGACGCCGTCCAGACCGGGCTGGATGTTGACCGTCACGGTGTGCTGCTTTTCCCGCGCTCGCGCCTGAATCACGTTCATGGCGCTGTCAAGCGCGGCCTTCGGCTCGATCAGCGTCGGCGCGATTTCCATCTTGCCGGACTCAATCTTGGCGATGTCGAGAATGTCGTTGATCAGGCTGAGCAGATGGGTGCCCGACGAATTGATGTCCTTGGCGTAGTCGCGATAGCGCACTGTGCCGACCGGGCCCAGCGTCTCGCTCGAGATGAGCTCCGAGAAGCCCAGAATGGCATTGAGCGGCGTGCGCAGCTCGTGGCTCATATTGGCGAGGAAGGTCGTCTTGGACGCGTTGGCCGCCTCCGCCTCGAAGCGCTTTCGCAGCGCATCGTCGCGCGTCTCGCGCAGCTCGACCGCGAGATCGTCATTGGCGAAGCGCATGCGGAACATGATCTCCACCTGCCGGCGCACCGTGAAGGTGAAGAAATAGACGAGGAGGACGTTCGTGACAACGATCAGCGACAGCGGCAGCGCAATGTCCGTGCCCGCATAAACGATACGCGCAATGGTGAGAAACGCCGTCGGCGATACGCCAGCGAAGTAGATGCCGACATGCATGCAGCGCGAAAACGCATAGGCCCAGATGATGCTGCACACGGTCATCGTCACGAGGACGTTGTTCAGAAGGTTGCCGTCCGCCCAGATCAGCCAGGCGAAGATTCCCCAGCCCACGCCGGCCGCCGCCTGATAGATCACGAGCCGCTTCAGCCACAGGGCGGAGTCGGACGGATCCTGTCCGTAGCCCTTTCGGATGACGCGCGCGCCGAGGCCGATGGCGAATTGCGTGATCGTGATGATCGCGAATTGCACCCAGGTGATCGTTCCCAGCTTCGGAAAAAGGCCGAGGAACGGCAGCAACCAAATGAGCGTCAGGCACGGGTTCAGCCACACGGATTGGGACAGCGACGCCACAAGCAAGTTGAGGCGCGCCTGCAGCATCCGCGATTCAGCGCCCGCGGACTCCGCAGAGTCCAACGCATCACCCTTGCCGCCGATCGGCAGTGCGTCCATGATCGTGCGCCCGAAAACCCTTTTCGCGCCTTCTGCCGCGTTCATACCGCAAAGGTATGCCCCGGCGACTTAAGAAAAGGCTGAAACAAAAGCGCACTGGTGACGAGGCATTGGAAGCAACCTTAATGTAGCCTTAACGGCGATTCGCAGGTTTCGCTCACATTCCCGCATGGCCAAAGACCCAGATCTCTTCGACAGCTCCTCCGCCGCATCCAAAGGCTACACGGCCAAGGACATAGAAGTTCTGGAGGGCCTCGAGCCGGTCCGCCGGCGCCCCGGCATGTATGTCGGCGGCACGGACGAGCGCGCCCTGCATCATCTGGCGGCGGAAATCCTGGACAACGCCATGGACGAAGCAGTGGCGGGCCACGCCAACCGCATCGAAATGGAGCTTCTGAGCCCAACCGTGCTCATGATCCGCGACAACGGTCGCGGCATTCCCATCGACCCGCATCCGAAATTCAAGAACAAATCGGCGCTCGAAGTGATCATGACGACGCTGCACGCGGGCGGTAAATTCGGCGGCAAGGTCTACGACACGTCCGGCGGCCTGCACGGCGTCGGCGCCTCCGTGGTAAATGCCCTTTCAGAATGGATGGAAATCGATGTCGCGCGCGAGCGCCGCAGCTATCAGATGCGGTTCGAACGCGGCAAAGCCATCGGCAAGTTGAAGGACCAGGGTGCGGTCAACCGGCGCGGGACGACGGTGTCGTTCAAGCCCGACCCGCAGATCTTCGGCAAGGACACGCATTTCTCGCCTGCGCAGCTCTACCGCATGGCGCGCTCGAAGGCCTATCTCTTCCGCGGTGTCGAAATCCGCTGGAAATGCGATCCGTCGCTGGTGAAGCCCGACGGACCGGTTCCGGCGGAAGACATTCTCAAATTCCCGGGCGGCCTACTCGACTTCCTGACGGGCGAAGTGGGCAACCGCGCGACGGTGACGTCGCGCAGCTTTTCCGGACGGACGGAAAACCGCAACGACGGCAAAGGCGCCGTTGAATGGGCGATCACCTGGGCGCCGGAAGCCGAGCCGTTCCTGCACTCCTATTGCAACACGATACCGACGCCGCAGGGCGGCACGCACGAACAGGGCCTGCGCAACGCGCTGGCGCGAGCGCTGCGCAACCAGGGCGAACGCGTCAACAACCGCAAGACCGGTCTCATCACGCCGGAAGACATCATGGCGGCGGCCTGCGCCGTGTTGTCCATCTTCATCCGCGAGCCGGAATTCCAGGGCCAGACGAAGGAAAAACTCTCGACGGCCGACGCGCAACGTCTCGTCGAAAACGTCGTCCGCGATCATTTCGATCATTGGCTCGCGGAAAATCCGCAGGATGCCGACCGCCTCCTCAACTTCGTCATCGATCAGGCCGAGGATCGGCTCAAGCGCAAGGCCGAGCGCGACGTTTCCCGCAAGTCGGCCACGCGCAAGCTGCGGCTGCCCGGCAAGCTCGCCGACTGCACCAGCAACGCGCCCGCAGGCACGGAAATATTCCTCGTCGAAGGCGATTCCGCCGGCGGCTCCGCCAAGCAGGCGCGCGACCGCGCCACGCAGGCCATCCTGCCTTTGCGCGGAAAAATCCTGAACGTCGCCAGCGCCGCCGCGGGCAAGCTCGAACAGAACCAGGAGCTCGCCAATCTCGTGCTGGCGCTGGGCTGCAGTACGGGCGGCAAATTCCGCGCGGACGATCTGCGCTACGAGCGCGTGATCATCATGACCGACGCCGACGTGGACGGCGCGCACATCGCCTCGCTGCTTCTCACCTTCTTCTATCGCGAGATGCGGGGCCTGATCGAGCACGGACGCCTCTTCCTCGCCGTGCCGCCGCTCTATCGCCTGACGCAAGGTGCGAAGAGCGAATATGCGCGCGATGACGCCCATCGCGATCAGCTGCTGAAGACGGCGTTCAGGTCGAATGCGAAAGTGGAAGTTTCCCGCTTCAAGGGCCTCGGTGAAATGATGCCGGCGCAGCTGAAGGAGACCACGATGAAGCCCGGCGCGCGCACGCTGGTGCAGGTGGGCATCTCGGCCGACGACGCAAAGCCGACGAGCGATCTCGTCGAGAGGCTGATGGGGAAGAAACCGGAGCTGCGCTTCCAGTTCATCCAGGAAAACGCGTCTTTTGCCGCCGAGAGTGTCGACGTTTGATGCTTGTCTGTAGTCAATCAGAATTGCGCTAGGCGGCAACCGACGCGGCGGGTCGCTCTTCTTCCGCCTTGCTCGCCGGCGCTTTAACCGGACGCCTGCGGATGATGGCTTCCGGATCGTTCGCGCTGACGCGGCGCGCCAGCGTGAAGTCCGATTTCACCTGTTTCCACCACCAGCCGTAATAGGTGAGCTCGTTGTCGAGGTTGAAGAACTCCGGCGCCGTGGCGCGGAGCTTCGGCAGCTTCATCCACGGCACGCCCGAAAAGCTGTGGTGTTCCACGTGATAGCCGATGTTGTAGAAAATCCTGTTGCCCCACCAATACGTCGAACGGGTGGGATTCTCGGTGTCTTCGCCATTGTGCTCGGAAAGCACCTGACCGCGAAGACTTGCACCCCAGCGGCCGGAAACCAGCGACATCGACCAGATGTGATAGAGCCAGCCGAGGAATCCGAAGACCATGAACAGTCCGATGTTCACGATCAGCGACACCAGCGCCAGCGCATAAAGCTCATTGCGCGACGGCCTTGTCGCGGGGCTCTTGCGCGCCCTGTCACGCGGCGGAAGTCCGGTGGCCTTGCCCAGCATGGGCTGGACAATGAGCGGGTCCGTGATGAACGCGAACGGCAGCAGATGAAACAGCATGATGCCGATCGTCATCATGCGGTAGCGGGCGGGATGCGCCGTGCGGTAGCGCGTGCGCGCGGCCACGTAGTAAGCGTCTTCGTGTTCGTAATCGCGGTCGTAATCGCCGAGATAAGCGTGATGGCTCGTCACGTGGTTGTGCTGATAGATGAGCTGATAACCGAACGAGGTGACGATCATCTCGGTGAGGACGTCGTACGCAAACCGCGCTTTGGCGTTGCGGAAGACGAGACGATGGGCGTTTTCGTGAATAAGGACGCCAACGGAGTGATAGATGGTCTGGCCGAAGACGAACGCGGCGAGAAACGCGACCCACCAACTCGTCAGCGACACGCCCCAGGCGATGGTCCAGTGCAGCGCAAGCATAAGCACCGCGAAGAGCGCGGTCCGCCAGTCGGGGCCAATCAAGGCACCCGCTTCGGGATGCGCCTCCAGTACCTTCCGACGGAGTTCATTATGATAGCGCGCATCGTCTGCCGGGCGCCTTCGCGGCCCCAAGGCCATGTCCTCAGTCTCTACTCTCACCACACCAGCCCCTGTACGCCTACGCCGGGCGTAACTATTAACTCTTTATTAATTGTACTCTGTTCCGGAACCTTCGCCAAGCCCGGGATCCCATGCGAAGACTTGCCATCTTGACTGTCAGCAATTCTTACCTATGTTCCATCACATACGAAGCAGGCCGCCGATCCGGGCTGGCCGCGTAGGGCGCCGAAATCATGCGCCCGTCTAGGAGCGTATGACGAACGTGACGACCGCCGGCGCGGAAGCCGGCCTCGAAGAAGCCTCTGTTGATTCTTCTTCACCTTCTTTCTCCCCTGACCAGCCGACCGCCGAGACGGAGCCTCGTTTCGACGATCTGGGCTTGTCGCCGGAGATCCTGAGGGCCGTATCCGAGAGCGGATACACCAAGCCCACCCCTATCCAGGCCCAGGGCATTCCCGAAGTCCTGAAACGCCGGGACATCATCGGCATCGCGCAGACGGGCACCGGCAAGACGGCCTCGTTCACCCTGCCGATGATCGAGCTACTGGCGCGCGGCCGGGCCAAGGCCCGCATGCCGCGCTCGCTGATCCTCGAGCCCACGCGCGAACTGGCGGCGCAGGTCGCCGAAAGCTTCGAGCGCTACGGCAAATACAACCGCCTTTCGATGGCGCTCCTGATCGGCGGTGTCTCGTTCGACGAGCAGGACAAAAAGCTCGACCGCGGCGTCGACGTGCTGATCGCCACGCCGGGCCGCCTTCTCGACCATTTCGAGCGCGGCAAGCTCATGCTGACCCAGGTTCAGGTGCTCGTCGTCGACGAAGCCGACCGCATGCTGGATATGGGCTTCATTCCCGACGTCGAACGCATCTGCAAGCTCATCCCCTTCACGCGGCAGACGCTGTTCTATTCGGCAACCATGCCGCCGGAAATTCAGCGCCTCACCGAGCAGTTCCTGCACAATCCGGTGCGCGTCGAAGTCTCGCGGCCGGCCACCACCGCCAACAACATCACGCAGGAGACCATCCTCGTCCCGAACAACGACTGGGCGAAGCGCGAAGCGCTGCGCAGGCTCGTCCGCGAGAATCCCGTCAAGAATGCGATCGTTTTCTGCAATCGCAAGCGCGACGTGGACGTCGTCGCGAAATCGCTCGCGAAGCACGGGTTCTCGGTGGCGCCTTTGCATGGCGATCTCGACCAGTCCGTGCGGACGAAGACGCTCGAAGCGTTCAAGAACGACGAGATCCAGCTTCTCGTCGCCAGCGACGTGGCCGCCCGCGGTCTCGACATTCCGGCGGTTTCGCACATCTTCAACTTCGACGTGCCGTTCCATGCCGACGACTACGTGCACCGCATCGGCCGCACCGGTCGCGCCGGACGCTCCGGCCATGCCTATATGCTGGCGACGCCACGCGACACGAAGCAACTCGAAGCGATCGAGAAGCTGATCGGCAATCCCATCCCCGCGCGCACGATGGAAAACCTCGAAGTGCGCGAAGATACGAGCAAGGGCGGCGGCCGCGATCGCGCCAAAAACGATGGGCGCAACCGCCGCGGCGGCAAGCAGCGGGACAACCGGCAGGATCATCGCCAGCATCAGCAGCAGGCGCGCAGCGAAGCGCCGCGGCTCGAAGAACCGAAACCGGTTGTGCAGGCCGAAGTCCCTGCCCCGCGTCCGCCGGAGCCACGTCAAGAACCACCGCGCAAGCAGCATCACGACGAGCGCGGCCACACGCACAAGCGGCACGACCAGAAGGCGCAGCAACAGCAGCCGCGGCGTTCGGAACCTGTCGATCACTCGCAGCTTCCGGCCTTCCTGATGCGGCCGATCAATCTCCCGAAGGCGGAAAAGCCCGTACCGCGTCCGGCGCGCGGCAAGAAGGCCGACGCGGAAGCTTAACCCACCCGCGAAAAGCCGTCTGCGCTCCAGCTTTCGCTCCCCACGCCATTGTGCACGAAGAAGAGGCCCTCGGGATCGTATTTGGCCTTCACCGCCTGAAGCCGCGCATAGTTGCCGCCCCAATAGGCGTCCTGCCAGCGCGGATTGAAGTAGTTGCTCTCCGACACGTAGGAGCCCGCGTTCGGTACGATCTTGTAGAGCTCCGCCGCAGCCAGATTGATCATGCGTGCATCCTTGCGCGAGGCTTCGAGATCGAGCTTGGCGCCGGGCTGGCCCGGATAGCCGGGCGCTTCGCCGTCGGCGATGATGACGAGCGTGAACGCTTCGGTGACGGCCGGATTGGTGGCCGTGTCCTTCGCCGCCGCGATCGCTTCGTCCGGCGCCCCGGCAAGACCCTTGTTCAGATGCAGCATGACGCGCTTGTAGCGGCTCGCCGCGAACAAGGCGTTCACGAGCTGCGGCTGTCGCTCCTTGTCCAACAGTTTGGCCGGCAGCCACAACGATTCGTAGCCGTGCAGGAACATGCCGACCTGCTCCTGGTCGCCTTTCCACCAGCCGTGATATTTCGGCACGCCCGGGCGCGGATCGCGGATCATCGACGGATTGCGCTCCACGTCCCACCAAAGCCGGGCCGGTATCGCTATCGAACCAAGTGGATCCGCAACCGCGAAATCCTGCGGCGCGGCAGCGACCCAGTCATAGAAAGACTGCCAGACCGCCTTCGACTGCTGCATGTCGACGCCCTGACTGACCATCGAAATCTCGAAGGTGTTGTCGGGATTGACGGAGACCTGCTCGCCCCAATGCGGGTTGAGGAGATTGTCGGCATAGAAAGCCAGGAAGCCCGCAATCAGCTTGCGGAAGGCTTCGTCGGACGTCGCTTTGATCTTGCCCCAGGCGGCACCAAAATGCTCCGGAAGGTCGTGCGTGCGCAGCGTCAGCTTCGTGACGACACCCCAGCTTCCGCCGCCGCCGCCTTTGAGCGCCCAGAACAGATCGGGATTGGTGCAGGCATTGGCGATGCGCACCTGCCCGTCGGCGGTCACGATCTCCGCTTCAAGCAAATTCGCAGCCGCCGTGCCGAAACCTTTGGAGAAGCTGCCGAAGCCTCCGCTCTGAATGAGACCGGCAACGCCGACATCCGTGCAGCCGCCGCCTTGCACATAGCGGCCGCCCACCGTCGTCACCGCATTGTAGAGATCAATCCAGACATTGCCGGCGCCGGTCGTCACCGCGGGTACGGGCGCGACCTTGCCTTCGCAGCCCTGCCCCACGAACGCGTCGTGCATTTCGATGTCGCGCATGAAATGCGTCCACACGAGGAGCGAATCCGGCGCGTTCGAGGTGCCGAGATAGGAATGGCCCGTGCCTTTGACGACAAGCCGAACATTATTGTCCCGCGCGAAATTGACGGCGGCGGCCACGTCCTGCGCATTGCGCGCCCTGACGGCGTAGGCGCTCGGCGCCGGCGACCAGGCCTTGTACCAGCCCGAAACCTGCGTGCCGCCGGGCTGGTCGCCCAGATAGAACGGGTTGCGGAGGTTCTTGAGAACGTCCGCGCATGCGGCGCCTTTGGCGTCGGCCTCGCACGCCGCCATCAGGGGCTCGACCGTGATCAGGTTGCCGCCGACGGCGTCGTTCAACTTTTGCCAGCCGGCGGCGCTCGGCCAGGCTGCATCGCCCGGGCGCACGCGTCGCAACGCCGGCATCGCTTCGCCAAAAGCCCTGAAACCCGGAAGGGAAAACCCCTGCACCACCGTCGCAACCGCTATGCCCTTGAGCAGATCCCGTCTCAACATCGTCGTCTTCTCCCTGAGAGGACCGGTTCCTATACTTGCCCGGCTGGAGCCCATGAGGACCTCGTGTCCGAGCACCAAACTTCTCTCAAAGAGATCGCCTCGCGGGAAGCGCCGCGGGATCAGGCGCGGGCGATTGGTGATATCCGGCAATGGCTTGGGATAAGCGGCGACGTTTTGGGGACGAGCGGAAGGCTCAAGCGGACGTTCCTCTACTCGTTTTCGTCCACGGCCGTGCTCGTCGGCGTCATCAACATCCTCAATGTCATCTCGGTCCGGCGCGACGCTCCCGAGGTCGGCATCCTCGCGCCGGTCATCTGGGAGGGATCGAGCTGGGTGGCGCTGCTCTGCCTCTTCTGGATTCCGTGGCTGGCCTGGCGCATCGCCCCGCCTTTCGTGCGGCCGCGATGGAAGCTCCTGGTGCATATCCCGGCCGACCTCGCCTTCGGCTTCGGGCATGTGCTGGGCTTCATCGGCCTGCGCAAGCTCGTCTACTGGTCGCTGGGCCATCACTACCTGTTCGGGAACTTCTTCACATATTTTCCCTATGAGCTCGCCAAGGACTCGCTGGGTTACGCACTGTTCGTCACCGGCTTCACACTGTTCGACCACCTGCTCCGCCAGCAGACGCTGATCGACACACCGGGGCAGACGCTCACCTTCGACATCCGCGACGGAGGCAAACTCACGCGCGTGCGGCTGGACGAACTTCTCGCCATCGCCTCAGCCGGAAACTATGTGGAGTTCGTGCTGCGCGACGGGCGGCGCCTTCTGATGCGCTCGCCGTTGACCGCGCTCGAAGGCGAACTCTCCCCGCGCGGCTTCCTGCGCACGCATCGTTCGTGGCTCGTGAATGCGAAGCATGTGACGGCGCTGAAGCCGGAAGGCTCCGGCGATTACTCGATCGAGCTCGGGAGCTTGTCCGTGCCGCTGTCGCGGCGGTTTCCGGATGCGCTGGCGCGGCTGAAGGAACCGGGTGCGTGATCGGGCGGCGGGCGCATCGCCCGCGGCGCGGTCTCGCTGGCGGGGCGGCAGCAAGTTGCGGGCGTGGGTTCGTTTTGCCATGTTAGCCAGACTTAGCTAAGGACTAGAACATGGCGACCGTGAACATGCTGGAAGCGAAGTCCAATCTTTCCCGGCTGGTCGACGCCGTCGAAAGCGGCGCCGAAGCCGAGATCATCATTGCGCGCAACGGCCGTCCGGCCGCGCGGCTGGTTGCCGTCCGGTCATCGCGACAGGGCCGGCGGCTCGGTGTGGCCAAGGGCAAGTTCAAAGTTCCGGAAAACATCGACGAGAGCAATGCGACCATCGCGAAGATGCTCTCCGGCAAGTGAAGATCCTGCTCGACACCCATATTGCGTTGCGGGCGATCGCCGACGATCCGAAGCTCCCGGCTCAGGCGCGAACGCTCATAGCGGATACCGACAACACCATCGTCGTGAGCGCAGCGAGTGTGTGGGAGATCGCGATCAAGCACGCGCTGGCGGGCGGCGGGCCGAACGACATGACGATATCCGGAACGAAGGCATTGAAATATTTTCACGCAGCGGGTTATGAGCTGCTCGCCATCACGGCCGCGCACGCCGCGGCGGTCGAGCGCCTGAAGACACGCCATGCCGATCCCTTCGACCGACTGTTGGTCGCGCAGGCCCTGTCCGAGCCCCTTCGCCTGCTGACCCACGACAGATCCGTCGCGAGCTATAGCGACACGATCATGCTGGTCTGAGTCCGACGCCACCGCGTACGGCTCACAGATTTCGTATGCTGTCGCCGGATTCGACAGGTTGGGAGCCTGTTCGTTCCCCTGTCGCGGAAATTTCCGGATGCGCTGGCGCGATTGAAGGAACCGGGCGCGTGATGCCGGCAAAGCATTGGCGGAACGCGGAATTCGAAAATAAACGGCAACGAACGGGGTGTCCCTCAAATGTCCCCCTTCGCCGATTGATCAATTGCGTATAGATTCCTGGCACGCTCCCCCGCTTGGCGGTCGATCACTTCATCGCCGTCTGCCTCAGATACGCCGCCACGCGCGCCTTGGCGTTTTCGCGGATGTTCATTTGGAAGAGCGCATAGTCGAGGCCGTGATAATTCTTGCCGGCAGCGACCGGGGCGAAGGGCGTGCCGCTTTGGTCCTGCGCGAACAGGAATCCGGCGCGGCATTCCGCGCTCGTCCATGCTTTCAAGGGCGCCATGAGCGGCGGAAATATCATGCCGTGCGCTGCGTCGCTGCCCCAGAACTTGATCTGGAATCGGCCGGAGATCGGTTCGGCGCCAAGGTTGAGGCTGGCGGGCGCCATGCCGCCGTCACGCTTCCAGCTGAGCGGGTTGACGCAGACGAGCTTGTCCTTGGTGTCTTCGCGAACCGGCAACGGCCCCTCTCCGTAGGTCGCCCAGTGAACGAAGCAGTGAAGGTCGGTTGGCGACGCGCAGACATGGACCGTCTTGAGTTTGGCGGCTTCCTTATCCGTGATGCCGCCGCCGATCAGATAGGCCGCGACCATGCGGCTCGCCAGCGGCGTACCGTCGATGCGGCGCCGGATCAGATTGAATCCGTGCTCCGTGCCCTGGCTGTGGGTTGCAATGATGAATGGGCGTCCCTTCGAATAATGCTCGAGGAAATAGGTGAAGGCGCGATCGACATCGGCATAGGCGAAATCGAGGGATTTCTTATGGATGTCCGGCGTCGCGCTGACATAGATGAAGATCGACCCTTCGCGGTAGCGCGGCGCATAGATCGCGCAGCAGCCGTTGAAGGCGCTGGCCTGGTTCGCCATCATCCAGCGCGTGTTCTCTTCCGTCTGGCTGTCGGGATCGAGCCGCGAATTCCAGCCAGCGGACCCGGTCATATCGCCCGTTGGATGGATGAAGAAGACGTCGACCTGCGGATCTTTTGCTGCCGCTTCGGCGCCGGCCGGAACGTAAGCCGTGAGACCGGGCTTTGCGGGAAGCGCGGCCCAGGCGCTCGCATCGGCATAGTCGGGCGCCGGTGCTTTGGCTTCGGCATCCCAGACGTTCCGCGGCCCGAAGACACCAAGGGCCAGCCGCAGGTTGCCCGTGAAATACATCGCGGCGCCGGCCGCAACGATCAGAATAACGAGCGCCGCAATCGCGCCAATCACGTAAAGAAAAATTCGCATCGTCGCCCCCGCGGCAGTCTCGATGGCGGCAATGCCCTCGCCGCCTCATTGTGAAACTCTTGGCAAAGCCCGCTCCGCACCGAAAGGACAGCTGCGGATCGGATGTTACGCTGCTAATTCCGTGTTTTTGTCCACGGCTGTAGCGACGCATCGCGAGAAAGCCGCATCGTTATTGGCTTAGATGCATCACGCCCGCGACAGCGTGTTTCGAGCCCCTGTTAAAATCGCTGTTACCAGGGAACACCCCTCACCGCTTGATCCCCCCATCCAGCATCTTCTGGATTTTCTCGCCGTAAGGCGGACGCATCATCGCGGTGACATCCATCTTCGCCTGCTGGAAGACCGCCTTGGCATGGCTGAAGGTGCGGAAGCCGTCGATGCCGTGATAGGAACCCATGCCCGACGGGCCGATGCCGCCGAACGGCAGATCTTCCATGCTCACATGCATGATCACGTCGTTGACGGAGACGCCGCCCGACGTCGTGCGCGTGAGAACCTTGGACTGCTCGGCGGAGTCGCTGCCGAAATAATAGAGCCCCAAAGGCCGCGCGTGCTCGTTGACGTAGCCGATGGCTTCGTCGACGTCGCTGTAGGTCTTCACCGGCAGGAGCGGCCCGAAGATCTCATCCTTCATGATCTTCATGTCGTCAGTCGGATTGAGGACGAGCGTCGGCGGGATCTTGTGGAACGGCTGCTGGCGGAAATCCTCTTTCGCGGGATTGAGCTCGATGATCTCCGCGCCCTTCGCCTTCGCGTCGTCGAGATAGCCCGTCAGGCGATCATAGTGACGCTGGTTGATGACCGAGGTGTAGTCGGGATTGTCCTTGAGCGTGGGAAACATGGTGCGCACCGCGCCTTCCGCGGCGCCGACAAACTCGCTCGCCTTCGCTTTCGGAACCAGCACATAGTCGGGCGCGAGACAGATCTGCCCGGCATTGAGCGTCTTGCCCATCATCACGCGCTTGGCGGCCAGGTCCATGTCCGCCGACTGGCCGAGGATCACCGGCGATTTGCCGCCCAGTTCGAGTGTCGTCGGCACCAGATTCTCCGCCGCCGCGCGCATCACGTGATAGGCGATCGAGGTCGCGCCCGTGAACAGGAGATGATCGAAGGCCAGACGGCTGAACGCGCCGCCCACGTCCGGCCCGCCCGTGAACACGGCCACTTCGGTTTCGTCGAAGGCCGAGCGGAACATGCGCTCCATCAGCTCCGACGAGCGCGGCGTGAATTCGGACGGCTTGATCATCACGCGATTGCCGGCGGCGAAGATGCCGGCCAGCGGCGAGAACGTGAGGTTGACCGGAAAATTCCACGGCGAGATGACGCCGACAACGCCTTTCGGCTGGTATTCGACATAGGCCCTGGCACCGAACAGTCCCAGCAGCGCCGGCGAGACCTTGCGCTTCTCGCGCTTCATCCAGCCCTTGAGATTCTCTTTCGCGTGCTTCAGCGGTGCGATCGAGCCGGAGACATCCGTGAGCAACGTGGCATGCACGGAGCGATGCCCGAAATCCTCGCGGAGCGCGTCCGCGATCGCTTCCTTGTGGCCGACCAGAAGCGCGATGGCGCGGTCGAGCCATTCGATCCGCTTCTCGGCGCTAGGCGGGCCGTCCTTGATATGGGCCTGCCGCTGGCGTTCCAGGACCTGGGCCATGCGGCTCTCGAAATCGGTCCCTGCTCCCGGGTTTCCGGGTCTGGCTTCCGCAGCACTCATGACTCTGATCCTCCCTGACCGCGCACGAATTGTCGCATTCGCGGCGTCTCATTGACGAATTGTCAGGTTAATCATCGGGCTACCCCCAGGCAATGGCCGGATTTAAGGGTTTGTTACCCCACGCCAGGCATTATTCACCTCGAATGTCCCCGGGGCAGAAGTCCGAGAGCGCTGTCTGATGTCGGTCAATCAACACGAGCGTGCGCGTGCCCTGGCTGAGACGGCGCTGTCGCTGATGAGCGAGCGGCACGTCTCGCCGACGCCGGAGAACTTCCAGCTCTTTTACGCCTATGCGGCCGGCGACAATCCGGTCGCGTCGAAGGTCCTGGGCGATCTGATCGCGGGCCGCCGTCCGCTATCGCCGCAGAAGCTCTCCGAATTGCGCGAACAGTTCTTCGTTTCCGAGCGTCTCGACCAGACCATCCGGACGATCTCGACGGAGATGAACGAGACCGTGACGAGCGTGCTGTCGCGGATCGAAGCCGCGGAGCGCGACGCGGTGGCTTACGGCGAGACACTGTCGGCCGCCAGCGGCCAGCTCGGCGACGCGAAGTCGGTCGAGGGCCTGCAGAAGCTTATCGGCGGTCTCGTCACCGCCACGCACACCATGGAAACACGCGCGAAGGATCTCGAGTCCGAGCTGCAGCGCTCCTCGCGCGAGGTCAACGAACTGCGCGCGAAACTGGACGACGTACGCAAGGAAAGCCTGACCGATCCGCTGACGGGAATCTCCAACCGCAAGGCCTTCGACGTTGACCTGAAAGACGCCATGCAGCAGTCGCGGATCGCGAACGAGCCGCTGTGCCTGCTGATGTGCGACATCGACCATTTCAAGTCGTTCAATGACACCTGGGGGCACACGACGGGCGACCAGGTGCTGCGCCTCGTCGCCAGTTGCCTCTCCGAGAACGTCAAGGGCCGCGACACGGCGGCGCGCTACGGCGGCGAGGAATTCGCGGTCGTGCTGCGCAACACCGAGCTCGCGAACGCCGTAAATCTCGCCAACCAGATCCGCCGCTACGTCGAATGCAAGAAGCTCGTGAAAAAGTCCACCGGCGACATCCTGGGCACGATCTCGATCTCGATCGGCGTGGCGCAGCTGACGGCCGAAGACACGCAGGTCGTCTTCATCCAGCGCGCCGACAACTGCCTCTATGCCGCGAAGAACGCCGGCCGCAATTGCGTGGTGAGCGATGCCGCCGCCGCGGTCGACAGCGACGTCGTTGCCGCCTGACAAGCCATCTATTCTGAAGCGTTTTTAACCCGGGCACGTTCTCGCCCAGCCGTGACTTGCGCTCGGCGGCGAACTGCGGCCCAATCCGCCTCGCAAGAAAAACAGCCCCGGCCACCAAGGTGGCGGGCGGTCCGGATCGTCTCCGATCCTGGAAACGAGAGCAGGAGTCCACTGATGCGACGCAGCCTGATTGCGCTGGCCGGCCTGGCCTGGCTCGGCGCGAGTACTGTTGCAGTGCTTGCCTTGCCGCCGCCCCTTCATCCGCAATTCGGAACCTGGGGCGTCGACCTGTCGGCGATGGATCGTTCGGTCAAACCGGGCGACAACTTCTTCCTCTACGTAAACGGCAACTGGCTCAAGACGGCACAGATTCCACCGGACCGTTCGAGCACCGGTGCGTTCCAGGACCTCCGCATCCATAGCGAAGCGCAGATGGGCACCATCGTGGCGGCGCTCGATGCGAGACCTTATGCGGACCTGACAGTCGAAGAGAAAAAGCTGCGCGACCTCTACGACGCATTCGTCGACCAGAAACAGATCGAAGCGCGCGGCCTGGCACCCGCAAAAAAAGATCTCGATTATCTGGCAAACCTCAAGACGCTCGACGACGTCGCGACCACCATGGGCACGGCGCGGCTGATGGAAGACGGGCCGTTCGATGTCGGCATCGGCGTGGACGCCAGGAACCCCGACGCCTATGCGGTCAACCTCTCCCAATCCGGCCTCGGCATGCCCGACCGCGATTACTATTTGCGCGACGACAAGGCGCTGGTCGCCACGCGCGACGCCTATAAGAAATATCTGGCGACGATGCTGGAGATGGCCGGCCTCTCGGATGCCGACAAGCGCGCGGATGCCATCTATAACCTCGAACTCGCGATGGCGAAGGTCGAATGGGCGAATGCCGATCGCCGCGACGCGACCAAGACCTACAATCCCATGTCGATCTCGGAGCTGGAAGCATTCGCGCCCGGCTTTCCATGGCGCACCTATTTAAAGGCGGCCACGATTCCGTTTTCATCGCCGCACGGCGAACGCCAGGTCGTGATCGCCGAAAAATCCGCGTTTCCGGAGCTCGCGAAGATCTTCGCGGCAACGCCCGTCGAAGTCTGGCGCGACTATCTGACGGCGCGCTATCTCCATAGCTTCTCGGCCTACCTGCCGAAAGCTTTCGACATGGCCGACTTCGCCTTCTACGGCACCGTCCTCGAAGGCAATCCGCAGGAACTGCCCCGCGCCAAACGCGGCGTGCATCTGCTCGACGACGAGTTGGGCGAAGCGCTGGGCAAGCTCTATGTCGCGAAATATTTCCCGCCTGCGGCGAAGGCCCATGCGGAAAAGCTGGTCGGCAATCTTCTGAAAGCCTATGACGCGGACATCCGCGTACTTACCTGGATGACGCCGGCGACGCGCGAAAAGGCGCTTGAGAAGCTCCACAAATTCACGCCGCATATCGGCTATCCCGACAAGTGGCGCGACTATTCGGCGTTCCAGGTCAGCCGCGACGATCTCGTGGGCGACATCCAGAGCGGCGCGGAGTTCGAGTGGCACCGCGAGCTCAAGCGCATCGACGATCCTGTCGACAAATCCGAATGGGGCATGTCGCCACCGACGGTCAACGCCTATTACGATCCGACCGTCAACGCGATCTTCTTCCCGGCCGCGATCCTGCAGCCGCCCTTCTTCGATCCCAATGCGGACGACGCCGTGAATTATGGCGGCATCGGCGCCGTGATCGGCCACGAAATCAGCCACGGCTTCGACGATCAGGGTTCGAAATACAATGGCGAAGGCGCGCTCGCCGATTGGTGGACCGACGAAGACCGCAAAAACTTCGAGGCCCGGACCAAAATGCTGGGCGAGCAGTACAGTTCCTACGAGCCGTTGCCCGGGCTGCACATCAACGGCGCCTTCACGATGGGCGAGAATATTGCCGACCTCGCCGGCCTCACCATCGCCTACAAGGCCTATCACATTTCGCTCGGCGGCAAGCCCGGCAAGACGATCGGCGGATACACGCCCGATCAGCGTTTCTATCTTTCCTTCGGCCAGATCTGGCGCTCGAAACCGCGCGAAAGCGCCCTGCGGGAACAGATCCTGTCCGACGAGCACAGCCCGTCCGAATATCGCGCCATCGGCGCGACCCGCAATTCGGATCCGTGGTACGCGGCTTTCGGGGTGAAACCCGGGGACAAATATTATCTTGCGCCGGATCAGCGCGTGCGTCTTTGGTGATCAACAACACGAGGGGATATTCGACATGAAGACGAAAACGATCGCGCTGGCGGCGCTCGCCTGCGTGGCCGCGGCTGCGTTGGCGCCCGCATCCGCGCACGCAGGCAAACCGGCCTTCGGCACCTGGGGTGTCGATCTCACGAGCTTGGACAAGAGCGTGAAGCCGGGCGACGACTTCTTCCTTTACGTGAACGGCAACTGGCTCAAGACGGCGCAGATTCCGCCGGATCGCACGAGCACGGGTTCGTTCCAGGACCTCGCGATCCTGAGCGAAAACCGCATGCGCGAGATCGCAAACGAACTCGACGCAAAGTCCTACGCGACGCTGACGCCGGAAGAAAAACAGCTCCGCGATCTCTACGACGCCTTTCTCGACCAGAAGCAGATCGACGCGCGCGGCCTGGCACCCGCGAAAGCGGACCTCGACTACTTCGGACATTTGAAGACCCTGACGCAAGTGGCGGAAGCCATGGCCGCGCCGGGCCGTGGGACAGACAGCATTTTCGGCAATGGCGTAGCCCCCGATGCGAAGAACTCGAACATCTATGTGATCACGCTGGCGCCATCCGGCCTCGGCATGCCCGATCGCGATTACTACCTGCGCGACGACAAGGAGCTTGCCGCCACGCGCGATGCCTACCGCGCCCATCTGGTCAAGATGTTGACGCTCGCGGGATTGGCCAACGCCGACGCGCGCGCGCAGGCTGTCTACAATCTCGAAGTCGAGATGGCCAGGGCGCATTGGGCCGCCGCCGATCGCCGCGACGCCGAGAAGAACTATGTCCCCATGACCATGTCGCAGCTCGGCCATTTCGCGCCGGGCTTCCCGTGGCCGGCCTTCTTCAAGGCCGAAGGCGTCTCGACCAACGGGCCCAAGGGTGAGCGCACAGTCATCGTGCGGCAGAACACGGCCTTTCCAACCCTTGCTAAGCTGTTTGCGGCCACGCCCGTGTCCGTCTGGCGCGACTACTTGACGGTTCACTATCTCGACAACATGGCGGCCTACCTGCCGTCGTCGATCGACGACGAGCATTTCGCTTTCTACGGCAAGGTGCTGGGCGGTCAGCCGCAGCAGCTTGATCGCCACATCCGCGCCGTTCGCCTTCTCGATTCGAGGCTCGGCCACCCGCTCGGCAAAATCTATGTTGCGCGTTATTTCCCGCCGGAGTCCAAGGCGAAAGTCAAACAGCTCATCTCGAATATCCTGAAGGCCTATGACGCCGACATCCGCACGATTCCCTGGATGACCGAAGTCACGCGGCAGAAGGCGCTCGACAAGCTGCACCAGTTCACGCCGCATGTCGGCTATCCCGACAAATGGCGCGATTATTCCGGCCTCGTGATCAAGCGCGACGATCTCGTGGGCGACATCGAACGCAGCGAAGTGTTCGAGTGGAACTACCGCCTCGGCCGCATCGACGATCCGGTCGACCGCAACGAATGGTACATGACGCCGCCGACCATCAATGCCTATTACACGCAGTCGCTGAACTCGATCTTCTTCCCCGCGGCGATCCTGCAGCCGCCCTTCTTCGACCCCAATGCCGACGATGCCGTGAATTACGGCGGGATCGGCGCGGTCATCGGCCACGAAATTAGCCACGGCTTCGACGACCAGGGATCGAAATATGACGGGGGCGGAATCCTGCGCAGCTGGTGGACGGACGAGGACCGCAAGAACTTCGAGGAGCACGTCTCCATGCTGGGCGCGCAATTCGACTCCTACGAAGGCCTGCCCGGTCTGCATGTGAACGGCAAGCTCACCATGGGCGAGAATATCGGCGACCTTTCCGGTCTCACGATCTCGCTCAAGGCCTATCACATCTCGCTCGACGGCAAGGAGGCGCCTGTGCTCGACGGCTTCACCGGCGATCAGCGCTTCTTCCTCTCCTATGGGCAGATCTGGCGCAGCAAATACCGCGACGCGCAGATGCGCCAGCAGATCCTCTCCAATCCGCACAGCCCGCCGCATTTCCGCGTGGATGGGGCCACGCGCAACGTCGACGGCTGGTACTCGGCCTTCGACGTCAAACCGGGCGATGCGTATTATCTTGCGCCGGATCAGCGCGTGAAACTGTGGTGAGAGCGAGGTTCACCCCTCACCTGCGCCTGCACAGACTTGACAGCCGCGTTTGGCGCCCCTCTCCCGCAAGGGAGAGGGGGATGCCGAGCGCTGCGCCAACATCGATTTTAAGAGCGAGGCTCGCGCATCTCCTCTCCCCTTGAGGGAGAGGGATGCAACACAAAGTGCATCAATCTGTCCCGCCGCGGGTGAGGGGTAGCGGTGAAATCTGCCCTGATTCCGCCTACATAAAGAACGGCATTTCAGCGGACGAAGACGTCATGCCCACCGCACGCGAACGCGCGAGCCATTTTTGCAAGCGCTACGGCCTCGCCGTCCCGATCCTCGAAGCGCCCATGGCCGGCGCCAATTCGCTGGCGCGGGCGATTGCGGTCGCCGCTGCCGGCGGCATGGGCGCGATGGGCGCGCTGCTGTCAAAGCCGGACGAGATCGTCGCTTGGGCAAAAGCCTTCCGGGAGAAAAGCAAAGGGCCGTTCCAGTTCAATCTCTGGATTCCCGATCCGCCGCCGGTGCGTGACGCCAGGGCGGAAGCCGAGACGCGCGCGTTTCTTGCCAAATGGGGACCGGAGGTCGCCGAAGACGCCGGCAACGCGACGCCGCCCGATTTCGCCGCGCAATGCGACGCGATCGTCGCAGTGCGCCCCAACGTCGTTTCTTCCATCATGGGCCTGTTTCCCGAGAAGGCCGTGCGCGCCTTCAAGGACGCCGGTATCGCCTGGTTCGCGACGGCGACGACGCTGGCCGAAGCCCGCGCCGCGCAATCGGCCGGTGCGGATGCGATCATTGCGCAGGGTTTCGAAGCGGGCGGCCATCGCGGCGCGTTCGAGAACGCGAACGCCGAACGCCAGCTGATCGGCCTTCTGGCCTTCGTGCCCCGGCTTGCGGACACCATCGACCTTCCCATCATCGCGACAGGAGGCATCGCCGACGGGCGTGGGATTGCGGCGGCGCTCACGCTCGGCGCCAGCGCTGTTCAGATAGGAACAGCATTCCTGCGGTCTACGGAAGCCGACACACCGTCTGCATGGTCTGACGCGCTGGCCACGACGGAGCCGGAAGATACCTGGCCGACCCGCGCCTTCAGTGGACGGTTGGCACGATCGATCGCAACGGACTATGTGCGCGCCGCAGCCGATGGCCCCAAGCCCGCGCCCTATCCCGTGCAGCGCGGGCTCACCGCCGGGATGCGCGCCGATGCCAACAAGCAGAACGACATCCGCCGCATCCAGGCCTGGTCCGGACAATCGGCGTGGATGGCGAAACGCGAACCTGCCGCGGATTTTGTGAAGCGCGTGTGGGACGAAGCGCAGCGGCTGTTGCCGTAAGAACTATTCTTCGTCCGTCGCCGGCGTGATCGACACCGACTCGCCGCAGCCGCAGGCCGCCGTCTGGTTCGGGTTGTTGAAGACGAAGCGCGCCGCAAGCTTGTCGCGCACGAAATCCATCTCCGTGCCGATGAGGAAGAGGATCGCTTTCGGGTCGATGAAGATCTTCACGCCCTTGTCCTCGACCACTTCCTCGAGCGGCTGGGCCTGCTCGGCATAATCCATCGTGTAGCTCATGCCGGCGCAGCCGCCGTTTACGACGCCGACGCGGATGCCCTGATACTGGCCGTCGCTCTTTGCGAGGATGTCGCGCACGCGCGCCGCCGCCGCGTCGCTCAGCTTCATCGCCTTGGGGCGTTCACGCCTGGGTCGTGTGGTCGTCGTTTCCATCAGAACATGTTCAGTTCGAGTTTCGCTTCTTCACTCATTCGCTCCGGCGTCCAGGGCGGATCGAAGGTCATGTTGACGGTGACCGCTCCGATTCCTTCGACGCCTTCCAGCGCCGACTTCACCATCTCCGGCATTTCGCCGGCCACCGGGCAACCCGGCGCCGTCAGCGTCATGTCGACGGCCACGTCCTTGTTGTCCGCCACGTCCACCTTATAGATGAGCCCGAGCTCATAGATATCAACCGGAATTTCCGGGTCGAAAACGGTCTTGAGCGCCTTCACGAGCTTGTTCGTGAAATCCTCAAGCTCTCCGGGACTTAACGCCGGAGCCTGAATGTCGGCCATTATGCGCGGTTGGGCATTCATTCGGTTTTGGCGGACGAGCCGCCCTCCAGCGCAGATTTCATCGTATGCCAGGCGAGCGTGGCGCATTTGACGCGCATCGGGAAGGCCGAAACGCCGGCCATGACGTCCAGATATTCGCGATCGTTCGCCGCGATCTCGCTCGCGTCCTCGCCTTTGACGAGATGCAGGAAGCCGTCCATCAGCTTCTCGGCTTCGGCCACTGTGCGGCCCTTGATCATATCCGTCATCAAAGAGGCCGAAGCCTGTGAAATCGCGCAGCCTTTGCCTTCGAACGACACGTCGGTGATGCGGTCTTCGCCATTGACGGCAAGATACACCTTCACGCGGTCGCCGCAGAGCGGATTGTGGCCCTCGCCTGTGTGGTTTGCCGTCTCCAGCTTGCCGAAATGGCGTGGATGCCGACTGTGATCGAGGATCACTTCCTGATAAAGCTCGCGAAGAGTTTCGTCCATCATCCTGTCAGCCCAGAATCTTTCGCGCCTTGTGCAGCGCGGATACGAATTGGTCCACTTCACGCCGCGTGTTGTAGAGCGCGAAGGAGGCGCGCGTGGTCGAAGCGACGTCGAAACGCTCCATCAGCACCTGCGCGCAATGATGCCCGGCGCGCACGGCCACGCCTTCACGGTCCAATATGGTGGCGAGATCGTGCGCGTGCATGCCTTCGGCCTCGAACGACAGGATCGCGCCCTTGCCTGGCGCGCGGCCGATGATGCGGACCCAGTTCAGGTCTTCGATGGCGGCCGTCGCGTAACCGAGCAGATCGTGCTCATGCGCGGCGATGGCAGCGCGGTCGAACGATGAAAGATAGTCGAGCGCCACGCCGAGGCCCACGGCTTCGATGATCGGCGGCGTGCCCGCCTCGAATCGCGCCGGTGGGTCGGCATAGGAGATCGCGTCGCGCGTGACTTCGCGGATCATCTCGCCGCCGCCGTTGAACGGCCGCATGCCTTTGAGGTGCGCGCGCTTCGCATAAAGCGCACCGATGCCCGTCGGGCCATAGAGCTTGTGGCCGGTCAGCGCATAGAAATCGATGTCGAGGTCCTGAACGTCGACGACGGTATGCACCGCGCCCTGGCAGCCGTCGGCCAGCACGGGCACGCCTTTGGCATGCGCGCGGGCGATAACCTGCTTGAGCGGCGTCACCGTGCCCAGCACGTTCGACATGTGCGTGAGCGCGACAAGCTTCGTCTTGGGTCCGATCGCGGCGTCGACGGCATCCGCGGACAGCGAACCGTCGTCTGCGATGTCCACCCATTTGAGGACCGCGCCCTGCCGCTCGCGCAGAAAGTGCCACGGCACGATGTTGGAATGGTGCTCCATGGTCGTGAGCACGATCTCGTCGCCCGGCTGGAGGCGCGGGGACAGATAGGAATAGCTGACGAGGTTGATTCCCTCCGTGCCGCCCTTGGTGAAGACGATCTCGTCGGCATGCTTGGCGTCGAGGAAGCGCCGCACACTTTCGCGCGCCTGCTCGTAGCGGTCCGTCGCCTTACCGGAGAGGAAATGGACGCCGCGATGGACGTTGGCATATTCGCTCGTCGCGAAATCCCGCATGGCATCAAGAACGACATCGGGCTTCTGCGCCGAGGCCGCGCTGTCGAGATAGGCGAGCGGCTTGCCGTAGACTTCACGGGACAGAATCTCGAAGTCGCCGCGAACGGTGTTCACGTCGAAGGGGCGAAGGACCGAGATTTTTGGCTGCGCGGTCACGATGCGCTCTCCATGGCCCAGGCAAGGCCGCTGTCGATGAATTCGACGGCCGCGCCGCGCAGGCCTTCGTCTTCGATGCCGTCGACGACTTCCTGCAGGAACGCATGAATAAGCAACCCACGCGCTTCACTTTCGGGGATGCCGCGCGAGCGCAGGTAGAAGAGCGAATCCGCGTCGAGATCGCCGACCGCCGCGCCGTGGGCGCATTTCACATCGTCGGCCAGAATTTCGAGCTCGGGCTTCAGATCGGCTTCCGCGTGGTTGCTCAGGAGGAGCGCCTTCGCCGTCTGACGGCTGTCGGAGCCGACTGCGCCTTCGCGGACGATGATCTTGCCCTGATAGACGGCTCGAGACTTTCCGCCCGCGACTTTCTTGAACAGCTGGCGGCTCGTCGTGTTGGGCACAGCGTGGTCGATGCGCGTCGTGATGTCGGCGTGCGCCTTGTCGCCCAACACGCTCACGCCGGAGAGATCGGCCTCGGCGCCCTCGCCCGCCAGCGTGATGTTCACTTCGGTCCGCGACAGCTTCGCGCCGCCGTTCAGGAAGCGGGCGATATAGCGAGAGCTTTTCTCCTGGACGACGGAGACCGTCTCCACCGCAACAAGATCGTCGGAGAATTTGGATTCACGAATATGCGTGAGCTGCGCACCTTCTTCGAGAAACACCGAAAGCGAAACGTTCCTTATCCCTTCACTAGTGACATGGTGCGTTTCCATAAGCGTGACCGACGCACCGCGTTCGATATACAATCCGATTCTGCGATGCCCTCCACCTTCAAAGCTTAGTGCCAGCGGTTGGGACAATTTCGTGCCCGCTGGAACGCGCATAGCCATACTGCCGGGGTCATAGGCTCTGGCCACGGCCTCCATTGCGCTTTGGCCTGGAAACTTCTCAAACAGGCGCTCATACCAATTCGGCGGACGTTCTACGCGCTCCAGCCCTTCTTGGTACCAATCGAAATCGCTCTGAGCATACTCAATTGAATCGGGCGCGCTAATCCTCATGGTTACTTCGTGAGGAGATTCTCGCTCGATCTCGTCGGCACCCAAAACCTGCCGCAGATCCGTATACTTCCAATCCTCCATCCTGCGATGGGGGATACCCTTCGCGCGGAAAATTTCGAGCGGTGTGGGGCCGACGCTCATGCCGCGTCCTTCACGATGCCTTCGTAGCCTTTGGCTTCGAGCTCGTGCGCCAGCTCCTTGCCGCCTTCGCGGATGATCCGGCCCTTGGCGAGCACATGCACGCGATCCGGCACGATATAGTCGAGGAGCCGCTGATAATGCGTGATGACCAGCATGGCGCGGTCAGGCGAGCGGAGCGCATTGACGCCTTCGGCCACGATCTTGAGCGCGTCGATGTCGAGGCCGGAATCGGTTTCGTCGAGAATTGCCAGCGACGGCTCGAACAGCGCCATCTGGAGGATTTCCAGCCGCTTCTTTTCGCCGCCCGAGAAACCGACATTGAGCGCGCGTCGAAGCATCTCTTCCGGCACTTTCAGCGCCGCCGCCTTCTCGCGCACGAGCCGCAGCACATGCACGGCGTCAAGCTCGCTTTCGCCGCGGGCGCGGCGCTGCGCGTTCAAGGCGGTCTTCAAAAACATCATCGTGGTGACGCCCGGAATCTCGACCGGATATTGCAGCGCGAGGAAGATGCCTTTCGAAGCGCGTTCTTCCGTCGGCAGGGCGACGAGATCGTGGCCCTTATAGGTGATCGAGCCTTCCGTCACGTCGTAGCCTGCGCGGCCCGCGAGCGTATAGGACAGCGTCGACTTGCCCGAGCCGTTCGGCCCCATGATCGCATGCACTTCGCCCGGCTTGAGTTGCAGGCTCAGGCCCTTGAGGATTTCCGTGGTCCCGACGGCGACGTGGAGGTTTTGAATATCTAGCATCTTTTGCTCATCAAATTCTTGCTGGGACCGCCGGCGTCTCGCCGGCTCCAGCCCAAAAGCTTTCACGAATGCCGGCAGGATGCCGGCGGTCCCAGCAGCACATCATCCGACGCTCCCCTCAAGCGAAATTCCCACAAGCTTCTGCGCCTCGACCGCGAACTCCATCGGCAATTGCTGCAGCACTTCCTTGCAGAAGCCGTTGACGATCAGCGCCACCGCTTCCTCGGTCGGAATGCCGCGCGACGTGCAATAGAAAAGCTGGTCGTCGGCGATCTTCGATGTTGTCGCTTCATGCTCGATGCGCGCTGACGGGTTGCGGCTTTCGATATAGGGCACGGTGTGCGCGCCGCATTCTCGGCCGATCAACAATGAATCGCACTGGGTGAAATTGCGCGCGTTCGTAGCCTTCGGATGCACGCTGACGAGCCCGCGATAGGTGTTCTGCGCATGACCGGCGCTGATGCCTTTGGAGATGATCCGCGAGCGCGTGTTCTTGCCCAGATGGATCATCTTCGTGCCGGTGTCGGCCTGCTGATAGTGATTGGTGATGGCGATAGAATAGAACTCGCCCACCGAATTGTCGCCGCGCAGGATGCAGCTCGGATATTTCCAGGTGATCGCCGAGCCCGTCTCGACCTGCGTCCACGAGATCTTCGAATTGGCGCCGCGGCAATCGCCGCGCTTGGTGACGAAATTGTAGATGCCGCCCTTGCCTTCTTCGTCGCCCGGATACCAGTTCTGCACGGTCGAGTATTTGATCTCGGCATTGTCGAGCGCGACGAGCTCGACGACTGCGGCATGGAGCTGGTTCTCGTCGCGCTTGGGTGCCGTGCAGCCCTCGAGATAGCTCACATAGGCGCCTTCATCGGCGATGATCAGCGTCCGTTCGAACTGTCCCGTCTCCTGCGCATTGATGCGGAAGTACGTCGACAGTTCCATCGGGCAGCGCACGCCCTTGGGCACATAGACGAACGAGCCGTCGGAGAAGACCGCCGAATTGAGCGTGGCGAAGAAATTGTCGGACACTGGCACGACCGAGCCCAGATATTTCCTCACGAGCTCAGGATGCTCGCGAATGGCTTCCGAGATCGGGCAGAAGATGACACCCGCTTCGCCGAGCTTCGCCTTGAACGTCGTCGCCACCGACACGGAATCGAACACCGCGTCGACCGCCACGCCCGCCAGCAGCTTCTGCTCGTGCAGCGGAATGCCGAGCTTCTTGTAGGTCTCGAGCAGCTTCGGATCGACTTCGTCGAGGCTCGCGGGTTTTACCGTCTGCTTCGGCGCCGCGTAATACGACGCGTTCTGATAATCGATCTTGGGATAATGCACGCGCGCCCAGGACGGCTCTTCCATCTCGCGCCAGCGGCGGAAGGCGGCGAGCCGCCATTCCAGCATCCATTCCGGCTCGTCCTTTTTGGCCGAAATGAAGCGCACGACGTCTTCGTTGAGCCCCTTGGCGATCGTCTCCATCTCGATGTCGGTGACGAAGCCGTATTTGTATTTCTCGAGGCCTGCGACGGTCTTTTCGGTTTCGGCCAGGGCGGACATTCTTGTTTTTCTCCTATGCCGCGACGCGCGAACGGGCGCGCGAAACGAGTTTGTCGAGGGACGCCAGGACCGCATCCACATCCGAGCTTTCCGAGTTCCAGCCGAAGCTCGCACGCAGCGCGCCGCCCGCGATCTCATCGGATAAGCCCATCGCCTTCAGCACATGCGACGCATGCACCTTGCCGGACGAACAGGCGGCGCCGGAGCTGACGCAGATGCCGTCGAGATCGAGCGCCATCATTGCCGTCTCGGCCGTCACGCCGGGAATGGCGAAGTTCGACGTGTTGCCGAGCCGCGGCGCCTTCGCGCCGAAGACAACGGCTTCCGGCCAGCGACGTGCGATCTCCGATTCAAACCGGTCGCGAAGTCCGGTCTGCCGTGGAATGTCTGCACGCGACGCCGCTACAGCCGCGGCCGCGCCAAAGCTTGCGATGCCGGCGAGGTTCTGCGTACCCCCACGCTTGCCGCGTTCCTGTCCGCCGCCTGAAACCAGCGGTGAAAGCGGCGCTCCCTCTTTCACAATCAGCGCGCCCGTGCCTTCCAGCGCGCCGATCTTGTGGCCGGAGATCACGAGATAGTCGGCGTCGAACGCGAGCGGAATTTTTCCCGCTGTCTGCACGGCATCGACCAGCAGCAACGCGCCGGCATCGCGAACATGCTTCGCGATCTGGTCCAGCGGCTGGATAACGCCCGTCTCGTTGTTGGCTGCCATGACGCAGACGAGCGTGCGGCCTTTGCCTTCGCGCAGCATCACGCGCAGCGCTTCGACATCGACGATGCCGTCCGCGGTGACGGGAATTTCCGCCGTACGCACGCCGGCGATCCGTTCGGCAATCGCGGCCGCATTGGCAAGCACGGCCGGATGTTCAATGGCCGACACGAAAATGCGCGTGATCCGTGCTTCCGCTTCGAGTGCGCCGTAGACCGCGCCGTAAAGCGCCAGCGCATTGGCTTCCGTGCCGCCGGACGTGAAGATCACGTCCTGCGCGCGGGCGCCTGCGAGCTTCGCCACGGCTTCGCGGGCGTCCTCGACCACGGCACGGGCCGCACGGCCCTGCGCATGCACCGACGACGGGTTGCCGCCGATGGCGCTTGCGCGTGTCACTGCGGCCAAAGCTTCCGGCCGCAATGGCGAAGTGGCGTTATGGTCGAGATAGATCATGGCCTCAGGCCGATCTCAGGCCGCTTCGCGCGCGGCGTCGGCAGGCTTCGCCCGTCCGAGCACCCGCTTTTCGATCACGTCCGCAAGCGACACCGACGACAGGAACACATGGATCTGCCGGCCGAGCTCTTCCCAGAGATCGTGCGTCACGCAGCGCGTGGTCGTGCCGGTGCAGCCTTTCGGGCTGCCGGGTTCACAGCGCGTCGCCGTCATCGGCTCGTCAACCGCGAGGATGATGTCGGCCACACGGACGTCCGCCGCCGGCCGCGACAGGCGATAGCCGCCGCCCGGTCCGCGAACGCTCTTCACGAGCCCGCCCTTGCGCAACTTCGCGAAGAGCTGCTCCAGATAGGACAGGGAAATTTCCTGCCGCCTGGCGATTTCGGCGAGCGACACCGGGCGGTTTCCGCCCTCATGTCCGGCCAGATCCGCCATCGCCATCACGGCGTAACGGCCTTTGGTACTGAGCCTCATGCGCATCCACTCCTTTGCCCGTTCATTCCGTGCTTGCTTTTGAGGGGCCGCCTCGGTGTATGAAGCGACGACGAAAAGCGCGGCTGATCCCGGGCGTTGCTTCCTCGGATATAGATTTCCTGACTAGTGTGGTCAAGAATTGAGCGCCTGCCCCTCGAAATTTCCTTACAATATCTTGCAAAGTCAGGATATTTCCGGCTTTTTTGGCCACACATTTCCTGAGGAAATTAGTCGGGGATGGAATTATTTTTCAACCCCCGCGAGCCTGGAAAGAACGCCTCCCAATGCCTGACATCATCCTGCCCGGCCCCGCGGGCCGCATCGAAGCACGCTACCAGCGCCAGAAGAACCCCGGGGCCCCCATGGCCCTCGTGCTGCACCCCCATCCGCAGTTCGGCGGCACGATGAACAATCCCCTCGTCTATGACCTGTTCCACATGTTCCATAAGCTGGGGTGCACGACCGTGCGCTTCAACTTCCGCGGCGTGGGGCGGAGCCAGGGAACCTTCGATTCGGGCGCGGGCGAGCTATCGGACGCGGCGGCGATTCTCGACTGGATGAACACCCTCTATCCGAACCCCTCCTTCGTGTGGGTGTGCGGCATTTCGTTCGGGGCCTGGATCGGCATGCAGCTGCTGATGCGCCGGCCCGAGATCACGGGCTTCGTCTCCATCGCCCCGCCGGCCAGCATGTACGATTTCGCGTTCCTCGCGCCCTGCCCCGCCTCCGGCCTCATCGTGTCGGGCACCAAGGATCAGGTCGTGCCCGAAGCCGACGTGCAGAAGCTGGTCGACCGCCTGACCGCGCAGAAGGGCATCAAGATCACCTACGAGAAGATCGACGGCGCGAATCACTTCTTCGACAAGCACGAGGCCGACGTCGTCTCGACCGTCGAAGCCTATGTCTCCAAGATGATGAGCGGCCCGCGCGAGGGTCGATAAAAAGAAAGTTTTACCACAGAGGCAGTGAGGCAGTGAGGCAGTGAGATACCCAGGCCTTTATCGGCGTCGACGTATCGCAGTCAAAGATGACTGTTGCGCGCGAAGCGCGCAGGCAAATTTCGAGAGCAAGCCGCTGCGTCGAGGCCGCACTCGCTATCTCACTGCCTCACCGCCTCTGTGGTGAATCTTTCGGCCCTTCACGCACGCACGATATCGACGGTGTGCCCCGCATTTTCGCGCACCGCCCCATGACGAGACTGTGATTCCCTCAGGGCTCTCCACGCTCTAAGCTTGCCCGCAACTTCGCGCCGGGAGGCAGCCATGAGCATTTCCTTCTACGAAGTGAGCGTTTCGAACTATCTGCAGACGCTTGCCGCCACGCAGGGCTTTCTCGAGAAAGGCCTTGCCTATTGCAAAGAGATGGACGTCGATCCGGAGGAGATCGTGGAACGGCGCGTCTTCGCCGACATGCATCCGTTCCGCTTCCAGATCCATTCCATCGTGCATCATTCGCTGGGCGCCATCGAAGGCATGAAAGCCGGGACATTCCGTCCGCCCGGCGAGCGGCCGAAGCACACCTACGCCGAACTGCAGAAGCTTATCGCCGACACGCACGCGACGCTTGCGAAGATGCCGCAGGCCGAGATCGATGCCCTCGACGGCAAAGACGTCGTCTTCGAAATGCGCGACACAAAGCGCGCCTTCACAACCAAGGGCTTCCTGCTGTCGTTCTCGCTGCCGAATTTCTATTTCCACGCCACGACCGCCTACGACATCCTGCGCGGCCGCGGCGTGCCGATCGGCAAGCGCGATTTCATGGGCCAATTGCGGTTGAAGACATAGGCGTCTGCACCGCGCACTCCGAAACGTGATCGGAACCTCCAGGTTGAGCGCACGTTCTGCTCGTACCGGGGCCAACTGGTTTGGAGTGTGCCATGTTAAAGCGTTTGTTGATGGGCGCGGCGCCTTTGCTGCTGGCCGGATTCGTTTCCGCCACGCCGGCCGCCGCACAAGGTGACGGGGCGGGTCTCGTCGCCAAAGCCGCGAGTGAAGTGCAGACGATGCGAGCCGATCCGCAGATGCGCGCACTGCTTGCGCACGCCAGGGGTGTGCTGCTCGTGCCCGAATACGGACACGGCGCCTTCATCATCGGCGGCCGCGGCGGCGAAGGCGTTCTGCTCGTGCGCGAGCGCGGCGGTCGCTGGAGCGATCCCGCCTTCTTCGGTCTGGGCGGCATCAGCATCGGCTTCCAGGCCGGCGGCGACGTCGGTCCGGTGGCCTATGTCCTCATGTCGGAAGGTGCCGTACGCCAGTTCGAGAACGGCAACAACTTCTCGCTCAACGCCGGCGCAGGCCTCAACGTCGTGACCTACCATGCGGGCGAGCATGTCGACCTGACGCGCGGCGACGTCGTCGTGTGGAGCAACACGGCGGGCGCCTTCGGCGGCGCCGATGTCGGCGCCACGGATGTGGGCTATGACGGCCGTCTGACCAGCGATTTCTACGGCGCGCCGGATGTCGGCATCCGCCAGGTGATCGACGGCCGGGTGAGAAACCCGCAGGCGGCTGAGCTCAGAAACGCCCTGTGATCTGACGCATGGAAGGGCGGCCGCGCGCCGCCCTTTTTTCCAAAGCCGGTGCGGCCTCAAAAAAAAGACTCACCACAGAGGCGCAGAGACACAGAGAAAAAGATTCGGCGCAGTGGCCGCGGAGAATGCGCGGTGGGCATATCGCGCGCGAAGCGCGCAGGCGTTCTTCCTGTCGATTCAGAAAAGAACTGCGCGCTGGCGCGCGCGAACGTGCCACTGCGTCCTCTGCGAGACGACCGCGTACCCCGCGTTGATTCTTCTTCTCTGTGTCTCTGTGCCTTCCGCCTACGCCAAGGCTCCGGCGGACAAAGTGTCTCCCGAGACCCGCCGAAGCTCTAGCGAAGGCGGGCTGTGGTAATACTTTCTTTTTCCATCGCCGCCATGCGCAAACTTGCCAATAAAGACAAGCTACCCAAGCCGAAAAATGCCGGTCTGAAAGAGATCGAAGGCGCCTGCGTCTGCGGGGCCATCGTCGTGGCGATCGTCTATCCGGCCTTCTGGGCCTGGCACGATCACTCGAAGGCGACGCGGCACGCGCACGGCACGGCCTATGCGACGTTCGTCGGCTGCTGGAAAAGCCGCGTGCGCGTGGCGAAAGGCGAACAACTTCTCACCCGTTTCGAGAACGAGACGACAGGCACGGCGCGCAGCTTCTGCGCCCGTTGCGGCACGCCCGTCTTCTACGAACGCCCGCACGCGCCCAAATGGGTCAACATCCCACGCTCGCTCTTCAGCGCGCGCACGGGGCGCGAGCCGCGCTATCACATAGGACTCGCGGAAGCCGCGGAATGGGAATATCGCGGCGAAGCCTTGAAGCCGCTCAAAGGCTATCCCGGCGTGATGGTCGAACGGCCGCGAAAGAAGAAGACGACCTTGTTGCCGGATTAAGCGTACTTCGCGCGCGACGGGCTCAGCATGCGCGCGGCCGCCACGATGCCGACGGCGACGAGCGCCACGATGCTGGCGAGCCAGCTTCCAGCGGCGGCCACGGCGCCGGCCGCAGCCCAGGTGATCGAGGAAAACGCTTCCGAGAACGTGGCGATGCGCGAGGAGGTGTGTCGCCGGCGGAACTGCGCCCGCTTGGCCTGCGCGCGGAAGCAGAACTGGATGGCGGCGGCGGAGGCGGCGGACGCCGTGATCCCGAAGGCCGCGATCAACGCGAGCGAAGGCGCGAGGAACAGAAGCCCCGCGATGAACGGCGCGAACACGATGCCCACCGACGCCAGCACCGCTTCGATCTTGGCGCGCCACAGCTGCGCCAGCGTGACCGGCGCCGTCAGCACCAAATCGGGCGCGTCTTCGCCGGAGATCGCGAGCCAGGCGAGCCCGCCCGCCAGCTGCCCCGCCGCCATGATCAGAACGGGCACGAGCACGAGCCGCGCGCTGCCCTGCGCGGAGAAGCTCCGGCACAGAAGCGCGGCCGGCGGCAGCAGATAGAGCAGCTGCATCAGCGATTGCGACAGAAGCCACGGGTCGCGGACGAGCAGCAGCATCTCCTTGCGGCGCAGGGACGATGGCGTCGG
>Ga0335074_10000423_pt1 | contig 61681 bp, 58 predicted proteins | sample Lox_Sample_23_FD_206715 | JGI IMG/M metagenome (GOLD analysis project Ga0335074, IMG submission 206715) | Soil microbial communities from Loxahatchee National Wildlife Refuge, Florida, United States - Lox_Sample_2.3 | ecosystem: Environmental > Terrestrial > Soil > Wetlands | place: USA...
TCGGACAGGTACGGGCGTTACCGTGAAGCTTCATCCGGTGTCCTCCTTTGGACTGAGGGGCTTGAGCACCACTCAGCCTCCAAGGAGGCCCGGATGTCTTTACTGACGAACGTCCCTAGGAACTACAGCTAGCGGCTCAGGCCGCTGGTTGCCCAGAACCCGCCGTTCAGGGCGGAGCGCAGATACCGCAGCGCGCGCGAGCGGGCACCGAGCCCGCGGAAGCGAGCCAGCTCACGGCCGTCGGTCAGGCACACGGCCCACCCGCCGGGGACGGGCTTCAGGGTGATGGCAAGGGCGTTCATCGGACCTGATCATGGTCTGCCCGTCGAAGAAGCGGCTTACGCGCGGTGAAGAAAATGCATAGGGCGTTGCCTGGGCATATGAAAACGGCGGGCCCCGTCTTTGAGACGGAACCCGCCGTTTTTCTCCAATCGGGCCGAGAGTTGGGAGGGTCAGCGGCCGCGGGGTGGGTCGACGTAAGAGCTATGGAGCCGGCGGTCGCCGTCAGCGGCCTCGTCCAGCGAGAGATGTGTCTTCCTGAAAGGGCGCTTCATGGCTGTGCTCACCGCTCCGTGGTGCGACTGGCGGCCGAGCTATCTCACCCGTGTGAGACCTCTAGCTTTGCGTCCCCGGCTCGCGCCGGGTTTGCCCTTTTCAGTTTTTGGTCTGGCCCCTTATCGGGCCCTAATGGAGACGACCCAAGCGTTTCTGGACGCTCGTCTGATCGATGTGACGCTAGACCCGGCTGCCGCAGTCGGCGAGCTCGTAGCCGCCGAACTGACGCACTCGGCTCGTGAAAGCCGCGCTCGAAATCACATCGCCGAAGGCGGCGAAGGCCGGCTGAGCCGTCCACCGGTCCGCCACCCAGACCTGGACGGTGTGCTCCTCCAGGGGCATGAAGCGCAGACCGAAGGCCCTTGCGGCCGACTCCGTGGTCAGGGCGGCGCAGCCGAGGATGGCGGCGGTCCGGGCCGCTTCGAGGTGACCAGCGGCCGCGGGGCCGGCGGGCGATCGCTCGTGGCCACCTCGCCTCAGCGCCCGCTCAAGTGCCTGCTGGCTGCTGGCGGCCGGCTCCCGCTGGACGACGGCGAGTCCGCTTTCCAGAAGGCCAGCGAGATCATTGAAGGCGAGCTCGGGCGGGTGGGCTATCCCCACCCGCCAGCGCGCCAGGTGCAGCCGGAGAACCGGCACCGAGGCCTCGGGCAGCGCTTCGCCAGGCCCGTGGACGACGGCGGCGTGGATGCGCCCCGAGCCGAGCGCTTGCAGGGCAGGCCCCGTGGACGCGGGCAGGGCCAGCACGCTCCGCTCCCCGAGCCCTGCCAGCATCGCCTCGGCGATCCCCAGGGCCGGATCACACCCGGCGAGCACGAACCCGGCGGGAGCGGCGTTCTCGAACAGGACCAGCTCCCCGGCCTCGATCCGGCCGTCGGGCCGTGCCCAGGCCGCCCCTGCGGCACCATGGTCGGCCAGCTCCGCCGCCACCAACCGATCCCCGACACGTCCCACGCGCAGCGGCCTCCCCTCGCGCAGATCCTCGGTCACCGCCGGCAGGACGCGGGGCGGGGCTGGCGCGAACAGGGCCTCAACCGTCGTGGCCAGGGCGCGGGCCAACCGCAGGGCAGCATCCACCGACGGGACGTTTTGACCACCCTCGACGGCAGCAATGAGCTGCCGGCTCACCCCCGCTCGGGAGGCGAGCTCCCCCTGGGTGAGCCCGGACGCGCGACGTCGGGCGCGTAGAGATGTTCCCGACGGTGGCCCTGATTCCATGATCCCGGTATTCTGCCAGGATCTTGGCGTTCCTCCGATCCGCCTCCTTCCGCCGTCCGGCTGCGCTCGTGGCGCTGTTCGCCGCCAGTGCCGGGCTCGCTGCCTGCGGAGGCAGCGGCGGTAACTCCTCCACCTCCACCACTTCGACCTCATCGGCGGCGTCCTCCGCCCCACCGACCGTGCTCGCCGCCGCTTCCCTGACCAAGGTCTTCCCCCAGATCGACTCGAGCGCCAAGTACACGTTCGGTGGCTCCGGAGCGCTCGAAACCGACATCGAGCAGGGCGCCCCGGCCGACGTGTTCGCGGCCGCCAGCCCCAAGCAGCCAGCACAGCTGTTTGCCAAGGGACTGGTCGACAAACCGGTCGAGTTCGCCACCAACACCCTGGTCCTGATCGTTCCCACCAACAACCCGGCGCACATCAACTCCGTGGCCGACATCACCAAGCCGGGAGTCAAGCTCGTGATCTGCAACGCCACAGTTCCCTGCGGGGACTACGCCCGCACGGCGTTCAAGAACCTCGGCATCACCACCGCAGCGATGAAGAACGTCGTCAGCCAGACGACCGACGTCACCCAGACCGTGGCCGACGTGGCGCTCGGCCAGGCCGACGCCGGGTTCGTCTACATCACCGACGCCAAGGCAGCCTCCGGGAAGGTCAAGGTCATCCGCCTTCCGGCGGCCGCCAAGCCCGGGGCCAAGGACTTCATCGCCGTCGTCAAGTCAGGTAAGAACCAGGCCGCGGCTAAAGCGTTCGTGGCGCAGGTGCTTTCCGCCGACGGACAAGCCAAGCTGAAGGCGGCCGGTTTCGGTCAGCCGTGATTGCCGCTGCCCGCACGCGGACGGCGCTCAGCACTCCCGTCGTCCAACGGATCGCCCTGGCGGTCGGGGCGGGATCCGTGATCACGGTCGTGCTGGCTTTCCTGCTTCTGCCGATCGTCGCGCTGGTCACCTATCAGCCCCTGCATGACCTGATCCACGGGTTCGGGACGAAGGTGGCAACCGATGCCATCCTCGTGTCGCTGAAGACGAACGCGATCGCCTTCGCGCTCATGGTCGGTCTTGGAACCCCCTTCGCCTACATCCTGGCCCGCTCGCGGTTTCGGGGTCGCAGCCTGATCATCACGATCGTCGAGATTCCTCTTGTCCTGCCTCCCGCCGTGGCCGGGCTGGCCCTGCTCGTGGCCTTCGGACGGTTCGGCCTTCTCGGCCACACCCTCACCGCGCTCGGGATCGACCTGGCGTTCAGCCAGGCCGCCGTCGTCTTGGCCATCCTGTTCGTGGCCAGTCCGTTCTACCTCCGGGGCGCGATCGCCGCCTTTGCCGCCCTCGACCCGACCCTGCTCGACGTCGCCGGCACACTCGGGGCAGGACCGATCCGGCGTCTCGTCCGCGTCGCCGTGCCCCTCGCGGCAGGTGGCATGGGCGCCGCCGCCGCGGTCGCCTTCGCCCGCGGCCTGGGCGAGTTCGGTGCCACGATCCTGTTCGCCGGGAGCCTCGAAGGGAGCACCCAGACCCTGCCGCTGGCCGTCTACTCGCTGTTCGACGTCAACCTGGATCAGGCGATCGCGATCGGCGTACTGCTGATAATCGTCAGCGCTGCCATCCTGCTCACCGCCAAACTGGTGGCACGTTCATGGAGCTCAGCGCCAACATCACCCTCCCGCGGCGGGCGTTCGATCTTCGCATCGGGCTGAGGCTTAGCGAGGAGACGCTGGCGCTCGTCGGGCCCTCGGGCGCGGGCAAGACGTCGCTGCTGCGTGCCATCGCCGGACTCGAGCGGCCGACGGAGGGACGCATCGCCCTGGACGACGAGATCTGGCTGGACGCCGGGCGCGGCGTCGATCTGCGGCCCGAGCGGCGCCGGGTCGGCTACCTGCCACAGGACTACGCCCTGTTCCCGCACCTCACCGTTTCCGGCAACGTGCGCTTCGCGGGACGGCGCGACCGACCTGATCTGCTTGCGAAGGTGGGCATCGAGCACTTGGCGGGCGTGCGTCCCGGCGAGCTCTCGGGGGGCGAACGTCAGCGCGTCGCCCTGGCCCGCGCGCTGGCTCGCGAGCCGCGCGTCCTCCTCCTCGACGAGCCATTCGCGGCACTGGACGCGATCACTCGCGAGCAGGTCCGCTCAGAGCTCGAGGACGTCCTCCCCGGGCTGCGACTGCCCACGCTGATCGTCACACATTCCTTCGAGGACGCGGCGGCGCTCGGTGATCGGGTCGGGGTGCTCGCCGAGGGGCGGATCCTCCAGCTCGCGACGCCGGCCGAGCTGATGCGCGAACCCGCCCACGCGCTCGTCGCCCAGCTGAGCGGCGCCAACACGCTGGCTGGCATCGCCCAGCCAGACGGCTCGGGATCGCTTGTCCGACTCGATGGCGGTGGAGAGCTTCGAAGCTCGGCTCCGGCCAGCGGGCGCGTTCAGGTGGCCATCCAGCCCTGGGCGGTCGAGCTCACCGATGCCCACGGCAGCTCGCTGACCGACACGGTGCTGAGCGTGCATCCGGAGCGTGGCGGGCTCGTCGTACGCCTGGGCCGCCTCACGGCACGGATCAAAGCCGGGGAGAACGGGGGCACCCCGGTCGAGGAGGGAACCCTCGTCGGAGTCCGGGTGGCGCCTGGAGACGTCCGGGTGCTCGCCCCGTGACCCGGCGTCGCTGGCCGTTCTGGGCCCTGCTTCTGGCCGTGGTTCTGCTCGGAGTCAACCTGCGCATGACCATCGCCAGCCTTCCACCCCTGCTCCCAGAGATCCGGCGGGACCTGGGGCTCTCGGCCACGGTGGGGGGACTGCTGACCACCGTTCCGGTCCTGTGCTTTGGTCTCCTGGCGTTGGTCGGACCGCGCATGGCCCGAGCCAGAGCGATCGAATGGTTGCTGGTCGGCTGCATGGCCACGGTCGCCGTCGCCGCCGCCCTGCGCGGGGTGGACGGCGTGCTCACCGTGTTCGCCGGCAGCCTCTTCATCGGGATCGCCATCGGCCTCGGGCAGACGCTCCTACCCATCCTCCTGCGTAGCGCCCACGCGCCTCGAACCGGGGCCTTGACGGCCGGCTTCTCGATGTCGCTCACCCTGGGCGGCACGATCGCCGGTGGCGTCGCCGTGCCGCTGGCCCACCTGTTCTCCGGCTCCTGGCATGCCTCGCTCGCCTTCTGGGCGCTGCCCGCGCTGCTCGCCTTGGTGGTCTGGGTGGCGCGCGCACGTATCTCGACCTCACGGCTCGAGGCGCCGGCGCCACAGCCCCTGCGAGGGGAGCCGCTGGCCTGGCGCGTGGCGGCCTACTTCGGGTGCCAGTCGATCGGCTTCTACGCCGGCCTGGCCTGGCTCCCGACGATCCTTCAGTCCCACGGCTACAGCGCCGCGTCGGCGGGTTGGCTGCAGGCGCTGGCCAGCCTCGTGTCGGCGCTGCCTGCCCTCCTGGTGCCGCTGGTGGCGACCCGGGTCGCCCACCAGCGCGGTCTGCTGGCCGCGGTCGTATCGATGGCCGCGGCCGGCGTGATCGGACTGCTGAGCGATCCCAGCGTGGCCCCGCTCTGGATGGTCATGATCGGCCTGGGCCAGGGCGGCGCCCTGGGGCTGGGGCTGATCCTGCCCGTGCTGCGCGGACGCGAGCCCCACCACGTGGCCTCGCTCACCGCGATGAGCTTTTCTCTCGGCTACGTCATCGCGGCGGCGGGGCCGTGGCTGCTCGCCGCCGTGCATGACCTCACCGGAGGCTGGAGCGCCGCCCTGGGGGCGCTTCTCGGCCTGACGCTGCTCCAGCTCGTCCCCGGCATCGGCGCGACGGCGCCGCGGGTTGTGGGCGCGCCCTCCGCCAAGGCGGGCGTCCCGTAACCGCTCCGGCCCCGTCGCTTCTAAGTCGGCGACGCCACGACACACCCGAGCCCAGCCGCGGCGGTATGTCGTGCCATCGGCGGGCTCGGCCTCGGATCCCATTCGGCCCGTGGCACACCCACGACACACCTCAGCCGACACGGTGGGGCGTGCCGTCGCCGTGACGCTATGCGTCACGCTGGCGACCCACCGCCCTGACGTGGGGTGGGTGTGTCGTCCCCGTGCCACCTTCCCGCCGGCGCCAACTGGCCCCGCCCGGGCCGAGGCGGGCTAGCCCCAGACCTCCTCGGCCACCTCGACGATCCGCCGCAGCTTGGCCGCCTCCTCGTCCATGCTGAGGACGTTCCCCTCCACGGTGGAGGAGAAGCCGCACTGGGGCGAGAGGCACAGCTGGTCGAGGTCGACGTACTGGGTCGCCTCCTCGATCCGCCGCTTCAGCGTGTCGGCCGCCTCGAGCTCGCCCCGCTTGGTCGTGACCAGCCCCAGCACGACGATCTTGCCCTTGGGCACGAAGCGCAGCGGCTCGAAGCCGCCGGAGCGCGCGTCGTCCCACTCCATGAAGAAGCCGTCGACGTCGAGGTCGTTGAACAGCGCCTCGGCGACGAAGTCATAGCCGCCCTCGGCCACCCACGAGGAGCGGAAGTTGCCCCGGCACATGTGGGTGGTCACCGACATCCCGGGCGGCCGCTCGGCCAGCGCCTCGTTGATGTGGCGGATGTAGGCCTCGTGCTGGTGCTCGGCGTCGCCGCCCAGCTGCTGGATGTACTCGCGCTGCTTGGGGTCGTTGAGGTAGGCCAGGCTCGTGTCGTCGAACTGGAGGTAGGTGCAGCCGAGCTCGTTCAGGCGTCGCACCTCCTCGCGGTAGGCCGCCACCAGGTCAGACCAGAACGCGTCCATGTCCGGGTAGACCGACTCGTCGATCGAGGCCCGGCCGCCCCGGTAGTGGACCATGCTCGGCGAGGGGATGGTCAGCTTCGGCGTTTGGTCGTCCGAGACGACGCTCTTCAAGAACTCGAAGTGGTCCCCGAAGATCGTCTCGCTCACCCCCAGCCGGCTGTCCACGTGCAGCGCGGCCGGCGTCCACTCGAGGTCCCCCTGCTCGTTGTGGAACTTGACGCTCAGGTTCCCCGGCGCCTTGTTGACACCGTCGAGGGAATAGATGAAGTCCATGTGCCAGGTGGCCCGGCGAAACTCGCCGTCCGTAGCGCTCCGCAGCCCGACGTCGCGCTGGAGGGCGACCGCCTCCCGGATGGCCTCGTCCTCGGCCGCCCGCAGCTCGTCGTCGTCGATCTGGCCGGCGGCGTGCTGCTCACGCGCTTTGAGGAGCGCCGGCGGGCGCAGGAGGCTTCCCACATGGTCGGCCCGAAAGGGTGGGGTGTCACGAAGGGTCATGGTCTCCTAACTCGTCGAACGTCTTCTGGGCGATGGCAAAGGCTGCGTTGGCGGTGGGCACGCCGGCGTAAATGGCGGTATGCAAGAGCACCTCGCCGATCTCCGCCTCGCTCAACCCGTTGCCCAGCGCCGCCCGGACATGCATGGCGAGCTCCCCCTCGCGGCCGAGCGCGGTCAGCACCGCGAGGGTGATCGCGCTGCGGGTGCGGCGGTCGAGTCCGGGGCGATCCCACACGCCGCCCCAGGCGTAACGCGTGATCAGGTCCTGGAAGGGCTCGGTGAACGGCGTCGTGGCCTCGATCGCCCGGTCGACGTGCTCGTCTCCCAGCACCTCCCGGCGCACCCGCAGGCCGCGTTCGTACTGCTCGTCGCTCATGCCAGGTGCTCCAAGATCAGATCGTTGACCCTAGCGGGCTGCTCGACCGCAGCGAGATGAGCCGCCGGGCCCACCGTCTCGTGGCGGGCACCCCTGATCCGCTCGGCCAGGACGAGCTGATGCTCGACCGGTGTGGCGAGGTCCTCGGAGCCGGTGATGACGAGCGTCGGCGCGCTGATCGCGCCCAAAGCGTCGCGGAGATCCATGCGCTCGATCGCGCCGCAGCATCCGGCGTAGCCCTCGACCGGGGAGGCAGCGAGCATGGCCCGGAGGCCGGCCCGCACCTCGGGGTGCTCGGCGGCGTAGGCGGGCGTCAGCCACCGCTCGACCACCGGGTCGGCGATCGCCTCGACTGAGCCCGCCTCGAGCACGGCCCGGATGCGCTCCTGCCACGCCGAGGCGGGTGGCATATACGCCGAGGTACAGATCAGGACCAGCCGCTCGATGCGCTCGGGTGCGTTGGCCCCCAGCCACATCCCGATCATGCCGCCGATCGAGAGGCCGCAGAACGAGGCACTCTCCAAGCCGAGCGAATCCATCAGCTCAAGCACGTCCCGGCCCAGGTCGGCGATCTCATACGGCGGCGGCGGGACGGGCGAGCGGCCGTGGCCGCGCGGATCGAAGCGCACCAGTCGCAGGCGCTCGGCCAGCGCCTCCTGGCCGTCCCACATCCGCAGCGTGGTCCCCAGCGAGCCGCACATCAAGAGCACCGGCGCGTCCTCTGGGCCCGTTATCTCGTGATGGAGCGCCGTCACCGCCGGTGCGCCTCCAGCGCCCGATCGATCAGCTCCGCGGAGGCGCCCAGATCGGGATCGGCGCCAACGTCGGCGCGCATCGCCTCGACATCGACCTCAAGGTGCTCCAGCATGTCGCGCTCCCAGGCGGCGGCTGAGCCGGTCAACCGGAGCAAATCTGCGAGCGTCCCCCACTCGGCCTGCCAGGCCCCGGCGGCCCGCTCCAGCTCCTGCTCCATCGAGGCGAGCATCGTGGTCACGAGGCCGGGCACCCGCCGCGTGCAGGCGAGCACCGAGACCGCGGCCACGGGGTTGTGCTTCTCCGCGATCGCCGAGGAGCCGCCGCGCCCCGGAACGCCCTCGCGCACTCCCTCCCCCAGTGTGACGTCGCGAGCCGGCTTCGAGAAAGCGCCGGCCAGCACGCCGAGCGCGCCGGCCAGCCGCGCCGGCCTGACCCGATCGGTGTGCCACGGCTTGACCGGCGCCTCGAGCCCCAGCCGCTGCGCCACCTCCGCGGCGACCGCTGGGTCGCGCTGGCCCACGGGGCCGCCCATCTGAACCGCCAGGGGAACCCGCTCCAGCTCGCGGCGCGCCTCGTCGATGCCCGTCATCCACCCCGCCGCCCGGAGCCCGAACGACGTGGGTATCGCGCCCTGAAGCAACGTGCGGCCGAGAACAGGCGTCTCGCGATGGCGCTCGGCGAGGTCCGCGGCGGCGTCGGCCGCCCCGGCCGCGTCCTCAAGGATCGGGACCAAGGCGCGCTTGGCCACGAGCATCATCGCCGTGTCGAGGATGTCCTGTGAGGTGGCGCCGGCGTGGGTGTCACGAAACCGCTCGGCCAGCGGCACGACGACCGAGACGTGCTCGGCCCCCTCACGCCCCAGCTCACCCACGTCGATCTCCGAGGCCGACAAGGCGGGCCCGCCCAGCGCCGCCTCGACGTCGAGCATCGCCTGCACCCAGGCGATGTCCGACACCGCAGCGGCCGCTCCGCCCCGGGCGTAGGTCCCCGCGAACAACCCCTCAGAGCGTGAAGAAGACAGTCTCCTGCGGCCCCTGGAGATGGACGTCAAACCGGTAACCGCCGTCCTCCGGCTGGGCCAGCAGCGTCGAGCGCCGCCCCTCCGGAACACTGTTCAGCACCGGATCGGCGGCGTTGGCCTCGCCCTCATCGGCGAAGTAGATCCGGGTCACGCAACGGTTGAGCATCCCGCGCGCGAACACCGAGACCGCCACATGTGGCGCTTGGACGGAGTCGGCCGGTCCCGGCACCGGGCCCGGCTTCACGGTGAGGATCTCGAAGCTCCCGTCGCCGTCCTCCACGCCGTAGCGGGCAAAGCCGCGGAAACCCTCGAGCTCGGAGGAGCCGCCGTAGCCATACAGGTCGGCGAAACGGCCATCGGGGTCGGCCTGCCAGAACTCGAGCAGATGGTCGGGGACCACCTCACCCTGCCCGTCGTAGACGGAGCCGGCGATCCAGATCGTGCCGGGAGTTCCCTCGGGCACCGCGGACGGTCCGCTCGGCCAGGGCAGGCCGATGGCGAAATACGGTCCGACGGTCTGCGAGGGCGTGGTGGCGAAGATCAATGCGCCTCCTCAAACGGTGTCGACCCGGGACCCCGCAGGTAGATGTCGAACCGGTAGGCGGCGGCCCAGTTCGGCACCGTGTCGTGGATCTCGAAGTTGGCGACCATCCTCTGCTGCGCGGCGGGATCGCGCACCGAGTTGAAGATCGGGTCGTAGGGGAAGAACGGGTCGCCGGGGAAATACATCTGGGTCACCAGCCGCTGGGCGAAGGCGCGGCCCATGAGCGAGAAGTGGATGTGGGCCGGCCGCCAGGCGTTGTAGTGGTTGCCCCACGGGTAGGGGCCGGGCTTGACCGTCGTGAACTGGTAGCGCCCCTCGTCGTCGGTCAGGCAGCGGCCCGCTCCAGAGAAGTTCGGGTCAAGCGGCGCCGGCCAGTTGTCCCAGCGGTGCAGGTAGCGACCGGCCGCATTGGCCTGCCAGATCTCCACCAGCGTCCCCCGCAGCGGCTTGCCCTCGGTGTCGAAGAGGCGCCCGGAGACGACGATCCGCTCGCCGATCGGCTCACCCTCGTGCTGGCGCGTGAGGTCGTTGTCGAGCTCGCCCAGCTCCCCCTCGCCGAGGCGTGGGCCGGTCACCTCGGTGGCCGTCTGGGGCAGGTAGATGAGCGGCTGCTTGGGATGCCGGAACGCGGTCGACTTGTACGGCGGGTAGTCGAGCGGCGGGTGGGCCTCCGCTGGCTCGCGCCGATAGCTGGTCGGCGTGTCGTTGACGTCGTCGTAGATGCGACGCGGCTCGATCGCCTCCTCGGTCATGGACTCTCCTCCTGCAGTGATAGGCGGGACTCTACGACGCCGGGCATGCGAGTATCCGCGCGATGAACGTCCGGGATCAAACCTTCGAGGTCATGCGCCGGCTTGGCATGACGAGGATCTTCGGCAACCCGGGCTCGACCGAGATCCCGTTCCTGACCAACCTGCCACCCGATCTTGAGTTCGTGCTCGCCCTGCACGAGGGATCCGTGGTCGGGATGGCCGCTGGGTACGCGCTCGCCACCGGCCGGCCGGCCTTCGTGAACCTGCACACCGCCCCCGGACTCGGCAACGCCGTCAACGCGCTGGCCAACGCCCGGACGGGCCGGGCGCCACTGGTTGTGGTCGTCGGCCAGCAGGCGCGCCGCCATCTGGCCGACGAGCCGTTTCTCACGGGGCGGGAGCTCGAGCGGATGGCCGGGGTTTACCCGGTGGCCAGCGAGCTCCCGGTGCGCGCCCAGGACGTCCCCGGAGCGATCGCCCGCGCCTACCACCAGGCCGAAACCGGGCGGGGTCCGGTGCTCGTCGTGGTGCCCATGGACGACTGGTTCGAGGAGGCCGATCCGCTGGCTGCGGTGGCGCCGGAGCGAGTCGTCAGGGCCGAGGCGCCCGCCGACGTCGGCGACCTGGCCGAGCTCGTCGCCGCGGCTCGGAATCCCGCCATCGTCGTGGGCGCCGGTTCCGCCACCGACGCCGGCTGGGCCGCCCTCATCGAGCTCGCCGAAAAGCTGCGTGCGCCGGTCTGGCTCGAGCCGTTCTGCTCGCGGGCCGGCTTCCCGGAGGCGCACCCGCAGTTCGCCGGGCACCTGCCCTGGATGCGCCAGCGTCTGCACGACACCCTCGCCCCGCATGACCTGATCCTGACCGTGGGAACGAGTGCCTTCCGGACCTACCTGTTCGACGCTGCCGTGCCGCTGCTGGAGCCGGACACGATCGTGGCCGTGATCAGCGACGACCCGGCCGAGGCGCACCGTAGCCGCGCCCGGCTCGCCGTGCTCGGCCCGGTCGCTCCGAGCTGCCACGCCCTGGCGGCGGGGCTCGCGGACCGCTCCGACGCCGAGCCGCCAGAGCCGATGCGCCGCCCCGCGCCCCCGGCGCCCCCGGGGCCCGGCGAGCCGCTGCGAGCCGCCCACGTCCTCGCCGCCGTGGCCGAGTACCTGCCACGGGAAGTCATTCTGGTCGAGGAGGCGCCGTCCTCGCGCCCCGAGCTGCTGGAACGGATCGCCACCCGCTCGCCCCTCGGGTTCGTGAGCACCGCCAACGGGAGCCTCGGCTTCGGACTCAGTGGCGCGATCGGGCTGCGCATGGGGCTTGGCGACCGCCCGGTCGTCGCCGTGCTCGGCGACGGCTCGGCCCTCTACGGAATCCATGGGCTGTGGTCGGCCGCCCATTACGGAATCGGGGTCCTGTTCATCGTGATCGGCAATGGGACGTATGCCGTCATGGACGCCCAGGCGCGCGCCCGCGGCGCGTCGCACCCATGGCCGGCCTTCACCGGCGTTGATATCGCGGGCATCGCCCGCTCGCTGCGTTGCCCCGCGGTTCGCATCCACAGCTATGAGGAGTTGACCGCCACGCTCGCCGACGCGCTGGGAACGCTGGCCGGGCGGCGCGAGCCGCTGCTGGTCGAGGCCGTCGTCGCTCCGGACAGATAGCCGCGTTCGTTGCGGTCGAGATGGTCGGCCAGCCGGGCGGCCAGCGCCATGATGGTCAGCGACGGGTTGACGGCGGGCGTGCGCGCCATCACCGAGCTGTCACCCACGAACAGCCGTCTCACGTCGTGCGACTCGCCGTGAGCATCGAGGACCGAGCGCGCCGGATCACTACCCATCCGGCACCCACCCTGCAGGTGCGTGCTGAGGACGTCGGTGTGAAACACGCGGCGGGCCCCGGCGGCCTGGAGCACCTCCTGGGCGAACTGAAGCGAGCGCTGGTTGCGCTCCTGCTCGGTCTCGCTGAACGCGTAGGAGTAGCGGTCGCGTCCGTCCGCGTCGACCCAGGCCGCGCCGTGGTTCTCGTCTGAGACCATCGTCAGCAGGCCGCTTATGTAGCGGTAGCGGCGCACCGTTTCCACCAGCTCCGCCCCCCACATCGGCCGCCCGGTCTCGTCACAGAGGCCGGTGGCGAACCCGATCGGGTCCTGGACGGTCGAGGCTTCGACGACAAACCCACCGTCCTCGTCGTGGCGGAAGTCCATGCAGTGGGCGCTGATCGGATAGACCATGTGCGCGTCCTGGATCTCGTCGAACAGCCCCTGGACCAGGCGGGCCGGGTGAAAGCCCAGGTGCTGGCCGATCCCGCCGCTGGAGGGCGAGCCGCCCGCCGCCGCGGCGATTCCCGAGCGCAGCAGCAGACCCGGGGTGCCGAGCGCCCCGGCCGCGACCACGACGGCATCGGCACCGGCGCTCTCACGCGTGCCGTCAGGCCCAATCCACTCGACACCGGTGGCCTCGGGGCCCTCCCCGCCCTCCTCGATCACCACTCGGGTGACCGTGCAGTCGGGCCGCAGGTCGAGCTCTCCCCTGGCCCACGGGGGGTGGATCCACGTGTTGGCGGTGGACTTGCCCGCGTTGGTCGGGCAGCCCTGCAGGCACGAGCCGCAGCGCATGCAGTTGGCGTCGGTGTAGGACATGACCGGCTCGAGGCTGGCCCCCAGGGCCTCGAAGCCGGGAACCACGGTGAGCACGCAGCGCTGCCAGTCGCTGCGCTCACGCACCCCGAGACGGTCCTCGACGTGATCGAACCAGGGGGCCAGGTCCGGCTCGCCGAAGGGTTCGCCGGAGTCCCCGAGGAGGCCGGTCGCCTCGTGCCACTTGGCCAGGTCGTGAGCATCCGGGCGGAGCGCCACCTTGGTGTTGATCGCGGTCGTGCCCCCGACGCAGCGGCCGCGGAACAGGAGCAGCGGGGGCCCGGCGCCGTCGGCGGGCTCGGCGAAGCTGAGCGGCCACCAGATGTCGTGGTTGGCCTTGGCCTCCCAGCGGGTGAAGTCCGCCGCGGTGCGATGCGGCCCCGCCTCCAGGAGGAGGACGCGCCGGCCTCGCTCCGCGAGCTCGCCGGCGACCACGCCGCCGCCGGCTCCCGAACCCACCACGACGACCTCGTAGCGCTCGGCACTCATGCCTCGATCCCCAGGTAGGACCAGTCCTTGTTCAGGCGCTGGGCCAGGGGCGAGTTGAAGTCGATCTCCTCCCAGGCACCGGGGCCCGGCGCGCCCGGGGCCACGAAGTCGCTGTAGAAGGCCTCACAGGCCAGGGCCCGGGCGGTCATGAACTCGGGCGTCAGTGCGTGCTCGCCCAGCGCTTCCGGACCCTCCGCGGCGGGCTCGGCCAGGGTCTCGAACGCGTCCAGCGCCAGCCCGCGCTCGGCCTCGGGCATGCGCGCCAGCAGCGCGTCGATGTAGACCTCGGGCCCGACGCGCCCCGAGCCCGGGACGATCACCTCGCAAACCGTGCGGACGGCGACGGCCTTCTGCTCATCCAGAACCTGCATCGGCTACCCCCGATCTATACGCCCCGCAGAGCGCCGGAGCAACCCGGTCTGCACTCTGGAGCAAGCTTCGCGTCATCGGCTCAGAACACGATCGTCGTGTTGGAATGGCGGAGCACGCGATCCTCGCAGTGCCACATGACCGCCCGGGCGAGCACATTGCGCTCGATGTCGCCGCCCAACCGGGTCAGCATTCCTACGTCGTCGCGGTGACCCACCCGGATCACGTCCTGCTCGATGATCGGCCCCGCGTCCAGGTCCTCGGTGACGTAATGGGCGGTGGCGCCGATCAGCTTGACGCCACGCTCCTTGGCCCGCCCGTAGGGCTCCCGGCCGGCAAAGGCGGGCAGGAACGAATGGTGGATGTTGATGATCGGCACGCCGATCCGGTCGAGGAACTCGGCCGTGAAGATCTGCATGTAGCGGGCCAGGACGACGAGATCGCACTGGCCGTCCAGCAGCTCGAGCAGCTCCGCCTCGGCCCCGGCCTTGTTCTGCGGATCGACGGGGATGTGGTGGTAGGGCAGCCCGAAGCCCTCGACCTCCCCTCGCAGATCGGGGTGGTTGGAGACGACGAGCACGACGTCGGCCCCCAGCTCCCCCCGCCGCCAGCGCCACAGCAGCTCGAGCAGGCAGTGGTCGTAGCGGGAGACCATGATCGCTATCCGCTTGGGCTGACTGGCGTTCCAGAAGCGCCAGCGCATCCCGAACGGCTCCGCCACCGAGAGCCCGAAGCGCTCGGTGAGCCCGTTGTAATCCGCGGCCGCGATCGTGAACACCATCCGCAAGAAGAAGGCGCCGCCCTCGGGGTCGCTGGAGTACTGATCCGAGGTCACGATGTTGGCGCCGGCCTCGTAGAGGAAACGTGAGACGGTGGCCACGATCCCGGGCCGATCAGGGCAGGAGATGAGCAGCCGGAGTAGGAGGTCGCTCCCCCCATCCAAGTCCGAGGCCGTCACGTCAGCGTCGGGACACGGCTCGTGGGTGGGATCGGCGGCCCGGGTGGGCCGTCGCCAATATCGGGCGTCCCGTAGGTGTGGAAGGTCTCGATCGTCTTGACTCCCCAGGCCTGTCCGCGCGCTCGCTCGGCCTGGCTCCAGACCACCGGCTCGTAGGCGGGGTCGAAGATGAAGTGGGTGCCGGTGGTCACCTCGACCCGGTTGCCACCCGGCTCGTAGACGTAGAGGAACATGCCCTGGGCGATCGCGTGCTTGGACGGCGCCGCCTCGATCGGGACATCGGCGTCGAGGAACAGGTCGGCCGCTCGCAGCACCTCCTCGCGGGTGTCGACAAAGAAGGCGAGATGATGCAGGCGACCGCGCGCGCCGGCGTGGTCGGCCACGTAGATCAGCTCGTGCGCGGCGATGGTCAGGCTCATCCACGCGCCGGCCTCGCTGCCGTCGTCCAGGATGACCTGTTCGTAGAGGCGAAAGCCCAGCTCCTCGAGCGCGAACAGACGGTTCGGCGTGACGTCGGCCGCGAGCAGGTTGACGTGGTCCAGGCGCTTGACCGCGGCTCCCCGGCCGACGTTGCGCTGCGGCACGTTCTTGAGCGCCGGGCGCAGATGGTCGGGGGGCTGGTAGCGCTCGGTCTCGAAGTAGATCTCAAACGCGTGGCCGTCCGGGTCGGTGAACTGATACGCCGGTCCGTGGCCGACGTCGCCCTCGATCCAGCCCACCCCGAGCCCGGTCCGCTCGATCGACTCGACGCGGCGCTCCAGCGCCTCGGGGCTCCAGGCACGCAGCGCCATGTGGCCGAGTCCCGGCAGCTCGGACTCGGTCAGCTTCAGGCTGTAGCGCTGGTAATCACCCCAGCCCCGCAGATAGACCGAGTGGCCCTCGCGCGCCTCGACCTCCATCCCGAACAGCTCGACGAAGAAGCGCAGGCTCTCCTCCGGATACGGGGTCAGCAGCTCGGCGTGGCCGATGTGGGCCAGATCGTGAAGCGGCTCGCCGCTCATTGCCTACGCAACTCCTCCAGCTGCTCGCGCAGCCCGTCGAGCTCGAACGACAGCTCCCCCGCTGCCAATTTGGCCCGCTTGACCCGTTCGCGGCGCTCGCGCTCGCGGGCGGCCTCAAGCACCTCCTCCACGCGCTCGGCCTCGATCAATACGGCGCCGTCGGCGTCGAGCACGACGACGTCCCCCTGGCGGATGAGCGCGCCCCCGACCTCGACCGGCTCGCCGATCGACCCGGCGATGTCCTTGGTGGCGCCCTTGACCCTGACCCAGCGCGCCCAGATCGGCAGGTCGAGCTCGGCCAGCGTCTCGACATCGCGCACCGAGGCGTCGATCAGCAGCCCAGCCGCGCCATGCGCCTTGGCCTGGGTGGCCAGCAGGTCGCCGACCAGGGCGACCGGCCGCGGCTCAGGCATGGTCAAGACGAGGACCTCGCCCGGCTCTACCTCGGCCATCACGGCGTGGACCATCAGGTTGTCATCCTGCCCGCAGCGCACGGTCCGCGCGGGTCCCGCCACGCGTGAGCCGGGGAGGATCTGGATCAGATCGGCCTCGACATAGCCCCCGCGGCCCCCCGCCTCGTACACGGTCGCGCTTCCCAGGTCCGCCAGCTCTTGGTAGCGGTCGCTCATAGCGCGTCCACCACGTTCGGGATGACCCGCTGGAAGGCCTCGGCCTGTTTGATCTCCGATCGCCCCGACGCGCGCCGTGCGTGGTTGCCCCGGTGCCCGGCGCGCTCGGTGTAGTAGCTCTGGAGGTACTGCTGCGCCTTCATCTCCGCCATCGCTGCGCGCTTTTTGTCCATCACGCCGGTGATGTCGACGAACGTGCTGGGGGTGAAGTTGCAGAGCTCCGGCTGATGGGGCTCGAACAGGTAGAACGCCGGCGGGCTGATGGTCTTGAAACCGCTCGCCACCCCGGCGCCCGCGGCCAGCGTCCGCGCGCGGGAGACCGCGTGATAGGCCACCGGGTGGTCCGGGTTGAAGGGGTCGGTGTCGGTGTGGGTGATCAGCACCTGAGGGGCGAACTCCCGGATCTGATCGGAGATCGCCATCAGCGCGTCCTTGTCGATCTCAAGCGGGTAGTCGCCGAGGTCGAGGCACTCGAACTCGGCCCCGAGCGCGGCCGCGGCGCGCTCGGCCTCGCCATGGCGGATCTCCTTCACCCGCTCGATCGTCTGCCCCTCCTCCTTCCAGAGCTCCCCGGACTCGCCGCGCTCGCCGTAGGACAGCGCGATCACCTTGGCGCTGCCGCCACCGGCGGTGCAGACGGCGACAGCGCCGCCCGCGCGCCAGACGAAGTCGGCTGAGTGGGCGCCGATGACCAGCATCCGCTGGGCGCTCACAGCGGCTCGACCCCCGCTACCCGGCGCGTGTTCACGACCGCCATCACGTGCACCTCCTCCTCGCTGAAGCCGGCTTGGAGCAGCCGGTCGACCATCAGGGCCATCCCGTCCTCGACGGGCGGGTTCTTCACCTGACCGAGGTCGGTCGAGAGCACCGAACGCTCCGGGCCCACGGCGCGGATGTTCCGCGTCCACACTTCCCATTCGACCTTCCCGGTGTGCGGGGTCGTAAAGCATCGCTCCAGCAGCGCTCCCCGCTCGGCCAGCGCCTGCTGGTCCTCCACGCTCAGGTTCTGAGACGGAAATTCGGGATGCGTGATCACGATCTCGCCCACCCCCTCCTCCCGCGCGGCGTCGACCACGGCGAAGATCTCGTCCCGGCTGAGATGTCCGGTGGCCAGCAGCATCTCGTGGCGGGCGATCATGCCCAGGACCTCCCGCGTCACGGGTAGCACCTCGCCCTCATCATCGACCACGGGCACCGGCTCGATCTCGATCCCCTGCTCGCGCAGCTCGCGCTGGAGCTTGACCCACACCGGCACCGCGGCGCCGGGTGGCGCATCGCGCTCGTGGGACTCGTTGACCGAGTCGACCGTCGGCATCCACACGGTTCGGGCGCCCTCGCGCGCCGCGACCTCGACCGCCAGCGGGTTGACCCCGCCGACGCCTCGATTGAGCGAGATCGCGCCCAGGGCCTGGATCCCGGGGACGGCGGCCCGGACCACGCTGGCCCGCTCTGCGGTGGAGCCGTAGTGGGACTTGAGCACGAACCCGTCCAACCCCAGCTCCTCAAAGCGCCGGGCCAACGTGATGTCGTCGATCCGGCGCTCAACGACGTCCGGGGAGACATGGATGTGGGTGTCAAAGGCGCCGAAGAGCAACTCGCGTGCCCGCGCCGACGGAGCGTCCGCCACGGCTCAGCGGGCCCCCGTGCGCCAGCCCTCGGCGTACTCCTGGCGGGCCGTGACCGAATACGGGACCGGGCTGACCACCGCGCGCACGGAGATCTGCTGGTGGGGCTCGACGGTCAGCTTGCGCGTCCCCCCGTCGGGCTCGCCCCACACGACGTGGACCTCGGTGCCGATCTCGACGTCTGGGTCGATCGTGGCCAGCGACAGCGCCCGCTTCTCGTTGGCGCTGTAGCCGCTGAACATCGAGAAGCCGACCAGGTTGCCGTCGGGGTCGAGCACCGAGTCATAGCCGGCTGCGCCGTAGTTGGCGATCGGCAGGTCGAAGGACTGGTAGCTCTCGCCCTCGACGTCGAACATCGAGTCCATGATTTTCGAGACGTCCTCGGCCTCCCAGGCCAGCGTCACCTTCTTGCGGTGTGGCCGTGGCTCGATCCCCTGAAGCGCCTCACGCCCGATGAAGTCGTGGTCGAACTTGACCATGTGCCCGTAGCCGAGCTCCCAGGGATTCAGGTAGTAGTCCTCGATGTCATCGGAGACGAAGCTGCCGTAGAGCGAGGCGTTGGCCTCATAGCCGGCCGCGGGCAGCCATTCCCGGTAGCCGCGTAGCGCCTCGCCGGTGTAGACGGCGGGCAGCGGCGAGGGAATCCAGCCCGACTCAAGCGTGTTCGAGGCGTAGGCGCGGGCGCCGCACATCTCAAGCCCGAACTCGCGTCCCGCTTCCAGGATCGTCTCCCGGATCTCGTCGTAGTTCTCATACGGGCCCCACACCTCGAGCCCCGGCTCGCCGGCCATCCCGTGGCGCAGCGTCCGCACTCGGCGTCCCTCGAGGTTCATCTCGCCCATGCGGAAGAACTTCACCTGCTCCATCGGCCCGCCGTTGAGCTTCTCGATCACGTCCCAGGCGTTCGGCCCCTGGATCTGGAAGCGCCAGAGCTTGCGCTTGACCTCGTGCCCGAACGTGCGGCCGGGCGGGCGCTCGTCCTCCTCGAAGTCGAGCTTGTAGTCGCCACTCTCGCAGTGGTAGCGCAGCCAGTTGGCGGCCGGGTTGCGCCCCACCCAGACGAACTCATCCTCGTCGAGGTGAAAGAGGATGCCGTCGCCGATCACGTGACCGGCCGGCGTGCAGGGTACGAACTGCTTGGCCATGTTGACGGGAAAGTTGGCCACGCTGTTGATGCCGGTGCGCTCGACCAGCTTGAGCGCGTCGGGCCCCTTGAAGAAGAAGTTGACCATGTGGTGGGACTGATCGAAGAGCACCGCCGTCTCACGCCACGCCTTCTGTTCGCGCCGCCAGTTGGAGAACTCGTAGGGCACGACCGGATAGATGTAGGCGCCGATCTGCGAGTTGCGCAGCAGCTCGACGGTGTTATCCGTCTGATCGAGGACGTCCTGGAGGCTCTGGGCACTCATCTCTGTCTCCCTTCCGCCGCCGCGGCGGCAGCGCTCTGTGGTCGATTCATGACCCCACGACCAGCCTCGATTGTTCGCGCTTCTGGCGTTCCCAGTTCCACGTATCGAGGAGCTTGTTGAGGGTGTAGAAGTGAAATCCGCTCACGTTCAGCGAGCGGTCTTCGACGCTGGGGGCAAGTGCGTCGTACAGGCGCTCGGCGGTATGACTCGAACGGCGCAGGAGTTCGAGCAGCCCGCGCTGCTTGCGCACATACGCCAAAGACTCGCCGACCCCAATCCGGACCGAGACCTCCAGCAGCCGGCGGCGCTCGACCAGTCCGGGCATGCCGAGGTTGACCGGGAGGGTCAGCCCCTGCTCACGGGTGGTGTGCAGCCACCGCAGGAGCACCCGTGGGTCGAAGCACATCTGAGTCGTCATGTAGTCGGCCAGCGGGCTCTTCTCCCTAAGCGCCCGATCAAGCTCGACACGATCGATCCGGGGATGGCCCTCCGGATAGGCGGCGATTCCAATCGTCCGCACGCCGTGCGGGCGGTTCCTGATCAGCGGGAGCAGCTCACCGGCCGAGGAGAACTCCCCCACCCGCTCGTGGTTATCGCCACCGATCACGAAGACCTCGTCGATCTCTGCGCTGGCCAGGCGGCCGAGCAGCTCGTCTAGGTGGCGCTCGTCTCGGATCGCCCGCGCCGCCAGGTGGGGCGTCACGCGGTGGCCCAGGGTGGCGAGGCGCAGGGCGAAGTCGACCGTCCGCTCGGGACCGTGCCGGGGGGAGCTCGTCACTGTCAGCCGCGTCGGCTCGGGGAGCTCTCGCGCCTCGGTCTCGGCACGCTCGAAGGGCAGCACCTCGAACTGTGGGCCGCCTCCCGCCGGATGTCCGCTGCCAGCGATCTAGGAGACCTCCACCGCCGCCGGGGTGGCACTGGCGGCTCTGATCAAATCGGCCGCGCGCTCGGCGATCATGATCGTCGCGGCGTTGGTGTTGGCGCGCGTGATCGCCGGCATCACCGAGGCGTCGGCAACCCGTAGGCCCTCGAAGCCGTAGACCCGCAGCTCCGGGTCGACCACCGACCCGATCGAGCAGGTCGAGGTGGGATGGAACACCGTCATCGTCTCGTCTCTGACGAACTCCCTCAGGTCGGCCTCAGAATCGGACCGGGGTACCCGGAAGGGGCCGGTGATCGCCGAACGCAGCGGCTCCTGCTCGGCCACTTCGAGCGCCATCCGCAGCCCCGCCAGCATGCTCGCCCAGTCCTCGTCGGTGGTGAGGAAGTTCGACAGCACCCGCGGCTTGGAGTCGGGCAGCGGCGCCCGCAGCATCACCCGGCCCCGGCTGGAGGGATGGATGACCACCGGGCCGAAGGCCATGCCGCCGGCCTCGGGCGCGGTGAGACCGCCGTCGTAGAGCATCGACGGGGCGAAGTGGAACTCGATGTCCGGGGCCTCGAGGCCGGGACGGGTCCGGAAGAACCCCGCCGCCTCGGGGATGTTCGAGGTGAGCGGGCCGCGCCCTTCCTCAAGCAGGGCGAAGTTCTCCGGCGTCGCCGCCCCGAACAGCGACGGCTCATCGGTCAGGTAGTTGAGGTTGATCATCGCGTGGTCCTGCAGGTTCTCCCCCACCGGGAGAACCTCGCGGACCTCGATGCCCAGCGGAGTGAGCTGGTCCTCGGGCCCGATCCCGCTGAGCATCAAGAGCACCGGCGACTGGTAGGTGCCGGCCGAGATGATCACCTCGCGCCGCGCCCGCACCTCCTCCAGGTGGGCGTCGCGGAAGATCTCGACCCCGGCGGCGCGGTTGGCGTCGAACAGGATCCGCGTGGTCATCGCCCGCGTGATCACATCGAGGTTGGGGCGCTCCATGGCCGGGCGCAGGAAGGCGTCCGCCGTGCTCTCCCGCATGCCCCCGCGCTGGGTCAGCTGCCAGCGGCCCACGCCCTCCTGGCGGGCGCCGTTGAAGTCGGGGTTGTACTCGTGGCCGGCGTTGTGGGCCGCCTCGACCATCAGGTCGACCAGCGGCGTCATGGCGCGGCTCTCGGACACCCGCATCGGCCCCCCGACGCCGTGATAGGCATCCTCGCCCCGCTCGTTGTCCTCCGAGCGCTTGAAGTAGGGGAGCACCTCGTCATAGCTCCAGCCCTCGGCCCCGCCTGTCGCCCAGCCGTCGTAGTCGGCCCGGTTGCCGCGGATGTAGATCATCGCGTTGATCGAACTGCAGCCCCCGAGCATCTTGCCCCGCGGCAGGTACAGGCGGCGGCCGCCGAGCCCGGGCTCGGGCTCGCCAAGCAAATCCCAATCCCAGCTCGACTTGAACAGCGCCGGGAAGATGGCGGGGACGTGGATCTCGGGCTGCGTGTCCTCCTCGCCCGCCTCCAGCAGCGCCACCCGGGCGTCGGGATCCTCGCTGAGCCGCGCCGCCAGCACGCATCCGGCCGACCCCGCGCCAACCACGATGTAGTCATAGACCTCGGAACTCATTCGCCGATCACCACCTTCATCACCCGGTTCGGGTTCTCCATCGCAAAGCGGAGTGCGTCCGGCCCCTCGCTGAGCGCGAAGCGGTGAGAGATCATCCGGGCCACACTGCGGGCGTTTCGTTCCACGACCGACACGGCTTCGCGGAACTCGTCCGCGTTGGCGCAACTGACGCCGCGGATGTCCAGTTCCTTCTCGGTCAGGTTGCCGATGCGCAGCGCGACCTCCTCGCCGGACATCCCCACTTGGATCGCACGTCCGGCCGAGGCCACCATCTCGATCATCGCCCGCACCGCGTCGCCGGCGCCGGTCGCGTCGATGGCCACGGGCGGCCCCGCCTCACCCGCCCAGTCACGAGCCCGGCTCACCGTCTCCTCGACTCCGCGCCACACGAGCGTGTCGGCTCCGAGCAACTCACCGAGCTTCAGCCGGGGCTCCTGGAGGTCGACCATCAACACCTGGGCTCCGCGCTCGACCGCGACCAGACACAGGCTCTGACCGATCGGGCCGGCTCCGAGCACGACCACGCGCTCGCCCGGCTCGAGCTGAGCACGGTTGATGGCCCGGACGGCAATCGACACGGGCTCGGCCATCGCCGCCACCCCGGGGTCCTCGGCCGCGATCGGCACCACCTGGTCCTGCGCAGTGGCCAGGAGCTCCTGCAGACCCCCGTCTGAGTGGATTCCGATCAGGCTGAAGTTGTCGCAGGCGTTGGGGCGGTCGACGCGGCAGGGATAGCAGTGGCCGCAGGCCAGTAGCGGGTAAAGCGCGACCCGCTGACCGGGCTCGAGCTCTGGACGGCAGTCGGGCCCCAGGGCGACGATCCTCGCCGCCACCTCATGGCCGAGCACGCGAGGGAACTGCGAGCCACCCGCCTGCTCGGACAGCTCGCCGGCAATGAAGTGAAAATCAGAGCCGCAGATCCCAACCGCCTCGGGGCGGAGGAGAACCTGGCCGGGCCCGGGATCCCCGGGCTCAGGACGCTGGCGCAGGGCAATCCCCTCGACGTCCTCTGCGACCACGGCCAGCATCGCGACGGGTCACCCGCTCCAGTTCATGGGGCGGGTGTCTGCAACCCCGCCGGAAGTCCCGCGCCGTCCTCGGCCGTCGACCCCCGCAGTAGGTAGGCAGCGCTCAGCAGGTCCGGCTTCTGACGCAGCTCCTCGGCGGTGCCGGAGTATCTGATCGTTCCGCCCTCCATGATGTGCGCCCGGTTGGCCAACGCAAGTGCGACCGTCGCGAACTGCTCGATCAGCAGCACTCCGATTCCGTCCTGGGCCAGCGACCGAATCGTCGGCAGCAGGCGATTCAAGACGACGGGTGCCAACCCCAGCGAGAGCTCGTCGATCACGACGTAACGCGGACTGGTCACCAATGCCTGGGCCAGCACGACCATCTGCTGCTCGCCGCCCGAGAGCGACCTGCCGTTCTGCCCCAGGCGCTTCTCGAGTTCGGGAAACATCTCGAGCGCACGCTCCCGTGCCCGCGCGGCGTCGCCCCGCGGGAGCGTGTAGGTGGCGATCTTAAGGTTGTCCTCGACCGTCAGCTCGGGGAGCAGCCGTCGACCCTCGGGGACGATCGCCAGGCCAAGGCCGCGGATCTTCTCGGGGCGTCGGCCGCTCAGTACGGTCCCGTCGAGCCTGACGCTTCCCGAAAGGGGTTTCAGCACGCCACCGACGGCCAACACCAGGGTCGACTTCCCCGCCCCGTTCGGACCCAGTAGCGCGGTCACCTCGCCGGCCGGAATCTCCAGCGAGACCTCCCGCACGACGCGCCGTCCGCCGCGCTCGACCGACAGCGCCTCGATCGCGAGCTGGTTTCCGTTCTCGCTCAGAGCTTCACCTCCTCGGTGCCGAGATAGGCGCGGATCACCTGCTCGTTGCGCAGGACCTCAGCCGTTGGTCCGGAGGCGATCAGCTTGCCGAAGTCGAGTACCGCGGTTGTTTCACAACAAGCATGGACGAGGCTCATGTCGTGGTCGACCAGGATCACCAGCGCGCCGGTGTGCTCAGGGATCTTGCGGATCACCTCGCGCAGCCGCGCGGTCTCCTCGTCCGGGAGACCGGCCGCGGGCTCATCGAGCAACACCACCCTTGGCTTCCCCACGATCGCGCGCGCCAGCTCGACCAACCGACGCTCTCCGGCGCCCAGCGTTCCCACCCTCGCGCTCGGGGGGCTGCGAATTCCCGCCAGGTTGATGGCGCCCAGCACGTCGTGGCGGCGCGTGGTACCGGAAAGCTTGGAGTGCTCGTGCACCATCGCCACGTTTTCGTACACGGAGAGTTCCTCTATCGCCTGCTCGGTCTGGAAGGTTCGCCGCAGCCCCCAGCGGGCGCGCCGGAAGTGGGCCATAGCGAACAAATCCTCGCCGAAGGCCTGAACCGTTCCCGCCGCCGGGCGCACGAATCCGCTCAGCACGTTGAAGAAGGTGGTCTTGCCCGCCCCGTTGGGGCCGATCAGCCCGCACGTGCCCGCGTCGAACCTGACCTCCATCCCGTCCAGCGGGACGACGCCGCCGAAGCGGACCGTGAGCCCTCGGACCTCGATCATTCCGCCGGGCCCTCGGTCGCCGGCTTGCGAACGAAGACGCCGCGCACCAGCCGTCCCAGTCGCGCGAGGTCCTTCGGAACCTGCTCCACGAGTCCACGCGGTGCCGTCGTCAGGACCTGCAGGACGCCTATCCCGAACAGGATCGTCAGCCAGTCGGGGGAGACGCCCCAGTTGTTGAGCAGGGCCTGGAGGAACTTCAGCAGGAAGGCGGCGATGATCGCCCCCCACATGCTGTACGCGCCGCCCATCAGGACCACCGCCAGCAGCGTGATCGAGTCCACGGTTGAGAACGTGAGCGAGTTCAGATAACGGAAGCTGCCGGCGACCAGCCCGCCCGCGACACCCGTGATGAACGAGGCCAGCGCGAACGCCCAGAGCTTGTAGAAGGTGGTGTTGATGCCGGCCGCGAGCGCGGCAGACTCGCTCTGGCGGATCGCGGCCCATGCCCGCCCTGGCCGGCCCCGGATCTGTAGCAGCACGAGCAGGAACATGATGATCGCCACGATCACCGAGTAGCGGAAGAACGCCGGGTCGGTGGTGGCGATGCTCGGCCGGCGGATGGGCGGTATGTGGACGCTGGCGCCGTTGTAGCCGGTGAAGCCGCGACCGCCGTTGGGGAAGTTGATCGCTGCCAGCACAACCGTGATCGCGCCCGCGAGCATCAGCGTGATCAGCGCCAGATATAGCCCTCGGAACCGCAAGGCGGGAAGTCCCACCAGGGTCCCCAGCACCATCGTGATGATCCCGGACCCGAGGAGCACGAGTGGAAACGGAAGCGAGGTGGCAAACAGCAGCCGGGCGGCGACCCAGGCGCCCATGGCCACCACCGCGCCCTGCCCCAGCGACACCATCCCGACGCGTCCGACCAGCAGCGCCAGCCCCAGCGTGACGATCGAGTAGATCGCCACCTGGGTCCACGCGTCGAGGTAGTAGACGCTGAACAGCGACGGGAACACAAGCAGCACGAACAGCAGCAGCGCAGCGATCACCACCGGACGCACGAGCTCTCGAGGCTCCGGTCGGGGCCGCCGTCCGAATGCCCGCTCCCTCAGGGCCGGCGCGGCGGCGTCTGCGGAGGGTGCGGTGTCATCTGCGGTCTTCACGCCGGCAGATTCCAAGCCTAAACCCCCTGACGTCCGACCGAAATACCAGCTCGCCGGTTGAGCACGAACAGCGCGATCGCCGCGAGCACGAAGGGCGTCGCGTCGCGATAGTTGCTGACCGAGTTGATCGGGGTCAGCTCGGCGTCCACGACGCCGATCACGATCGCGGCCCAGAAGGTGATCCAGATCGAGCGCAGGCGCCCGATCAGCGTCGCGGCGAGGGTCGAGATGACAAGAAACGTGAGCGTCGTCGCGTCGAGCGCGACGAGGTCGCCGAGCAGCACTCCCGCTAGCCCCGCCAACAGGCCGCAGCCGAACCACGCCGCCGCCGTGACGCGCCTCACCGGCACGCCAAGCGTCGCTGTGATATCGCGGTCGTTGGCCATCGCCCGCATCGCGGTGCCGAGCTTGGTGAAGCGCAGAAACGCTGACGTCAGCCCGGCGATCGCGAGGCCGAGGCCGAGCGCTATCACGTTCGTATAGGTGACCGAAATATCGCCGATGTTGAACGTGTTGGAATCGGTTGGGACCGTGATTGAGCGGGAAGCGCCCCCGCTCGAGGGCCACAGCAGATCCATCACCCCGAGCAGAATCAACGTCAGTCCGAGCGTGGCGGTGGCTTTGACCAGGGGATCTCGGTTTGCCAGTGCCGGACCGAACACCATGCCGTAGGCGAGCGTCACCACCCCCCCGACGAGGATCGCGACGATGAACGCGGGCCAGAACCCAAAGCCCGAGCTCGTGGTCAGCTGCCACGCGACCAGAGCGCCCAGCGCGCCAACGGCGCCGAAGGCCAGATACAGCACTCCGGTGGCCTGGAACAGGACGACCATGCCGACCCCCGACAGGGCGTAGATCCCGCCGAGGGTCAGACCTGTGACCAGGAACTGCTCGAGGTCAGTCAGGCTTGGCATTGGTCGTTAGAGCGCTCTGATCGCGTGTGCGTAACTGCTCCTACGAGGTTGGGGGATTGGTGATCGGCGCCTGCCCCGCGAGCTTGCGGTACTGCGCGATCTGCGGGTCGTTCGAGGACACGTAGAAGCATCCCTGTGCCGTGATCATCTTTCCGTTATCGGGCGTGACCGTGAAGTCGGCGTTATTGGGAATGTGCATCGAATAGTTCCCGTACACCCACGGCTGGCAGAGCATCTCCGACTTGTAGTCCTTGATCCCCTTGATGGCCGCGTTGACCGTCTTGATGGTGTATCCGTCCTTGGGATTGATCGTGTCGACCGCCTGCACGAAGAACTTCGCCAGCAGGAAGCCGAACTGGCTGAAGGATCCGACGCCGCCAGCCACGGCCGAGCCGTACTTGGCCAGGATCGCCTTGTACTCCTGCATCTCGGGACCGTTGTGGTCATCGGCGTTGGTCGCCTCGGCGTTGACGAACAGCTTGTGGTTCCACTTCGGTCCCAGCGCCTTGGCCAGGAAGTCGGTGTCGCACGGCGTCGAACAGCCCCATCCCTTGACCCGGTCCTCGACGCCGAGCTTCTGCGCCGCCTGCAGGATGACCAGAGCCTCAGGCGGGGTGAAGTTGAGCACCACCCAGCCGTTGGACCCGGCGTCGTCGACCAGGTTCAGCGCGACCGAGCTGGCGTCGCTGATGGGAACGTTCTCGGTCAGCTCGGTGATCGGGACGCTGGCTGCCTTGGCCAACGCCGCGGGACCCGCGGCGATGTAGCCGGTGCCCGGCACGTTCGACTGGACGAACACGATCTTCGATGGCTTCTGACTGAGCCCGTACTGAACGGCGCCATCGGAGCTGTAGCGCGGTCCCATGTTGACCGCCGAGCTGTTCGGGGTCGACCAGCACTCGGGAGCGATCCCAGCATCCATCTCGTAGATCCCGAGCGACTTCCAGTAGCTCTGGTCGATCGTGCACTCGAGCAGGTCGAATACGCCGTCGATCGCCACCACATGGTCGGTCTGGATCAGCTGCTTGGCCGCGGCCGCGATCTGCGCAGGCTGCGTCTGGTCGTACTCGACGTAGAGCTTGAGCGGGTGCCCGTTGACCCCGCCGTTCGCGTTCACACACGCGAAGTAAGCGTTGATCATGTTCGGGCCGTCCGAGAAGTCCGTGCCCGGTTGCTTGGTGTCGATCGTGCCGACGTTAATCGGCGTGCCAGTTGCCGGTTGGCCCGGCTTCGGCCCGCACGACGAAGTGTTGGTGCTCGCGGTGCTGGTGCTGCTGGAACTGCCCGAGCTGCTCGAGCTTGATGTAGTGGTGCCGGTCGACGACTTGCTGCTGCCGCAACCGGCCAGGACGATCGCCCCGGCGAGTGCGGTCAGGACAAGTACTAGCCGCACGCGCGGCACGTGCTGGAACATCCTCACCTGTCTCCTCCTCCGAATGATGAAGGTACACCCGCCCCGGTTGGCCAGGTTGGAGCGGCATCTTATGTCTGAGTCAGGTTGCATGCAACTCTGGCTAACACGACCCACAAGAAGCTCTTATGTTGGGGCTTCGATTCGTTTCTGCATGCAATGAGCACTCCGGAGATACACTCCGCGACCGGGTAACGACGTGGCCAATCGAGCCAACCGGACGCAAATCATGCGAGCGCTCCTGCGCCTGCGTGAACTCATCCTCAGCGGCGAGTTCGAGCCAGGGCAGCGACTGTCCGAGTTGCCGCTGGTCGAGCGGCTCGGCGTCTCGCGCACGCCGCTGCGGCTCGCGCTGGCGACGCTTGAGCACGAGGGACTGCTGCGAGGACTCCCCGCCGGCGGCTACGTCGTGCGGGAGTTCACCGAGGCCGACATCAGCGACGCCAACGAACTGCGAGGCGTACTCGAGGGAACCGCGGCGCGGTTCGCGGCCGAGCGCGGGGTCAGCGCGCGCGAGGTGCGGGAACTGCGGACGATCAATGACGGGATCGAACGGCTGCTGACCCGCACCGACTACGAGTCGTTCGTCTCCTATGTCGACCTCAACGAGGAGTTCCACGCCAAGCTGCTCGAGCTCGCCCGCAGCCCGATGCTCGAACGCGCGCTCGAGGGGATTCTGTCGCTTCCCTTTGCCAGCCCTAGCGCGTTCGTGCTCACCGAGGCGCTGCTTCCCGAGTCGCGGACAATCCTGGTGATCGCCCACGGGCACCACGTCGCGCTGATCGAGTCGATCGAGCGACGCCAGGGCGCGCGGGCCGAGAGCATCGCCCGCGAGCACGCGCGGATCGCGGTCCGCAACCTCGAGATCGTCTCCCACCACCGTGAGATCCTGGACGGCATCCCGGGCGCATCGTTGATCGCGCTGCCGACGCCCTCCGACCGTGAGCCGGCGGAGTCTCATGCCGGCCCGTCTCCCCGGCGCGCGTAGCGCACCCCCGCCGGCTTGTCCCATTCGACCGCGTCAAGCGCCGCGGAATGGATCTGCTCGGCACCGGGCCGGTAGGCATCCTCGAGCGGTGGGCTGACCGGGACCGGTGTGAAGGGCGCACCGACGCGCTGGATCGGCGCCTCGAGGCACTCGAACGTGGCTTCACCAATCCGGGCGGCGATCTCCGCCCCAAACCCACCCGCGGTCACCGCCTCGTGGGCCACAACCGCGCGCCCCGTGCGTCGCACCGAACCGGCCAGCGTCTCGAGGTCGAGCGGGACCAGCGCGCGGGGATCGATCACCTCGGCCTCGATCCCGTCCTCGGCCAGCCACTCGGCGGCTCGGAGCGCCTCGTGGCGCAGCCGCGAGGTGGCGACGATCGTGAGATCCGTGCCCTCACGCAGTACCCGCGCCTCACCGATGGCCACCGGCGGAGGATCCTCGGTGAGCTCCTCGCGGCGGAAGTAGAGCGCCTTGTTCTCCACGAACACGACCGGATTGGGATCGGCGATCGCGGTCATGAGCAGACCCGCCGCGTCGGCCGCGCAGCCCGGCATCACCACCTTCAGCCCCGGGATGTGGGTCAGCCACGCCTCGAGGCTCTGGGAGTGCTGGGCGCCGCTGCGCTCGCCGGCTCCGCCCTGGGTGCGCAGGACGAGCGGGACCGTCAGCTGCCCGCCGGACATGAAGTGGGCCTTGGCCGCCTGGTTGGCCAGCTGATCCAGGGCCAGGGTGATGAAGTCGATGAACATGATCTCCACCACCGGCCGCAACCCGGACTGGGCCGCGCCGATGGCCACGCCGCACACCGCGCCCTCGCTGATCGGCGTGTTACGCACGCGGCCGACCCCGAACTCCTCCGCCAGCCCGGCCGTCACCGTGTACGGGCCGCCCTCGGCGACATCCTCGCCGAGCACGATCACGCGCTCGTCCTCCCGCATGGCCCGGGCCAGCGTCTGGTTCACCGCCGTAACGAAGGTGGTCTCGCTCATGCCGGGGCGTAGACGAGCTCGGCCGCCAGCTTCGGGTCGGGCAGCGGGCTGGCCCGCGCGAAGGCCACGGCCTCCTCGACCTGGGCTCCGGCGTGATCGGCGATCGCCTTCGCCGCGGACTCATCGAGCCAGCCCTCGTCGAGGGCGCGCCGCTCCAGCCGGGCGAGGGGATCGTGGGCCTGCCACTGCTCCTCCTCGAGGGCTTCGCGATACGCCTGGGCGTCGCCCTCGTAGTGGCCGCGCCGGCGATGGGTCAGGCACTCCAGCAGCACCGGCCCTCGCCCGGCCCGGGCCGCCGTCAGAGCCCCGGCGAACGTCTCCCACACCGACGCCGCGTCGCCGCCGTCGACCGTCTCAGACTCGAAGCCGTAGGGAGCGACCACATCGCTGACCCGCTCGACCACGGTGTGCGCCGAGCGGGGCGTGAACTCAGCAACACCGTTGTTCTCGCACACGAAGATCAGCGGTGCCTGCCACAGCGCGGCCAGGTTGACCGTCTCGTGAAAGTGCCCGGACTGAACGGCGCCGTCGCCGAAGAACACCACCGCGATCTCATCGCCGCCGCCCAGCTCCGCCGTCAGAGCCGACCCCAGGGCCATAGGCAGGTTGCCGCCCACCACGCCGGTGGCGCCGAGGAACCCCTGGTCGCGATCGACCAGGTGCATCGACCCGCCGAAGCCCTGGCAGCACCCGTCGGCCTTCCCCATCAGCTCGGCCATCACCGCGTTCATCGACACGCCCTTGGCGATCGCGTGTCCGTGGGCGCGGTGGCCGGAGTAGACCACGTCATCGGAGCGGAGCTGACGGCAGACACCGGCGGCGACACCCTCGCCGCCGATGCTCAGGTGGATCAAGCCGTGGACCTGGAGGCTCCGCTTGAGCACGGCCACCCGCTCCTCGAAGGCGCGGATCCGCCACATCGTTTGGAGCAGGTCGAGCGCGACCTCGCGGCTGAGCGCCACGGTGCGGATCTACGCCGCGACCGGAGCCTGCCCCAGCACCTGGCGGACGGCGGCCTGGATCTTCTCCTCGTTGGGCATCAGGTAGGCCTCCATCGGCTCGCTGTAGGCGACCGTGGCATCGAGCGCGGTGACCAGCTTGATCGGGGCCTTGAGCGACGAAAACCCGTGCTCGGCGATCTCGGCCGCGATGATCGAGGCGGCGGACGCGTGCCGGGTGCCCTGGTCGACCAGCACGACGTGTCCCGTCTTTCCAACCGAAGTCAGGATCGCCGGCATGTCAAGGGGGGCCAGCGTGCGCGGGTCGATGACCTCGGCCTCGATTCCCTCCGCGGCCAGCGCCTCGGCCGCCGCCAGGGCGCGCCCGACCGTCCATCCGGTGGCGACGATCGTCACGTCTGAGCCCTCACGACGGATCGCGGCCTCACCGAACGGAACCACGTGCTCGCCCTCGGGTACATCGCCCGGCTCCAGCACGAGCAGGTAGTTGATCAGGTAGACGACCGGGTTGTCGTCGCGGATCGCGCTCGTCATCAGGCCCTTGGCGTCGGCGGCCGTGGCCGGGAGCGCCACCTTCAACCCCGGCACGCCGGCGAACAGGCTGTAGATCGAGCCGGTGTGCTGGCCCGCCCAGCCGGCGGTGAACCCGTAGCCCGCCTTGAGCACGATCGGGACCTTGACCCGGCCCCCGCTCATGTAGCGAAGGCGCGGCGCCTCGTTGACCACCTGGTTCATCGCCACCAGCATGAACTCGGCCATCAGCAGCTCGACCACCGGCCGGTAGCCGGCCAGGGCCAGCCCGACCGCCATCCCGATCTCCGCCGTCTCGGAGATCGGCGAGACCCGGACCCGTTCCCGCCCGTAGGCCTTGACGAAGTCGTGATCGTCACTCGGGGCCACGTCCTGGCCGTAGAAGAGGACGGTGTCATCGCGGCCCATCTCCTGGAAGATCGCTTCCTGCGCCGCCGCGATGTAGGGAATCTCTCGTGCCATCGATAGCTCCTAGGCGTAGACGTGGTTGAGGGCGGCTTCGGGCTCCGGGAACGGGCTGTTAAGGGCGAACTGGACCGCCCCGTCCATCTCCTCGCGCGCCTCCTGCATGATTTCGTCGGCGCGCTGGGGATCCAGGACGCCCTCCTCGACGAGCCGCATCCGGAACCGGGGCACAGGGTCGCCCCGCAGGGCCGCCTCGTATTCCTCGCTGTTGCCGAACACCGTGATTGCCTCGTGCTCGGGGTAGTGCAGCGGCACCCCGGGCGGGGCGATGATGTTCCCGTGGGCTGACAGGCGGTAGACCTTGGACTCGACCAGGGTCGGCCCCTCGCCGGAGCGGGCGCGCTCGACCGCCGGCTCGACCGCGTCATACACGGCCACCGGATCACCGCCGTCGACCGTCACGCCGGGCATGCTGTACGCCTTGGCCTTGACCGACAGCGGCTCGCCGACTGCCGCGTTGGCGTCCTCCTGCTCGACCCGGGTGCCGACGTTGTAGTTGTTGTTCTCCATCACGAAGACGATCGGGAGCTTCCAGAGGGAGGCCAGGTTGAGCGACTCGTGAAAGGCGCCCTGCTTCGAGGCGCCGTCGCCGAAGAAGGCCAGCACGACCTGGCCCTGCTTGCGCAGCTGCGCCGCGAAGGCGACGCCGGTGGCCTGGGGGATTCCCTGGCCGACGATCCCCGAGGTGCCGAGGAAGCCCCGCTCGGGGTCGGCCAGGTGCATCGAACCCCCGTAGCCGCCGCACAGACCGTCCCGGCGGCCGTAGATCTCGGCCATGATCGCCTTGGTGTCGGTGCCGAGGACGATCGGGTAGCCATGGCAGCGATAGGTGGCGATCAGCTGGTCACCGTCGCGCAGCGTGGCCAGCGAACCCACGATCGACGCCTCGGCCCCGTCGGCCAGATGGGTGTGGCCGCGGATCACCCCGGGGTGGTCCTCGAAGGTCCGCTTGACCCGCTCCTCGAACTCCCGCACGCGCACCATCTGGGTGAACATCCAGATCAGGCGATCGTCATCCAGTTCCGCCATCACGCCCTCCTCTCGCTCATGCGACGCCGGCGCGGAATTGCGCCCTCGTCGTCTCGTAGGCCCGGTTGAACTCCTCCTCGATGGGGAGGTTTCGCAGCTCTTCGGACAGGACCTCGACTCCCCACGGTCCGGGATAGCCGGCCCGGCTCAGAGCCTCGACGTAGCCGGGGATGTCGAACTCGCCCTCTCCGGGCAGCCGCCGGTGATTGATGACCTCGTCGATCGGGTCCTCCATGTACTCCACCGATGGGGCGTCCGAAAGCTCCACCCAGGCCAGGTACTCGCCGGGAACCCGTGTCAGCTCGTCGGGTGAAATTCGGAGCTTGCCCATGTGCCAGGTGTCGATGGCGAGGCCGCCGTTGGGGCGGTCGGCCTGGCTGACCAGCCGCAGCCCATCCTCCAGCGTGTGCACGTTGGGGTCGAAGGGGATGATCTCGTAGGCCACCTTGGCGCCCGTGTGCTGCGCGGCGTCGTCGCACAGCGCCGCGTACTCCTCGACCAGCCGGTCGAGCTCGCACGGCGTCTCGGGGATGTTGCCGACCTTGATGTGATGGGCGCACTCGCCGAAGGCGGCGGCGGTCTCGTAGAGCTGGCGGCGCAGCCGATCGGACTCCTGGCGAGCCGGCTCCCCCGCCGGCACGAAGAAGTCGGCCAGGAACTCGACCTCCAGGTAGCGCAGGCCCGCGTCATCGAAGATCGACTTCATCTCCTTGAGCGTGCGCGTCTTAAGCTGGTGCGCCACGTCGGCGTGCCAGAGCCCGAGCCCCCGGAAGCCGACGCGGGCGGCCTCGGCGCATCGATCGCGCCAGTCGAACAGGCTCCATTCTCGGCCCGTGTGGACCTGGACCGGTCCTGACACGGTCCAGTAGAGCGCCACCAGCTCGATCTCGTCCATCACTCCCTCCTAGGAGATGTTGCCACGGACGCGACGATCCGATTCAGCGCCCGGTTGAACTCCTGCGTGCGTGAGACCCACGGCCAGTGATCGGCGGCGATCTCGATCACCTGATCACAGCCGCGCTCCTCGAGCATCCGCCGCTGCATGGCGGGTGGGATCGCCCGGTCCCGGGAGCAGAGGATGTACGCCCGCGGGAGGGCCTCGAAGGCCTCTCGATTCGCCTCGGGGACCGTCACCTGCCCGGCGAACGGAGCCACCGGTTGCGGGCCCAGCCGCGCCGTCGCCCAGACCACCTGCTCCGGGGTGCAGCACCCGAGCATGGCGATCCGGTGTCCATCGGGCGTGAGCCGTCCCACCGGCGGGTCTCCCTCCACGATCAGGTTGGCCTGCACCTGGTCCTCGGCCGCCTCGGGATAGGACACGAGCTCACCCAGGCTCTGGCCCTCGGCGGGGAGGAACGCCGCCACGTAGACGAGGGCCAGGACTCGCTCCGGGCAGCGCGCCGCCGCCTGGGTGATGGCCATCCCCCCCATCGACTGGCCGGCCAGCACCGCGGGCTCGCCCGCGGCCAGCGTCTCACAGATCCGCGCCGCGTAGGCGTCGAGGCTCACCTCTTCGACCGGTGTCCGATCCTCGCCCGCGCCCGGCAGGTCGATCGGCTCCGGCTGATGGCCGCCCGCTTTGATTCCCGCCAGCGCCGGCTCCCAGCACCAGGCCCCCGCGAACGCACCGTGGACAAGGACGATCCGCGTCATCAGGTCTGGAGCACAATCTTGCCGCGCAGTCCGCCCGCCTCGACGAGACGGTGGGCCTCGGCGGCCTCGGCGAAGGGGAGCGTACGGTCGACGCGGGTCTTCAACCGCCCCTGGGCCACCTGATCGGTGAGCAGCTGAAGCATCTCCGGGTCGCCGTGGACGAGGGGCGTCTCGACCCGCAGGTCGGGGCGATCGGGGAGTGCCACCCCCCGGGTAAACAGCGCGACGCCCCCCTCCTTGACCGGGGCCGCGGCGTCCGGTCCCACGGGGACGGCGTCGAGCACGCCGTCGACCGGTTCGAGGCTGGCCAGGTCGGTCGAGCGCGGCAACACCCGCGCGGCGCCGAGGCCGGCGACCCAGTCCTCGTCGCCGTCGGAGGCGACGGCCAGCACCTCGAGGCCATCGGCCACCGCGATCTGGGTGGCGAAGGAGCCGACGGCGCCGCTCGCCCCCGTGATGAGCAGCTTCGCGCCGGGCGCGAGCGCCATCAGGTCGAGCGCCTGGCGCGCCGTCAACGTGTTGAGCGGCACCGTGGCGCCGGTGACCTCGTCGAGTCCGTCGGGGCGCGGCGTGAGCCAGTCCGGATCGACCGCCGCCGCCTCCGCGTAGGCGCCCACCCGCCCTCCGATCCGCCCCCACGGGATCATTCCCACCACGGGGTCGCGGGTCCGGTACGCCCCGAGGGCGGCGACCGCCGAGCCGACCTCGGCCACCGTGCCGGCGAGGTCCCAGCCGGGCACGAAGGGAGGCGTTAGGTCGGGCATCCGGCGGCGGGCGGCTCCTGAGCGGGCGGACAGGTCGGTCGGGTTGACGTTCACCGCAGCGATCGCCACCACCACCTCGTACTCGGTCGGCTCCGGCCACGGACGCTCGGCGATTCGCAGCACCTCCGGGCCGCCGAACTCGCTGACCTCGCAGACGTGGATCGTGCCCGCCACGGCCGCGATCGTATGCCGTCGCCTCCGCCCGGTCCAACTACCAGCGCCGCCTGGCAAGCCGTGGCGCGCACACCGGCAAGCCGGCCGCGATCACGCTGCCCGGGATTGACTTTGCCTACTCCCCGCCATACCTTGCCGCCACGGAGCTACCCAGCCGTGCCACGGGCCGAGAGGAGATTCGGATGGCCAGCACCGCACCTGCGCTCGGCGCCTTCCCCAGTCCGTATTCGATCCCGACACCGCCGGGGTGCGAGGGCTGGGAGGAGATGTACCCCTACTACGCGCTGTTCGCCGAGCCCCGGCGCGCCAAGGACGAGAACCGCTTCTGGTTCTGGAACTCGATGCATTTCCCGCTCCCCATGCCGGCGTTTGACGTCATCTGCATCGACTCGCCCTACCAGGCCGTGGGCTCGTGGCAGAACCGGGTGTTCGCCGTGCCGCCGGCAATGGGCATCGACTACCGATGCGTGAACGGCTACATCTACATCTCCGGCAATCCGGTGACCGACCCCGAGAAGATCGGCGAGCGGGCCGAGTTCTTCCAGAGGCGGGCCGGCCACTACTACCAGAACTGGCCTGAGCTCTACGGCAAGTGGCGGAGCAAGATGGAGGCGCTGATCGCCGAGCTTGTCGAGCTCAGCGTCCCCGACCTCCCGGAGTACGAGTCCGATGAGGTCGCCCTCGGCGAGGACCGCAACACCGCCTTCTACGAGCTGCTCGACGCCTATGGCCGGGTGCTGCGGATGGGCGATCTGATGTGGCAGCACCACTTCGAGTTCCTGCTCCTCGGTTACGGCGCCTACGCGACCTTCGCCGAGCTGGTCAAGAGCAACCTCCCCGACGTGCCCGACCAGCACATCGCCCAGATGGTCGCCGGCATCGACGTGATCCTGTTCCGGCCTGACGCCGAACTCCGCCGGCTCGCCGCGCTGGCCATCGACACCGGCGTCGACGGCGCCTTCGTCCAGGGCCACACACCGGCCGAGATCGATTCAGAGCTTGAGCAGAGCGAGGCCGGGAGGGCGTGGTTGGCCGAGCTTCAGCAGGTCAAGGACCCGTGGTTCAACATGGCCACGGGCGACGGCCTTTACCACTACTACGGGAGCTGGCTCGATGACCCGAGCATCCCCTACGCCTCGCTGATCGGGCACGTCGCGGCGCTGAGGTCAGGGGAGGAGATCGCGCGGCCCACGGCGGAGATCGAGCACGAGCGAGAACGCCTGGCCGCCGGCTACCGGGAACTCCTGGACAAGGACACGCGCCCCGCCTTCGACGACCTGCTGGCCCTCAGCCGGATCGTGTTCCCGTACGTCGAGGAGCACAAGTTCTTCTGCGACTACTGGTTTCTGACCCGCTGGTGGAACAAGATCCGCGAGTTCGGGGCGCTGCTCGCCGGCCACGGGTTCCTCCAGGACGCCGAGGACGTGTTCCAGCTCTCCCGCTACGAGGTCGCCTCGGCCCTGGACGAGCTCGTGCTGACCTGGGCCACCGGCGGCGACGCGCTCGGGCCGGCCCACTGGCCGCCGATCGTGGCCCGGCGCAAGGAGCTGCTTAAGCGGCTGGCCGACTGGACGCCGCCACCGGCCCTGGGCGTCACCCCCGAGGCGATCACCGACCCGATGACGATCATGCTCTGGGGGGTCACCACCGACCGGGTCAAGGAATGGGCGCGCCAGCAGGAGGGCGGCACCGAGCTGACCGGCGCCGCCGCCTCGCCGGGTCAGGTTGAGGGCGTCGCCCGGGTCGTGCGCTCGCCCCAGGAGCTCGCCGACGTCCGCGACGGCGAGATCCTGGTCTGCGGTTCCACCTCGCCGGCCTGGGCGCCGATCTTCTCGAAGATCAGCGCCACCGTCACCGACGTGGGGGGCGTGATGTCGCACGCGGCGATCGTGTGCCGCGAGTACGCGCTGCCCGCGGTCGTCGGCACCGGCCGCGCCACGTCTCAGATCCGGACCGGTCAGACGATCAGGGTCGACGGGAGCGCGGGGGTGGTCACGCTGTTGGAGCGAGACGGCGGGTAGTGGCGTACAGCTCTCCGCTTGAGACACTGCGGCGAGGCGATGAGCCCCGGTTCGGCGCCAAGAGCGCCAACCTGGGTGAGCTGCTGGCGGCGAAGATCCCGGTGCCGCCCGGGTTCGCCATCGCCGCCGGCGCGGACGAGTCCGTGTTCTCCGACATCGCCGGCCACTACCGGCAGCTCGGCGACGATCCCCCGGTGGCGGTGCGCTCGAGTGCCGTGGGCGAGGACTCGGCCGAGGCGACGTTCGCGGGGCAGTACGAGAGCTACCTGTGGGTCCACGGCGCGGAGGCGATCTGCGACGCGGTGCGCAGGTGCTGGGCGAGCGCCTCGAGCACCCGCGCCAGCGCCTACCGCGAGCGCCTCGGCGGAGGCGCGGTCGAGATGGGCGTGACGGTCCAGCTGATGGTCGATGCTGCCGTCGCGGGAGTGATGTTCACCTGCAACCCGGCCAGCGGCGACCGAAGCATGGTCGCGATCAACGCCAGCTGGGGCCTCGGCCTGGCCGTGGTCGGCGGCGAGGTCAACCCCGACGACTACCTGGTCAGCAAGGTCACCGGGGAGATCCTGCGTGAGCAGCGGGGGAGCAAGGCGATCGAGTACATCGCCGGCGCCGTCCGCCGGGACGTACCCCCGGATCGCCGCGACGCCCCGTGCCTGACCCCGGAGCAGATCGCCGAGCTCGTCGACCTCGCGCGCCGCGTAGAGCGCCACTTCGGCGGCCCCCAGGACATCGAGTGGGCGCTCGATGGAGAGGGCAACCCGTTCGTGCTCCAGACAAGGCCCGTGACAGGGCTTAAGAAGCGGGAGCGGGGCACCGTAGCGACTGACGCGATGTCGCTGGTCATGAAGCAATTCGGAGCGAACGCCAAATGACCCTGACCGAAGAAGATGTCCGAGAGATCCTCCGGATCATCGACGAAACCCCGCTAGCCGAATTCCACGTCGAAACAGACGACTTCACCCTCCACGTAACAAGAAACATGGATGGGGGTGAGGCCTCCGCGCCTCCTCGCGCGAGCACAGGAGACGCGGAGGCCTCACCCCCGTCCGTGAAAGACGAAGTCACGATCGAGGCCCCAATGCTCGGCGTCTTCTACGCCGCGGATGCCCCGGGGGAGCCGCCGTTCGTACGGCCGGGCGACAAGGTCGACCCGAACACGACGGTCTGCATTATCGAGGTCATGAAGATGATGAATTCGGTCCCGGCCGGCGTGTCCGGAACCGTGATCGAGGTCTGCCAAGAGAACGGCGCCATGGTCAAGGAGGGCGAGCCGCTGTTCCGGATCGCCCCATGATCGAGTTCGTCGACACGACGCTGCGCGACGGCAACCAGAGCCTGTGGAGCGCGACCGGCCTGACCACGCCGGACGTGATGGCCATCGCCCCCACGCTCGACCGGGTCGGCTACCACGCGCTCGACTTCACCTCCAGCACACACATGGGCGTTTCGGTCCGCTTCCACCGCGAGGACCCGTGGGAGCGGATCCGGCTCGCCAGTGAGGCGATGCCGAACACGCCCCTGGGCATGATCACCACCGGGATGCGTTTCATCTCGTGGGTTCCGGCGGCCGAGGATGTGATGCGACTGTCGTTCAGGCTCGTGGTCCGCAACGGACTGCGCCGGCTCCAGATCGCCGACCCCTCCAACCACCCCGACCGCCTGAGGCGGATCGCCCGGATGGCCCGCGAGGAGGGCTTCGAGGAGATCGTGATCGGTCTCACCTATTCGATCAGCGAGGTGCACACGCACGCCTACTACGCCGACCGCGCGGCCGCGCTGGCCGACTGCGCCGACATGGACCGGCTCTACCTCAAGGACCCGGGTGGGCTGCTCACGCCCGACGCGGTCGGGGAGCTGGCGCCGTCGCTGCTGGCCGCGGCGGGCGAGCGCCCGCTGGAGCTCCACAGCCACTGCACGATCGGGCTGGCCCCGCTCGTCTACGTGGAGGGTGTGCGGGCGGGGTACGGCACCGTCCACACCGCCTCGGGTCCGCTGTCCCGCGGCACCTCGCAGCCCGAGGCGATCAGCACCGCCCGCAACCTGGAGGCGGCGGGCTTCGAGCACCCCCTCGACCTCGAGGCCCAGGCCGAGGTCACGGCCTACTTCGATGAGCTCGCCGAGCGCAAGGGCTTGGCACCCGGTGCCCCACGCGAGTTCGACGCCGCCTACTACCGCCACCAGCTCCCGGGCGGGATGGTGACCACGACGCGGCGGATGCTCGAGGAGCTCGGGCGCGGCGATCGCTTCGAGGAGGTGCTGGAGGAGGTCGGGCGCGTCCGCGCGGAGATGGGCTACCCGATCCTGGTCACGCCCGTCTCGCAGTTCATGGCCAGCCAGGCCGCCCGCAACGTGATCGACTCGGAGCGCTGGGCCAACGTCTCGGATGAGACGGTGCGCTACTTCCTCGGCCATTACGGCGAGGCGCCGGCGCCGGTCGACCCTGAGATCGCGGACCGGGTGCTGGCGCGGCCCCAGGCGGCCAAGCTCCGCGACCTTGAGCCGATCACGCTGGAGGGCGCGCGCCAGCGCTTCGGATCCGGCATCTCCGAGGAGGAGCTCCTGCTCCGGCTGACCATGCCGGAGGAGCAGGTCGATGCCATGAAGGCGGGGTCGCATGCGACCCCGCCCCGGGAGGCGCATGCGCCTCCCGGCGGGCCGGTGCATGCACCGGCCCGAACACCCCTGATCACCCTGCTTCGTGAGCTCCAGCGCCGCCAGGACATCTCGACCTTCTCCCTGCAGACCGAGGACGAACGATTGGTGTGGCGGCGTGCTTGACGGCGCCCGGGGGTTCATGTTCGACGTCGACGGGACGCTGGTTCATCGCGGAGGAGATGGTCGCGCCGAGCCCCAGCCTGACGCGGTGGAGGTGCTGGAGCGGATCCGCAACTCGGGACGTCCGCTCGTCCTGTTCACCAACGGCAGCCACGTTCCCTCGGCGGCGATCGCGAGCGGTCTACGTGACGACGGCCTGCCGATCGCCGATCAGGAGATGCTCACCCCCACCGACAGCGCGGTCAGCTACCTGCGCCGCCGCCACCCCGGCCAGCCCGTGTTGCTGTTCGCCTCGCCTGCGATCACCGAGTGGATGGCCGCGGCCGGCGTCAACGTCACCGAAGGCGAGGACGCCGAGGCCGTGTTCGTCGCCCACCTCGACCACATCGAGGTGCCTCGGCTGGAGCGGGCGGCCCGGGCGGTGCTGCGAGGCGCGCCGCTTCTGACCTCCAGCTATGCCCGGGGCTACGCCGGCGCCAATGGGATCATCTTCAGCCGGGGCGCGATGATCACCGCCGCCATCGCCAAGGTCACCGGCGCTCGGCCCAAGGTCCTCGGCAAGCCGTCCCGCGCCGCGGTGCGCGAGCTCTCCGAGCGCCTCCGGGCGCCGGCCGATCAGCTCGTGGTGATCGGCGATGACCTGGGGATGGACATCGCGCTCGGGCGCCTCGGGGGCTCCCGCACGATCCTCGTGCGGAGCGGGATCAGCGGTCAGATCGACCTCGACCGGGTGCCGGAGCGCCGCCGCCCGGACGCCGCGATCGACCGCGTGGGGGATCTGCTGCAGTGGCTCTAGTGGCGGTGAGCCGACACCCAGGCCACCGACCCGGCGTCCACCGGGAGGGCGACGCCGGTGATGAACGAGGCCTCCTCCGAGCACAGCCAGACGACGGCGGCGGCCACCTCGGCCGGATCGCCGAACCGGGTCATCGCCTGGGGGGCCAGGATCTCCGCCTGGCGCTCCGGGGGCTGGCCGGTCATCAGCGGCGTCATGATCGCTCCCGGGCACACGGCATTGACGCGGATCCCGTCGTTGGCGTACTCGACGGCGGCGTTCTTGGTCAGCCCGAGGATCCCGTGCTTGCTCGCGGTGTACGCGCTCAGCATCGTCACCGCGCGCAGGCCAGCGTTGGACGACGTGTTGACGATCGCGCCCCCGGTTGGCTCCGGGTTGGCGAGCATCTGGCGGATCTGGTGCTTCATGCCCAGGAAGGTGCCGCGCAGGTTGACCCCGATCACGCGGTCAAAGTCCTCGTCGGGCGTCTCGTGGAGGAGGCGGTGGACGCCGATGCCGGCGTTGTTGTGGGCGAAGTCGAGGCGGCCGTGACGGCCGACGACGTGGGCCGCGAGCGCCGCGTTGTCCTCCGCGCGGGACACGTCGCAGGCGAAGAACTCGGCCTCGCCGCCGGCGTCGCGGATGAGCCGCACCGTCTCCTCTCCCCCGTCCCGCGCCGACTCCAGGTCGGCCGCGACCACCGCCGCCCCCTCGGCGGCGAACCGGATGGCGCAGGCGCGGCCGATTCCGCTCGCCGCTCCGGTGACGAGTCCCGCCTTGCCGGTCATCATTGCCGCGAGCCTATCTCGTGACCGCGACCCAGATCTACGACGAGCTGACCGACGGCGGGGCGCGGCACCTCCGCCTTGAGGAGCTCGTGTACGCCGGCGTGCCCAATCTGCCCACGCGCGAGCAGATGGAGGCCGAGCGGGCGCGGCCGCTGGCCGAGAAGGAGGGGCTCGAGCTCGCCCAGGGCGACTTCATCGCCGCGGTGCTGGCCGATCCGCGCACCGGGACGCACCTGCTTAAGTCGATGCTCCGCCCGACCGAGGAGGCACTCGAGCGGGTGGATGAATTCCGTTCCCGCGGGGAGGTCGACCTGGGTCCGGCCTATGTGCGCCGAGAGGGCCGGGCGGGGATCCTCGAGCTGCGAAACCCCGGCCACCTGAACGCCGAGGACGGCGCCACGCTCGGGCCCACCGAGGTCGCGGTCGACCTGCTCCTGCTCCATCCCGAGATCGAGGTGGCGCTGTTCCGCGGCGGAGTCGTCGACCATCCTCGTTATCCGGGCGAGCGGATCTTCGGGGCCGGGATCAACCTGACCCACCTCTACGAGGGCCGGATCGACTTCCTCTTCTACCTGGTCCGCGATCTCGGCTACGTCAACAAGATCTATCGGGGGTTGTTCCCGGACACCGAGAAGCTGTGGGTGGCCGCAGTCGAGCGCTACGCCATCGGCGGCGCGTGTCAGCTCCTGCACGTGATGGACCACGTGATCGCCGCCCGCGGGGCACGCCTGTACCTGCCCGCCCGGCGGGAGGGGATCATCCCCGGGGCGTCCAACCTGCGCCTGCCGCGGTTTGTGGGCGATCGCGCCGCCCGCCAGGCGATCCTGTCCGGACGCGAATGGGTGGCCGGCGAACCCGACACCGAGCTGCTTGTCGACGAGACGGTCGAGCCCGGGGAGGTTGACGACGCGATTGCGGCGCGGATCGAGCTGTTGACCAGCAGTGGGCTGATCAATGCGGCCGCCAACCGGCGGGCCATCCGGGTCGGGCAGGAGCCGCTTGACCTGTACCGCCAGTACATGTCGACCTACGCCGCCGAGCAGGCGCGCTGCCATCTCAGCCCCGCCCTGGTGGCCAACCTGGAGCAGCACTGGAATGCCCGCCGCGGCTGAGCAGACGCTCCCCCGCCCGGAGCTACAGCGCCTCCAGCTGGAGCGACTGCGGGAAACGGTGGCGCGGTCCGGGCTGGGCGAGGAGATCGACTCGCTGGATGACCTGCGCCGGGTCCCGTTCGCAACCAAGGCCGACCTGCGTGAGAACTATCCGTTCGGACTCCTCGCCGTCCCACGTGAGGAGCTGGTGCGGCTCCATGCCTCGAGCGGAACGCACGGCAAGCCGACCGTCGTCGGCTACACGGCGGACGACCTCGAGACCTGGACCGAGCTGATGGCGCGGTGCATGACGATGGCCGGGGTCAGGCCGGGGATGCTGATCCACAACGCCAACGGCTACGGCCTGTTCACGGGTGGGTTCGGGTTTCACCAGGGCGGCGAGCGGATCGGGGCGACGGTGGTGCCGGTGTCCGGCGGGTTCACGGCGCGCCAGGCGATGCTGCTGTCCGATCTCGGCGCCGACGTGCTCGTGGCGACGCCGTCCTATGCGCTGGCCATCGCCCAAGCGCTCGAGGGTGCTCCGACCCGGTTGAAGCTAGGGTTGTTCGGGGGCGAGCCCTGGAGCGAGGCGCTGCGGGGAGAGATCGAGTCGGCGCTGGGGCTACAGGCAGTCAACTTCTACGGCCTCTCGGAGATGTGCGGCCCCGGAGTGGCCGCCGAGTGCCTGGAAGAGCGCGACGGCCTCCATGTCCAGGAGGACCACTTCCTTGTCGAGGTGGTCGATCCTGACGACGGGACGCCTGTGGCACCCGGCGAGGAGGGCGAGCTCGTCTTCACGACGCTGACCAAGCAGGCGATGCCGCTGCTCCGCTACCGGACGCGGGACTTCGGCCGGCTCGTGGCGGAGCCGTGTCGCTGCGGACGCACGACGGCGCGCATCACCGGACTGCGCGGCCGCGTCGATGACATGCTGATCGTGCGCGGGGTCAACGTCCACCCCTCGAACGTCGAACAGGTGGTGCTGAGCGTCGAGGGCGTGGGCCCCCACTACCAGCTCGTGCTGGAGCGCCACGGCCCGATGGATGAGCTGACGCTGGAGTGCGAACCGGCCGGCGAGCAGGATCGCGACGATTTGGCCAAACGCCTGGCCCACGCGCTGCGGGAGCAGACCGGCCTACGCATCGGCGTCACCGTACGCGACCCGGGTGCCATCCCCCGCAGCGAGGGCAAGGCGGTCCGGGTGGTCGACCGGCGAGGCTGAGCAAACAATGGCGATCTGGTTGTCAATACGTCAACCGGAGGGCCATCGTTCCGGCGCGAGGGTCCGGTCCGCCTGGTGGCGGGCTTCGCTCGGAGTCACGCCGAACTCCCGCTTGAACACGCGGGAGAAGTGAGCCGCGTCTGAGAATCCCCAGCGGAAGGCGATCTCGGTCACCGGGCCGCCGTTGGGCCGCCGGAGATCCTCCATGCAACGCGCCAGCCGCTCACCCCGCACGAGCCCGGCGACCGATTCATCGGCGTCCTCGAACAGCGCGTGGAGCGCCCGGACCGACATCGAGTACGCGCGCGCGATCGAAACCGGGCCGAGCGCGGGGTCGCGAAGGTGAGTGCGCACATAGCGGCGGATCTCGGCCCGCGTCGCCGCCCGAGCCGTCGCCCGGCTGGTCGGTAGCGTCGGCTCGATCGCGCCGCGCAGGAGCTCGAGCGCGGCGTCCGCCGCGGCCTGGCGGGCCGACGCGTCGAGCCGCGGCAGCTCGTGGACGAGTGCGTTCATGTACCGGGCCAGGAGCCGGGCCGGGCCGTTGCCGTCGAGGGCGGGAAATGCGTCCTGCTCGCCGAGCCGGGGGCACACGGCCAGAACGCGATCGCGGGGGAACATCAGCGTCCGCTTGTAGAAGGGCTCGACGATCTCGATGTCGGTCGGTTGCAGGCCGTCCCACAGGACCACGTCACCGGCCTTCAGCGCGAGCGCGCGGCCGCCCTCACGGACCGTCTCGACTCCCCGGGCGACGAACTGGAAGCCGAGGATGTTCTCGTGGTCGTGCTGATCCCGGCTGCCCTCGATCACCGCTCTCGAGCGACTGCCCCGGAACGGCATCGCCGCGCAGTCAACCAGCGTCAGGTCACTGAACTTCCGGCGGGTCACCGCAGCCTGGAAATCTGTTGGCGTCCCGTCAGTGGGTTGCACGTCGAAGGCCAGGTGGGTGGCGGCGAGCACGTCGCTCCAGGACGCCAGCCGTCGTCCCAGCGTGGCCCCCGTGATCCGCCAGCGCTCTGTCTGTTCGCAGCCTGCGGCCAACTCCACGCTCATCCGGCGCTCTCTCTCCTCTGGTGCCTGCGTGCAGGGATTATCTTAAACGGGCCGGGCTCTGGCCAGTTCTACGAACACGTCCAGCGCCCCCGGGTTGGCCAGTGAATCGCGGCTGGTCAGGCGTTCCGGCGCCTCGCCGCGCATGATCCGCTTGACCGGAACCTCGAGCTTCTTGCCCGTCAGCGTGCGCGGGATGTCCGGCACGGAAACGATCCGGTCCGGGACGTGGCGGGGCGAGAGCTGGCTCCGCAGCGCGCGGACGATCTGGTCGCGCAAGGCGTCATCGAAGACCACGTCCGCGGCCGGCACGACAAACAGCGTCAGCTCCCCCGCACCGCCCTCGGGATCCTCCAGGTGGATGACCAGCGCCTCGCGTACCTCGGGAAGCTCCTCCACCACGGCGTAGAACTCGCCCGTGCCGAGGCGCACCCCACCCCGGTTGAGCGTGGCGTCGGACCGCCCGGCGAGGATGCAGCTGCCGCGCTCGGTGAAGCGGATCCAGTCGCCCTGACGCCAGACGCCGGGATAGCGGTCGAAGTAGGAGTCCCGGTAACGCGAGCCGTCCGGGTCGTTCCACAGACCCACCGGCATCGAGGGCATGGGCTGGCAGACGACCAGCTCGCCCAGCTCGCCAATCACCTCGTCACCCGCGTCGTCGAAGGCCCGCGCGTCGACGCCCAGACAGGGCCCGGAGATCTCGCCCTCGTACACGGGCTGCATGAGCGAGCCGGAGACGAGCCCGGTGCACACGTCGGTGCCGCCGGAGCCGTTGTTGAGCAGCACGTCGGGCATCTGCTCGTAGATGTAGCGGTAGCCCTCGGCGGGCAGCGGCGAGCCGGCGGTGCAGAACACGCGGATTGAGCTCAGGTCGCACTCGCGCCCGGGCTCGAGGCCGGCCTTGCGACACGCGGTCAGGTACGGCGGCGCCACGCCCATCACGGTCGGCTCCAGCGCCTCGGCGAGCCGCCACTGCTCGAGCAGGTCCGGCCAGGTGGGGTCGCCGTCGAGCATCACGATCGAGGCCCGCAGGAGCAGCGCCGAGACGAGCGCGTTCCACATCATCCAGGCGGTGGTGGAGAACCACAGCAGCCGCCCCCCCGGCTTCAGATCCCAACCAAGCCCCTGGTTCTTGTGATGCTCGATCAACTGGCCGCCGTGACCGTGGACGATCGCCTTGGGGAGCCCCGTGGTGCCAGAGGAGAAGAGCACGTACAGGGGGTGGTCGAAGGGAACCGCCTCGAACTCGAGGTCTCCCGCTTCGGCCTGCAGGTCCGTCCAGGCGGTGGTGTCGGGAATCTCCGCCTCCCCGTAGGGAATGCTCACGACGTGCTCAAGGCTCGGGAGGGCGGCGCGGATGGCGGCCACCTCCGAGCGACGATCGACGTAGCGGTCACGGAAGCCGTAGCCCCCCACGGCGAGCATCACCTTGGGCTCGATCTGGGAGAAGCGGCCGATCACGCTGCGAGCGCCGAACTCGGGCGCGCAGGTGGCCCAGATCGCCCCCAGGCTGGCCGTGGCGATGAAGCCGATCAGCGTCTCGGGGATGTTGGGCGCGTAGGCCACGACCCGGTCGCCCGGACCGACGCCGAGCCGTTGCAGGCCGGCCCGAGTGCGAGCGGCCTGCTCGCGCAATTCGCCGAAGGTCAGCTCCAGCGGCGGGCGGGTCTGTGAGCGAGCGACGATGGCCACGCGGTCGCGGTCCTCCTCCCCACCCACCAGGTGCTCGGCGTAGTTCAGCTGGGCGCCGGGAAACCACTCCGCGCCGGGCATCTCCCGGCGGCCCAGCACCCGCTCGGGCGGCGTCTGTGCCCGCAGTCCGTAGAAGTCCCACACCGAGCCCCAGAAGCCCTCAAGGTCGGTGATCGACCAGCGCCAGAGCTCGTCGTAGGTCTCATGGTCCCGCCCGCGGTTGTCCCGTACCCATTCGGTGAAGCGGCCGATCTCGGTGCTCTGCCGCACGTCGGGCGGCGGAGTCCAGAGCACGTCACCGACCGTCACTGGCCTCCTGTATGGCCCGCCACACTCGCTCGCCGTTGCACGGCATGTCGATGTTGCGCACCCCGAGGTGGGCCAGCGCGTCGATCACCGCGCCGTGCACGGCCGGCGTGGCGCCGATCGTCCCCGACTCGCCGATGCCCTTGGCGCCGAGCTCGTTGATGGGTGTCGGCGTCTCCATCTCGACGAGCTCGAACGCTGGCAGCTCGGTCGCCGCCGGCATGCAGTAGTTGACCAGGTTGGCGCTCGCCGGATTGCCCTCCTCGTCGTAGGCGATCTCCTCGAACAGCGCCTGAGCGATCCCGGCCGCCACACCCCCGTGGACCTGGCCCTCGGCGACGAGGGGGTTGATGATCGTCCCGGCGTCATCAACGGCGATCAAACGCTCCAGGTCAACATGACCCGTCTCGGTGTCCACGTACACGACGGCCACGTGGGCGCCGAAGGGGAAGGTGGGCTGCGAGGCGGTGAAGTCAACCTCGATCTTGAGCTCCTCCAGCTGGCCACCGTCGTCCAAGCGCGCCGCCAGCTCCTCCCAGCCCAGCGCCGGGGCAGGCGCGCCGGTGACGTGGAACTTCGCCGCCTCGACGTCGAACACCATGTCCTCTGCGCTCGCCTCGAGCTCGGCCGCGGCCAGCTCCTTGGCCCGCTCCACGAGGTCGACCGACGCCTGGGCGGCAGCCGAGCCACCGATCTGGGTCGACTTCGAGCCGTAGGTCCCGGTGCCTCGGGGGACGGCGTCGGTGTCGCCCTTGAGGACCTTGATTCGCTCGATCGGCAGGCCCAAGCGCTCGGAGACGATCTGGGCAAACGTCGTCTCGTGCCCCTGCCCCTGGGAGAAGGAGCCCGTCCGGACCAGCGCCTCGCCTCCGGCGGTGATCTCGACCCCGCCGTACTCGGTCTCGTTCACCCCGTTGGTGATCTCCACATACGTGCTCAGGCCGATCCCGAGCTGGCGGCGGGTGCAGTCGCGGCGGCGGCGCTCCTGCTCGGCCCGGAGTTCCTCGTAGCCGGCGTGCTCTAGCGCCCGCTCGAGGGCGGCCCCGTAGTTGCCGACGTCGTAGGTGGCGCCCGTGACCGTGGTGTAGGGGAAGGCGTCCGGGGGGATGAAGTTCCGCCGCCTGACCTCGGCCGGGTCAAGCCCGCACTCGGCGGCGAAGGTGTCGATCGCTCGCTCCAGGACCTGGCTCGCCTCCGGCCGCCCGGCTCCCCGGACCGGACCCGTGGGCGTGGTGTTGGTCGCCACCGCCACCACGTCGCACTCGATCTTCGGGATCCGGTAAACGCCACTGCCCATCAGCGCGGTGAGGTTGGGCAGGAACGCCCCCAGCCCGGGGTAAGCGCCGGCGTCCTGAAGGATGTCCAGACGCAGCGCCTGGACCTCGCCGTCGCGCCCGCCGCCGATCTGGAAGTCGATCGTCTGGGCGCGGCCGTGGTGCATGGCCACGAGATGCTCAGAGCGCGTCTCCGTCCACCGCACCGGGGTGCCGGTGTGGCGGGCCAGCCAGGCCACGATCACATCCTCCACGTCAAGTCCCTTGCCCCCGAAGCCGCCCCCGACGTCGGGCGCGATCACCCGGACCTGGTCGGGCTCCATCCCCAGCAGGAGGCCGAGCACCATCTTGTCCTGGTGTGGTGTCTGGGTCGAGAGCCAGACCGTGACCCGTCCGTCCTCGAAGTGAGCCGCGGTGGCTCGCGGCTCGATCGGACACGCGGCCAGCCGCTGGCTGATCACGCGGCCTGAGCTCACCACCTCACAGCCGTCGAACAGGTTGGGATCCGGCTGCTCGGGCGGATGCCGCAGGGCGACGTTCGTCCCCACTCCCTCAAACAGCAGTACCTCGTCCTCACGCGCCTTGAGCATGTCGGTGACATGAGGCAGCGGTTCGTAGTCGACCTCGACGAGCTCGGACGCGTCGACGCTGGCCTCCCGGGTGGGGGCGATGACCGCGGCCACGATGTCGCCGGCGAAGCGCACCTTCTCGGAGGCCAGGATCGGCCTGAACATGCGCTCGTCGATGGGGATGAAGGGCGGCGGCGGGCTGACGGCCAGGTCGGTGTCACCGGCGGTGAAGACCTGCGCCCCCGGAATCTCCGCTATGGCGCTCGACTCGACACCGTTGATGCGCGCGTGGGCCCAGGGCGAGCGGATGAAGGTGACGTGCAACGCACCCTCAAGGGCGATGTCGTCCACGTACTGTCCCCGGCCGGTGAGGAAGCGAGGATCTTCGACCCGGCGGACCCGCTGTCCGATCATCGTGGCCATCGCGCGGGGAATCCTAATCTGACGCCGAGGGGCGGTTCGGGACGGAGGCCGCGATCACGCGCGCCCTGGAGGTCAATCCTGCGCCTCACGCAGGCCCAGCAGCCGCGCGGCGTTCTCTTTCAGGACCAGCGGACGCACCTCGTCCTTGATGGCGAGGCGTTCGAAGTCCGACAGCCACCGATCCGGGGTGATCAGCGGGTAGTCGGAGCCGAACAGCATCTTGTGCTTGAGCTGGCTGTTCGTGTAGCGGATCAGGTTCTCCGGGAAGTACTTGGGCGACCACCCGGACAGATCGATGTACACGTTGGGCTTGTGCACGGCGATGGCCAGCGCCTCGTCCTGCCAGGGAAATGACGGGTGCGCGAGGATGATCTTCAACTCCGGGAAGTCGGCCGCCACGTCATCGACGCACATCGGGTTCGAGTACTTGAGGCGGACCCCGCCACCCCCCGGCATGCCGGCGCCGATGCCGGTGGTGCCGGAGTGAAACAGGCTGATCAGCCCGGCCTCGGCGATCGGCTCATAGAGCCGGTAGTGCTCACGATCGTTGGGCCAGAAGGCCTGGGTGTTGGGATGGAACTTGAACCCCCGGGCGCCCGCTTCGATCAGCTCTGAGATCTGACGCACGGCCATCTTGCCCCGGTGGGGGTCGACGCTGGCGAACGGGATCAGCACGTCGGGGTTCTCCCGAGCCGCGGCCAGCACCTCGTCGTTGCCCAGGCGCGGGCGGCCCATCCCCGCCTCATCGTCGACGTTGAAGATCACCGCCACCATGTTGCGCTCCCGGTAGTAGTCGGCGAGATCGCGCGCCGTCGGCTGGACGGGAGCGGCTCCGAAGTAGCGTGCGGCGGCGTCGAGTAGCTCGGTCGTCACCTCGTCCTGAGGCTGGTCCTCGTTGCGCTCGGCGTGAACGTGCACGTCGATCGCGGCCAGCTGGTCGACGTCGATGCTCACACTCCGCCTCCCGCAGCGAGGTCCCGCTCGAGTATCTCCGCCGCTCCGCGTAGCGGCGGGAGCAGGTCCTGGCGGATCGACTCTGGGGTCCGGCGGCTGGCGTGAGTCGAGAGGTTCATCGCCGCCACCACCCGGCCGGATTGGTTGCGGATCGGCACAGCAAGCGCACGCAGGCCGCACTCGAGCTCCTGATCGACCAGCGCCCAGCCCTGGCGGCGCACGCGTTCGATCTCCGCTCGGAGCGCACGCGGGTCGGTAACCGTCGTCGGGGTCAGGGGTTGCAGCTCGACGCCGGTCAGGAATGCCTGCAGTTCATCGTCGGGCAGCCCGGCCAGGAGCACGCGGCCCATCGAGGTGGCGTAGGCGGGGAAGCGAGTCCCCACCGAGATGGCCACCGTCATGATCCGCTGGGTCGCCTCGCGAGCCACGTAGACGACGTCGGCGCCATCGAGCACCGACACCGAGGAGGACTCGTGCACGCGGTCGACCAGCTCACGCAGGTGAGGCTGGGCGATCTCGGGCAGGCTGAGGCTGGACAGGTAGGCGTAGCCGAGCTCCAGTGCCCGCGGCGTCAACACAAAACGGTTCTCGTCGCAGCGCACGTAGCCAAGCTGCTGGAGAGTGAGGAGAAAGCGCCGTGCCGAGGCGCGGGAAAGTCCGGTGGCCCGGGCCACGTCCGACATCGTGCGGCCGGGTCCGGGGCCGCTCAGGGCCCGGATCACGATCAGCCCCCGCTCCAGCGATTTGACGAATCCCCGGTCCTCCGAGGACGCGACCGCTTCCGAGACGGTCATCGGCTCACCAGCTCGCGTAGCGCCGCCAGCTCCTCGCCGGTGGGCGGTTCGGTCTCGGCCAGCGGCTCGGCCACTCGGAGCTCCCAGCCGGTCTCCTCCCTCACCGACCCGGCTTCGACCCCCGGGTGCAGGTGGGTCAGGACCAGCTCCTTGGTGTCGGGGTCGGGCTCCAGCACCCCGAGGTCCGTGATCACCGCGGTGGGGCCTCGGCCCCGGAAGCCCAGGCGCTCACGGGCGCCCGGACCGTCGCCGTAGCCAACCGTGGTGCAGAAGTCCAGCTTTTCGACGAACGTCCGCCGGCTGTGAGGCGCGATCACGATCACCTCGTCACACGCCGCGGCGATTTCGGGCGCGCCCCCGGCCCCCGGCAGGCGGGTCTTCGGATGCGCGTAGTCGCCGATCACGGTCGAGTTGAGGTTGGCGTGGCGATCGATCTGGGCGGCCCCCAGGAAGGCCACCTCGACCCGGCCCGCTCCGATCCAGTAGTTGAACATCTCCGGAACCGAGACGACGAAGTCAGCCGTTGAGGCCAGCTCCCCGTCTCCGATCGAGAGCGGGATCCGCCATGGCTTGGCTCCCACCGTCCCCGATTCGTACACCAGCACCAGCTCCGGGTTGTGGAGCATCCGAGCCAGGATCGCCGCCGTACTTGGACGCCCGACGCCGATGAACACGCTGCGGGCATGGGTGAGCCGGCGTGCCGCGACCACGGTCTGCACCTCGCCCGCGCTCGGAGGAGCGTCAGTGTCGGTCGGCGCGCTCAGCGGGGCGCTCCTTGCGCGAGCACGTTCTCCTCCATCCAGGCCGTGAACTGGTCACGGTCGCGGCTCACCCGGTCCCACTCCTTGTAGAAGTCGTTGTCGCGATCGGTGATCCCGTGCGAGTAGGAGGGCCAGGAACCTCCTGGCGCCTCGACCACGGCGTCAACGGTCCATCCGGGCAGCAACACCGCACCGGGCCGCGGCTCGAGCTCCTCGACGATTCGCTCGACCGTGACCAGCGACCGCCGGGCCGCCAGCACCGCCTCCTTCTGCACTCCGGGGATGCCCCAGAGCTGCACGTTCCCGTCGCGGTCCGCCTCCTGGGCGTGGATGATCGCCACATCCGGGTTGAGCGCCGGGACGGCGACCAACTTCTCGCCGGTGAAGGGGCACGTGACCGGGGCCACGCGGGTGTGCTCCATCAGGTCGGTGCCGACGTAGCCGCGCATGACCGCGCACGGCAGGCCCGCCGCGCCAGCCGCGTAGGCATTGGCCATGCCAGCGTGCGAATGCTCTTCGATCTCGATCGCCCGCGGCCACCCGTGCTCGATGGCGTCCCGGAAGCGGTGCAGCGAGCCGACACCGGGATTGCCACCGTAGGAGAAGACGAGCTTGCGCGCCGCCCCCGTCCCGATCATCTGGTCATAGAGCAGGTCGGGGGTCATTCGGATCAGCACCAGCTCACGCCGTCCCTGGCGCAGCACCTCGTGCCCCGCGGCGAAGGGAATCAGGTGCGTGAAGCCCTCCAGCGCCACGCTGTCACCGTCAGCCACAAGCTCACCAACGGCCTCACTGAGCGACAGGACGTCAGCCATTTCTGAGCGACAGGACCTCAGTCATTTTGTGCGCTATGCGGACACTTGACTGCGATGCGCACGAGGCTATACGCTGGCCGCGGCCGGCGCAAGACTTACACGAACGGGCAGCGCGTGTCACTCGATCAGGCCACATCGACCCAGCAACTGCTGATTGGAGGGGACTGGACCCCAGCTCGATCCGGGCGCGAATTTGAGCAACGGTTCCCCTTTACGGGGGACGTCGTAGGCCGCGCCGCCGCCGCGGGACGCGAGGATGCCGAGGCGGCGGCTGCGGCCGCGCGAGCCGCGTTCGGGGAGTGGTCGCAGAGTGCACCCGGGATGCGCCGGGAGATCCTGCTCAAGGCCGCGGACCTGCTCTCGGAGCGAGCGGAGGAGATCGCGGGGATCGTCACCGAGGAGACGGGCGGCGTCTTCGGGTGGGGCATGTTCAACGTCCAGCTTGCCTCGGGCATGCTCCGCGAGGCGGCCGCGCAGGCCTACGGCCTGGTCGGCGAGGTGATCCCATCGGATGTGCCCGGCAAGCTCGCCATGGGGGTGCGCCAACCCGCCGGCGTGGTGGTGGCGATTGCGCCCTGGAACGCCCCGGTGATCCTGGCCACCCGCGCCGTGGCCACCCCGATCGCCTACGCCAACACCGTCGTCCTCAAAGCCTCCGAGCTATGCCCAAGAACCCACGCGGCCGTCGTGAGAGCGCTGGTCGACGCCGGGCTGCCAGCGGGTGTGATCAACCTGATCACCAATGACCCGGGCGACGCCGCCGACGTCGTCGACGCGCTCATCGCCCACCCGGACACGCGCCGGATCAACTTCACCGGGTCGACCAAGGTGGGACGCGTCATCGCCGAGAAGGCCGGCCGCCACCTGAAGCGGGTCCTCCTCGAGCTGGGGGGCAAGGCGCCCATGGTGGTGCTGCGTGACGCCGACCTGGATCGAGCCGCGGCGGCGGCCAGCTTCGGCGCCTTCTTCCACCAGGGGCAGATCTGTATGTCCACCGAGCGGATCGTCGTCGACCGGGCGGTGGCCGACTCGCTCTGCGAGAAGCTCGCTTCCCGTGCCGCCGCGCTCCCCGTCGGCGACCCACGTGACCAGGGGACCGCGATCGGCCCCTTGATCAACGAGGCTGCGGTCCGGCGGGTTGGCGAGCTGGTCGACGATGCCGTCTCGCAGGGGGCCGAGGCGATGACGGGCGGAGAATCCGACGGCCCGTGCTTCCCCCCCACCGTGCTCAAGGGCGTGACCCCGAAGATGAGGGTGTACGCGGAGGAATCCTTCGGGCCACTGGTGACGGTCGTCCCGGTGGACGGACCGGACGAGGCGGTGACGGTGGCCAACGACACCGAATACGGCCTGTCAGCGGCGGTGTTCAGCGAAAACGTGCCCGCCGCGCTCGAGCTGGCCCAGCGGATCGAAAGCGGGATCTGTCACGTCAACGACACCACCGTGCACGACGAGCCGCAGATGCCGTTCGGCGGTGTCAAGGCCAGTGGCTGGGGCCGGTTCGGCGGCCGGGCCGCCCTGGAGGAGTTCACCGAGCTGCGCTGGATCACGGTGCAAGAGGAACCGCGCGAGTACCCAATCTAGGCCAGCCGGGGAAGGATCCGATCTTAGATGCGAAGGCAGGTCGCGATCATCGGTGCCGGCCCGGCCGGCCTCACCCTGGCGCTGCTGCTCCAGCGCGAGGGGATCGAATGCGTGATCCTCGAGGACCGCAGCCGGGAGCACGTTGTGCGACGGGCCCGTGCCGGCCTGCTGGAGCAGAACACGGTCGATCTCATGCACGAGCTGGGCGCCGGCGAGCGACTGGCCCGAGAGGGGCTCCAGCACCGGGGGATCAACCTGCGCTGCCAGGGCGAGACGATCTACATCGCGATCACCGAGCTCACCGGACGCCACGTCACGATCTACGGCCAGCACGAGGTGCTCAAGGACCTGATCGCAACCGCTCTGGAGCGCGGGATCGATCTCCGGTTCGAGGTGTCGGACGCCGCCATCCATGGCCTCGCAGGCGATCGGCCTCGGCTCAGCTGGAAGGAGAACGGCGCTACTGAGGAGGTCGAGTGCGACTTCATCGCCGGGTGTGACGGCTTTCACGGCATCAGCCGTGGGGCGATTCCCGACGACGTGCTCACCCTCTATGACTTCACCTATCAGTTCGGCTGGCTTGGGATTCTCGCCCGGGCCGCGCCCGCTACCGACGAGCTGATCTACGCCTGGCACGAGCGCGGGTTTGCTCTCTACTCGATGCGCTCCCCAGAGGTCAGCCGCCTCTACCTCCAGGTGCCGATTGACGAGCAGCTCGAGAATTGGTCCGACGAGCGGGTCTGGCACGAGTTGCAGATCCGTCTTGGCACCGAGGGTTGGCGGGTCAACGAGGGCGAGGTGTTCGACAAGGGGATCACGCCGATGCGGAGCTTCGTGTGCGAACCCATGCAGTTCGGCCGGCTGTTCCTGGCCGGCGACGCGGCGCACATCGTTCCTCCAACGGGAGCCAAGGGGCTCAACCTCGCCGTCAACGACGCGCGCTTGCTCGCCTCGGCGCTGGGGTCCTGGTATCGCACCGGCTCCTCCGAGGCCCTTGACGGCTACACCGAGACGGCGCTGCGCCGGGTGTGGCGGGCCCAGGACTTCTCCAACTACATGACGCAGCTGCTGCACGACCTCGGCGGTGGCCCCTACGAGGCCCGGCTCCAGCTGGCTCGGCTCGACTACCTCTCCCGCTCCGAGGCCGCGGCGCGGAGCCTGGCCGAAAACTACGCCGGACTGCCCGCGGAGCCGGATTTCTGAGGCGCCCGGTGCGGAGCTAGCGCCGGGGGGCGGACGCGTGCGGTTTCAGGGGGCCCTTGGGGTGCAGCGAGAGGTGCTTGGGACGCTCAGCCGCTGGTCGCGGCCGGCTGGCGGAGGGTGCGGGTGGCACGCTGCCGAGGCGGCCTGGACTCCGGGGCCGGTGTGCGCGGACTCCGCGCGCGGGCCGTCAGAGATTCGTCGCCGGCGCGGTCGGTCAGGATCGCCTTGGCGTGGAGGGCGACGATCGCGCTTACGATCATGAGGGCCAGGACCAGGTTCAGAATCAGGACGAGCGACATTCGGGCCTCTTTCTCGCGGGGCTTGCACTGCTTATGAGTCCAAGCTTCAAGCCCCGGTGAAAGACGCCCGTTGGATCGCCGTGTGAGAGACCTAAGACCGCTCAGAAGGTTGGTTCTGGCGGCGCCGCCACGGGGATCGGCGGCGCCTGCGGGACCGCCCTGGCCGGTCCAAAGCTCACCGTCACCATTGCTCCTCCATCCGGTGCGTTCGCGGCGCGGGCATACCCGCCGTGGGACTCGGCAGCCTGCTTGACGATGGCCAGGCCCAGCCCGGAGCCGGGCATGCGCCGAGCCCGCGTGGCCCGATAGAAGCGATCGAATACATGCGGCAGGTCGGTTTCGCCGAAGCCGGGGCCGTGGTCGCGCACGCTCAGCACTCCGTCGCGGAGCTGGATCTCCACCTCGCCGTCGGGCGGGCTCCACTTGCGCGCGTTATCGATCACGTTGGTCACGGCACGGCCGATCCGCTCCGGCACCCCGGGCACGATGGTCGGCTCGAGCTCTAGGTTGAACCGCAGTCCCGGCGCGCGGCGTTGGGCCCGCTCCACCGTCTCTCTGACGATCGTGTCGAGCTCGACGTCCTCGGAGTGGAGGTCCGGCCCCGAGCCGCGGGCCAGCTCCATCACATCGGCGACGATCTGCGTGAGCTCGTCGAGCTCGGCCAGGATCGAATCCTGCAGCTCAACCCGCTCGCCCACCGGCAGCCGCTCGGCCTCGAGGAAGATCTGGATATTGCTGCGCAGGGCGGCGATCGGCGTCCTCAGCTCGTGGGAAGCGTCGGCAACCAGGTGACGCTGGGCCTCGATCGAGCGCTCAAGGGCATCGATGGTCTGGTTGAAGCTCGCCGCGAGCCGCTGCAGCTCGACGGCGTCGGTGGCCTCGAGCCGGGCGGGACGGTCGAGCGTCTGCGTGGCGCGCTCGGTCTGGGCGACGAAGCGCTCGATCGGGCGCAGGGCGGAGCGGGAGATGGCGAACCCCAGCAACGCGGCCAGGGCGACCCCGCCCACGATGAGCAACCCGTAGGTCAGGAGCAGGCCGTCGAGGACCGAGTCGGCGTCGGTCAGCGGCTCGGCGACCATGACCACGTGCTGATCGCCCGGGTCCCAGACGGCATAGACCTCCTCGTGATGACCGCCGACGGTGGTCGAGAAGTAGACGCTCCCACCCCGGTCAGAGACGATGTCTCGGACCTGGCTCGTCACCGGCAGGTGGTAGGGCCCGCTGGCGTGGACGGTCCCGTCGGGGTTCACGACCTGGATGTAGCCGGCCGCCCCGCCCGGCCCGGGGGGCCCCGGGAAACCGCCCTGTCCCCCCTGGTTGGGCTCGCCGAAACCGCCGTGGTCGAGCGGTTGCCCCGCTCGCTGGACATAGCGCTGGGCTTGATCGCGCAGGTCGGTGCGAACCTGGTTGATGAGCGCCGACCGAGTGCTGAAGTAGCCCGTGATCGACAGCGCCACCGCCACCACAGCGACCGCCACCGCGGCTGCCGCTCCAATTCTCCGGCGCAGGCTCATCTAGGGCTCCCGGAGCACGTACCCCACACCGTGGACGGTGTGGATCAGCCGGCGGCCGCCGTCGGCCTCGAGCTTGCGCCGCAGATACCCGATGTAGACGCGGAGCGCGTTGCCCGAAGGCCCGAAGTCGTACCCCCACACCCGGTCGTAGATCAACTCCGAGGAGAGAACGCGCCGGGGATTGAGCATGAACAGCTCGAGCAGCTGGTACTCGGTCCGGGTGAGCTCGATCTCCCGCTCGCCGATGCGCGCCGCATGGGCGTCGGCGTCCAGCTCGAGCTCAGCGAAGCGCAGCACCCGCCCGTCGGCGCCTTCGACGTGGCGGCGCATGATCGCCTTGAGCCGGGCCTGGAGCTCGCGGACGTCGTAGGGCTTGACCAGGTAATCATCGGCGCCCGCCTCGAGCCCGTCCACCCGGTCCTCGATCGCCGCCCGCGCGGTGAGCATCAGGATTGGCGTTCGGTCGCCGGAGCGGCGCAGGGTTCGGGTGACCTCGACGCCATCGATGTCGGGCAGCCCGAGATCGAGCACGATCGCATCGGGCACATCCTTCTGCGCCCGCAACAGCCCCTCCTCCCCCGTCGGAGCCTGAAGGACCTCGTAGCCTCCGAGCAGGAGGGCACGGCGAACGGCTGCGCGGACGGCGTCGTCGTCTTCGATTACGAGGATTCGCATCGTCCCTCCGCCAAGAAGCTAGCGCCCAGATCCACGCTTCTAAGCCTGGCCGGCGGTTCGAAGCGACCGGCAAGACGGATGTAAGGAGAATGTAAGCGGCATGGGCTCGCGAATAGCTGTGATCGGCGCCGGCCACCATGGGCTGGTGGCGGGGATCCGGCTCGCCGAGGCGGGGTGCGAAGTCACGGTGCTCGAGGCCTCGGAGGGCCCCGGGGGCGGGGTTCGGAGCGAGGCGCTCACCCGGCCGGGATACGTGCACGACACATGCGCCGCCTTCTTCCCGCTCGCCCTCGCCTCGCCGGTGCTTCGCGAGCTTGAGCTCGACGTCGAGTGGGTGAACCCGCCGCTGGCCATGGTGCACGTCACCGACGAGGAGGGTGGAGAGATCGCGCTTCACCGCGATCTCTCCGCCACGGTCGAGTCTCTCTGCCGTTACGGGCCGGAGGCCGGGCGGGGCTGGCAGGAGCTCGTGGAGACGCTTTGGCCGCAGCGTGAACGGCTGGTCGAGGCGGCGCTTGGCCCGATGCCACCGCTGGCGGCGACGGCCAAGCTCCTGACCGGCCTCCGGGCCCGGGCGCTCGACTTGGCTCCGATGGCCGTGGGCTCTTCGGCCGCCGTGGGTCGCCAGCTCTTCGGAGACGACCGGGCCGCAGCCTGGTTGGCCGGATCGGGCGCGCACGCCGACGTGATCCCGCAATCCGCCGGCAGCGCCGTGTTCGCGCTGGGATTGAACTTCCTCGCCCACCACGTCGGGTGGCCGCTGGCCCGGGGCGGATCGCAGAGCTTCACCGATGCCCTGGTGAGGCGTCTGCACGGGCATGGCGGAACGGTTCGCTGCGGGGCGGGCGTCGAAGCGATCGAGCTCAGCCGCCGGCGGGCGACCGCGGTCCGCCTCCACGGTGGCGAGCGGCTCGCCGTCGATGCCGTGGTTGCCACCGTCAGCCCTCGCGTGCTGCTCCGGCTCCTCCCACCCCGCTCGCTTCCGGGCCGTCTCGAGCGACGGCTCCAAGGCTGGCGCTACGAGATGGGCACCTTGAAGCTCGACTGGGCGCTCTCGGCGCCGGTTCCCTGGCGCTCCGGAGCGGCGCGTGAGGCGGGAGTGGTTCACGTCGGCGGAGCGCTGGATGAGATCTCGCGCTCGTTGAGCGAGGCCGCGCTGGGGCGCGTCCCGGAGCGTCCCGCCCTCGTGGTCGGCCAGCAGTCGCTGCACGATCCCACGCGTGCCCCCGACGGTGGGCACACGCTCTACGCGTATGCCCGCGTCCCCCCGCACCCGGCGCTGCCCGAGGCGGACGTGACCGAGCGGGTGGAGCGGCAGATCGAGCGCTTCGCGCCCGGGTTCGGAGACCTCATCCAGGCCCGTTCGGTACGGACCCCGAGCGGCCTCGAAGCCGTGAACGCAAGCATGGTCGGCGGCGACCTGGCCAGCGGGAGTTGCGAGCTGAGCCAGCAGCTGATCTTCCGCCCCGACCCCCGCCTGTGCCGGGGCCGGACCCCACTCGGCGGCCTCTACGTCGCCGGGGCGTGGGTGCATCCCGGACCCGCGGTCCATGGCGTCTCAGGCGCTCGCGCGGCCGACCTCTACATGCGCGACCGGCGCAGGCGACGGTGGCCCCGGGCCACGGCCCGGTGGAGATAATCCCGCCATCAGCCGGCGCCTAACACCAGCAATCCTGAGCGCCGCCGCGGTCCTGCTGGCCATGGCACCCGCGGCGCTCGGTCGCGAGCGCTCGCGGCTGAGCATCGGCGCGGGCCAGATCGTCATCACCACCCCGGGTGGGGCCAGCGCCGTCATCAACCGGATTCCCTTCGCGCTGCGCTTCCGCGACGCAGAGGGACGCACCGTGCTCGCCGAGACGGGAACCTCAGCCCTCCCGCTCCCCGTCGCGCCGATGCCGCAGCTGGAGTTCGGGACGATCAGCCCGCCCTCGCCCACCCTTTACGCACCCCTGTCGTTCCTCGTCGGGAATTACTCGGTCGCGCAGGAGCCGGCCTCCGAGTGGGAGGGAAACCTAACCTCGGTCACCGAGGGTGGAATCGAGTACTCGGCTCAGTCCGTGCTCAGCGCCCAGGCCCAGGGGAACGGTGTGGCCCTCACCCTGTCGACCAACGACCCCACCGGGCGGCGGCTGCTGGTCAGGATCTCGCCGACGGGACCAAGCGACGCCCTCACCGTGAGCGTCCGGCCCAGCGACCCAACCGGCGTCGCCGCCATGGCTGACTCCTTCGCCTCCGGCCCGGACGAGGCCTTCCATGGCTTCGGGGGCCGTCACAACTCCCTGAACGAGCACGGCGCCGAGTTCTACAACTGGCTCCAGCAGGAGAACGTCAGCTCCGGCAGCGGACAGGGATTGACCGCGCCAACCTCGCCGGGCGGTGATACCTACATGTTCCCCAACGGGCCCGAGGCCGCGTACTACGTCCAGTCGTCGTTCGTCTCCTCACGCGGCTACGGATTTCTCCTCAACCGCGATGAGATCTCCCACTGGCGCCTGGACTCAGATCGTCCCGATGCCTGGCAGACCGAGGTGGCCGCGCCCGGGCTTGACTACGTGGTTGTCCCGGCCAGCTACCCGCAGGCCATCGCCCAGCTGACCCAGGTCACCGGACGCCAGCCGGTCCCCCCCACCTGGGCCGCCGGCTCCCTGTTTGACCGGCTCGTCAAGTTCCCCTCCGATCCCACCTCCGAGTACGAGCAGGAGGTGCAGTCCGACATCGACAACTTCAAGCGCTACCACCTCCATGTCGACGGCTACCGGATCGAGGGCTGGGCCGAGCTGCCGAGCCCGGTCCTCAAGCACTTCATCGCCGAGCTCAAGCAGCTGGGTATCCACCCGCTGCTCTACTTCCGCGCCTTCGTGGGCAGCGACACGACCGGGACTGACGATCCCGCGGACTACGACTACGCCATCTCCCACGGCTACGTGGCCACCCACGCCGACGGCAGCCCCTACACCTTCATCTCCAACTTCAACGCCCCGGCGGCGGTGATCGACTTCACCAACCCGGCCGCCGTGGTCTGGTGGCAGGGCCGGATCCGCGCCGCCCTCGACCTCGGCGCCGATGGCTTCATGCAGGACTTCGGCGAGCAGGTGCAGTCCGACATGCACTTCCACGACGGCGAGACCGGGGCGACCATGCACAACCGCCTCCCCGTGCTCTACGACCGGGACACGCGTGAGGTCGTGAACCAGTACGAGCGCCAGCACCCGGGTCGCCAGATCTTCTTCTATACGCGGGCCGGGTACACCGGCACCCCCGGGGACGCCGCCTACGAGAGCGCCAACTTCCCCGGTGACGAGACAACCGACTGGAGCCGCGCCTCGGGCCTGGCCTCGCTCACCACGGACATGCTGAATCGCGCCATCGGCGGCGCCTTCGGTTACAGCACCGACATCGGCGGCTACTTCGACGTCGGGCCCTACCAGGCGACAACCAAGGAGCTCTTCCTCCGCTGGGCCGAGTGGGCGGCTCTGTCTCCGCTGTTCCGCCTCCACGGCTCGGCGGCCGCCGGCACTCATGCACCATGGGACTATGACCTGGAGACGGTGAAGA
>Ga0335074_10000424_pt1 | contig 61575 bp, 58 predicted proteins | sample Lox_Sample_23_FD_206715 | JGI IMG/M metagenome (GOLD analysis project Ga0335074, IMG submission 206715) | Soil microbial communities from Loxahatchee National Wildlife Refuge, Florida, United States - Lox_Sample_2.3 | ecosystem: Environmental > Terrestrial > Soil > Wetlands | place: USA...
GGGCCGCGCCGAGGGGCCCGCCGGACGGTCCCCGGCCAGTTCCCTGAGCCGGGCTACCTCGGCTTGCAGCTGGCGGGCCTGTTCCTGCAGCTGCAGGACCCGGCGGATGCCGGCCAGGTTCAGCCCGTCGGCGGTCAGCGCGCAGATCTGGGCCAGCCGGTCGATGTCGCGCCGGGAGTACCGGCGGGTGCCGCCGGCGCTGCGGGCCGGGTCCAGCAGTCCTTCCCGCTCGTAGATCCGCAGCGTCTGCGGGTGCAGCCCGGCCAGCCCGGCCGCGACCGAGATGCTGAACAGGCCCCGGTCCAGGTCCGCCCACCCCGGGCTCACCACGGCCGCGCCGGGTACCGCACCGGGACCGGGGTCCCCCGCGCCGGGATCCCGGGCGCGGCCCGGCCAGCCCTTCTGATGCCCGATCCAGGATCGTTGCTGCCAGGACTGGTTCGTGGCGTGTAACAGAGCTGATTGTTGTTCTCCCCCGTTAAGAACATCCATTCCCTCTGGCCATTCAGTTCCCTTTGATCACTCCTTACGCGTCTGACGGGATATTCCCTATAGTTCCGTTGCTATGGCACCTGTGCGGGTACGAACCCGGCGATGGCGTCGGCCACCGCGGCCGGATTGTCGACCGGGACCCACGTTCTGGCGCCGGGGACGGGGACCAGCGTGGCGTGGGGGAAGTCGGAGGTGAGCCGCCGGGCGTGCTCCGGTGGGAAGAACCGGCATTCCGCGCCCCAGATCAGCAGGACCGGCCGGTCGAAGTACGGAATCTCCCGGGCGGCGTCGAGGAGGAGCTGCGGGCGGAAGCCGGCCATGGCGGCGACGAGGTCGCTGGCCACCCGGCGGTCCCGCAGCGCCGGGCCGAACAGCGATTCCGCGCTCGCGCTGTCTAGCTCGGTCGCGGCGACGCCGGACAGTCCCCTGCGCCGGGCGGCCGGCGATCGGGACCACAGCCAGAGCTGCAGCCACAGCAACCCGCGGGCGAGCCCCGGAAGCGCACGGCTCAGCGCGCTCGCCATCTTGAGCGAATCCGGAGGGAAGTGCTCGTAGCTCTCGCAGTTCGTCAGGACGAGACGGCCTGCCCGCGCGAGCGCTGGATGACCGGTGGCCAGTGACAGCAGGAGTAGCCCGCCGGCCGTGTCATTGACGACCACCGTGGCATCGTCGACATCGAGCAGTTCGAGGCAGTCCGGCAGCAGCCGGGCAAGCGAGACGGCCGACCTGTCCGCTCCTTCGCGCAGGGGCCAGGGATGCCCCCCGAGCGGCAGGTCGACCGTGACGCAGCGGTAGCGGTCCTGGAGCGCGGCGATGACGTCGTGCCACAGCCCATGGTTCGCGAGCGCCCCCGCGAAGAAGACGAGCGTCGGCCCTCGCCCGGACGATTGCCAGGCCAGCGGCCCGAGGCGGGTTTCCAGTTTTCCAGATTCCATGCGAAGTCATCCTTTGTTCTGGGCGGGATGGCGGGATGTAGCCGCGAAGGACGTCATGATTGCGGCGGAGGTGAGAGCGGCGGCGACGGTGACGAGCAGCGCCTGCCAGCCGAACGCGCCGGCTAGCTGCCAGGTGGTCGCGCCGATCCGGGACAGCAGTCGTACCTGGCGGCGCCGCTCGGCGGTAGAACCCCGTGCGGGCCGCGGGAGCGGTCCGTGAGACCGCTCGCTCTGCCGATCCGCGCCCGTCGTCCTCCAGTTATGCCGCGCCCGTACTGCTCGTCCGGCTGTTCGCCTGCCGTGCGGTCCGGCCGGTTCCTCCCGGGCCTGCTCGCGCTGGACGGCGGACTGGCAGATCTGCCCGCGCCATCCACCGAGGTCGGCGCGAGATTGTGACTGGTGGGCGCACTGCTGCGACTGGTCGGCATCGATGGAGCAGTCGTATACCCGTGGCGGACAGGTGATGCGCCTGTTATGTACCCGGCGTACACCTGCGCCGCCGACGCGACCAGGCGTGCTCCTGTTCACTGGTATCTCAGGGCGGTGCCGGGCCGGATCCGGGTGGCGCGGCGCAGCGGCCCGCGGATGACGATCAGCGTGAGCACGAGGACGCCGGCGAGCGTGATCAGCGAGATGACCGGCGGGAATTCCTGCGGGAGGCTGACATCGGCGTTGTGTAGCAGCAGCGCCAGCAGGCCCTGGTAGAGCAGCCAGCCGGCCAGGATTCCGGACGCCCAGCTGGCGACGGCCAGGACCACCGCCTCGGCGCTGAATATCCGCCGGATCTGGCGGGCCCGGGCGCCCAGGCAGCGCAGGATCCCGACCTCGCGGGTGCGCTCGATGACGCCCGTGCTGAGCTCGCTGACCAGTCCCATGAGCGTGATGGCCACCACTGCCAGGCCCAGGATCTGCACGATGGTGAGGATGGAGGTGTCGGCGGCGGTGACTTGCGCCTCGGTGACGTAGATCTCAGTGGTGCTGACCGGGTAGCCGGCTGCCGCCAGCCGCCTCGCGGCGGCGGTGGTCACCTGGTCGATGGCGGCGTGGGCGGAACTGGCGGTGGCGAGCCAGATCGAGTTCGCGGTGCCGGGTTCGCCGTCGAGGCGCTCGAGCACCGACAGCGGGAAGTAGATGGTATCGCCCGAGTTGAGCTGGCCGGTGTCGATCCCGATGACGCCGACCCGGACCGGTCCCGCGGCCGTGGTCAGGGTGAGGGTCTGGCCGACACGGGCACCGGTGATGCGTGCGACGGCGGGGCCGAGCACCACCGGTGAGATGCCGGTGCGGGGGTCTGCGGCAGTGAACCACCGGCCGGCGCTCAGCCGGTAGGCGTAGAAGGTGCGCGGGCCCAGGCCCCAGGCCACGTAGTCCTGTCCGTCGTATTGCACCGAGCTCGTCTCGACGGGCTCGGCTCCCGTGACGCCAGGCGTGGAGGCCGCGATGCCGAGCGCCTGGCTGGTGAACGGCCGCGCGCCCTGGCCCGTTGCCTCCCCGGCGCTGACGCTGAAGTGCAGCAGGCCGATGGTCTGGCTGATCACGGCGGTGACCGACTGGCCGAGGGCGAGGAAGGAGATCGCGAGCCCGGCCGCGACGGCGATCTGGGCGATCACGGCGAGGCTGCGGCGCTTTTGCCGCAGCGCGTTGCGGGCTCCCATCCGCACGCTGCCGGGAATGCGGGTCCCGGACAGCATGGTGGCCAGGCGGTCGAGCCGGCCGGAGCCGTATCCGCTGGTGCCCGTGTCGGCCAGGGTCGCCGCGACGGGCCTGCGCAGCGCGCGGCGCAGGGCGGGGAGCGAGGCGGCGACGGCGAGCGCCGGGCCGAGCAGCAGGCTGGCCACGACGACTGCGGTGGCGATCCCGAAGCCGAACGACACGTCGATGAGCTTGACGGCGAAGTACCGCGCCATCAGGTCGGCGACGGCGATGCCGCCGACGGTGCCGGCGACCGCGCTGGCCGCGCCGAGCATCGCCGCGGTGCGCAGGGTGACCCCGGCGATCTGGCGGCGCCGGCCGCCGAGCGTCTTGAGGATGGCGATCTCGGTTGCCTGCTCGGCGAGCAGGGTGTTCATCGTGGCCGAGATGAGGAACAAGGCGGAGGCGAACGCCAGGATCGTGATGATGTACAGCAGCGCCATGATGTGGCTGAACCCGGACTTTCCTGGCCACTGCCCAGGGGCGCGGACGGCGGGCAGCGCCGTGATCGGGTCTGAGCCGGTCTGTGCGGTCAGGTAGGCGCGTACCTCGGTGATCACCTTCGACTGCGCGGCCGTGCTATCGTCGGTGAGCCGGAACCCCAGGTAGTTGTAGCCGCGGATGCCGCCTAGCGCCTGGACGGTGGCCGTCGGGGCGTAGAAGACCGGCGTGCCCGAGCCGCTCGCGCCAGGGGTCGCATAGAGGTTCAGGCCGGTGCCGCTGATCCGCAGCCGGACCAGCCTGCCGCTCGCGGCCCGCACGTCGATCGTGCCGCCATCGGGCACCGCGAAGCCGGTGGCCCGGGCGTTGCCCGCGTCGGCCAGCGCTTGGCCCGGCCCGGGCATCGCGCCGGTGAGCAGCGCGACCGTATTGACCGGGGCGGACGCCAGCGCGGCGCCGGCCAGCTCGACATCCTGGGGACCGTCGGCCGACGTCGCCGTTGTGGCGTAGCCCACGGCCGGGCTGGCTGCGGCGACGCCCGGCAGGTGGCCCAGCGCGCGTAGCTGCGCCGGGCTCAGGTCAACGGTGCTGGTTTGTATCCCGACGTCATACAGGTGGCTGGCGGCGATCTGGCGGTTCATGGCCACGTTCAGCAGGCTCGGCACGGCCAGGAAGCCCAGGCTCGCGATCGCGATGCTCATCGTGAACAGGGCCAGCAGCGTCCGGGCCCGGTGCCGAGTCAGGTCGCCCCAGGCCTTGCGGTTCAGGGTGCCCATGGCCGCCGCCCTGTGTCGCCGGTGATCCGGCCGTCGCGGACGGACACGATCCGGGAGGCCATCTGGGCGAGCGCCTGGTCGTGGGTGACGTACACGACCGTGCTCCCGTTCTCGTTAAGGCCCTTGAGCAGCTCGAGCATCTCCCGCGCGAGCCCGGTGTCGAGGTTGCCGGTGGGCTCATCGCCGAGCAGGATCGGCGGCTGGCAGGCCATCGCCCGGGCGATCGCGACGCGCTGCTGCTCCCCGCCGGACAGTTCCAGCGGTAGCCGGCCGCCGCGATCGCCGAGTCCGACCGCGGCCAGGTTCCGGCTGGCCACGGCCCTGCGGTCGCGCGCCGGGCCCAGGCGGGCCAGATCCAGCGGCAGCGTGGCGTTCTCCGCTGCAGTGAGCGTGGGCATGAGCTGGAAGAACTGGAAGATGATGCCGATAGTCCGGCCGCGCCAGACCGCGAGCTTCTCCTCCGTCATCTGGTCCAGCCGACTGCCGTGGACCGTCACCGTGCCGGCCGTGGGCCGGTCGATGCCGGCAATGAGGTTGATGATGGTGCTCTTCCCGCTGCCCGACGGGCCGGTGATCGCCACCATCTCGCCTGCGGAGATGACCAGGTCCACGCCGCTCAGGGCGGGAAACCTGACGCCCCGCCTGCCGCGGTAAGCCTTCTCGACCCCGGCCAGCCCGATCATGACCGCAGCGTCCGCCGCGCCGGTCACCAGGCCTGCTGGCCTCGAGGGTGTGTCAGTACTGCCTGTCATGAGTTCCTCCTGGTGGCTACGTGATGTGCCGAATGCCTGGCGTTCCAGCCGGGCGTACCGGGGGCGGGTGGCGGCCAGCACGATCCGGGCCGGCCAGCCGCCGGTGGCCAGCAGCTGGTTCAGTTCGTCCGGCTGCGCGTGGCGCGCTAGCCACGGTGCGGTGAACCGCAGGGCGGGCAGCGCGGCTTTGCGCCGCATCTGCTGCTCGCACCACCGGTACGCGTCGGCAGGCAGGTACCGCCGCATGGCCGCGAGGATCTGCTGCTCCTCGTCGGCGATGTGCTCATCGAGCATGTCGCGCAGCTGGCTGACCGATGTATGCAGCTCAGCGGCCGTGCCCGGTGCTGCGCCGAAGGAAGCCAGTGCCTGGCTGGCCCGGTCGGCCGCAGCCCTGATCGCCTGATGGTCATCGGTCAGCGGGACCAGGTCAACCGCCGCCCCGGCGGTGGCGGCGATCACCGGCCAGAGGATCTCGTCCTCGTTCTGGTGGTGGGTACGGATCTGCGTCAGCAGCGCCGCGGTGTACCGGCAGATGGCGCGCGGCCGGGAGCCCGGCGTGCCGCTGGAGGCGATCTGGCCCAGGCAGGCGGCGAGCCGCCGCAGGTCCTGGCGGATCGCCCGGTGGATGACCACGATGGAGGTGAGGTCGGGCTCGGGCTCTTCGGTGGTTCTGGCCCTGAGCGCGAACGATGGTGCGGTGGTCATGTCCCGAGCCTGGGCCAGCGTCCTGGTGGCTGACTTGCCGCGGACTTGCGGCCCGGTTGCGGGCGCGCCATGGTAGTGGTGATCCCCTTGCCAGGGAGGTGCCTGTGATCGGGGTCCGGGTGCTCGGCCCGCTAGACGTCGCCGTCGACGGTGTCCGGGCCGACCTTGGCGGGCCGAGGCAGCGCTGCGTGCTGGCGCGGCTGATCGCAGAGCACGGCCGGGTCGTCTCCGCTGACCGGCTCATCGAAGATCTCTATGCCGATGAGGCCCCGCCCCGGGCGCTCGCCGCGGTGCAGTCCTATGTTTCTCATCTGCGCCGGGCGCTGGAGCCGGGCAGGGCGGCCCGGGCTCCGGCCGGAGTCCTGATCACCTCCCCGCCGGGGTATGCGGTGCGGCTGGGCCGTGACATGGTTGATGCCTGGTCGTTCGAGGAACAGGTGCACCAGGCCGCCGGGCTGGATGACGCCGCCGCCGTGCACTCCGGGCTCTCGGCCGCGCTGGCGTACTGGCGCGGTGCGGCCTTCGAGGAGTTCGGCGGCCTGCCGTGGGCGGACCTGGAAGCGTCCCGGCTGGATGAGCTGCGCCTGGCGGCCATGGAGATGCACGCGGACGCGGCGCTGCGGCTGGGCCGTGCCGCGCAGGCCGTCGCCAGCCTCAGCCGGCTGACCGCCGAGCATCCGCTCCGGGAAGAGGCGTGGCGGCTGCTCGCGCTGGCGCTGTACCAGTCCGGGCGCCAGGGCGACGCGCTCGCGGCACTGCGCCGGGCGCGGGCACACCTGGCCGCCGAGCTCGGCGTCGACCCCGGCCCGGCCCTGCGCGCGCTGGAAGACGGCATCCTCGCGCACGCGCCGCACCTGTCCGCTCCGCCAGCCGCCCTGCCGCGCACATCCGTGCCGGCCATCCCTGCGCCAGTAGGCAGCGATCGGGCGTCGGCAGCGGCCGCGCCCTATGTCGGCCAGGACTCCGAGCTAAGCCAGGTGGCACGGACGGCACTGGAAGCGGCGGCAGGCCGGACCCGGATCGTGCTGGTGACCGGCGATGCCGGGGCAGGCAAGACCGCGCTGGCCAGCCAGGTCAGCCAGCGCCTGGCCGGCCAGGGCTGGCTTGCGGCCATCGGGCGGTGCCCCGAGCATGAGGGCGCCCCGGCGGGCTGGCCCTGGACCGAGGTCCTCCGGTCCCTGGCCGCCGTCGCCGCGCCGCCGCAGCCGCTGGCCGCGCTGCTGACCGACGCCCCAGCGCAGGAGGGCGACCCGGCTGCTGCCCGGTTCCGGCTGCACCGGGCCGTCGGCGGGTACCTGGAGCAGGTCAGCCACGCCGCGCCGCTGCTCGTGATCCTCGACGACCTGCACCGCGCCGACGGGGAGACGCTGGCCATACTCACCGACATCACCGCGCACCTGGCCGTGGCCAGGATTCTCGTCCTGGCCACCTACCGGCCCGCCGAGGCCGGCGAGCAGCTGCCTGCCTGCCTGGCCGCGCTGGCTGCCCGCGAGCCGACCCGGGTCAACCTGGGCGGGCTGGATGCAGCCGCCGCGGGCGAGCTGATCCAGGCAACGTGCGCCCGCCCCGTCGACGGGGAAACAGCGCGCAGCATCGCCGAGCGCACCGGCGGCAACCCGTTCTTCATCAAGGAGACCGCCCGGCTGCTCGACTCCGAAGGCACGCTCGCCGCGGCCACCGAGGTACCCGCCGGAGTCCGCGAAGTCCTGCAGCGCCGGATCGCCCGGCTCCCGGCCACCGCCCAGACCATCTTGCGGCAGGCCGCGGTCATCGGGACCGAGACCGACGCCGGCGTCCTCGCCGACGTCACTGGCGCCCAGGAGCACGTGCTGCTGGACGCGATCGAAGCCGGGCTGCTCACCGGCCTGGTCACCGAGCCCGCCGCAGGGCGGATCCGGTTCGCCCACGCCCTGGTCCGCGACACCCTCTACCACAGCCTGTCCCGGCTGCGCCGCTCCCGGCTGCACGCCCGCGCCGCCGAGGCCATCGAACGGCGCAGCCCCGGCCAGGTCACGGCCCTGGCCTACCACTTCGCCGAGGCCGGCACCGACCCCGCCAAGGCGGCCCGCTACCTGCGCCTGGCCGCCGAGCAGGCCGAGCAGCGGTTCGCCTACCACGAGGCCGCCCGGCTCTACGAGCAGGCCATCGCCTGCCTCGGCCAGACCGGCACCGCCACGGCCCGGAAGCGGCTGGAGCTGCTGCTCGGCCTGGTCCGCGCGCTGGCCCACACCGGCCAGCTGGCCCGCGCCCGCTCCCATCACCGCGATGCTGTCCGCGCCGCACTCCCGCTGGACGACCCGGTCCTGCTCGCCCGGGTCATCACCGCGTTCGACGTCCCCACGGCCCTTCAATCCCACGCATACGGCGAAACCGACGATGAGCTGGTCGCCACCGTCGAGCAGACGCTCGCCAGGCTGCCGCCCGGCGACCATCCCCTGCGCTGCGGCCTGCTCGTCACGCTGGCCTTCGAGCTGGATGGCGCCGAGTCCGAGCGCGGCTACCAGGCCTCAGCCGAGGCCGTCGAGATGGCCCGGCGCATCGGCGACCCCGACGTGCTCACGGTCGCCATCAACGCCCGCGCCATCCAGAGCTTCCGCCACGACGGCCAGGCCGAGCGCCAGCGCCTGGGCGCCGAACTGCTTGCGCTGCCCGGCAAGCCGGTGACCGCCGAAGCGTTCGCGCACGTGGCGCTCATGGGAATCGGCAGCAGCGCAGCCGACTTCGATGCGGCTGACCGGCATGCCGACCAGGCCGCACGCATCGCCGATCGCTACCACCTCCCCGGCGTCGCCGCCATGGTCACCGTCCACCGCGCGCGGCGGGCAGCGGTGGACGGCAACATGGCCACCGCGGAGCTGCTCTACCGGCAGGCAGCCGCCGAGCTGGACCGGCTCGGGCTGTGGCAGCACGGGGCCGGCATCAGCGTCCTGGGCCGCTTCTCCCTGCTGATCATGCAGGACCGGGTGGCGGAGATGACCGGTGAACTGGAGCCCCTCAGCAGCATGTTGGCCATGTTCGTGGAACCGTATGCGCTCGCGCTGGCCGCCGCCGGCCGCGCCGCCGAGGCCCGCGCGGTGGCCGCCCGGCCGCGCCCGATCCGCCGGGACCACCTCTGGCTGTTCATGACCGGCGTCCGCGGCCTGCTCGCCATCGCCATCGATGACCTCGAACGCGCCGAATCCGCTTACCAGGATCTCCTGCCGTACGCCGCCCGGCCAGTCGGAGCCGACAGCCTGATCGTGACCCTCTGGCCCGCCGCCCAGATCCTGGGAGATCTCGCCCGCCATTTTCGCTTCCCCGGCGCGGAAGCCCACTACCGGCACGCGCTCGCCATAGCCGAGCACGCCCACGTAGAACCGTGGCGCGAAGCCGCCATGAGACGCCTGACTGAGGCTGCACGCAGAACACAAAGATCTGAATGACAGTCGCCATGATCGGCATCCAGCCGTCATCCGCGCAGATCGGACGGCCACGCGCGGACTCGACCCTGGCCACGGTCACATCGAGTAATGAAAGGACTGTCTCGGCGTAGCTGCCCCGTTTAGCCGGGCTGCGGCCGGCAGCCTCGGATTGCCGCCGTCAGCACTCGTTGAAGCATCGGGCAACCCGGGGCGTCTCCCAGGATCTGCCTGGAGCTTCGGAGGACAACCTACGACGTTCCCTGGGAGTACCGCCTGCAAGTTCGGAGTTCAGGCCAGCCGTCAGCCGAGCCAGAGCAGGGTATAGACGTGGACCAGGCCCTCGGTCTCGTCCACCGTGAACTCAATGAATCCGGCGTCGTCGCCGAGTTCGGCCATGCGCCGGGCGGGATTCTCGTCCAGGATTGCCCTGCTGTGCAGCCTGTTGTACGGGTCGGCACAGATGCGTGCGAGCGTCTGCGCCAGGGCGTCAAAGGCGTCGCTGGGCAGCCGGGCCATCTGGCGGAGCACTTGCTCCTCCAGCCAGGGCCGGTAGTTCACCGGCTAGCGCGATGCTGCCGGATCGCGTCTTCGAGCAGCATGCCGCCGCCTGTCCCGGTCCGTGCGGCTTCCCAGGCCTCGTAGTAGCCGGGCTGCGCCACGGCGATCGCCCGGAGGGCCCAGAGCCGGAGGAACCGTTGCAGGTCCTTCCAGCCGGCCGGGTCGCGTGCCGCATCGACCGCACGCTGGTACTGGATAAGGAACGTGGCTCGCTCGCCTTCGGGCAGCACACGGAGGATGCGCTCGGGATCGAGTGAGTCCTCGCCTTCCGGGTCGACGGGCAGCGCAGTCATAAGCCTCATGCTAGACGCCCGTCCTGCGGGCCGAAGGTGTGCGCGGCCGAGATCGCCGACTCCGGGATTATCAGCGGGTTCGCAGAAAAGCTCAGGACGACGATCGGGCAGTCGGACGACACGATGCCCCACCGGCCGGGCCAGCGCGCTCCCGGTTGACCCCGTAGCGGCGCGCAAGGTTCGACATTGACGGGACGGTGACTCCCGGCATCCCATTCACCGCCCCGAATGCGCTTGTGCAGGCCGGCAACGACATGAAGGTACCGCGCCGGTCAGCGCGCCAAGGTCGTGGGCCTGGTGCTGCTCTCCTTGCTGCGGTTCGTCGCCGCCGAGCTGGCCCGGCAGGCCGGGCTGGAGCCGGGCACCGCGCGCAGCTACTTGTACGCCGAGCTGGACGGCCGGGCATCATGACCGCGGCCCGGCCCGGTGGACCGTCGCCCGAGGCTCTGGGTGAGAGCCTGGCTGTCCTGGGCATGCAGGTCGCCGCCCTGCGCAGCCAGGTCGCCATGATCAACGCCCGGCTCGACCAGGCCGGGATCGACGCCGACGTCAAACCTGGCCGCCCGGTTCGAGGACCTGGCCCGGACCGTAACCAACGCTCTGGAGGCCGCTGGTCCCCGCGGGCCCGCCGCCCCGTACTGGATCGGCCTGGACCGGGGCACCTTCCACGCGCGGCTAGCCGACCTGCAGCGGTGGGCCGATACCGTGCTCCGCCAGCACTACGGCGGCTACGAGCTCCCCACCTGCTGGGCGCGCCACATCCACGCCATCTGGGAACTGTCCACCTTGGCCGCCGAGTGGCACCAGACCTACGGCGGCGCTCGAGCCGACCTGGCCCGGGCACTGGAGTTCTACGACCGCTGGCTGCCCAGCACCATGCGCCGCGGGCAAGGCCGTTGCCCGTTTGGCGCGGCAAGGCCATACAGGCAACATCTTCAGGCTACGCCCCGGCCGGGTCTTGACTGCCGGTATCCGTCCAGGCACGGACTGAGGGAGACGATGATCATGGGCAGGGCGGCCAGCGGTACCGGCGTGCAGCGCGACCCGTTCCGGGTTGATCAGGACCGGGCGCTCGCACCGCTCGAGCAGGCGTGGACCGCAGGCGGATACCACGGCTTCGGCGCCAAAGGCGGGATCTGGTGCGCGATCACCAGCGCCGGGCAGGGGCGCTAACCCCTCTGACCTGGGAGCCGGTGAGCGGATTCGAACCGCTGGCCTGCCGTTTACAAGAAGCCCGGCCACCTGCACCTATGTGCACTAGCTGCACAGATAGCACGGGTAATCGCAGCGACGGCAGTCGCTGTTCTGGGATTATCTGGTGCACCGGTCCACGAACCGGTCCACGGGCCGATGCACCCGTCGCCCTTCGTCCTGCTACTGTGCGTAACGCCGCTAAGAGCGCTCAGCGTACGCCCCCGGTGATCATGTTGTAAATCGATCATTTCTGGGACTGCGCGCCTGGCCAGCAACCGCAGCCAGGCCCCCTACGCAAAGGCTCGGGCTTGGCATCCCATGGCGGTCTCAGCCGTCGAGTTCCGGCAGGTCGACGCCCTCCAGCATGGCAACGGCCTGGGCGCTGGTCAGGTGGTCGAGGTACCGGCTGGTCACGGCGGTGCTGGAGTGACCGAGCAGCTTGGAGATGACCGTGACCGGGGTCCCCGCGGCCTAACTCGAGGGCGAAGGTTGTAGTGCAGGCCGTGTACCCGTTTGTCGATCCCCGCGCGGCCGCCAGTCGGAAGGATGGCCGGGACCGGATTCCCGGCCATCCTTCCGACTGCCTGCGGACGTCGCGGCTAGCAGTGACCAACCTGAGACTGGTTCCAGACTCTGTTGGCCGAGACATAGCCCTCGATCCACGTGATCCTGCCGGTGTAGGGGTTCAGGCCCACGCCGCCGACCAAGAACCAGCGATTGGTGCCGTAGGACCAGGCGTTGTCGGTCCAGCAGTACATCGAGACCCAGGTGTCTGGGAAGTATCCACCCACCATGCTGGAGTACGGCGTGGGACCGGTGTATGCCACGGTTGGGCCCCCGCCGACTGTTTCGGGATTCCCTGAGGCACTGGCTGGACCGGCTGCGAGCAGCACGGCGGCTACAAGGGTGGAGCCGATTAGAGCGATCTTCGTGATCAGGCGCTTGCTCAGACGCATGGCTACCTCCTCGGAGGGGGAGCCCGTGCCCACGACTGGGCTCGGGGGTTTAACGGGGTCTTGCCCCATGCCATTGCCCATCTTGACCTCTTGTTGAGTCGGGGCCCTGCGGGACTAGGACCATGTGATCATCGAACTTTGTTCTGCTAGATGGTGTATCTCGTATCAAGTATTAGAACATACGCTCGGACGATCTCGCAAGCGGTATCGACCACGGATTTTATTTATGTCGCTGACCAGTAACTTCAGCGAGGTTCCTTGTGGATCAGACTCTGCGCAGCACCGCGACGACGCGGCCGAGGATGGCGGCCTCATCGCCGGGGATGGGCGTGTGTGCCGGGTTGTGCGGGATCAGCCAGATCATCACGCCGCTTTGCCTGAAGGCCTTCACGGTCGTCTCCCCATCGATCACCGCCGCCACGAGGCCGCCGTTGTCCGCCTCCTTCTGCTGCCTCACCACGACCCGGTCACCGTCGGCGATAGCGGCGTTGATCATGGAATCGCCGGTAACCTCGAGCATGAACAGCGCGCCCTCGCCGAGTAGTTGCCGGGGCAGCCTGAAGCCGTCCTTCACGTTCTGCTCGGCGAGTACCGGCTCGTCGGCGACGGTGCGGCCAACCAGCGGTACGCAGATTGCTTCCTGCGAGTCGATGCCGACGCCGGGCAGCCCGGCCGCCCGGTCCTCTTCCCGGCCGGGTTCTGGACGCGCCAGCGGGTGACCAGGTAGACGCACCTCGACGGTCCGCGGGCGGCCCGCGTCCCGGTGCAGGTATCCCTTCTTCTGCAGGGTGCTCAGCTGGTGAGAGACGCCCGACGTTGTGGTCAGCCCGACGGCTTCGCCGATCTCCCGCATTGACGGCGGGTAGCCGCGTTTCTGCACTGAGTCCCTGATGACTTGCAGGATTTTCCGCTGCCGCCAGGTGAGGACATGGTCAGGATCGGGCCGGTCTGGCATCTCCGTGACCACTGCCGGGGCCTTTTGCTTCGGTTTCCGTCCTGACCGCCCCTTTGGTCTGCCACTGGCGCGGGACGGCTGCCCAGGGGAAACCAGTTTCTGGGGGGAAGTTTCATCAGCTTCGGCGGAGGGACCCGCCTCGGGAGCCCCAGCCTGTGCCGCTTTGTTCTCGGTAAGGTCAAGTGCGAACCCTAGAACCTCGGCATACCGGGCCAGTGTGGAAAGCTGCACGTCATGCCGTCCGGACTCCAGCCTTGCTACGGCGGACTGTGAAGTCTGCATCAACTCTGCCACATGCGTTTGCGAGAGACCCGACTCAGTACGTCGCCTGGCCAGCCGCCCGATGAGCTCGCGCTCGCGGCCGTCCGCATCCGTCCGGAAGGCTGACTCCAGATCCGCCTCTACGCCGGAGCTGGAACGGTTATTAACCATGACCCCATCGCGACCGTTGCCTGCTACCTTCGCCTGGTCCGCCCTCGATAGAGACCTCTCGTCGGCAGCTAGACGTTGCGGAACGTCCCCAACCACTATCGAACGCAGTCCATGATCGGCCTCCAGTACGATAACACGTTCAATATTACCTATCTGTGCTTTGACTCGCCGCCGTGCCCGGCTCTGAGCGCTCGGGCGCGGCAAGACGCGAGGCCCTGCTGCCAGGTTGCGGACGGCCGCGGACCAGAACAATCACGGATCACCCGGGCAACGTCCCGGGACCAGGAGAGCCGGTACTCCATATTGGTCATTACGAAGTACCTCGGCGCATGGCGGCGGACCTCGCCATCCAAGACCAGGCCGCCTGGGCACCATGGCGGGACATGCGATCGGGTCCGGAAGCCCGTCGGGCGCGCTGTGTCGTTTACAGCTGACCGACGTATGCCACCTCTCTGGTAAGGAAGGAACCGCTCGTGGCCAGGTGCAGGAGAGACGCTAGCGAGCGGTCGTATTCCCAGCGCTGCGCCGCCAGGGGGTCAGGATTCGGTTGCCGTTGGCAAACCGGCGAGCATCGCTGATTCACGCGACAACCAGCCCGTCCAAGATGACCTGTCATACGTTCCTGGCCGCATCCTGGGCACCCGGACCGGGACGGACAGGGACCTACGGCCTCTTCGGCGAGTCCTTCGTCCCCAGGCCGGTCAGGCCGTCCGGGCACCGTCAGCACCCACACAAACCAGCATCGGGATGTGATCCCGCAAATAGCGAGGTCGCTAACAACCGCGCGCCCGATACCGACGTTCCCCGGTACCGGGTAGTCCCCACGGGGCAAGACTCGTGCTGAATGACGCGCCGCACACGCCACGAACCCACGTTGATCGGGACGCCCATCTCCCCAACGGCCGCAAGTTCGCGATGAGAAACCTTCAGTCAGGCTGAACTCACCGGGGAACGGGTGATACAGCGGGTTATCACCTGGCCTGCCGTGAGTTCAGCCTGACTGAAGGTGCCGCGCTGGGAACTCGCGGTCATGTGGGACCTGGCGGCCGCGATCAATGTGGGTTCGTGGCGGGGCATTATGGTTCGCCGGGTCAGTAGCCTGGCGGCGGCTGGAATCCGCCGGTGAGCGGGGCGATCGCCTCGGCGATGGCCAGGAGCCGCTCGTCGGCCCAGCGCGGGCCCATTACCTGCAGGCCGAACGGGACCCCGTTGCCGTCGAGTCCGGCCGGGATGACCACCATCGGGCAGCCGCTGGCCTGGGACAGCTCGAGGGCGAGGAAGGCCTGATTCTGCGGGCTGTCGTCGGCGGGCTCGTCGTCCGCGGGCCAGGCGCACATCGGCATGGCCGGGGCAAGAAACACGTCATGGCTGCCGAAGAACCGGTCCCAGCTGGCGATGAGCCGGTCCCGGCGGTCCAGGATGGCCAGGTATTCGGGCACCGGGCCGGAATCCAGCACGGCGAGGAGGTCCTCGACGAGCTGCCCGGATCCGGTCGGCGCGGGATCCGGCAGCCGGTCCTGGACGACCGCGCCCAGCGTGTCGAGTTCGGCGGCCAGGTGGTCGGCCCCGGCGCGGATCTCCGCGGCCACCAGCGGCGGGTAGCTCGGGGAGTAGGCGACCCGCAGCCCGGTCAGTTCTGCTGGTCCGGCCGGCTGCCAGGGTACCGGCGGTACTTCCGGGTCGTGGCCGTCGGGCCCGCCGATCACCTCCAGCGCGAGCCGCAGGTCGGCCACCGAGCGGGCGATCGGCCCGGCCGTCGTCAGCACGCGGTACTTGCGGATCGGGTGGATGAACAGCATGCCGGTCACTGGCACCCGGTGCTCGGTCGGGCGCATCCCGAACACGCCGCAGAACGCCGCCGGGCACTGGAGCGACCCGCTGGTATCCCCGCCGATGTCCAGCGGGGTCAGGCCGGCCGCGACGGCCACCGCCGGCCCGGTGGACGAGCCGCCCGCGGTCCGGTCGGCGTTCCAGGGATTGCGCGTCGGCGGGAAGACGCTGTCCTGCCCCCACAGGCACGGCCCGTTGGTTTTGCCCACGATGATCGCCCCGGCCGCCTTCAACCTGGCCACTACCGTCGCGTCGACGGCGGGGATGTGTCCGGCGAACGGGCGGTAGCCGCCGAAGGTCGAGCGCATCCCCGCCGTGGCGTACGCGTCTTCCACCGTGACCCCGACCCCGTGCAGCGGGCCCCATACCTGTCCGCGGGCCAGCGCCTGGTCGGCCTCGGCCGCCCGGCGCCGCGCCCCGTCCGCGTCCAGGGTGACCACCGAACCGAGCCTCGTGTCGCGCCGTTGGATGCGGTCGAGCTGACCTTCCAGGACCTCGGCCGCCGAGACGTCATGACGCCGGATCGCCTCGGCGACCTGACAAGCGCTAGCCCAGCCCGGCCCGGTCATCGGCCCTCCCGGTAGAGCTCCGCCGGCCAGACGACGGCCGCACGAACAGGCTACTGGCCGGCAGCACGCCAGCCGGAAAGGTTACCGTCTGCGCTGGGCTCTCGTGCTCGGCGTGCTCGGGTGCTACTGCGGACGGCTCACAATGGCTGTTCGCCTGGGCTGCTGAGAAGGTTGCGGGCAGCATTGGCGTAGGCCATCGCGTTGGTGTGGTCGATGTTGAAGACCAGAGCGAGGTGGAGAGGGTCGGCGCCGGTGGCCAGGGCTTCGGCCAGGATGCGGTCACGCCGGATGCATTCGAGAGAGACGCCGCCCGTCTGGTGCTTGTCGAGGAAGTCAGCCGAGACCGGGCTGGTGCCCAGCGCGCTGACGCGCGAGACCAGGACGTGCCGGTTGGCGGTGTCCGGCCACGTAGCACGCCGGTACTCGAGCCAGGCCAGCAGGGCGTGGCGTGTGAGTTCGCCGAGGCGCTGCCGGTGGCCGGCGATGGTGATGCGCCGGCTGGGCAGGTCGATGTCGTCCAGGGTGAGTTCGCGGATGGCCTGGGGGCGGGCGGCGTGCACGGCCGCCAGCGCGATGGCCAGCCGCTGGGTGGGAGTGGCGGCCGCCTGCTCCACGGCCCGGATCTGCTCAGCGGTCATCGGCAGCATGGTGCGGTCGGCGCCCCGGCCGCCGGTGAGGTGCCGGGTGGGGTCGACCCCAACTCCGACCTGTACGCCGAAAGCACGGATGCCAATGCCGTCATCGCCTATATGAAGGCTCACTGCTGAGCTGGCAGCTATCACCTGACGACACGGGATCTCGTAACGGACTCCGTTACGGACCGCGATAGCCGGCGAGAGCGTGCGAACTGGTCCGCCGGCTTTGGTAACGAACCGTCGTACGCTCAGGCCGACAGGGCTTGGCTGCTGCTGGGTTCGCCGCCGTACCGAAGCTCGATCTCCCGTAGCCGCCCGGTCCTGGCCCGGTCCATGGCCCGGACAATGTGGACGATCGGGCTGACATTGAGCATCGCACCGGTGAGCTCCAAGCCGCACATGTCGTAGCAGCCGTAGCACCAGATGTCTGGATCCGTCCATGGCGGGAAGGCATCCCAGCGGAACGCTTCATGCGTCCTCAGGAACGGATCCCGGGCCACATTGGTCCGCCAGGTGGCGGGTGGCCTCCCGGCGGCGTCATCCTGCTTTTCGCGGACCGGGGTGGCCGCCGGGGCCTGCCTCGCGGCAGCGAGTTCGCTGTCAACGAGTGCCGCCAGCCGCTCGAGTTCGTCAACCGTCCCGGCTGGCGGTTCGATGCCGAGCAGTGTCAGCCGGGCTGATCCCAGCGGCATCCACACAAGGGCGAGCTCATCTGCCGGGCACGGGGGCCAGTGGACGGCTTGGCATCGTGCCTGCTGAGGCAATGTCCACGCAGCGGCCCGGCCGGGCCGGGCGTGGATCAGCCCGAGCTTTCGTGCTTCCAGGTCGAAGCGCCATCCTGGCTGGCCGTGCCGGAATACGACCAGGGGCACGCGCGTATCCGGGTGCCAGAGCCACAGGTCGGTGATCCCGGCCTGCGCGTAGTCCTGGTGGCGGGCGATCCATTCCGCGTCGCTCATTTCGCCGCGCTGCAGTTCGATGGCGAGACGCCGGCCGCCAGGGATAAGGACCTCGACATCGCTGCGCCGCCGACCGTCGGAGGTCCAGGCTTCCACCCGGGCCGTGAACCCTTGGTCCGCGGCCCAGCCCCGCAGGGCAAGCTTGCCTTCCGCGTGCCACAGGCTTTCCGGGCTATGCCGCCCGGCGGGCGGGGCCATCCCAGGCGGATGGGCGAAGTGCTGCTGTCTGGATCCGCCGTCCCGACCCTTGGGGACCAGGCTATGGCCTGCGGGCCGTCTGGCAGGTCCGCCCCCTCGTAGCACGCCTGGCATACCAGGGTGCGGTCACCGTTGTGACCCTTCTCCCGCCACTCCTCCGTGCGCCTGTCTCCGGCGTGGACTTCACGTCCGGTCACCAGGTCCAAGCCGACCACGAGCAGATCCGCCACCACGACACCTCCGACGATGAGCACGCGGCGGCAGGCAGCGAACGCCCGCGCCGCATGGCTGACAAGGGCTGGCTTGCCAAGCTGACCCGTCGTCGGGAGTCAGGAGTGGATGTGCCGCTCAAAAGGGTGCCGCTGGGCTCGGGGCCTATCGTGCGGCGAGCAGAAGTTGGCGGCGGCGATCAGGTTTGTGTTCGTGTGTTTGTAATGCCGGGCGTTACGCCCAGAGGCTCGGTAGCCAGTACTAAACGTATGCCCGGAACCCGGACTGCCCAATCCGAACCACCGGATAACCGGCCAGATTGTCACCGCGACGAATACGTCGACGAGCAGCCCTGCGAGGGCCAACGAGCTGATGGCCCGGACGTGAGCCTCAAGTGTCGGCGGGATCGGCTGGCCATAGATGCCGCCGAGCCTCCGCGGCGAACTTCGGGACACCGGCGGCGGCGAGGCGCCCGAGCAGGTCCTCGATGCTCATCGCAGGCGCGGAGTAGCTGCGCGCCTGGTCACGCAAGGCCGCGACTGTGCGTCCCGGGTAAAGGTCAAGCTGATCGAGCAGGAAGTCGTCCGGGTGGACGACGGTGATGTCATCCCCCGCCGTTGATGTGCCCGGGAAGTCGTCGATGTTGAAAGTGACGAGGACTGCGGCCTCGCTACGGACCGCGGCGGCAAGCACATGCCTGTCTTTCGGGTCACAGCTCATCGTCTCCACGATGTTTTCGTAGCCATGGACCTCGGCGTCGGGGAAGGCCCGGCGCATCTCGCCGATGCGGTACTGGACAGCGTCCGCCGCTAGCCCGCGGGCCACCAGAGCCCGCTCAAGCTCGTCCAGGACGTCGACTGACCAAAGCGGCCGGTAGGTACCTGCCTCGGCAAGTCGCAGCAGCGAGTCGCACAGGTAGGCGCCGTACAGGGTGCACGTGTCGAGGAACGCCGGGAACCTCGCCATCGGCGACGATAACCGGGTCCGGACCGGCGGCCCGGCGGTGGCCTCATACAGTCCGGCCGCCTGTCCTTCTTGCGCCATCCGGTCTAGGGCCTCCCGCCGCTCGCGGCGCATGCTCACCTGATAGGCGAGAAGGTCGGCGAGCATGACGCGCCGGTGCCTGCCGCGCTGCTCAAAGGGGATTTCATGGTCTTCGAGCAGTCGCACCAGCGTGGGCCGTGAGATACCGAGCAACTCGGCGGCCTCCTGGGTGGTCAGCAGCGCATTCTGCGGAATGACGGTGACGCCCTGGCCGTGCGCCATCGCCGTAGCCACCTGGACCAAGGCCTCGAATACCGGCTCCGGCACCTCCAGACGGCGACCGTCGGCTCTGACAAGGGCAGGCTTAGGCTCCGGAACGGTGACCCCGCGCCGCTCCAGCTCGGCCACGAAGTCAACGACCTCGGCCAGCTGGCTGCCCTCAAGGAGGTACGTCGTGGCTTCCCCGTTCGCCGCTCGCGTGCTCATTTCGGCCCCCTTTTGCTCCAGTTCATCTCCAGAATAGCTCCTCAACGAAAAAAACGAAAACGTGTAAGAGGTTGAGCAGCGTGTCCTGCCGTGGTCCGCTTGGGAGTTGTCACTGCCGACACATGGCCAACGCGACGGCTGCCCGCAGACCGGACGGCGACAACGTAGTGATCTAGCCGCCCATGCGCGGCACCCGAGCATCAGCCGGTCTCGGCAGCGGATCTGGCGGTCAGTTGCGCGAGGTATGCGGCGGCCCGTCGGTCGACTTCGGGGACCGGATCGGCGTAGTGCCGCAGGGTGGTCGCACCGCCGCCGCTGTGGCCCAGGCGCGCGGCGGTGTTGCGCAGGTCGAAGCCGCCCGCGAGGAGCTGGCTGGCGGTGTAGTGCCGTCCGCCCTTGATGTCGAGCTTCGCTCCGGCCGCAGCGGCGACCTCCGCGACTTTGTGCGTCGCCCAGTCGGGGTTCCACGGACGCGAATGGGCCGGGTCGTTGGAGAACAGGAACGCGTCATCGCTCAGTTCGGCGCCCACCGTGGCGAGCTCGGTACGGATCTCGCCTAGGTAGCTCGCGATCAGCGCGCAGGTGTCCTGGTCGATGGCGAGCCAGCGATCCTGGTGGGTCTTGGTGTCCTTGCGGATGCGCTGCCCGCCGCGCACCACGTAGTTGAACGCGACGTGCACCAGGCCCCGGTCCAGCTCGACGTCGCGGATCTGCAGGCCACACAGTTCGCCGCGGCGCACCCCCGTGACGACTACCAGCCAGAGGTACAGGCCGAGGGCGGTACTGTGCGCGCGGGCCTCGGCGATTACCTTGGCAACGTCGTCCGGTGAGGTGGCCGGGATGGACTGGCGGATGGTGGTCGGAGGCCTGGCCGACTCGGCGGGGTTGCGGTCGGTCCATTCCCACCGCTGTCCGGCGGCGAACGCGCCGGACAGGATGCTGTGGATGCCGCGGATCGTGCTGGCCTTCATGGGGCGGCAGACGTGGGGCGCGCACCCGGCGCGGCGGCAGTCGTGGCCAGGTCCGGGCCGCTTCCGCGTGCCGGGTGGCACGGGCGCGGCGGTGCCGGCCACGATCGGGCTCTGGCCGCGGCGGCTGACGATCAGGCCGTCGGCGGTGAGCGCCTCCAGGGCGTACCGGATGACGCCGGTGCCGATGCCCTGCAGGGCGCTCAGCTCGGTGATCGACGGCAGCTCGTCGCCCGGGACGAGAATCCCGGCCCGGATGGCCTCGGTCAGCGTCTCGGTGACCTGCTGCCAGGCCGGGCGGGTGTCGCGCGGGTTGATCGTCAGGCTCGGGACGTTGCGGTGCTCGGTGAACGGCCTACCCGTGCAGGAGAGGTCGCCGCAGCGCTTCAGCCGCGAGTACAACTGATCGAGGATAGGCCCTCGGACCTTCCGTACCTCGAGGTGTCCCAGGGCGGGCTTGATGGTGCGGCGGATGAACCCCTCGTTGGTCTGCCGCGTGGACACATCCCACGGTGCGACTGCCGCGTACTCATCAAGGAGCTTGGCCACGGTGGCGGCGGACTCGGGCGTGCGGCCTTCGGATGCCTCCTTGAGCAGCCTGCCCAGCTCGATGTACGCCTGCTGCTCGGTCTTGGCGGTGGCCTTGAGGCGGATCTCCCGCTGGGTGATCGGATCGACCCCGGCGTACACCCTGGCGCGCCACGATCCGCTCGGCAATTGCTCTACGTGACCCTTGGCAACTCTCGGCATGGCAAAAGGATAGACCGGATCCGTGACATTCGGTCCACGAACCGGTCCACGGGACGGGACCGGATGAGACTCAAATACCCTCTGACCTGGAGCCGGTGAGCGGATTCGAACCGCTGGCCTGCCGTTTACAAGACGGCTGCTCTGCCTGCTGAGCTACACCGGCCGGGCAGCGTAATCGTAACCGAGACCGGATCGTCGCCACCTCGTACAGGGCAATGCCCGCGGCTACGCCCGCGTTCAGTGACTCGGTCCGCGCCGCGATGGGGATCCTGACCAGGACGTCGCAGGCTTGCGCCACGATCCTGGACAGCCCGCGCCCCTCCGAGCCGATCGCCAGGACCAGGGGCGCCGTAGCAAGCTCCAGGTCCCTGATCACGGTGTCCCCGGCCGCGTCGAGGCCCGCGACGAAAACGCCGGCCTCCCGGTATGACTGCAGGGTGCGGGCCAGGTTGGGGGCCCTGGCCACCGGCACGCGAGCGATCGCACCCGCCGACGCCTTCCACGCGCCCGCCGTGACGCCGGCGCCGCGGCGGGCGGGCACCACCACCCCGTGCGCCCCGAACGCAGCCGCCGAGCGGACCACGGCGCCCAGGTTGCGCGGATCGGTGACGCCGTCGAGAGCGGCGATGAGCGGCAACTCGGCGGCGTCCGCCGCCCGGGCGAGCAGGTCGTCGGGGTGGGCGTAGTCGTACGGGCGCACCCGCAGGGCCAGGCCCTGGTGCAGGGCGCCGCCGGTGAGCCGGTCAAGCTCCGCGAGGCCGGCCTCCAGGACCGGCACGCCGCGGCCCGCGGCCAGCGCGATGGCCTCGGCGACCCGCTCGTCGTGCTGGACGCGGGCCCCGACGTACAGCACCGCGGCGGGCACCCCGGCCCGCAGCGACTCGACCACCGGGTTGCGCCCGGCCACGAACTCGGCCGCTTCCCCGGCACCCCGGGGCCGCGAACGCCCCGCCGGCGAGGAGCCGGCGTCGCCCTGGTAGCCCCGCGTCCCTGAGCGTCCAGGCGCGGCCCCAGTGCCGGCCGCGGTACCGGCCCCGGTGCCGGTCGCCTTGCCGGCCGCCGCCCGCCGCGCCGCCGGGTGGCCGGGCCGCATGGCCGCGGGCGGGGTCGGTCCCTTGCCCTCGAGCTTGCGCCTGCCCAGCCCGCCGGTTCCCGGGCGCGGCTTGCCCGACTTGGTCTGGCCGGAGCCGAGCCGGCGGGACCGCGAGTTCCCGGCTCCGCTCAACGCTTGAGCTCCCATCGCGGGCCCTCGGGGGTGTCCTCGACGAGGACGCCGATGTCCTCCAGGCCTTCCCTGATCGAGTCCGCGGTCGCGTAGTCCCGGCGGGCCCGCGCCGCGTCCCGCTGCTCCAGGGTCAGCTTGACCAGGGACCCGACCACCTGGCGCAGCCGGTCGGCAGACCCGGATCCCGAACCGGAACCCGAAGAACCCGGACCCGACCAGTGCGGCGAGAGCGGGTCAAGGCCGAGCACGTCCAGCATCGCCCGCAGGCGCAGCAGGCTCGCGCGGGCCCCGGCCTTGTCCGAGGCGGACAGCGCCTGGTTGCCGTCCCGGACGCAGGCGTGGACCGCGGCCAGGGCCGCGGGCACGCCGAGGTCCTCGTCCATCGCCGAACGAAACGACGTCGGCAGCCCCTCAGGTTCTTCGTCGCCCGGCACCGCGGTATCGGGGCCGCCGAGCACCTCGGTGGCGCGCATGACGAACCGCTCGATCCGCTGGTAGGCGGCGACCGCCTCCTCCAGCGCGTCCTCGGAGTACTCCATCATCGACCGGTAGTGCGCCTGGACCAGGTAGTAGCGAAGCTCGGCGGGCCTGACCCTAGTCAGCAGCTCGGTGACGAGCAGCGAGTTCCCCAGGGACTTGCTCATCTTCTCCCCGGACACCCCGAGCAGCCCGTTGTGCATCCAGTAGCGCGCGAAGCCGTCGCCCGCGGCGCGGGACTGGGCGATCTCGTTCTCGTGGTGCGGGAAGATCAGGTCCATCCCGCCGCAGTGGATGTCGAAGGCGGGGCCGAGGTACTTGGTGGACATGGCGGAGCACTCCAGGTGCCAGCCCGGCCTGCCCGGTCCCCACGGGGTCTCCCAGCAGGGCTCGCCGGGCTTGGCGCCCTTCCACAGCGTGAAGTCGCGCAGGTCGCGCTTGGCTCCCTCGTCGACGTCCTCGGCGGCCCGCATCTGGTCAAGGCGCTGCCCGGAAAGCGCGCCGTACTCGGGGTAGGAGAGCACGTCGAAGTACACGTCGCCGGCCGAGGCGTAGGCGTGGCCGGCGTCGATCAGCCGGCGGATCAGCACGATCATCTCCGGGATGTGCCCGGTGGCACGCGGCTCGATGTCCGGCGGACGGCAGCCGACCGCGTCGTAGGCCCAGGTGAACGCCCGCTGGTTCCGCTCGGCGAGGATCCAGGACGGGACGCGCTCGGCCTCGGCCTTGCGCAGGATCTTGTCCTCGACGTCGGTGACGTTCCGGCAGAAGGTCACCCGGTAACCGCTGGCCTCCAGCCACCGGATCAGGACGTCGAAGCACACGCCGGACCTCAGGTGGCCGATGTGCGGCGGCGCCTGCACCGTGGCGCCGCACAAGTACACCGACACTTCTCCCGGCGCCAGCGGCGTGAACTCGCGCACCGCGCGCGCCGCGGTGTCGTGAATCTGCAATGTCACGGTGTAAGGCTAAGGGATAGCAAACACAAGGGCAGTCGCGATCGCGGCGATACCCTCGCCGCGGCCGGTCAGGCCGAGGCCGTCGGCGGTGGTCGCGGACACGCTGACCGAAGCCCCGGACAGCGCCTCGCCCAGCACCTTCTCGGCCTCGGCGCGGCGCGGCCCGATCCGCGGCCGGTTGCAGATCACCTGCACCGCGACGTTGCCAACCGCGAATCCCGCCTCGCTGACCAGCCGGAACGTCTCGCGGAGCAGCGAAACCCCCGACGCGCCGGCCCACTGCGGACGGGACGTGCCGAAGTTCTCGCCGAGATCGCCCAGTCCGGCCGCCGACAGCAGGGCGGTGCACACCGCGTGCGCGGCCACGTCACCGTCCGAATGCCCGTCAAGCCCGGCCTCGCCCGGCCAGTAAAGACCGGCCAGGTGCAGGTCACGCCCGGGGGACAACGGGTGCACGTCAACGCCGATCCCAACCCGGGGAACCCCGGCCTGCGGGGCATCCGGAGGCACCGGATCAGGCCCGCTCAGCGCGGCCGGCTCAGCTGGCCAGGACCTCGTCGAGCAGGGCCTCGGCCTTGTCTTCGTTGGTCTTCTCGGCCAGGGCCAGCTCGCTGACCAGGATCTGCCGCGCCTTCGCGAGCATGCGCTTCTCGCCAGCGGAAAGGCCGCGCTCCCTGTCGCGCCGCCACAGGTCCCTGACGACCTCGGCCACCTTGTTCACGTCACCGGAAGCGAGCTTCTCCAGATTGGCCTTGTAGCGCCTGGACCAGTTCGTCGGCTCTTCTGTGTGCGGCGCGCGGAGCACCTCGAAAACCCGCTCAAGCCCCTCGGCGCCTACGACGTCCCGGACGCCGACGAGCTCGGCGTTGTCCGCGGGCACGCGTACGGTCAGGTCACCCTTATCTACCTTGAGGACTAGATAGGTCCTATCCTCGCCTTTGATGGTGCGAGTCTCGACCGCTTCAATACGAGCAGCCCCGTGGTGAGGATAGACGACGGTATCGCCGACGTTGAAAGTCATGTGGCAAGTACCCCTTCCGCTGAAGGCCATCTTACCACGTCAAGCGGTGTCGATAAAACGGGCTTCGCGGTGAATATGCAGGTCAGTACCGCAATAGCCGGTCCGCGCCGCCATCATTCAGCGGCCGTGCCAGGGCTGGCACCGCCACTTCAGCGCTCACGACGTTGATCACAGTCTACCCGAGAGAACCGAACAAAACGGGCCTGTTTCCGGTTGACGGAGTGTCGGCTCCCCGGGGCGGCGGCCCATAATGGATACCTAGGATCCGATTCGCGTGGAGGTGACGGTGAATCCTGGGTGGGACGAGCCTCCGCTCGACATCCAGATCCCCGATGACGCGCGCGAGCTCGACCGGGACGTGCTCGCCTACCACCGGGAGCTGCGCGCGCGGCGCCGGCGCAAGAGGCTGCGCCGGCTCAGGTCGCCGTTCGCCGGGCAGGGGACCATCCTGCCGCTGCTGGCCAGCATCCTCGCCGTCTGCCTGGTCGCGGGCGCGATGCTCTCGGTCGCGACGTTCAGCCCCGCGACCGCGCCGGGGACCCGTCCCCACCCGACCGCGGCGGCCTCGAGCACCGCACCGAGCCCGCTGCGCTCCTCGGCTTTCGCGGCCACGGCCACCGGGTCCTCGACCCGCTCGGTCCGGTCGAGCCCGTCAAGGGGAAGGGCCAGCAGCTCCCTCACGCCCACGGACCACTAGACCCCGCGTCAACGGCCTGCGGCCTGGCCGCTACGATTTCCTCCGTCCCGAAACGCGATCCAGGGAGGCCTTACGGTGACGCGCTGGAACCGCCGCTTGCTGCTCGGCGCGATAGCCGTGCTGGTCCCGGTCCTGGCCGGATGCGAGGCCGGCTTCAACGCGCCCACACTGCAATTCCACCCCGCCGCCACCGGGGCGGACGAGACGGTGAACGGCGTCACCATCGACGATGCCTTCATCCTCGGGCCCGCGCTCAACTCCACGCTGCCGGTCGGCGGGCAGGCCGCGGTCTTCCTCACCCTGAGGGCCGCGAGCAACGACCAGCTGACCAAGGTCACGGCGCAGGGGGCGAGCTCGGTGCAGCTCGTCACCGGACCGGTCGCCCTGGCCGCCAACCAGGTGGTGGACCTGAGCGGCCCGCAGCCGCAGATCGTGCTGACCGGCCTGACCAGTCCGCTGAGCGGCGGGCAGACGGTCAACCTGACGCTCCAGTTCGCCGACGCCGGGGACATACAGATCACGGTGCCCGTCGAACCGGCCGCTTACGACTACACGAGCTATTCGCCGCCCGCCCCGCCGCCGAGCCCCACGCCGCCGGCGACGCCGTCCGCCTCGCTCACGGGTTCGCCGAGCGCCACGCCCGCGGCGTCCGCCAGTGCCTCGGCCACGTCGTAGCCCAAGACAAGCACCAGTACTCGTTCGGCAGATCAACGGCCTGCTATATCCAGAACGGATCGTGTGTTACCTGGTCAGGCCGCTGACTCGAACTTGTAGCCAAGCCCTCGGACGGTCACGATGTGCTGCGGGCGCGCGGGGTCGGCCTCGATCTTGGCGCGCAGCCGCTTGATGTGCACGTCCAGGGTCTTGGTGTCCCCCACGTAGTCCGCGCCCCAGACCCGGTCGATGAGCTGCATCCTGGTGAGGACCCGGTCGGCGTTGCGCAGCAGCACCTGGAGCAGCTCGAACTCCTTAAGGGGCAGCTGCACCGTGCTGCCCCGCACGGTGACCACGTGCCGGTCGACGTCCATCCGCACCGGGCCGGACTCCAGCGCCGACTCCGCGACGTCGTCGGGCTCGCCGCGGCGCCGCAGCACCGCGCGCATCCTGGCGACCAGCTCGCGGGACGAGAACGGCTTGGTGACGTAATCGTCGGCGCCGAGCTCCAGGCCCACCACCTTGTCGATTTCGCTATCCTTGGCGGTCAGCATGATCACCGGCACGTTCGACTTCTCCCGCAGCGACCGGCACACCTCGCTGCCGGGCAGGCCGGGCAGCATCAGGTCGAGCAGGACCAGGTCGGCGCCGGTCCGGTCGAACGTGTCAAGCGCGTCCGGGCCCGTCGAGCAGACGGCGACCTCGAACCCTTCCTTACGGAGGAGATAGCTGATCGCGTCGCTGAACGAGTCCTCGTCCTCAACTACCAGCACACGTGTCACTTGAGTCCCTCCTGCGTTCGCGGGTTCATGCCACACCCGTGCTGGCATGCTCGGTACGCAGCGGAATGAAGAGGGTGAAGGTCGATCCCGCACCTTCCACGCTGCGCACGGTCACTCTGCCGTTGTGCGCCGCCATCACGTGCTTGACGATGGCCAGCCCGAGACCGGTCCCCCCGGTCGCGCGCGACCGGGCCGGATCGACGCGGTAGAACCGCTCGAAGATCCGCTCGAGGTCGCGTTCGGGGATGCCGATCCCCTGGTCACTCACGCTCAGCTCGGCGTTGCCCTCGCTCGCCTTCTTGGTGCTGACGACCACCTTCGTCCGTTCTGGGCTGTAGGCGACGGCGTTTTCCAGCAGGTTGCGCAAGGCGGTGATCAGCAGGTCCTCATCGCCGAGCACCCACAGGCCGCGGCTGCCGGCGGAGGTCAGCGCGATACCGCGCGCGTTCGCCTTCATCCGGCAGCGGTCGATGGCTTCGGCCACCACGACGTCGAGCTCGACGGGATGCGGGTCGGGGACGGGCTCGACGGCCTGGATCCGGGACAGCGTGATCAGGTCCTGGACCAGGTTGGTCAGCCGCTGCGCCTCCTGCCGCATCTTGCCCGCGAACCGGCGCACCGCCTCGGCGTCGTCGGCGGCGTCCTCGATCGTCTCGGCCAGCAGCGCCAGGGCGCCGACCGGGGTCTTGAGCTCGTGGCTGGTGTTGGCGACGAAGTCCCGCTTGACCTCGTCCACGCGCCGGCTTTCCGTCTGGTCCTCGGCGAGCACGAGCACCAGCCCGCCGCCGCCGAGGTTCGCGCCGAGCGGTGCGACCCGGACGGCGAAGCTCGTCGTCCGGCCGCCGAACCTTGAGATGGGGACCTCGAACTCGCCCTCGCGGATCTCCCCGTCCCTGCGGACCTGACGCGCCAGCGCGACCAGCTCGCTGACCATCAGGCGGTCCCCCTTGACCAGCCCGAACGCGCGGGCCGGCCCGCTCGCCCGCAGCACCCGGTCGTTGCTGTCCAGGACGACCGCGGAGGAGGAGAGCACGGAAAGGACGGATGCGATGCCGGGAGGAAGCCTCGCCGGCTGCTGGGCCGTCCGGAGCCTGGTCCCGCGCGCGGGGCGGACGGTCGTCCCGGCCCTGGTTCTTATCGCCATGCGATCTCCGCTGTTCGCGCAGGCCAAAGACGTGACCAGTGAAGACTCACAGCTTTAATGGTATGCGGTGGCGGTCCGGGTAAGACAGCGCCCCCGGAACTCCCGGACGATATTTGCCGGTTGTTCTCGTGATACCTACCCGCCGGTAACCCCTAGTTCACCGTCGCCTCGTCACCGGCCCTGGTTCCTGACCGCCTCCGCCGCCTCCGCCGCGGCATCCGGATCCAGGTACCGGCCACCCGGGACCGTGGGCCTGAACTCCTCGTCGAGCTCGTAGACCAGCGGGATGCCGGTCGGGATGTTCAGCTCCGCGATGGCCGCGTCGCCGATTCCGTCCAGGTGCTTGACCAGCGCGCGCAGCGAGTTGCCGTGCGCGACGACCAGGACCGTCTGCTCGCGCCGCAGGTCGGGCACGATGGCGTCGTACCAGTAGGGCAGCAGGCGGGCCACCACGTCCTTCAGGCACTCGGTCCTCGGCCTCGCCTCCGGCGGCAGGTCCGCGTACCGCGGGTCGCGCGCCTGCGACAGCGGGTCGTCGTCGCGGATCGGCGGCGGCGGCACATCGTAGGAGCGGCGCCACAGCATGAACTGCTCGTCGCCGAACTCCTGCCTGGTCCTGGCCTTGTCCTTGCCCTGGAGCGCGCCGTAGTGGCGCTCGTTGAGGCGCCACGACCTGCGCACCGGCAGCCAGAGCAGGCCGGCTTCCTCCAGCGCGATGTTCGCGGTCGCGATGGCGCGGGTCAGCACCGAGGTGTGCAGCACGGCCGGGCGCACACCCGCCTGGACGAGCAGCCTGCCGCCGTTCTCGGCCTCCTGCACGCCGGTCCCGGACAGCCCGACGTCGACCCAGCCGGTGAACAGCCCCTTGGAGTTCCATTCGCTCTCGCCGTGGCGGAGCAGCACCAGGGTCATCATGCACAAAAGCCTAGTGGGAACAGGCTGCGGCCTGACGGGGTTGGTTAGGACGTGCAGACCCCCCGGCGGATCGCGACCATCAGCCTCCACACGTCGCCGCTCGACCAGCCGGGCACCGGTGACGCGGGGGGCCTCAACGTCTACGTGGTCGAGGTGGCCAAGCGCCTGGCCGAACGCGGCATCGAGGTGGAGATCTTCACCCGCGCGGTCTGCCCCGACACCCCGCCGGCGGTCGAGCTCACCGCCGGCGTCCTGGTCCGCAACGTGGTGGCCGGGCCCTTCGAGGAACTCGACAAGAACTCCCTGCCCGGGCAGATCTGCCCGTTCACCTTCGAGGTCCTGCGCACGGAGGCGGCGTTCGCGCCAGGCCGGTACGACCTGCTGCACGCCCACTACTGGCTGTCCGGACAGGTCGCGGCGGTGGCCAAGGAACGGTGGGGAGTTCCGCTCATCCAGTCCATGCACACCCTGGGCAAGGTGAAGAACCTGGCCCTGGCCGCCGGCGACTGCGCCGAGCCCGCCGCGCGGATCCGCGGCGAGGCCGAGGTGGTGGCCGCCGCCGACCGGCTCGTGGCCAACACCGAGGAGGAGGCGCGCCAGCTCGTCGAGCTGTACGACGCCGACCGCCGCCGGGTCGAGACGGTCAGCCCCGGCGTGGACCTGTCGGTGTTCTGCCCCGGGTCCGCGGTAGAAGCGCGGGCGAGGCTCGGCCTGCCCGCCGACGCGGTGGTGCTGATGTTCGCGGGCCGGATCCAGCCGCTGAAGGGGCCCGACGTCGTGCTGCACGCCGCGGCGGACCTGCTGAAGTCCTTTCCGGGGCTCGCGGGCAGGCTCGTGGTGCTCTTCGTCGGCGGCCCGAGCGGCTCGGAGGTCGGCGCTCCCGGGCGGCTCGACGGCCTGGCCCGCCGGCTGGGCATCGCAGGTTTGGTGCGGATGGAACCGCCGTGCCCGCAGCGCGAGCTGGCCGACTGGTACCGGGCGGCCTCCTTGGTGCTTGTCCCGTCGCACTCGGAGTCGTTCGGGCTCGTGGCCCTCGAGGCCCAGGCCTGCGGGACCCCCGTGGTGGCCGCCGCGGTGGGCGGGCTGCGGACCGCGGTCCGGGACGGGCACTCGGGGATCCTGGTGGACGGGCACGATCCCGCCGCCTGGTCGCGGGTGGTCGGGGAGCTGGTCGCCTCGCCGCGGCGGCTGGCCCAGCTGTCGCGTGGCGCGCTGGCGCACGCGTCCGGCTTCGGCTGGCCCAAGACCGCGGACCGGCTGATCGGCGTGTACACCGACGCCATGAACTCCGTCAGCTACGACGCGGCCGTGAGCCAAGTCGGGTGACCGGCACGCCCGACCCCGCCGCGGCCATCGAAGCAGCGCTGGCCGATCTCGGCCTGGAATACGAGAGCCCGCGCCCCGGCGCCTACCTGGTCAAGCTGGAAGGCCAGCACAAGCTGGCCACGATGACCTGGCTGATCGCGGGGGCGCACAGCCTGGGCGTGGAGGCGTTCTTCTGCCGCCAGCCGGACGAGAACCACGCGGCCTTCTACCGGTTCCTGCTCGAGCGCAACGGCCGCATGTACGGCGTCCACTTCAGCCTGGACCGGGTGGGCGACGTCTACCTGACCGGCCACCTCCCGCTGGCCGCGGTGTCCGCGGCGGACATCGACCGGCTGCTTGGCTGCGTGCTCAGCTACGCGGACGAGACCTTCGACGCGGCGCTGGAACTCGGCTTCGGCTCCGCCATCCGCCGGGAGTGGGCCTGGCGCGTCAAGCGCGGCGAGAGCCTGGCCAACCTGCGCGCCTTCGCGCGGTTCGCCGACCCGGATAACTGATCTATTCGAGTGCCCGTATTGCGGGTATGTTGACGACCGTGAACCGGTTGGGTGAACTCGAACGCGCCATCATGGACGTGCTCTGGGAGACCGATACTGCTCTCACCGTCCGGGAAGTCAGTGCTAGGCTGACCGAACGTAATCTAGCTCACACCACCGTGATGACGGTGCTCGACAGGCTCGCCAAGAAGGGTTTCGCGAGGAGGCAGCGCGACGGGCGGGCCTGGCGCTATTGTCCTTCCGCGACCCGCGAGACCTACGTAGCCGAGCTGATGCTGACGGCGCTGGATCAGACCGGCGATCGCACGGCCGCGCTGACGCGGTTCGCCCAGTCCGTCTCTGGCCTGGAGGCAGACGTATTGCGCGAGGCCCTGGAAGTAATCGAAGGTGACGGCGGAGGAGATGAAGGGACTGGCTGACGCGGCGCTTCTCGCCGTCGTCGCCATCGGGAGCGTGCAAGGAGCTTCGGCTCTTCGGCAAGCCAGCTGGCCGCGCCGGTCGCCGGCGGCGGCCATCTTGCTTTGGCAGGCCCTCGGCCTGGCCGGAGGGCTTGCGGCCGTCGGCACGCTGGTCGGCCTGGGGCTGCCGGACGGCAGCGCCGGGGTGGTCCGCTCCGCCCTGCACATCGCCACCGCCTTCCGGCTCGAGCCCGTGTCCCGGATTCTGACCACGTTGAGCGTGGCCGGTCCCCTGCCCGCCATCCTGTTCACCGTCCGGCTGGCCTGCCTGCTCGCGGGCCTGGCCCTGCTCGCGCTGCTGTGCTGGGTCCTGGTGGCCTCGGCCGCGGCGGCGCTGCACGCCAGGCGGCGGCAGCGCGCCCTGCTGACCCTGCTCGCCCACGGCGACCCGAAGGTACCCGGCGCGCTGGTCGTCGACTATCCCACCGCGGCGGCCTACTGCCTGCCCGGGCTGCGGTCCCAGATCGTCGTCAGCGTCGGCACCCTGGAGTTGCTCGGCCACGGCGAGCTGGCGGCCGTGCTGGCGCACGAGCGCGCGCACCTGCGCGAACGGCACGATCTCGTGCTGCTCCCGTTTACCGCGCTACGGCGCGCGTTCCCGCGCTCGGCGACGTGCGCGCACGCCGACCGCGCGGTCGCGCTGCTGGTCGAGATGCTGGCCGATGACCGCTCCCTGCGCGGCCGCCCGGCGCGTGAACTCGTGACCGCGCTGGTCAGGTTCGGTACGGCCAGCGCCTGCCAGACGCCGGCCGGCGCCCTGGCCGCGGCGGAGGGCGAGGTGGCCGCGCGAGTCGCCCGGTTGCTCCAGCCGGTGCGCCCGCTGCCGTTCGGCGCGGTCCTGGCGATCTGCCTGGCGGCCGCGCTGCTCGTGGCGGCTCCGGTCGCGCTGCTCATGGTCTGAGCAGCGCGGTCTTACCAGGGGCCGTACGGGCCTGAGCTGCTCCCGCTGCCGTTGCGGAAGTCCTTGACCTTGGGCCGGACGTCAGCCAGGTAGACGGCGGCCGCGACGAACGCCGCGACGGGCAGGATCGACGTCGGTCCCACGCCGTAGGCCGCCCCGGCCAGCCCGATCACGGCGGCCACGCCGAGGATGATGAGCCACAGCGGCTTGGTCTGCTTGCCGGTGGCCACGAAGGCCTGTGACGGGCGCGTGATGGCGTCGATGAAGGCCCAGGCCTCAACGATGAACGCGGCCAGGCCGAGGGCGAGGAAGAAGTCTCTGAGCGGGGTATAGGCACCGAACACGGAAATCACGCTACCTAATCGGGGGGGCCGTTGGGCCGGAAGTCTCATCCGGGTGGCCGGAAAGTTCGCCGTCCGGGACGGCCGGGCCGGCCTGGTCTGCTTGGTCCACCACTTGCTCCCAGGGATCCGACCGCCCTGCCGGGCCGGCCTGGTCCCCTTGGCCTGTTTGGTCCGCCTGGTCCGCTTGGCCTGGTTGGCCTGCGTCTCCGGCTTGCGTGGCGCGGGCGGCGGCGTTCTCCCGGCGGAATGACTCGTAGATCTCCGTGAGCACATGCTTCTGCCGTTCCGAAAGCTCGGGGTCGGCCAGCAGCGCGGAGCGGACCCCGGAGTCGGCCGGGCGGTCCTCCAGGATCCCGGCCTGCACGTAGAGCGCTTCCGCGGAGATGCGCAGGCCCTTGGCGATCTGCTGCAGGATGTCCGCGCTCGGCTTGCGGAGCCCCCGCTCGATCTGGCTCAGATACGGGTTAGATACCCCGGCCGCCTGCGCGAGCTGGCGCATGGAGATCTTCGCCTGCTCGCGCTGCTCCCGGATGTAGTCGCCGATCGAGTTCACGTTAACCATGCCGTTATTCTGGCATAACGGTGCTTGCAATTGCAAACTCCTCAGCAAGCGGGGCTTGGCGTCAGGAACGCCGGTCCCGGACGCCGAGGAAGGTGCGCGCGTCGTCGGCGCGCATCGGCGGCCGCTGCGCGATCCTGGCCAGCTCCGCGGCGCGCTCTACCAGCTCCCCGTTGCGCGCGACCGGCCTCCCGCGCGCGTAGGACAGCGTGTCCTCCATGCCGACCCGCAGGTGACCGCCGGCCCCGAGGGCCCCGAACATCACGGGCAGCGTGGTCCGGCCGATCCCGGTGGCCGACCAGGTGGCGCCGGCCGGCAGGGCGGCCGCGGCGGCGGCCAGCGTCGCCACGTCTCCCGGCATCCCTCCTGGCACGCCCATCACCAGGTCGCAGTGCACGCGGCCGCCGGCCGGCGGGCCGAACTCGCCGAGCAGCCTGTGCAGCGTCGCCACGTGCCCGAGGTCGAACAGCTCGAATTCCGGCACCACCTGGCGCTCCTGCGTGAGCTGGTACAGCTCGGTGATGAACGGCCAGGGGTTCGCGAACACCTCGTCACCGAAGTTGACCGTACCGCAGGTGAGCGAGCAGGCGTCCGGGTCCGCGTCCAGGACGGCCAGCCGGGCCGCGTACCCGTCGGTGACCGCGCCGCCGGTGGAAAGCTGCACGATCAGGCCGGTGCCTTCCCGGAGCGCGGCCACGGTGTCGGCCAGCCGGCCCGGGTCCAGCGTGGGGCGCGCCGCGGCGTCCCTGATGTGCACGTGGATGACCGCCGCCCCGGCGGCCTCGCACTCCTTGGCGGTGATGACTAGTTCGTTCAGGGTCACGGGGAGCGCGGGTACGGCCGACTTATCGGCTTCGGCGCCCGTCGGGGCCACGGTGATGAGGGTTTCTCCGGTACTGCTCGCTGCCATGGCAGGAGATTACCCTTGCGCCCCCTGGGCCGCCTGCGCCGCCTGGCTCGCGTCCAGCGCCAGGTGCCTGCGGGCGAAGGCCAGCGATTCGGTCAGGTCCGCGACCCGGTCCTGGATCGTCGGCGCGCGGTTGGTCTTCACCTCGACGACCACCACGCCCGGGTACCCGCTCGCGGTCAGCAGGCCGAGCAGCTCGGCGCAGGGCTGCCCGCCGCGCCCTGGCACCAGGTGCTCGTCGGGGATCGGCCCGGACGGCGTTCCCGTGCCGTCGGCCAGGTGGACGTGCGCGAGCCTGCCGGTCACGAGCAGCTCGCCCGCCATGGCCAGCGCGTCGGACCCGGAGGCGGCGGTGTGCGACAGGTCGAGCGTGACGTGCGAGACGTCCAGGGTCGTGGCGTCCCAGTGCGGGGCGTACGGCACCACCTCGCTGCCGCCGGCCCGCAGCGGGTACATGTTCTCCACCGCGAAGATCACGTCGGTCTGGGCGGCGAGTTCGGCCAGGCCCTGCTCGAAGCTGCGGGCGTAGTCCCGCTGCCAGCGGAACGGCGGGTGCACCACGACGATCCCGGCCCCCACGCGCTCGGCGAGATCCTTAGCGCGCCGCAGTTTCTCCCACGGGTCAGTGCCCCATACGACCTGGGTGAGCAGCAGGCTCGGCGCGTGCACGGCCATGATGGGAACCTGGTGATAGTCACGCAGGCCGCTCAGCACGGCCGCGTCCTGGCTCACTGGGTCGTACTGGACCATGACCTCGACCCCGTCGTACCCGAGCCGCGCGGCCATCTCGAAGGCGTCCAGCGTGTGCTGGGGGTAGACGGACGACGTGGACAGGATGACCGGCGTACCTGGACCTGGTGCCGGTGCCGCGCCGCTCACTGCTGGTCTCCCTCCGCGAGCCTGCCTCCAGCTTACTGAGAATGTCGGCGGCGGCGGCTATGGTGCGGGCCATGGCCAAGTCAACGGCGGGGGCGGCCGGCTACCGGTGCACGGAGTGCGGCTGGCAGGCCGCCAAGTGGAGCGGGCGGTGCGGTGAGTGCCAGGCATGGGGCACGGTGGTCCAGGCCGGGATCCCCCGCCTGGCGCGTGCGGTCTCGCACCGGTCCGGCGCGCCGGTCAGCGCGCCCGCGGTGCCCATCGGCCAGGTGGACGCCACCGACGCCCGGGCGCGTCCCACCGGGCTTGATGAACTGGACCGGGTGCTCGGCGGCGGGCTGGTACCCGGCGCGGTCCTGCTGCTGGCCGGTGAGCCGGGGGTGGGCAAATCGACCCTGCTCCTCGAGGCGGGTGCGCTCGTGGCGGAGTCCGGGCCGGTACTCTACGTCACCGGTGAGGAGTCCGCGGCCCAGGTGCGGTTGCGCGCCGACCGGATCGGCGCGGTCAGCGACCGGCTGTTCCTGGCCGCCGAGATCGAACTCGACGCCGTGCTCGCGCACGTCGAGGCGGTCCGGCCCCGGCTGCTCATCATCGACTCGGTGCAGACGATCGCGGCCGGCCGGGTGGAAGGGGCGCCGGGCGGGGTCACCCAGATCCGGGAGGTGGCGAGCGCACTGACGGCGGTCGCGAAGGAACGGGCGATGGCCACGATCCTGGTCGGGCACGTCACCAAGGACGGCTCGGTGGCCGGCCCGCGGACCCTGGAGCACCTGGTCGACGTGGTCCTGCACTTCGACGGCGACCGGCACTCGCAGCTGCGCATGGTGCGGGCGGTTAAGAACAGGTACGGGCCCACGGACGAGGTGGGCTGCTTCGACCTCGGCGAGTACGGCATCATCGGCCTGCCCGACCCGAGCGGGCTTTTCCTCTCCCAGCACCGCGAGCCCGTCCCCGGCACCTGCGTCACCGTGACCCTGGAGGGGCGCAGGCCGCTGCCGGCCGAGGTCCAGGCCCTGGTCGGGCCCTCCGTGCTTGACATCCCGCGCCGGGCCACCTCCGGGCTGGACGCCTCGCGGGTGGGCATGGTCCTCGCGGTCCTGCAGCGCCGGGCCGGGATCAACCTCGGCAAGCAGGACGTGTACGCGGCGACCGTGGGCGGCGTGCGCCTGACCGAGCCCTCGGTGGACCTGGCCATCGCCATCTCGCTGGCCAGTTCCGCGGCGAACCTGAGCGCGCCGCGGGGCGTGGTGGCCATCGGTGAGGTCGGCCTGGCCGGCGAAGTCCGCCGCGTCGCCGGCCTGGCGCGCCGGCTGGCCGAGGCCGAGCGGATGGGCTTTCGCCGCGCCATCGTCCCCGCGGGCTCGGCCGGGCTCGACGGCCCGGCCGAGACAGGTGATGCCGCTCAGCCGATAGAGGTGGTCCAGGTCGAAGATGTCCGCCGGGCGCTGGCCGCGGTGCTGGGGACGCCGGCGTGAGTCAGCTGGCGATCCTGAAGGTGAGCATGCCGCTGGCCACCGAGGCGGTCGAGGCCTGCGCCTGGTAGGTGCCGGCGCGCACCGAGGAGGCCAGCGTGACGCATCCAGGCAGGGTGATCGAGCGATTCCACGTGATCGACTCCAGTACCGGAACGCCCCGGCTGAGCCTGGCCGTCCAGGTAGCCTCAGAACGCGCGCAGTCGCCGGAATCCCAGATGACCCGGCCCGAGGACAGCACCTCGAGGTGCAGCGTGCCGGGGCCGAGGTCGAAGGTACAGGTGCCGGCGGCGGTGGACACGGCGTAGATGGCGAACTTCGGGTTCTGCCCGCCGGAGTAATCTGGCTTGGCGCTGAACACGCTGAGCACCACCGTGCCCGGAGCACACAGACCTCCCGGGCCCGGATCGGCACCCGGCGACTCATCCTGGGTCAGCTGGCCGGCCTCCTGGTCCGGGGTGGCCGAGGGCGTCGGCAGGCCGGATCCTTGCGAGCGGGCCGAAGAGGACGTGGCCGGGGCACTGCGCGCCGGCTCCGGGCGGTGCGTGGCCACGGCGCTGCGGGAGGCCGCCGCGGGCAGCAGGCCGTAGGTCCGGGAACTCCCCGCCGCCGGGGAGCCGGGCTTCCCGCCGCCTCCGGCGAAGGCCCAGGCGAGCACGCCGACCAAGCCCAGCCCGGCAAGCAGGGCCATCACCCTGCGTCGCCGGAAAGTCTCGGGCTCCATACGGAGAGTATGCAAGCTGACCGGTGCGTACCGGTGCCGACCCGCCGGCCGGTGAACGCCCCCGTTGCCCGCGGCTGGCCCGCCCCGGAACGCGTGTCACGATATGGACCATCATGACCATCCGCTACACCGAGCCGGTGCTCGATTGGTACCAGCGCCACGCGCGCGACCTGCCCTGGCGCTCCCCGGGCGCCACGCCGTGGTCCGTGCTCGTCAGCGAGATCATGCTCCAGCAGACGCCGGTGACGCGGGTGCTGCCCGCGCATCGCGCCTGGCTCGCCCGGTGGCCCTCGCCCGCCGCCCTCGCCGCTGACCCGCCCGGCGAGGCGATCAGGCAGTGGGGTCGCCTGGGCTACCCGAGGCGCGCGCTCTGGCTGCACGAGACGGCGAGGATCCTGACCGCGCGGCACGGCGGCACCGTACCCGCGGACGTCGACGCCCTGCTCGCGCTGCCGGGGATCGGTCGCTATACCGCGGCGGCGGTGGCGAGTTTCGCCTTTGGCCAGCGGCACGCGGTGCTCGACACCAACGTCCGCCGCGTGCTGGCCCGGCTGGTGGCTGGCCGGCCGCGGCCGGGCAGCACACCGTCGGTGGCCGAGCGGCGGCTGGCCGAATCGCTGCTGCCTGCCGAGCCCGGCGTCGCCGCGCGCTGGTCCGTCGCGGTCATGGAACTGGGCGCGCTCGTCTGCACGGCCGCCGCCCCGCGCTGCGCGGACTGCCCGGTGTCCCGTGACTGCGCCTGGCTGGCCGCGGGCCAGCCCGCCGGACCGGGCGTCAAGCGCCCGGCCCAGCGGTACGACGGCACCGACCGGCAGTGCCGCGGGCGCCTGCTCGCCGTCTTGCGCGAGTCGGGTTCCCCCGCGCGACACGCCGACTTCGACGCGATCTGGCCTGACCAGGCGCAGCTCGCCCGGGCCCTGGACGGGCTGGTCGCCGACGGCCTGGTCGACCCGCTGCCGGACGGCCGCTACGCCTTGCCTGGTTCGCGCTAGCCGAGCGCGGAGGCCGTCCCGCCGTCCTGGGCGCCCGCGCCGCCGGCCGAGCTGGTGATCGCGCTGCCCTTGACGGCCACCGGTTCGCTGACGATCTCGGGCGCTGGCGTGTCCGGGACCACCTCGGGCTTGGGGACGCCGGTGAAGGTGAACTTGGCGGTCTCCCCGCTGCCCTCGGTGTCAACGATGACGATCTGCCCCGGCCGGAGCTCGCCGAACAGGATCTTCTCCGACAGGCTGTCTTCGATCTCCCGCTGGATGGTCCGGCGCAGCGGCCTGGCCCCGAGGACGGGATCGTAGCCGCGCTGCGACAGCAGGTCCTTGGCGTCTGGCCGCAGCTCGATGGCCATGTCCCGGTCCTTGAGGCGGTCGTCCACCTTGGCGATCATCAGGTCGACGATCCGGAAGATCTCCTCCCGGTCGAGCTGGTGGAACACGATGATGTCGTCTACCCGGTTCAGGAACTCCGGCCGGAAGTGCCCCTTCAGCTCCTCCTGCACCTTGTTCTTCATCCGGTCGTACGAACCGCGCGACTCACCCGGCCGGGCGAATCCCACGGACACGCCCTTGGAGATGTCGCGCGTGCCCAGGTTCGTGGTCATGATGATGACCGTGTTCTTGAAGTCAACCGTCCGGCCCTGCGCGTCGGTCAGGCGCCCGTCCTCCAGGATCTGCAGCAGCGAGTTGAAGATGTCCGAGTGCGCCTTCTCGACCTCGTCGAACAGGACGACGGAGAACGGGCGCCTGCGGACCTTCTCGGTGAGCTGGCCGCCCTCCTCGTAGCCGACGTACCCGGGCGGGGACCCGAACAGCCGCGAGACGGTGTGCTTCTCCATGTACTCGCTCATGTCGAGCTGGATGAGCGAGTCCTCGTCGCCGAACAGGAACTCGGCCAGCGTCTTGGACAGTTCCGTCTTGCCCACGCCGGACGGGCCCGCGAAGATGAACGACCCGCCGGGGCGCTTGGGGTCCTTCAGGCCCGCACGGGTGCGCCTGATCGCCTGGGACAGCGCCCGGATGGCGTCGTTCTGCCCGATCACCCGCTTGTGCAGCTCATCCTCCATGCGCAGCAGGCGCTGCGACTCCTCCTCGGTGAGCTTGAACACGGGAATGCCGGTGGCGGTGGCGAGCACCTCGGCGATGAGCTCCTCGTTCACCTCGGCGACGACATCCATGTCGCCGGCCTTCCACTCCTTCTCCCTGGACGCCTTCTTGGCCAGCAGCTGCTTCTCGGTGTCCCGCAGGGCAGCCGCCTTCTCGAAGTCCTGGGAGTCGATCGCCGATTCCTTCTCCCGGCGCACCTGGGCGATTTTCTCGTCGTATTCACGCAGGTCGGGTGGTGCGGTCATGCGGCGGATCCGCATCCGGGAGCCGGCCTCGTCGATCAGGTCGATGGCCTTGTCCGGCAGGAACCGGTCGCTGATGTAGCGGTCCGCGAGCTGCGCGGCGGCGACCAGTGCGCTGTCCGTGATGGACACGCGGTGGTGAGCCTCGTACCGGTCCCGCAGGCCCTTGAGGATCTCGATGGTGTGCGAGATCGTAGGCTCCGCTACCTGGATGGGCTGGAACCTGCGCTCGAGCGCGGCGTCCTTCTCCAGGTACTTGCGGTATTCATCCAGGGTGGTCGCGCCGATGGTCTGCAGTTCGCCGCGGGCGAGCATCGGCTTGAGGATCGAGGCGGCGTCGATGGCACCCTCGGCCGCGCCGGCCCCGACGAGCGTGTGTATCTCGTCGATGAACAAGATGATGTCGCCGCGGGTGCGGATCTCCTTGAGGACCTTCTTGAGCCGCTCTTCGAAGTCGCCGCGGTACCGCGACCCGGCCACCAGGGCACCGAGGTCCAGCGTGTACAGCTGCTTGTCCTTGATGGTCTCCGGCACCTCGCCCTTGACGATCTTCTGCGCCAGGCCTTCCACGACCGCGGTCTTGCCCACGCCGGGAGCCCCGACGAGCACCGGGTTGTTCTTGGTCCGGCGGGAGAGCACCTGCATGACGCGCTCGATTTCCTTCTCCCGGCCGATCACCGGGTCGAGCTTGCCCTCACGCGCGCCCTGGGTCAGGTTGCGGCCGAACTGGTCGAGCACCAGCGAGGTCGACGGTGCGGACTCGGCGGCCGTCCCGGTCGGCGAGGGCTCCTTGCCCTGATAGCCGTGCAGCAGCTGGATCACCTGCTGGCGCACCCGGTTCAGGTCGGCGCCGAGCTTGACCAGCACCTGCGCCGCCACGCCGTCGCCCTCGCGGATCAGGCCGAGCAGGATGTGCTCGGTGCCGATGTAGTTGTGGCCGAGTTGCAGCGCCTCGCGCAGCGACAGCTCGAGCACCTTCTTGGCCCGCGGCGTGAACGGGATGTGCCCGGACGGCGCCTGCTGGCCCTGGCCGATGATCTCCTCGACCTGCTGCCGCACCGCATCCAGGCTGATCCCGAGCGACTCCAGCGCCTTGGCCGCGACGCCCTCACCCTCGTGGATGAGGCCGAGCAGGATGTGCTCGGTGCCGATGTAGTTGTGGTTGAGCATCCTGGCTTCTTCTTGCGCCAGGACCACGACTCGCCGCGCCCTGTCGGTAAACCTCTCGAACATCTCGTCGCTCTCCTCACAGCACGGGGGGCCTGGCGTCGAGCCCTACCTTGCCTACTTCGCATCGTAGCCACGTGCCCACGGTCGCACTCTTAATGCGAGTATGCGCTACGCACCTCAAGACGTTCCCTGGACATGGGTCGTTCACCCTCATCCAACTACCCCGATCGGGGCAATGTTCCTGGACACGGCCGTGGTACGCCGCAAGCGAACGTCATCGTCCCCGAGAGCGGGCGCCTGGTTGCCGGCGGCCCGCCTGCCCCGTACAAAACGGCGCGACTCAGGGCTCCGGGGTCGGAGGCCCTTTGTCGCACCGCCGCTAAGCAGTCGCTCCCCACTGGGCGGAACCGGAGAAGGCCAGCGAACTCGCGAACTCCGATTGCGTGCGTACTAGTGCGCGGCTTCGTACTCCGCGACGATGTTCGCCGGAATGCGCCCGCGCTCATTGACCTTGTATCCACGCTGCTTCGCCCACTGCCTGATTTGAGCGCTGCGCTCACGACCGGGGCCAGTTCGCGCCCGGCGGCGCCTTGCCGGCGCACTTGCTTTGCGAGCGTGCTCCACATAGTGGGCGAGTTCTTTACGGAGCTTGCCTGCGTTGCCGGAACTCAGGTCGATCTCATACGAGGCGCCGTCGAGTCCAAACGCTACGGTCTCTGTCGCCTCGCTCCCATCGAGATCGTCAACGAGAAGTACCTGCACCTTCTGTGCCATCGATTCGGCCCTTCTGACGGAGCAACCTATTTCGGATGTTAAACATATACCCAATCTCTTGGCGTTGACAATTCCCGAACTAGATTCTTTAGCGATTCTCGGCTCATCCGAAGGTCATACGAGCGCCCATCCCGGACACCGCAACTCTCCGTAATCGGGCATTCCGTGCATCGTCAGCGTCGCCGTAGTCGAGGAAAACCCAGTCGTAACCTGAAATGTCAAGACTGCTGATCGCCTGATCGGCGCTTGTCGTTCCTGGCCGCACGGCGCTTCGGGGCCAGCTGACTGCGCAGCAACATCGCCAGGCCGATGACGAAGGCCACGCAAACTACCAGCGGCGGAGTCAGCGCCGCGAGGTCCTGCCACATGACGGAGCCCTCCTTGATGCCGCCACGCCCATGCTCATTTTCCCAGATCCGCTAAGAGACGCAACAGCATGCGGCTGTTGCCGAGAGTGTTGGGCTTTACTCGCTCCAGGTCGAGAAACTCGGCCACGCCCTCGTCATAGGACCGCAATAGCTCCGAGTACACCTCTGCAGCCACCGGGGTCCCGCTGATCGGCTGGAATCCGTGGCGGGCGAAGAAGTCGACCGCGAAAGTCAACACGAACACGCGGTCAACACCGAGCACACGCGCTCGCTGAAGCAGCGTATCCACGATGCCGTGACCGATGCCCAGTCCTTGGCAGTCCTCTCGCACCGCCACGGTCCTGATCTCGGCGAGATCCTCCCACAGCACGTGCAATGCGCCACAGCCGGTCAGCGCAGCGTCACCGGGGAGTTCAGCTACGCAGAACTCCTGGATGTCCTCATAGAGCGTGACGGTGTCCTTACTCAGCAAACGCCCGGACTCGACATTCGAGTCGATCAACTTCCTGATCACGGGCACGTCACGGGTACGCGCGGACCTGATCGTGTATGCCATGGCGCCGTCCACGATAGCCGTTGCCCGGCTAAGCAGGCGGGCCCGCCGCGACGAATGGCAGAAACTTCCCCGGAGTTGGTCGCCTGCTGCCCGCCGTTCCAATATTGTGCATCGCTGTGCGCAAACTCAGCGGCGCTGCGGGGCTAGCCGCGGCAGCCGCAGCGCTTGCGCTGCTCGTGCCGGGGGGGAGCAGCCTGGCGCAGACGACCGGGCCGAAGCCCACCATGGCCACCCTCGTCGCGGAGGCGAAGCAGCTCGAGTTCCAGATCAACGCGCTGAGCGAGCAGTACGACGGCCTGCGCATCCAGCTCGGCCGCGCCCAGGCGGACGCGCAGTTGGCCGACAGCGCCACCAGCCGGGACGCGGCCGCCCTCGCGGCCGGCCGGCAAGCCGTGGCGCGGCTGGCCGCCGAGAATTACATGAATGCCGGACTGGACCCGACGCTCCAGGCGCTGACCGTGGGCAACCCGGAGCAATTCCTCAGCGAAGCGTCCACGATCACCGAGGTGGACCAGTCGAGCGGCGATCTGGTCAGCGGGCTGAGCGAAGAGGAGAACCAGGCGCTGCGCGACAAGCAGACGGCCGACCAGCAGCTCGCCGCCGTCAATGCCCTCCAAACCCAGATGAACGCCAAGAAGAGCGCCATCGAGGCGAAGATCGACCTGGTCAACAGCGCTGCGTTCAAGCAGGCGATGACCGTCTTCGAGCAGACCGGGCAGTACCCGGATATCCCCATCCCCACGGCGAACACGGTCGGGGCCCAGGCCTTGCAGGCGGCGCTGACCAAGCGCGGCGATCCCTACGTGTGGGGAGCGGCAGGACCCGGCGCATTTGATTGCTCCGGGCTGGTCGTCTGGGCGTTCGCACAGGTCGGCATCACTCTCCCGCATTACACCGGAAGCCTGTGGAACTCGGGCGTGCACGTGCCGCGCAGCGACTTGGAGCCTGGTGATCTGGTCTTCTTTTACGCCGACATCAGTCACGTGGGGATTTACATAGGCGACGGGCTGATGATCGACGCGCCTGATTTCGGCCTGACGGTACGTGTCGAGCCGGTTATGTGGGCGTATTTCGTCGGGGCGGTCCGTATCGAGTGAGCCGGCCGCGCCCGGCGTTCTCCGGCCGCGTTACTCGGCGATGGCCGGGGATTCCGCGTGGCCGGCGTTCCTTTCGTAGACAAGCCGCAGGCCGATGAGCGTGAGCCACGGTTCGTAGGCGTCAATGATGCTGACCTCGTCGATGACAAGCGGGGCAAGCCCGCCGGTGGCGATGATGGTCACGGCGTCCGGATCGTCCGGGGACAACTCGCGGGCCATCCGTTTCGCTATCCCCTCAACCTGGGCGGCGAACCCGTAGATGATGCCGGATTGGAGCGCTTCTACCGTGTTCTTGCCGATGACCCGGGGCGGCCTGGTCAGTTCGACCTTGAGGAGCTGCGCCGCCCGCCGCGATAGGGCGTCTACCGATATCTCTATCCCCGGCGCGAGCGCGCCCCCGACGAATTCCCCCCGCGCGCTGACCGCGTCGAAGTTGGTCGAAGTCCCGAAGTCGACGACGACCGCCGGCCCGCCGTACAGGTGAACCGCGGCGAGTGAGTTCATGATGCGGTCGCTGCCCACCTCTTTCGGGTTATCCGTCCGCACGGGAACGCCGGTCTTGACCCCGGGTTCGACGATGACCGTGACGAGGTCACCGTAATAGCGATCGCACATCTCTCTCATCTCGTGCAGAACTGATGGCACGGTGGAGCACAGCGAAATACCGCGGATATCCCGTTCGGTGAAGGCGGTGCTGCCCGCGAGCAGTCCGTGCAGCACGACGGCGAGCTCGTCTGCGGTCCGGTCCGGGACCGTCGCGATCCGCCAGTGCTCCACCACCCGGTCCTCGTCGAATATCCCGAGGACGGTGTTCGTGTTCCCGATGTCAACGGTCAGCAGCATCGCGGGTCCTCCTTCGCGACTCCGGCCGGCCGGCCAGCAGCACGGCGAGGTTGTCGATCAGCCGCGTGGTGCCCGCGGTGACCGCCGCCACGATCAGCGCGGGCCCGGCCTGACCCGAGCCGATCGGGGTGAAGGTGCGCGGGTCGACGATCGCGACGTAGTCGACCGCCAGCGCCGGCTCGCCGTCCAGGATCTCCTGCGCGGCCGTGAGCACCGCCTGGGCGCCCTGCGCCGCGGCGCGCTGGCCGGCCCGCAGCGCGCGCGGCATGGTCAGCGCCAGGTCTCGTTCAGCCACGGATAGGTACCTGTTCCTGCTTGACGTCGCCAGGCCGTCAGCGTCGCGCGCGGTCGGAACCGACTCGATGGCGATCTCCAGGTTGGTGTCGCTGACCAGGCGGCGGACGAGGGCGAGTTGCTGAGCGTCCTTCTCCCCGAACACCGCCGCGTCCGGGCGCGTCAGGTGGAACAGCTTCAGCACCACGGTCAGCACGCCGCCGAAGAACCCCGGCCGGAACTGGCCCTCGAAAACCCGGCCCATCGGGCCAGGATCGACGGTCACCTCTGGCTGGCCTGCGGGGTACATCTCGGCGGCGGAAGGCGCGAAGACCGCCTGTGCTCCCTCGGCGGCGCACATGGCCAGATCATCGTCCAGGGTCCGCGGGTAACGATCGAGATCTTCACCCGGCCGGAACTGGAGCGGGTTGACGAAGATCGACACGATCACGCTCCCGGTCGGGCCGGCCGCCGCGCGCGCCGCGCGCAGCAGCGCGCGGTGCCCCGCGTGCAAGGCGCCCATGGTCGGGACCAAGACGACCGGGCCGGCCATGCCGTCCCGGACGGCGCGAAGTTCGGCGGTGGTCCGGGCCAGGACGGGCAGCGATGCCTCGGGCTGGCTCACGGCCGGCCGCCGAGCACGTCGAGCAGGCGTTCCGCGTCGGCCGGCTTGAGCAGCCCGGTGGCCAGGGCGCGGTCGGCGGTCAGCCTGGCCATGGCGATGTAAGCGGCGACGGCGGCCGGGGAGGCTGACTCGGCCGCGCCGAGGGCGGCCACGTGCGCGGCTACGGTCTCCGCGTCGCCGCGCGCGACCGGGCCGGTCAGGCCCGCGTCTCCCAAGCGCAGCGCGTTGTCGAGCGATGCGGAAAGCAGCGGCCCGAGCAACCGCGCCGGTTCGGCCACCCCGGCGGCCCTGAGCACGTCGGCGGCCTGGGCCACGAGCGTGATCAGATGGTTCGCCGCGCCCGCGAGCGCCGCGTGGTACAGGTCCCTGCTCTCCTCGGAGATGAAGACCGGCTCGCCGCCCATCTCGATCACCAGAGCCTCGGCGGCGGGCCGGAGCACGTCGGGCGCGGTTACGCCGAAGCACGTCCCGCTCAGCCGGTCGACGTCATCGCTTCGCCCGGTGAAGGTCATGACCGGGTGCAGGGCCAGCGGCAGCGCGCCGCGGCGCGCCGCAGGTTCGAGCACCGCCAGGCCGTGACGGCCGCTCGCGTGCGCGAGCAAGCGGCCCGCCACGGGCGCTTCGATGGCGGCCAGCCCGGAAATGAGGCCGGGCAGCACGTCGTCAGGCACGGTCAGCAGGACCAGATCGGCGTTTCGGAAAACCTGGCCCGGCTCTGTGATGACCGCGCCGGGGAACACGGCGCGGGCGCGGTGAACGGACGCGTCGGATACCGCGGACGCGGCGACCACCGTATGCCCCGCACGGGCCAGCGCCGCGCCGAGCGCGGTGCCCGCCCTGCCCGCGCCGATAACGCCGACCGCGAGCCGGGCCGGGTGCTCCGGGTGAACTTCAGGCTTCATCTCGTTCCAGTCCTCACGGGTACCGGACGGCCGTGCGTGACCAGCATAGGGCCCCGCTCAGGACAGCCGGGCTCGCTCGTCGCTCTGGTCGCGGTCCGGGGCGCTGGGCACGCGGCAGCAGTACTCCAGGTAGAGCGCGGCGCAGGCGAGCAGGACGGCGGCGGCGAAGGTCACGGCCGCGGTGACCGCATCCTGGCGCGGCACCGGGTCGCTCAGCATGCCGCTGAGGTAGATGACGAAACCCAGGGCGAGGCCGGCGATCGCCGCCCCGCCCAGCGAACTGGCCTTGGCCAGCGCCACCATCCGGGATACGAACAGCGGCGCCGCCGGTTTCGTGCCGTGCCGCCCGGCGATCCGTGCCCGCAGGTCATGACCCGTCCAGGCCTCGGCGACCGCGGCGACGAGCAGCGCGGGCACGCCGGTCCACGGCAGCGGCGGCAGGCGTTCGTACAACGTGCGGAGCAGCAGCCAGCTCACCACCGCGCAGACGAGCGCGACTATCACCAGCGTGGATGTCCGCGTCGGTTTCACGACGCCTCACCCTGCGCACCGGGTCGGGGCAGCCGCAGCACGGCGCCCGGCACGCGCCGCACGCCATGGTCGTCAAGGCCGGCCAGCAGAACAGTCAGCGGTCCTCGCCCGGGCAGCTCGGCGTGCGCATCGACGTCGCGCCACGGCACGAGCACGAACGCACGCTCGTGCGCGCGCGGATGCGGCAGGGTCAGCACCGGGTCGTCGCTGACCTCGCCCGCATAGGTGATGATGTCGATGTCGAGCGTACGGGGACCGAATCGTTCTGCCCTGACTCTGCCGAAGTCCGCCTCGATACGGTGAGCCGCTTCGAGCAGCTCCCGTGGCCGCAGGCCGGTCTGCACGACGAGCACCGCGTTCAGGTAGTCGGGCTGGGCAGGGCCGCCGACCGGATCGGTCTCGTATACGGGTGAGATGGCCAGCACGTCAGTGCCCGGGAGCCGGCCGATCGCTGCGACGCATTCCTGAAGGGTACCCAGCCTGTCGCCGAGGTTGGTCCCGACGGCGAGTACCGCACGCCAACGCGTCGTCACGACCGGCCAGTTGTCACGGGCGCACTGGCCTTGCGCCACGCGGCTACCACCCGGACCGCGTCGGCGTTCGCCGGCACCTGGTGCACCCGCACGCACCAGACGCCGGCCGCGGCCGCCAGCGCCGTAGCGGCGACGGTGGCCGCGTCACAGTCGGCGAAGGGCCTCGGCGTGCCGTCCGGGGTGGCAAGCACGGCGCCGAGGAACCTCTTCCTCGAGGCCCCGACGAGCACGGGGAACGTACCGCCGGCGACCATGCCTATGGTCCCGGCGCTCGCCAGCAGGGGCCAGTTATGCTCCGGCCGTTTCCCGAAGCCGAGGCCCGGGTCGACCACGATCCGCGCCGGGTCGACCCCGGCGGCCACCACGGCCTCGACCCGGCGGCTGAGCTCATCGCGGACCTCGCCCACCACGTCGGCGTAGACCGCGCGGGAGTACATGTCGCGGCTGTGCCCGCGCCAGTGCGCGACCACGTAGCAAGCTCCGGCCGCCGCGACCAGGCGGGGCAGCTGCGGGTCCGCGAGGCCGCCGCTCACGTCGTTGACCAGGCGGACCCCGGCGGCCAGCGCGAACTCCGCCACCGACGCCCGCATGGTGTCAATGGACACCGGCACCCCGGCCTTGACCAGTTCGGTCACCACCGGCCCGACGCGGCGGAGTTCTTCCTCCGGCGCTACGCGCTGGGCGCCGGGCCTGGTGGACTCGCCGCCCACGTCGACGATGTCGGCCCCTTGCGCGGCGAGGTCGAGGCCGTGCGCGATCGCCGCGTCCGCCCGATACCACTGGCCGCCGTCGGAGAACGAATCCGGTGTCACGTTGACCACGCCCATGACCAGGCATCGATCCGCCAGTGCTAGCCCCGGCGGGGCGACCCCCCGGGATCCCCCCGATCCCGGGGGGGAACCTTCCCCCCCAGACCCCCGCGGCCCCCCCACGGGAGGATGGCCCGGTCCTCCCGGGCCTCCGGGCCCTTCCTGCCCTCGTGGCCCTTCCTGCCCTCGGCTCACGGGAGGGCTACCCGCCCCCTCGTGGCCCCACCGGGGCGCAGCCTGGCCAAGCCGAGCTTGCGGGCGATCCTGCGCAGATGGAGCCGCGGCCATACCAGGAACGCCTCGGCTTCCAGCGCGGCCAGCGCGATCCTGGGGGCGTCCTTGGTGTGCGGGAACACCATGAACCGCGGCTGCCAGACCGGGCTGAACTTGGCGTTGAACTTGTACAGGGACTCGATCTGGAACCACCTGGACATGAAGATCAGCACCGCCCGCCAGGCGCGCAATACGGGTCCGGCGCCGATCCGCTCGCCGCGCTCGAGGGCGGCCCTGAAGACCGCGAAGTTCAGCGAGATCCGCTTGACGCCGAGGCAGGAAGCGGCCTTGATGGTCTCCACGATGAGGAAGTCGTTCAAGCCGGGCTGGGCGTTCTTGTCCCTGCGCATGAGATCGAGGGACAGGCCGTCGGCTCCCCAGGGAACCAGCTGCAGTACCGCCCGGATCGCGCCGTTCTCCCTGGCGGTCGCGAGCACGCAGTTATCGTCACCGGCCGCGCCGATGCGCCCGAGGGCCATCGAGAAGCCGCGCTCGGTCTCGCTGCCGCGCCAGGAATCGGCGGTCCGCACGATGGCGTCGAGTTCCTTCCGCGGGATGTCCTTCACGCGGCGGACCTCGGCCTCGTAGCCGTTCTTGGATACCCGGTTCACCATCTGCCTGACGTTCCGCATGGGCCGGCCGGACAGGCTGAAGTCGGCCACGTTCACGATCGCCTCATCGCCCAGCTCGAGGGCGGTCAGGCCACCCTCGCGACACCAGATCTCCGCGCCGAGTTCACTGCATCCCATGACGGCCGGCGCCCAGGCGTGCCGGGCCGCCTCGTCAAGGAAGGGGCTGATGGCCCCGGGCCATGCCTCCGGGTCGCCAATGGGGTCGCCGCTGGCCAGCATGACTCCGGACACGACGCGATAGCAGATGCACGCCTTGCCGGTCGGCGACCAGATCACGCTCTTGTCGTCCCGCAGCGCGAAGTACCCCAGCGAGTCCCGGTCCCCGTACTTGACGAGCAGGTCCCTGACGCGGGCGGCATCCGCCCCGCCGAGCCTGGCCCGCGGCTCCGCGGGGCGCAGGAACAGGTACGCGGTGACGATCAGGGTAAAGACGCCGAGCGCGCTCGATAGCAGGGCGAACAAGTCGCCCCGCGCCTCCGGGATCCACTGCACCGGCCCAGACACCCCGACCAGGCCGTAGACGGCCTCCTGCACGCGCTGAGTCAGCGAGTAATTGGTCACGAGCCCGCGGGCGAGGATCATGTAGGTGAGCCCGATGATGACGTCGGCCACCAGCAGGACAGCGAACACCCACACCGCCCGCCACCTGGTGCGCGGGTCCCCTTCGGCGTAGAACTCGCGCCGGAAGTAGAGCAGCGCCACGAGCAGCACGATCGCGGCTATGGCGGTCGGGATCCGCTGGGCGGGGAAGAAGTGGATGCCGATGTCGAAGGCGAGCAGGGCGGTCACCGCCTGGAAGGCCCGGCGCTTCCTGCGGCGCAGGCCATGGGCCAGCATGAGGAGCAGCAGCCCGACAATGACGTCGGCGCTCTTGGTGACGGTGGTCACCGTCCCCGGCACCAGGTAGTCGATCTTGTGCAGCTTGTGCACCAGGTCCGGCTTGAAGACGGCGACGATATCCGACAATCCGAGCAGCGTCGTAAACAGCGCGGCTACGCCGGGTACCCAGCCCTGATGGCGCCTCCCGTCATCGGAGGCTCCAGGGGCGGCAGCGTACCGCGAACCATTACGCCTGGTGACGGTCGGATCCGCGCCGTTCGCGTGTCCAGCTTCTGCGCTGTCGTTCATCTCGGCAGCTCTCTTATCAGGCCCCAGATCACGGTGCGCCAGCGTGGTCATCGCGCCGCCTCGCGTCCTGCTCTCACGGTACCTCCCAAGCCTAGGCAACGGCCCCGCCGAGCGGGACACAGTTAGCACACCAGCGGTCCATCAGCCGTGTCTCCAGGGTCGCCGCGGGGCCGGGGGGATAGTCGGGGGCACCGGGGAAGCACCGGGGGATTCGTCCCCGGACCGTCGCTTACCTAATAGACGCCGCAGACGCTCTTTCAGTTCGGCCTTGCGGTGAAGTTAAGTTCCGATTCAGTGATGGCCGTAGATCAGGCTCATGGCCTCAGCGCGGGTCACGGTGTCCCTGAAGCTCCCGCGGACCGCGGACGTCACCGTCCTGGCTCCGGGCTTGCGCACGCCGCGCATGGTCATGCACAGGTGCTCGGCCTCGAGGACCACGACCACGCCGCGCGGCTCCAGGGTATCCATCAGCGCGTCCGCGATCTGGCACGTCATCCGTTCTTGCACCTGCGGGCGCCTGGCGTAGACGTCCACCAGCCTGGCCAGCTTCGAAAGCCCGGTGATCTGGCCCTTCAGGTTCGGTATGTAGCCGATGTGCGCGACGCCGATGAACGGGACCAGGTGATGCTCGCAGGTGCCGTACACCTCGATGTCGCGGACGATGACCATCTCGTCGTGGCTTGCGTCGAAGACCGTGGTGAGCACGTCTTCCGGGCGCTGCCGCAGCCCGACGAACTGCTCAGCGTACGCCCGGGCGACCCGGGCGGGTGTGTCGCGCAGCCCGTCCCGGTCCGGATCCTCGCCGATCGCGATCAGGATCTCCCGTACCGCGCGCTCGATACGCGGCAGGTCGAACTCGGGGCTAGCGCTGGCTAGCTCCGCGCGCTCCGTCATCCGTTGTCGCTGGGCCCGTGGTAGCCCGGCTCATCGCCGTTGCCGGCCGGCGATCCCGGCCCCCTCGGGTCGAAGCCGAGCGCCTGGCCGTTGGCGGGCAGGGCCAGGCCCGGCCCTCCGGTGCCGCCGTCAGCGGCGGCCAGGGCGAGTTCCTTGGGCGAGAGCACCGGCGGGCGATCCGAGGGCAGCCGCTTGCCGTAGCCCGTATAGGAGCCGCGGACCGGCCGCTTCTGCACCGACGCGAAGATCTCGAGAACCTCGGCCCTGGACACGGTCTCCTTGTCCAGCAGCCGCAGTACCAGCGAGTCGAGCACGTCGCGGTACTCCACGAGGACCTCCCAGGCCTCGTCGTGCGCGGACTCGATGAGGCGCCGGATCTCCTCATCGATCGACGAGGCGATTTCCTCCGAGTAGTCCCTGCCGTGCCCCATCTCCCGGCCCAGGAAGGGCTCGCCGTCGCCTGTGCCGAACTTGCGCGCGCCGAGGCGCTCGCTCATCCCGTACTCGGTGATCATGCCGCGCGCGATCTGGGTCGCCTTGTCGATGTCGTTCGCGGCACCCGTCGTCGGCTCGTGGAAGATGAGCTCCTCGGCGGTACGCCCGCCGAGGAGCATGGCGAGCTGGTCAAGCATCTCGGCCCGGGTGACGAGGAACTTGTCCTCGGTCGGCAGCGCGCTGGTGTAGCCGAGCGCCCGGCCGCGCGGGATGATCGTCACCTTGTGCACGGGATCGGCGTGCGGCATCGCGTGACCGACCAGCGCGTGCCCGCCCTCGTGATAGGCGATGACCTTCCGTTCCTTCTCCGATAGCAGGACGCTCTTGCGCTCCGGCCCGGCCATGACCCGGTCGATGGCCTCTTCCAGGGCGTCCATCGTGATCTGCTTGCCGTTGGACCGCGCGGTCAGCAGCGCGCCCTCGTTGATGACGTTGGCGAGGTCAGCGCCGGTGAAGCCGGGCGTCCGCCGGGCGATGATGTCGAGGTCGGCATCGGGAGCGATGGGCTTGCCCCTGGCGTGCACCCGCAGGATGCCCTTGCGGCCGGCCAGGTCGGGCTGGGCCACCACGATCTGCCGGTCGAAGCGGCCCGGCCGCAGCAGCGCGGGGTCGAGGATGTCCGGCCGGTTGGTGGCCGCGATCACGATCACGCCGCCCTTGGTGTCGAACCCGTCGAGCTCGACGAGCATCTGGTTCAGCGTCTGCTCACGCTCGTCGTGCCCGCCGCCCAGCCCTGCTCCGCGGTGACGTCCGACGGCGTCTATCTCGTCTACGAACACGATCGCGGGAGCGTTGGCCTTGGCCTGCTCGAACAGGTCACGGACCCGGGAGGCGCCGACACCGACGAACATCTCCACGAAGTCAGACCCAGAGATCGAGTAGAACGGCACGCCGGCTTCGCCGGCCACCGCCCGGGCTAGCAGGGTCTTGCCGGTACCTGGCGGGCCGTAGAGCAGCACGCCCTTGGGGATCTTGGCCCCGATCGCCTGGAACTTCGCCGGGTTCTGCAGGAATTCCTTGATTTCCTGAAGCTCTTCGATGGCCTCGTCCGCGCCGGCCACGTCGGCGAACGTCGTCTTCGGCGTGTCCTTGGTGATCAGCTTGGCCCGCGACTTGCCGAAGTTCATCACGCGCGAGCCGCCGCCTTGCATCTGGGACAGCATGAAGAAGAACAGCAGGAAGATCACCAGGTAGATGAAAGCGGTCGGGAGCAGGTCGAGCAGGGCGTTGCTCTTGGGAATATTGATGTTGTAGCCGTCGGTCAGGGTGCCCTTGTCGGATTGCTGCTGCAGTTCCTGCTGGAGGACCAGTCCCTGACCGGTGACCCAGGAAGCCTCGAGGTCCTTGCCGCTCTTGGTCGTGATCTGGATCGTCTGGTTCTTGTCGGTGATGAGCGCGCTCTTGACCTGGCCCGTCTCGATGTAATGGACGATCTCGGAGGTGTCTACCTGCTGGTATGAGCTCCCGGAATTCGCGTAGTCGAGCACGAAAAGCAGCAGCAGCACCGCCACCGCGATCAGCAGCAGTGGTGCCCGGAAAAAGCGCCTTAGCTCCATCGATGAGCGGTCCCGTCGGCCTGGGACCGTTCCCTCCTGACCAGCCTCACACTCCCGTCGACCTCCGGCGGGATGGCCTTGCTTCCATCCTCGCAGCCTTGCTCCGACGGTGGCTGCGACCGTAAAACTAGACGGTACACCGCTTGGTGACGCGCCTGGAAAGTGAACGCTTCCTGCGGCGAATTGTGTTCCCCCGCGCAGCGGTCCTAACCTCCCCGGTACGCCTGCGGGGCGAGCGTGCCGATGAACGGCAGGTTGCGGTAGCGCTCAGCGTAGTCAAGGCCGTAGCCGACGACGAACTCATCTCCGATTTCGAAGCCCGTGTAGGCGATGTCGACGTGCATCTGGGCTGATCCTGGCTTCCGGAGCATGGTGCAGATGGCCAGCGAGGCAGGCGCGCGCGAATGCAGGTTGCCGACCAGCCACGACAGGGTGAGGCCGGAATCCACGATGTCTTCGACGATCAGCACGTGCCGTCCGGTGATGTCCGTGTCAAGGTCCTTCAGGATGCGGACCACGCCCGAGGACTTGGTGCCCGAGCCGTAGGACGAGATCGCCATCCAGTCCATCTCGACCGGCAGGTGCATCGCACGAGCCAGGTCGGCCATCACCATGACCGCGCCCTTGAGGACGCCGACGAGCAGCAGCTCACGACCGGCGTAGTCGGCGTCGATCCGGGCCGCGAGCTCGCCGACGCGCGCCTGCAGCTGTTCGGCGGTGATCAGGACCTGCTTCAGCTCAGGCCCCAGGTCACTCTGGTCCAGAGGAATCCCCCCCGACAGGCTCGATGCCGGTGAACCACACCATCCCATCATGGCGTTGCGCCCGCACCCCGCCGGGGAGGTCAACCCAGCGCTGGCCGTGCCAGCCGGTTACCAGGGCGTCCACCTGCCCCACGTGCCTGGCGGTAAGGGCGCCGTGCGGGCAGCCTGCCATGATGGCCGCGTCGCGGAGCACCCGCGTCCTTATCGCCGCAGGCAAACCGAGTAGCCACCTGGTTTCCAGCCCGGCCGGGTCCGAGCAGGCACCGCGGAGTTGTCCGCTTTCGGCGAACGCGAGGGCGTCCAGGCATTCCGCGTCCGCGCGAAGCTGGCTGGCGGTGCGGGCGAGGGACTCTGCCACCCCGGGTCCGAGCGCAGCCTCCAGGGCGGGCATCGCCTGGTGGCGTACTCGCGCCCGGGTGTAGCGGGGGTCACTGTTGTGCGGATCCTGCCACGGCTCAAGCCCCAGATCGGCGCACGCGGCGCGGGTCGTCGAACGGCGCACCGCCAGTAGCGGCCGCCGGTACAGGCCGTGCCGGGCGGGCATGCCGGCCAGCGAGCGGGCGCCGGATCCGCGCGCGAGCCCGAGCAGGACCGTCTCCGCCTGGTCGTCGAGGGTATGGCCAAGCAGGATCGCGGCCACGCCAACCTCGCTGGCCACCGCGTCAAGCGCACGGTACCGGCCGGCCCTGGCCGCGGCCTCGGGCCCGGCTGCCTTATCGGCTGAAGCCGTGATCACCGCGACGTTGCGCACCGGGTCGAGCCCGAGCGTGCCGAGCAGGTCAGCGATGCAGGCGGCCCGCCCGGCGGAGCCAGGCTGCAGACCGTGATCCACCGTCACCGCGCCTGCTCGCAGGCGCGCGCGGGGTGCGACGAAGGCCACGGCCGCGGCCACCGCGAGCGAATCTGCGCCGCCCGAACACGCGGCCAGCACCAGGTCGCCGGGGCTCAGGTCGGCAAGACAGACCCGGACCGCGTTGCGGATCTCGGCGACCGCTACGCCAGGACCCACGCTGACTACGAGCCGGACGCGACCCGGTCCAGCCAGTCCTGGGGCCGGGCGAACTCCTCCTTGGTCGGCAGCGTCTCAGGGGATGTCCAGACCTTGTTGAAGGTCGCCATGCCAGCCTCGTCCACGATGGCGGTGACGAACCTCGATCCCTCTGCGTACTGCTTCATCTTCAGGTCTATGCCGAGAATCCGCCGCACGGTCTGCTCGATACGGCCCGTCGAACCCCGCCGGGAATTGAACCGCTCCCTGATCTGCTCGACCGAGGGCACGACCTGCGGGCCGACGGCGTCCATGACGTAGTCGCCGTGCCCTTCCACCAGCGTCATCACCGCGGTGAGCCGATCCATGATCTCGCGCTGGGCCGGGGTGGCCACCGCCTCGAGCAGGCTCCCGCCGTCTCCGCCGCGGACCGCGCCCGCCACCGCGTCGGCGGCAGACCGCATCCGCTGCAGGATGGCCGACGGGTCCAGTTCGGACGCCAGGAGGAACTCGGTCATCTGCCCTTGCACGTAGTCCCGCAGCCACGGCACCGCGGTGAACTGCAGCCGGTGCGTTTCCTCGTGCAGGCATACCCAGCGCCGGAAGTCATGCGGGTCGACGCCGAGCTCGCGCTCGATCATGACGATGTTGGGTGCCACCAGGGTGAGCCTGCCTGGCTGGTGCCCGTCGACCGGGGATGTCTCGGGCGGCAGGAAGAGCTCGTACTGGCCCAGGACCCGGCCGGATAGATAGGCGAGGATCAGCCCGGCCTGGATGCCGGTAACCCGGGAGCCGACCGTGCCGATGAAGCCCGGGGGCTTGGGGGCGCCGTTTTCCGCGCCTGGCACGCGTTCCCGCAGCTGCTCCACCAGCGGCTCGAGGACGACACGGAAGCCATCCACGTTCGCCCTGATCCAGCCCGGCCGGTCGACCACCGCGACCCGCCCCAGCGTGCCGTCTCCGGGGGCGGACATTCCTGTCACCTCAAGGACCGGCTCCTGGACGGCGCCGGCGAGGTCGCGTAGCTCTGAGACCGTGCGCCGCGCTTCCGCCAGGCTCACCTGCGGCCCGGGGCGAGCCCATCGGGTCCCGGTGGAAATAGCGAGGTCCCAATCGATCATCTGCGTGCTGCTCACAGTCCAACCGTACGTGGTGTGGCTAGTGCCCGTCACCGGCAGCCGCAGTCCGCCAGCGCCGAGGCTCCGTTGTCGATGGCCTCCGCGGCCTCGTCCAGCAACCCGGCGGAAGGGATCTGGTCGGCCATGAACGCGAAAACGAGCAGGCTGCCGCTCTTGTCGTAGACCAGGCCGGCCAGGGCTGCCACCGTGCCGAGGTTGCCTGTCTTGGCCCGTACCGAGCCCAGGGCCGCCCCGCCGATCCCGCTGAACACGCTCTGCCCGGCCGACAGCGTGCCGGAAAACCCTGCTACCGGCAGGCCGGCGAGCAGGGCCCGCAGGCTGGGACGGGCGATCGCGAGCTCGAGGATTCTCACGAGCGCGTCTGGCGTTATCGCGTCCTGCGGAGATAGACCGCTGCCGTCGACGATGCGGATCCCCGTAGTGACGCCTAGGCGCGCTAGCTCCCTGGTCACCGCCGCCGCCGCGCCGCCGAACGAGGCGGGTCCGCCGAGCGCGAGCGCGACGTGGCGCGCGAGGTTCTCGGCGATCACGTTGTTGCTCTCCTCGAGCATCTGCTCCACGATGGCGGACAGCGGGGGCGAATTCACGCTGGCGATGACCGGGGCCCGGGCGGGAGCAGTCTGCAGGGCCGGACGGCCGGTGACGCGGACGCCGTCCGCCGTCAGGAGCGAGGCGAACGACGCCGCCGCCATGGCCGCAGGGTCGTTCGCGCGCGGGTTGTTGTTGTACGGGTCATCTGAGTCCTCGGGCGTGCCAGCGGCGGTAAGCCGGCCCTGGTCCACCTCCAGGGAGACGATCGGCGTGACGTCTCCGCCGCTGACGTAGCCGGCCGGCCAGCTGGGCGCGAGGCCCGGGCCCGTGTAGAGCGACGTGTCGTAGCCGAGGCTGACCGTCTTGCGGCCTGCCGACCTAAGGGCCCGCGCGGCAGCGGCGGCCAGGCTGGCCAGCGTGGCCGGCCTGGGATAGTCCTGAGCGGGGAACGGGTTGACGGCCAGTGTCGGGTCACCGCCGCCGACCAGGATGACGCTGTGGGCCGCGGCGACGTAGACCACTCGGGTGGTAAACGTAGCCCCGGCGCCGAGCAACGCGAGCGAAGCCGCGGCGGTGGCGAGCTTGGTCGTCGACGCCGGCGTCGCCGGCTGGTCGCCGTCCTGCGAGAGCAGCACCCGTCCGGTGACCGGGTCGGCGACCAGCGCCGACACCTGCGGGCCCAGGGCGGCCGCGGACAGCGGCCCGGCCAGTGCCGCTCGCAGTCCGCCGACGGTGGGCAGGGCGCCATCCCCGCTTCCGCCGCCCAGCACGGTCCCCGCGCCCGTGACCGGGCCTGGCGCGACCGAGGGAACCCGCAGAGCAGCCAGCCGCGGGGGAAGCATGTGGATCACGGTGAAGCCGGCCGCGATCGCGAACGCGTTGATCATGGCCAGCGTCAGCAGGGCCGCGATCCGCGTGCGGCGCACCATGACCTACCACCTCGCGCGACGTCGGCCGAGGATTACCGGGACAATGGAGTTAATCACCCCGATCGTCATGGAGCGAAACCGTGGACGTTGAGGTTGTAGTCGAGATCCCCAAGGGCACGCGGAATAAGTACGAGATGGATCACGCGACCGGGCGCATCCGCCTGGACCGCATGCTGTTCACGTCCACCAGGTATCCGTCCGATTACGGTTTCATCGAGGACACCCTGGCGGATGACGGGGATCCGCTCGACGCGCTCGTGCTGCTCGACGAGCCGACCTTCCCCGGCTGCCTGATTACCTGCAGGGTTATCGGGATGTTCCGGATGCGGGACGAAAACGGCGCCGACGACAAGGTGCTGTGCGTGCCCGCCGGCGACCCGCGGATGGAACACCTGCGCGACATCCACCACGTGCCCGAGTTCGACCGGCTTGAGATCCAGCACTTCTTCGAGGTCTACAAGGAGATCGAGCCAGGCAAGTCGGTACAGGGTGCCGCCTGGGCGGACCGCACGGCGGCCGAGTCGGAGGTCAAGTCCTGCCGCAGGCGTGCCGTCGAGGCCGGTCACCACTGACGTAGGCGTTCCGGCGGGCGGCGCTACACAGGCGTGGCGTGCGGTACCGTGGGCGGAACCGCCACGTCGGGCGGCGGGGGAAGGGGGTTCCTTGACCGTGCCGTGCTATCGCAGAGTGGTCGTCAAGCTCAGCGGCGAGGCGCTCGCGGGGACCGCTGGTGCCGGAGTCGATCCGGCGGCCCTGGCCCGCGTGGCGGAGGAGGTTCTCTCCGTGCATGACCTCGGCGTCGAGGTGGCCGTGGTCGTCGGCGGCGGCAACTATTTCCGCGGCCGGATGGCCGAGGGCTGGGGTATCAGCCGCGCCGAAGCGGACAACATCGGGATGCTCGGCACCATCATGAACGCGCTGATGCTGCGCGGCTCGCTCACGGCGAGGACGGACACGGACGTCCGGGTTATGACCGCCGTCCCGATCCACAGTGTCGCCGAGCCCTTCATCAGGCTCCGGGCGGTGCACCACCTGGAACGCGGCATGATCGTCCTGCTGGCGGGCGGGATCGGCCAGCCGTACGTCACCACCGACTACCCGGCGGTCCAGCGGGCCCTGGAACTCGATGCCGATGCCCTGCTGGTAGCGAAGCGGGGGGTGGACGGCGTCTATGACCGCGACCCGCACCTGTATCCGGACGCCGTACGCTACTCGCGGCTGACCTACGACGAGGCGCTCGCCGCCGGGGTCCGGATCATGGACACAAATGCCTTTGTCCTGGCCAACGAGCAGGCCCTGACGATGCACGTCTTCGACGTCGCCGCCGCAGGTGTCATGCGCAAGATCTGCGAGGGCGCCGAACTCGGCACGCGGATAAGCGTCAAGGAATAGGCTGGGCGGACCAGCGCGCTAGCCCGGGTTGCCGTACCCGAGTGCCGTGCAAGCCGTTCCGATCTCGAGCGATGCGGGTCCCGCGTCGAAAACGTCGTCGTTGCTGAGATCTTCGTCGAAGCCCTGTACCGCCCTCCACAGCGCCGGATTGGTGATCCCTGGCGCTGCGTCCTCGAGGTCTCGCCATCCGGCAGCGTCGCCCCAGGCGTCGTACGGGTCCGTATCGCTCATGTACCAGTAGTCGCTGCACGCCGTCGCGTTGCCGTTGGCCGCCCGGCTGGCTACCGTCTGGCTCGATGCCTGGCTGACTTTGAGGACGATGCCGCCACTGGCCAGCAAGACGATCAGCATGATCGCACCGGTCAGCAACGGGTGTTGCCGGGGCCAGCTACGCCATGGTGGTTCAGGCCCCGCCACCTGAGGCATGGGAGGCGCTCCGCCGGGTGGGGCAGCCCAGTATGCGTAGGGCGGGGCGGTGCCCTGGATTCCCGCCCATTGCGGCGCCGTGACGTTCTCGGTAACGGGCCCAGTTTGGGGGCACCTGCCGTCTACGTGGGCCGCAAACGCTGCTCCGCAGCCGTGGCACGGGGGCATGGGCTCCTGGTTCGGCTCGCCGGCCAGATGGCCTCCCATATCGGGGTCTCCCTTCCGCATGAGCACGCCTGGGCCGAGGCCCCGCCCGCATCCCACCCTACTGAGTTGGCCCTCGGTACATCTCTAAGGACGCAGAACCCTGGCTTTTTGGGTTACTGCACCCGCTACAGCGGGGCACGCAAGGCGCCCGCGACCTCAGGGTTCCCGTTCCCGAGTGCGAAGACGCGGACGCGCCTGGGGTCTAGCCAACGTCGGCGCGGGTATTCCATCCTCAGACCGGTGACCTTACCCTCGCGGTCGAGGACCATACGGCCGATTCCGCTTCCGGCCCCGAAGATCAGCGGGACGTCTACTACGGCGTAATCGCCGGACAGGCGGGCGGATGATGCCCCCGTGCCCTCGAAGCTGCCGCCGGACTCGGCGACATGAGTGCAGGCGCGCGTGATCCGATCCGCATCCGGATGCCCGCGCATGCTCACGTCGAATTCCGTACGCACGCTCTCCCAGCGGCCCTCGATGAGATCACTGAACAGCGAACGTGCCCGGTTCTGCGTCTCGGGCGGGATCTGGTGTGCCATCGTTCATCGCCTCCCGTGCCGGCCGTTGGCGTTCCGGCTCTTTAAGCAGGCTATAGCGGCAACAGCAGGTAACCAACGGCGAGAAGGAAGGCGGAACCGGGCCGGGAGGCGTGCGTACCATAGGCGGAGCCAGGGAGAGACCGCACGATTCAAGGCGAGGAGGGGACCGATGCCGCAAGCGCCAGCACGGCGGGATACCAGCGAGCCATCGGACGTTGCCAAGCTCGTCACGCTGCATCATCGGCGGCGCGGGTGGGCCTGGGTGGCGGTAGGCAGCGCGATCGGCCTCGCGGTGTACGCGGGGATCGACGTAAGCCTGCTCGAGAGCCTCACCGGGACGGCGGAAACCCTCAGCGTAATCCCGGTCTTCTTGCTGCTCGCGCTCGTTCTGGCCGGGCTGGTCGTCGTCATCGTCGATTCATCACGTATTCACCGCGCCGACGCCGCCGTCCAGAAGAGCGCGAAGGGCAGCGTTTCGCATTACCCGCTGTACGCTCATGCGCACCGTTACCCGCCGCGCCACCACCGCAGCTGGGTGTTCGCCATTTTCATGCTCGTCGTAATGACGAGCATCACCCTGTTTCTCCTGCCCGCCCAAGTGAACTCGTGGGCGTATGCGGTCGGCGCGGGGAACCAGGACACCTTCAATCCGGTGTCGTATGGTCAGTCCTGCGCTCACCTAGGCCGGAATGGCGGCTGCCACATAGTGACCGAAGGCTATCTATCCAAAAGCGGCGCGGACGTCACCTGGGGGACCCAGGTCCCGCTCGACCAGCCGTTCAGTGCCCGCGACCCGCTCTGGGCCTGGGGCAGCGGGCGGACTCTCACCGGTGGCGAAGGCTCGGCGATCGCGACGATCATCGCGGGCGTATTCTTCGATGGACTAACGCTCCTGCTGCTGTACATCCTGGTCGTGGTACTGCGCGACACGTCGTCGAGGCGAAACCAGCCGGTGCTCGCGCCTGCTCGCGCCGCCCCAGGCGGAGCCCACCCAACACATCCTCCCGTTCGCGGTCACCACGGAAGCGGCGTTCATCGGCCTGCAAGCCGTAGGCAAGGTGGGCGCTGACGGGATCAGCGAACCGTCGCCGTGAGTTCGGGAAAATAGCACAGCCGGTGATCTGCTTGATCATTGTCGCGTCCTGTGACGTGGACCTCGCTGCTTACCCGTCAGAATGGGAAATAGCCGTTACGGCATCGTTACGGCTCCGGCGGGAATCTCACGGTCTTCATCGTTTTGCCGCCGATCGCACCCGTCGAGTCCGGCTCCGGCCGCCGCTTTTGCTCAGGTGCTGGCTGCGATCTCTAGCAGGAGTTGCGTGGTGGCGTCTGGCGGACGGCGGCGGAGCTGAAGGATGGCGAGGGCTGCGGCGGTCGCCTGGCACCAGCCCCAGAGCCTGCCGGGGTCCAGGCCGGGGACAAGCTCGTCGAGCCGCTCGACTCGTTCGTGGACCTCGGCCATACTGACGGCCCGGTAGAGCGTCCAGTCGATCGCGTCCCACGTGAGATCGCCGACACTAGGCCGCGGGTCGATGGCGACCAGGCCCCGGCCGTACCCGGCCCGCAGGATATTGAACAGGTGGAGGTCACCGTGGAGCAGGCCCTCGGGGCCGCTGCTGGCCAGCTCACGGGCTCGGTGGTACCCGTCGTCCAGGACCTGCCGGGCTACTAGGGCGCTCACCCGAGGGTGATTCAGCAGCCCTCCGATGCGCGAGAACATTGGTTCCATGCCCTGGGCCAGCGTGGGCATCTGCCCG